>FLSG01003574.1_pt1 | contig 41966 bp, 45 predicted proteins | sample 1550511 | NCBI WGS metagenome assembly FLSG01 (sample SAMEA4031768, study PRJEB14383) | metagenome | biome: human; feature: oral; material: saliva | place: Philippines | collected 2014
ATTATAATATAATAATTATTATAATAAAGAAATTGAGTATCGCTTAATTATAATCATAACTTAAAAGGAGAGATTTTTAATATGTCAAAAAATAATGAAGAAGTTGTAAAAGTATTAAACCAACAAGTAGCAAACTGGACTGTTGCATTTACCAAATTACACAATTTTCATTGGTACGTAAAAGGACCAAATTTCTTCTCATTACACACAAAATTTGAAGAATTGTATGATGAAGCAAGTCAATATATAGATGATTTAGCTGAACGTATTTTAGCGGTTAATGGTAACCCAGTAGCGACTTTAAAAGAAAGTTTAGAATTATCAATTATCGAAGAAGCTGGAAAAGACTACACAGCTGAACAAATGGTTGAAGAATTATCTAATGACTTTGACAATATTTCAAAACAATTAGTAAATGCAATTGAAGTTGCTTCTGATGCTGAAGATGATGTAACAGAAGATATGTTCATCGGTATGCAAACAGATATTGATAAACATAACTGGATGTTAAAATCTTATTTAGGAAAATAAACAATTACAGTGAAATGATTGATAAAAAGGTGAGGCCGAAACATTATATAATGTTTCGGCCTCACCTTTGGTATGAACGATAGATGATTACAATAATAGGGAGATGTATCAAATTTTGATTTTGGAGTTATAATTTTTAGGAAAAGTGATGGTAAGAGACGAAGACTTCCGTCTCATTTTTTAAAATATTTGATACGACTTCAGTGTTGTTCCTAATTTTTAAAGCAAAAAGCCAAAGTCAAGTTTCTTTGACTTTGGCTTTTTGGTTCCTCAATTTTGAAATAGCTCATTTTAAGATTTAAATCGCAGTCTGTGCTTATTTACATCTTAATTGTGGCGTATTTGTCATGGATTGATTACTTGTTATTACAATAACCAAACTTAAGTCATCCATATAGGATATCAATGATTTACTCAGCGATTTCTAACGCAATTTCCATCATTTGTGTAAATGAGTTTTGGCGCTCTTCAGCTGTTGTTGCTTCATCACGTAAAATATGGTCACTTACAGTAAAGATACCTAAAGCTTTTTTATTAGCGTAAGTAGCATTTAAGTAAAGTGCAGCAGATTCCATTTCGATGCCTAAGATACCCATGCGTTGCCATTTTTCATTAAATGTTGAGTCTGCATTGTAAAATGTATCTGAGGAAAGGATATTACCAACATGCGTATTAGCGCCAATTTCATCTGCTTTTTGTTTCGCTTTTAAAATTAAGTCGAAATCAGCCAAAGGTGCAAAGTGGCCAGGAATATTATATTGTTCAACATAGCTAGAGTTTGTAGATGCCCCTTGAGCAATGATAACGTCATATAAGTTTACATTTTCTTGTAATGCGCCACATGATCCAATACGGATAATCGTTTCAACATCGAAGAAATTATAGAGTTCATACGAATAAATACCAATACTTGGGACGCCCATGCCAGATCCCATCACAGAAACTGTTTTACCTTTGTAAGTGCCTGTGTAGCCAAACATATTTCTAACTTCATTAAATTGTTCAACGTTTTCTAAGTAATTATCTGCGATATATTTTGCGCGTAATGGATCTCCGGGCATTAAAACAGTTTTAGCAATTTTTGCTCCGTTAGGTTGAATGTGTGGTGTAGATTTTGTCATAGTCTTCTTCTCCTTTAAATTCTTTTATCAAAATAAAGATAACATTTGTTTATTATTTTTGCGAATTTTTGTAATATAGAGATAAAGCCCATGTTGTGATTTTATTAAATTTATTTGAATATATTATAATTTTAAAGAATAAAAGTAATTTCATACATATAATATTTTAGGAGGAATTAGAATGAATTATGCAAAATATATAGATCATACACTACTAAAGCCGGAGTCTACAAGAACTCAAATTGATAAAATACTTGATGAAGCGAGCGAATATCACTTTAAATCAGTATGTATTAACCCGACTCATGTAAAATATGCTGCTGATAAATTGAAGGGCACTGACGTTTTAGTATGTACAGTAATTGGCTTCCCGTTAGGCGCATCAACAACAGCTGTAAAAGTATTTGAAGTTGAAGATGCTATTAAAAACGGTGCATCAGAAATAGATATGGTTATCAATATCGGCGCTTTAAAAGATGGGCGTTATGAAGTAGTTCAAAAAGATATTGAAGGTGTAGTGGCAGCAGCAAATGGCAAAACGGTAAAAGTGATCATTGAGACATGTCTTCTAACTGATGAAGAGAAAGTAAAAGCTTGTGAGTTAAGTCAAGCTGCAGGCGCAGATTTCGTCAAAACTTCAACTGGATTTGCTGGCGGCGGCGCAACACCTGAAGATGTGAAATTAATGAAAGATACTGTAGGTAATGCATTAGAAGTTAAAGCATCTGGCGGGGTAAGAAACTTAGAAGATTTTAATAAAATGATTGAAGCTGGAGCAACGCGTATTGGTGCAAGTGCAGGGATTCAAATTATTCAAGGTTTAGAAAGTGATACTGATTATTAAAGTTATCTAAACTATAAAATAGACACAGTATAATTTGTGTTTTTTTGGGGGAGGCCAACTCATATGAGAATGGTAGATATTATTGAAAAAAAACGTGATGGTCAAGCATTAGATAAAGACGAAATTGAATTTTTTATTAATGGTTATACCAACGGTGAGATTCCAGACTATCAAGCGTCGAGTTTAGCAATGGCAATTTATTTCCAAGATATGAATGATGATGAGAGAGCGGCACTTACAATGGCAATGGTCAACTCAGGTGACGTTATTGATTTATCAGCGATTAATGGTATGAAAGTAGATAAACATTCAACAGGTGGCGTAGGTGACACAACAACACTCGTATTAGCACCATTAGTTGCTTCTGTTGGTGTGCCAGTAGCTAAGATGAGTGGTAGAGGCTTAGGCCACACCGGGGGCACAATTGATAAATTAGAATCTGTAAAAGGATTTCACGTTGAAATTAGTGAAGATAAATTTGTGAAATTAGTAAATGAATCTAAAGTAGCTGTTATTGGACAAACTGGTAATTTAACGCCAGCTGATAAGAAACTTTATGGATTACGTGATGTTACTGGAACTGTTAATTCAATTCCACTAATTGCTTCTTCAATTATGAGTAAAAAAATAGCTGCTGGAGCAGACGCCATCGTATTAGATGTTAAGACAGGCAATGGCGCTTTTATGAAAACATTAGAAGATGCTGAGGCATTAGCCCGAGCAATGGTGAATATTGGCAATAATGTTGGTAGAAACACGATGGCCATTATCTCAGATATGGGACAACCATTAGGTAACGCCATTGGAAATGCTTTAGAAGTCAAAGAAGCCATTGAAACTTTACAAGGTAAAGGGCCAAAAGACCTTACAGAATTAGTGATGACATTAGGCTCACAAATGGTCGTTGTAGGTGGTAAAGCTAAGGATTTAGATGAAGCTCGCCTACTATTAGAAAAGGCAATCAATGACGGTTCAGCTTTAGAGGCTTTCCGTACATTTTTAGAAAATCAAGATGGAGATGGTTCAGTAGTCGACGATGTTAATCGATTACCACAAGCACGTTTCCAAATTGATTTACCATCGCAAAAATCAGGTACTGTAACTGAAATTATTGCAAATGAAATTGGCGTTGCATCGATGATGTTAGGCGCCGGTAGACAAACAAAAGAAGATGATATCGATTTAAGCGTTGGTATCGTCTTGAATAAAAAAGTAGGAGATTTTGTTAGTGAAGGTGAATCTTTATTAACGATTCACAGTAACTGTGAACAAATTGATGAAGTTAAAGCAAAATTAAATCAAAGTATTACGATAAGTTCACATGGAGAAATTCCTACGTTGATTCATAAAATAATTACTGAATAGGAGATGGAACGATGACTATACCATTTAAAAGGGTGCATTTAATTGTCATGGATTCAGTGGGTATAGGAGAAGGCCCAGATGCTAAAGCATTTGACGATGAAGGCAGCCACACGTTGAAACATACGCTCGAAGGTTTTGGCCAAACGCTACCTAATTTACAGCGATTAGGGTTAGGTAATATTGCACCCTTACCTGTTATTGAACAGGTAGCTAAACCTGGTGCGTTTTATACTAAGATGAGTGAAGCTTCCGTTGGTAAGGACACTATGACCGGTCATTGGGAAATTATGGGATTAAATATTATGCAACCCTTTAAAGTTTATCCTAATGGTTTTCCAAATGAACTAATCAACGAAATTGAAACAATGACAGGTCGTAAAGTAGTAGCTAATAGACCTGCTTCAGGTACACAAATTATTGATGAGTGGGGAGAGCACCAAATGAAGACGGGTGATTTAATTGTTTATACATCAGCAGACCCAGTGCTTCAAATTGCTGCTCACGAAGATATTATCCCACTAGAAGAATTATATGATATTTGTGAGAAAATTAGAGAATTGACAAAAGACCCTAAATATCTAATTGGTCGAATTATTGCTCGTCCATATGTTGGCGAGCCGGGTGATTTCACAAGAACATCTAATCGACATGATTATGCTTTAAAGCCATTCGGTAAAACGGTAATGAATGAATTAAAAGACAAGGATTATGATGTGATTGCTTTAGGAAAAATTAATGATATTTACGATGGAGAAGGCGTAACTGAAGCCATTCGTACTAAAGATAATATGGATGGTATGGATAAATTGGTTGAAACGGTACAACGAGATTTTACAGGCTTAAGTTTCTTGAATTTAGTAGATTTTGATGCGTTATATGGTCACCGTCGTGATAAAGATGGGTACGCGCAAGCTATTAAAGATTTTGATGATCGTTTGCCAGAACTTATCGATCATCTGCAAGAAGATGATTTAGTTATCATTACTGCAGATCATGGTAATGACCCAACAGCTACAGGAACAGACCATACAAGAGAATATATTCCAGTACTTATGTTTAGCCCTAAAATAACGAAATATCATGAACTATCTATGGATGATACATTCAGTTCAATTGGCGCGACAATTGCAGATAATTTTGGCGTTAAACTGCCAGAATTCGGAAGAAGTTATTTAAAAGAAATGGGTGTTGATAAATGAAACGTTTAATGAGAACCATTTTAGGTATAATATTTAGTACTGCTGGCGTATTACATTTTTGTCATGAGTCTAATTTCAGAAAGATCGTACCTGAATATTTACCATTTAGAAAATCTGCAGTCTTAATAACAGGTGTTTTTGAAATTGTTTTTGGCATAGTATTAATAGTTAAACAACCTACACGTGGCTTTAAGAAACTTATTAATAGCTTTTTATTAGCAGTACTGCCTGCTAACATTTATATGGCTAGAAAAAATATAGCGCTAGGTGATAAACAATTACCTACATGGTTATTATATAGTCGCGTCCCGCTACAATTTGTATTAATAAAAATGATTAATAAATTATAAAAAAGATAGAAATAATTACGTAGAATAACCATTTTGCTTTAGTTATCTATTACAAATAAAAAAGAAAGGCTAAGATATCATACCTTAGCCTTCCTTTTTTATTATTGTTAATTTCCATTTAACGTGATTATCGTTTATTGGCCTTTACCGTATATATCGTTCCACTGATTTTTTTTATCTAAAAAGACTTGTGCAATTGTTTTAGCGCCTTCTAATGAATGACTAGCAGCCCACCCACATTGGACTTCATTACATGCTGGTACTTCTGTAGCCGTTAACACATCTTGAATTGTATTTTCAATGATATTTAACACATCATCATAATCATTATGGTTGATGAATGATACATAAAAACCAGTTTGACAACCCATTGGACTGATATCAACTACTTTATCTGAATGGTTTCTAATATTTTCAGCCATTAAATGCTCAAGTGAATGTAAACCAGGCATATCCATATGCTCTTTATTAGGTTGTTTAAAACGGATGTCATATTTATGAATAACATCTCCATTAGCACCTTCCATTTTACCTGCAAGTCTAACAAATGGTGCCACTACAATTGTATGATCTAAATTAAAACTTTCAACGTTCATTTTTGGCATATGATATCCTCCTAAAATTAATTATTAATGTAATTGTAACAAGAGCGGGTGGTATTTACAATTTCTATAAATTATAAAGATAAAGATAATACTATTATTTTTGAAATTCAAAAAAATAATGACAGAATTAAATAAACCCGATAAAATGAGTAATAATTAAAATATATTTTGCACATCTGTTATTGATGATGTATCATTCAAAAACATAATTAATAGATAATACAATGAACTTGAATACAGGGGGATATTGAAAATGAGACATGAACAAACAGTGTTAGATTATATAGAAAATGAAAAATTAACATATGTAGAAATGAGCCATCAAATTCATCAAAGACCTGAATTAGGAAATGAAGAAATATTTGCTTCAAGAACATTAATTGAAGATTTAACAAAACATGGCTTTGAAGTTGAAACGAATATTGCAGGTCATGCGACTGGTTTCATCGCTCGTTATGATTCAGGATTAACTGGCCCAACAATTGGGTTTTTAGCTGAATATGATGCTTTACCTGGTCTAGGTCACGCATGTGGTCATAATATTATTGGAACGGCGAGTGTTTTAGCAGGCGTTGGATTGAAACAGGTAATTAACAAACTTGGTGGAGAAATTATCATCCTTGGCTGTCCTGCTGAAGAAGGTGGTGTCAATGGTAGCGCTAAAGCCTCCTATGTAAAAGAAGGTATTATTGATGAATTAGATGTCGCGCTCATGGTACACCCCGGCAATGAAACTTATAGGACAATCAATACTTTGGCGGTAGATGTTTTAGATATTAAATTTTATGGTAGAAGTACACATGCTTCTGAAAATGCTGAAGAAGCTAGAAATGCTTTAGATGCCATGATATCTTACTTTAATGGTGTGGCTCAATTGAGGCAACATATTAAAAAAAGCCAAAAAGTTCATGGTGTTATTTTAGATGGCGGGAAAGCAGCAAATATTATTCCAGATTATACACATGCTCGTTTTTACACACGAGCAACATCTCGTAAAGAATTAGATGTATTAACAGAAAGGGTAGGCCAAATTGCAAAAGGCGCTGCGATTCAAACTGGATGTGAGTATGAATTTGGTCCTATTCAAAACGGCGTAAATGAATTTATAAAATCTTCAAAATTGGATGATTTATTTGTTAAGTACGCAACAAAAGTAGGAGAAGCAGTTATTGACGATGATTTTGGTTATGGTTCTACAGATACTGGAAATGTAAGTCATATTGTCCCAACCATTCACCCTCATATTAAAATTGGTTCTAGAAACTTAGTAGGCCACACGCACCGTTTCAGAGAAGCAGCAGGTAATAAACATGGTGACCAAGCTTTAATCAGAGGAGCAAAAATCCTTGCATTAATGGGATTAGAATTAATAGAAAATAAGTCAGTATTTAACGCGATTATTGAGGAGCACCATTATACAAAGGGGTACAAAAAATGAAAAAACTAAGCATGCAACACCCTAAATTAACACTTAGTGATATATATAACAATGACGTAGTATATACTGCTAGACCATCTTATGTTTCAAATCCATGGTTAAACCCAGAAGAACACCAATCCAATTTTTTAACAGGTAGAGAGCTTATTATCGCTGATCAAATACCTGTTATAGTGCATGAAGCGAATGTTACAGATAAATTGAAAATTTTATTTGATACAATCGGCAAAACGATGCCTACAAATATTTATACTTTTTATGACCAACAAAGTTACGAGCAAACGATAAATAAATTAGCTAAGCAAGACCGTAAACGCATTTATTTTCAATATATCCATAACGAATCGATTTTAGAGCAAAAATATTATGCTATAGATAAAGATGTCTTTGTAGCTTTAAATAATAAAGCACGCATACCAGAATGGACAAACCATAAATATTTACCCGCACGTGATGTTGTGAATATTTGCGATTTTGAAGATGCAGTATCACATTGGCGATTCCCTTTTGTCGTGAAGCCGGGCGATGATTTGCCGACAGCTGGCGGTTATGGGGTTATGATTTGTTATAATGAGTCAGATTTAACTAAAGCTAAATCTCGAATCGCAGAAGCACAGGAAGAAACACATACATTGATTATTGAACAAAAAATAGAAGAAATAGCCAACTATTGTGTGCAATTTGCATATGAAAAAGATGAAGGCATTCGTTATATTGGAACTTCAGAGCAATTAACAGATGAATACGGACATTATAACGGCAACGAAAATGTACATGATGTGCCTGAATCCATTATTCAAGCTGGAAGAGAAATTATGGAAATTGGCGTATCCAAAGGTTTTATTGGAATTGCAGGATTTGATTTATTGTTAGATAAAAATGGAGATATTTTTGCGATTGATTTAAATTTTAGACAAAATGGTTCTACCAGCATGTTGTTGTTAGAGCCAGTCATACAAGATGGATACCAAAAGTTTTATAGTTATATCGCACCAGATAATAATGAACATTTTTTTAATACAATTTTAAAGTATGTGAAAAATAATCATTTATTTCCATTAGCTTATTATGATGGAGACTGGTATGAAAACGGGCATGTGTCTTCAAGATGCGCTTGTATTTGGCATGGGAAGGACAAAAAAGAAGTAGCTTGTTTAGAGCAACAATTTTTAAATGAATTAAAAGTCTAATAAGTGAAAAATTACAAATGATGTTTGATTATTGTAGAAATCTGAGTATATTTATTGGATGCTTTAAAATTTCGAAGTGAATTGTGTGGCGTTAATTGACTCTAGCAATAGACTCATTTATATTCTAAATATGGTTAAATAATATAAATGAATTGAAGGTGTAATTATGTCTTATAAAGCAAGTTCATTTTTTCAAGATATACTAGTAAATGAATTTTTTTATGTAGCAACAAAATCAAAACAACTCATTAGACATGAAGTATTAGGAAAGGAAATTATCTGTGTTTGGACAAATAAAGAAACAGCTGAGACTTTCTTAACTAAACATGACACCGATTATGACCAAATTAAAAAAATTGATATTGATCGTTTTGTAACATATGAAATAGACGATGTGTTCGAAGAAGGTGAGGAAGTATTGATGGATCCTTCCTCACAAACTGATGGAGATTTAGTTAATATTGTTGAAGCAACGAATGAATTAATGTCAGATTTGGATGAAATTCGGTTAAAAGAATTTGTAATGGATGTTGCTAAAGAAGATGCTGTATTCGGTCTCTCTAATAAAGAGGCTAAGCAATTTATAATGATCAGTGATGATGAACACCAAAAACCGCACATCATGCCGGTGTGGAGTATCCGAAATAGGGCTGAAAAAGTAAGAAATGAAGATTTTGAAGAATGCGATATTATCGAAGTAGAAGGCGAAGTATTTGCAGAATGGTTAGATATTTTGAGAGATGATGACAAAGCAGTAGCTGTTGATTTGAAACCGGGCGTAGTAGGCACTGTAGTATCAGCGCAAAAAATGTTAGATCAATTACCGTTTTAGTCGAGAAATATATGAAGTGATGGATCTAGTTATTAGTTATAAATATGCAGCATATTTAAGACAGTAACTGTTCCTATTTTTTACCATGAAATAAGTATTGAATCCATTTCAGCGTACTTATTTCATGGTAATAATTGTTTTAAAGATGTATTGCGCCTAACGCACCAGAAAATGCCCCGTGTTCAATATAATAGGGTTTAAAACCACGTAATACAGTGTAATCTTCAACAACTTCTTTTAGTAAGTCATTATTATGGAATGAAGACCCAATGTAAGCTACATTTTCAGTTTGATATTCTCTTGCGACTGTAATAGACATCGTAGTAATGACTTCACCTACAACTCCAATCAATGATGCTAATTTATCAGCGTTAGAGAAGCTTTTATCTAAGTTATGTAATACATGGCCAAAATTTGCAGCAGTTAAATCACCTGAAATAGGTGGTTCACTATCTTTATAAATGTGTTTTACTTTTAAATCAATGAATTCACGATCGCCTTTTTGGGCTGTGTCTGTTAATTGTTTATAGTCTTTCAGTCCAGTCAGCAAGTAACCAAGGCCTTGTATCATTCCGCCACCTGCGCCTACACCGCCGACACGTTGTTGTTTTTTACCGTCTGAAAAATGAAGTGATGTGCCCGTCCCTACATTGGTAAATATATAATTGTCTAATTGGTGTCCTTGCTCCTCTAATAAAATTTCAAGTCCATTTGCAGCAGCATCAAACTCTACAAAAATCCGAGATGGGCACGTTAACCTATCTCTTATAGTACCAGCTTGTCCTCCTGTTAAACTAATACTTTCACACACTTGTCGGTCTAACCACTCGATGACTTCATTAATTTCAGTGGTTAATCTGGTAGAATATTCACGTTTTCCATCATAATCTTGGACAATTTTTATGAGCGTTCCACCGGCATCAATGCCTATTTTCATCTATTTATCCTCCTAAAATATTTACGTTATAACTTATATTATAATAAAATTTAGGAAAATCAAATATAGAGAATTGGAAAGGGATAATTTGAACGATGTCCAGCCTTTTTATTAGAATAGCAAGATAAACAAAGCATACTTTTTACAAAAACGTATTTGGTAGTACAAAGGAAAAAACTATATTCTAAACGGCTAGTAGATGGTAATAACCTCACAAATTAACGTCCCGGGCGTATAAATGTAAATGCGTCATGATACGCATAGTATCATGATTAACGTTCGACGGTTTGTCCCCTTAAAAAGAAATGTATAATTCATAAAGTAAGGTCAAGTATGGTGATATTCCTAAAGCATTCTAAAATGATGGGCATGATGAAGTGAAAAGTAACCTGGAGTAAATTGGAATGTGAACTGTTTTTTGAACTATTAGTAATTTGAAATATTCATATTTCGATTATTTTAAATCAAATGTGGTATTAATAACTAATTAACAAGTTAAAATAATAGGGGATAAGATATGTTTATTAAAGAATCGTTTGAAAATATTACGATACAAGTATTTGAAAATAAGTATAAAACTGCATTACATCATTTTAAATTAAGCGAGCGGCAACAAATATACTCCTCGTTACCTAAAGATGTACTCGACGATGCGCTCAGTGATAAAGATAGAATAGCTAATATTGCATTAAATGAAGATGGAGAAGTAGTAGGCTTCTTTGTGCTACATCAATATTATCAACACGAGGGTTATGACACACCCAAACAAGTCATATATGTGCGATCTTTATCTGTAAATGAACGTTTCCAAGGATGTGGGTATGGTACAAAAATGATGATGCATTTACCACAATACGTACAAAAGTTATTTCCGAGTTTTAATCATTTGTATTTAGTCGTAGATGCTGAAAATAAAGGCGCATGGAATGTATACGAACGGGCAGGCTTTATGCATACTGCTACAAAAGAAGAAGGACCTATTGGTAAGGAACGTTTATATTATTTAGATTTAGATTCGAAGCATGTATCTTCATTAAAATTAAAACCTAATGATAACGAATCACCTTTCGAAACGCATCATATGATTGATATGATTAAGGATGGCAGTAAAGTTGGTTTTATTGCAATCGAGCAACATCAGCAACGAATTAATATAAATTCTATTGAAGTGAATAAAGGTGAGAGACATAACGGTATTGCTGAAAGTGCATTAAGACAACTGCCAACCTATATTCGAAAAAAATTTGTAGGCGCGCAATTTGTTACGATAACGCTGTACGGGGAACGCAATGAATTAAAACCGTTATGTATAAACAGTAACTTTGTTGAAATTGAAAGCGGCGAAGATTTTGCTGTATTTGAAAAATATATAAATTATTAAATGCGTTTGCGAAATCAAGGATTGCCATTTATAATTTACTTTTGTTATTATTACTTAAGATGAACAGTACTGATTTGGATAAATGCATAAATGCCTCTGAAAGGAAGAATAAATAATGAGAATTCAAGATTACACAAAAGAAATGGTTGATGAGAAATCATTTATCGATATGGCCTATACGTTATTACTTGAAAAAGGCGATACAATGAATTTATATGATATCATAGATGAATTTAAAGCGCTTGGTCATTACGAAGATAATGAGATTGAAAATAGAATCGTACAATTCTATACTGATTTGAATACAGATGGTCGTTTCTTAAATGTTGGGGAAAATATTTGGGGACTACGTGACTGGTATTCAGTAGCAGACATTGAAGAAAAAATAGCGCCAACGATTCAAAAATTCGATATTTTAGAAGAAGAAGATGAAGAAGATAAAACATTGAAATTACTTGGCGAAGATGATGCAGACGAAGATGATGATATCCCGACAGCGACGGATGACCAAGAAACTTTAGAAGATCCAGAAGACCCAGATGAAGAAGAAGTTGACGAAGAAATTCCTGAGAATGAAATCGTGATCGACGAAGAAGAGGAAGAAGATGAAGATTTAGAAGAAGAAGAGGAATATGAAGAAAATGAAGATGACGAAGAAGAGGAAGAAAAATAATTCATTATCTACTAATATTCATTTGACTTTTCCCGTGAAAATGATAAAATTTTATTCGGGCTCCTTAAATTAGGACGACGTGTATAAATGTTATACGCTCCCCCTTACAAATACTGTGAGAGGGAGCGATTTTTTTATTTGAATTACTATATAAAGTTTATAAAATATTAATTTATGACGCTATTTTCCGGGGTTATGCTTTTATCATATGAACAATAGGAAATAGGCGTTTACATAAATGATAATTACTTCAATGTTTAATAGTACATGCCATATATTTTGTTGGTATTGAATGAATTACTGTTTTAATAATAGGAGGCAGAAAATGACAAAATTTATTTTTGTAACTGGTGGAGTTGTATCTTCACTAGGTAAAGGTATCACAGCAGCATCTTTAGGACGTTTATTAAAAGATAGAGGATTAAAAGTTACAATCCAAAAATTTGATCCATATTTAAATGTTGATCCTGGCACTATGAGTCCATATCAACACGGTGAAGTTTTTGTGACAGATGATGGTGCAGAAACAGATTTAGATTTAGGTCACTATGAAAGATTTATCGACATTAATTTAAATAAATATTCAAACGTTACTGCTGGTAAAGTTTATTCGCACGTCTTGAAAAAAGAGCGTCGCGGTGATTATCTGGGAGGCACAGTCCAAGTTATCCCACATATTACCAACGAAATTAAAGAACGTTTGCTTTTAGCAGGCGAAAGTACAAATGCTGATGTAGTTATTACTGAAATAGGTGGTACAACGGGTGATATAGAATCATTACCATTTATCGAAGCAATTAGACAAATACGTAGTGATTTAGGACGCGAAAATGTAATGTACGTACATTGTACACTTTTACCATTTATTAAAGCTGCTGGTGAAATGAAAACGAAGCCTACACAACATAGCGTTAAAGAACTTCGTGGGTTAGGTATTCAACCAGACCTAATTGTAGTACGTACAGAATATGAATTAACACAAGATTTAAAAGATAAAATTGCATTGTTCTGCGATATTAATAAAGAAAGTGTAATTGAATGTCGTGACGCAGAATCATTATATGAAATACCGCTACAACTGAGCCAACAGGATATGGATGATATTGTAATCCGTCGTTTAGAGCTAAATCCAAAATATGATACGCAATTAGATGAATGGCAATACTTATTAGATACAGTGAATAGTTTAGATGGTAAAATAACGATTGGTTTAGTAGGGAAATATGTAAGTTTACAAGACGCATATTTATCAGTAGTCGAATCACTTAAACACGCGGGTTATCCATTTAAAAAAGATATTGATGTGAGATGGATTGACTCAAGTGAAGTTACTGATGACAATGTTAAAGAGGTACTTAGCGATGTTGATGGTATTTTAGTGCCTGGTGGCTTTGGTTTCAGAGCAAGTGAAGGTAAAATATCAGCTATTAAATATGCTAGAGAAAACAATGTACCGTACTTCGGCATTTGTTTAGGCATGCAACTTGCTACAGTAGAATTTGCAAGAAATGTAATTGGTTTAGATAATGCGCATTCTGCAGAACTAGATCCATCAACGCCACATCCTATTATTGATTTATTACCAGAACAAAAAGATATTGAAGATTTAGGAGGCACGTTAAGATTAGGGCTATATCCTTGTCATATTAAAGAGAACACATTAGCACATAAAATTTATGATGAAGTAGATATAGAAGAAAGACATCGTCATCGTTATGAATTCAATAATGAATATAGAGATCAACTAGAAGAAAATGGCATGGTTTTCTCAGGTACAAGCCCAGATGGACGATTAATTGAAATGGTAGAAATTCCGAAAAATGATTTCTTTGTTGCTTGCCAATTTCACCCAGAATTCTTATCAAGACCGAATAGACCACAGCCTATTTTTAAAGCGTTTATTGAAGCGTCATTAAAGTATCAACAAACAAAATAAAGATATTAACATGATAATAGCAAAGTTATGAGTGCTTTCGAAACGTAGCGTAGATATAATTACGTTGACCTCTTATAATTATCACTAACTTTGCCAAAAAACTTCATGATTTAATATTCATGAAGTTTCGAATGCGGCTAATTACTATTACTGGCATTTATGATTTTAGTGTAACAAACTTAAAAAGCGCACCTTCATTTTTGAAATGAAGGTGCGCTTTTTATATTTGGGCAATTTGTAGAGGTTAAAGTGTAGTATATGTAAAAAATCGTTTTATTATTCTAAAGATCTAGATCTCTAACCATTTCAATCATTTGTGTATATATATCATAATAAATATAGCTAAAAGCAATTGGATGAGGCGTAACAATTTTATCGTAATCCTCAGTATACACAATCGGTCTCGGTGTGCTTAAATTGATGAAATGAAATAGATGGTCTTGAAAGATTTCTGTTTTGGGTTTATTACAAATTAAGACAAAATCAACATCACAATCAATTAAAGTTTCAACATCTCTTTTTAATTGTTCTGTATAATAAGGCGAAAACAATAAAACTCTATCAGTAGTATCAATATCTTTAAATGTGTTGATTGAAGCTAGCGGGGCGCTAGATTTTAGTTTTTCATTACTATTTAGGACATAATCTTCAAAAAAATTTAAATCTTCATACCCTTTAACATATACAGTACCCTCACCTCCGATTGCTTGAATTAAACATTGCGCAGCCATTTGAACGTCTAACGCTTGGGCTTCGATGCGATTAAAAACGCCGTTTAATTGTGTATTTAAAATTTTAGACATGTATGTACCTCCGTTCTATTCACTCATTGTAATTAATGGTAAAAAATATTGCAATTTTATATAAAAAAAGAAATTTAAAGGGTAATTTAAAAGGAATAAAATAAAAAAATAAATTAAAAACGCTTACAATTGAATAGAAGAATGCAAAATGCTTGTGGTTTTGATATAATTAGATTGTAAAAATATGTGCAAATGCACTAAGGAGGAACTTTCATGCCTTTAGTTTCAATGAAAGAAATGTTAATCGATGCGAAAGAAAATGGTTATGCGGTTGGTCAATACAACTTAAATAACTTGGAATTTACACAAGCTATATTAGAAGCTTCACAAGAAGAAAACGCTCCAGTTATTTTAGGAGTTTCTGAAGGTGCTGCGCGTTATATGGGTGGATTCTACACAGTAGTTAAAATGGTTGAAGGATTAATGCACGATAAAGCAATTACAATTCCAGTTGCAATCCACTTAGACCATGGTTCAAGTTTTGATAAATGTAAAGAAGCGATTGATGCTGGATTTACTTCAGTTATGATCGATGCTTCACACGAACCATTCGAAGACAACATAGCAACTACTTCAAAAGTTGTTGAATATGCTCACGAACATGGCGTGTCAGTAGAAGCTGAACTAGGCACTGTAGGCGGACAAGAAGATGATGTGATTGCTGAAGGCGTTATCTACGCAGATCCTAAAGAGTGTCAAGAACTTGTTGAAAGAACTGGTATCGATACTTTAGCCCCAGCATTAGGCTCAGTTCACGGACCGTATAAAGGTGAACCGAAATTAGGATTTAAAGAAATGGAAGAAATCGGTGCTTCAACTGGTTTACCATTAGTATTGCACGGTGGTACTGGTATCCCAACAAAAGATATTCAAAAAGCGATTCCATTCGGAACTGCGAAAATCAATGTCAATACAGAAAACCAAATTGCTTCTGCTAAAGCAGTACGTGAAGCTTTAGATAAAGATAAAGAAATGTACGATCCTCGTAAATATTTAGGGCCAGCACGTGAAGCAATTAAAGCGACAGTAATTGGTAAAATTAAAGAATTTGGCACTTCAAATAGAGCTAAATAATATTATTATTTTAAAGTGGAGTAGTGCAGAAATCCACTTTATCTAATATCATTTCATTGTTCCATTAAGGCATTAATAATTGGAAGGAAAATCCTGTTACACCGGTGTTTTCAATCCAGTAGCTACTGCCAATTTAACGAATAAGCCTGAGACAAAAAGTAATGTCTCAGGCTTATTTATTTATGTTATAATTTATTAGCATGTATTGATTAACTGTAAGTCTGAACATAAGTTATTTACATAGTATTTAAATAAAACATACAAATAGGATTTAACCTTTAATAAACTGGGAATAAAAATAGTATTACCAAATATATATAAGTGAAGTAATACATAATATTAATTTAAAAAGATTTTGTTTCATAGGTGTGTTTTGCAAACTATAAATTTTTAATTTATAATGCAAATAATGTAACAAAATTGAAATATTGATTGAAAGGTAAAGGAGATCAAGCGAATGGCTCAAGAAGTGATAAAAATCAGAGGTGGTCAAACACTTAAAGGTGAAGTTAATAATCATGGCGCAAAAAACAGTGCCGTGGCTATAATCCCTGCAGCAATATTGACAGAAGAAAAAGTAACGATAGAAGGTCTTCCACAGATTTCAGATGTAGAAACGCTAGTGAGTTTATTGGGCGATTTAAATATAAAAACCAATTTAAACGGAATGACGCTAGAAGTGAATCCAAATGAAATTAAAAATGCCCCCTTGCCAAATAATAAAGTAGAATCATTGCGCGCTTCATATTATATGATGGGCGCGATGCTAGGCAGATTTAAAAAATGCGTCATTGGTTTGCCAGGCGGTTGTCCTTTAGGTCCAAGACCAATCGACCAACACATTAAAGGATTTAAAGCATTGGGTGCACGCATTGATGAATCTAGTGAAACATCTATGAAGATTGAAGCTGACCGCTTAATAGGTGCTAATATATTTTTAGACATTGTAAGTGTAGGCGCTACTATAAATATCATGCTAGCAGCAGTTCGTGCAGAAGGACAAACAGTAATTGAAAACGCAGCGAAAGAGCCCGAAGTAGTTGACGTGGCTAACTTTTTAACAAGTTTAGGTGCTAATATTAAAGGTGCAGGTACAAGTACAATCAAAATCAAAGGTGTAGACCAACTTCATGGGTCTCATCATCAAGTCATTCCAGATAGAATTGAAGCTGGTACTTATATGTGTATAGCGGCTGCTTGTGGAGAAGACATTGCGATTAACAATATTATTCCTACTCATGTTGAGCCATTAACCGTTAAATTAAAGGAGCTTGGTGTAGACATCCAAGTTGGGGAAGACAGCGCGATTATCAAGAGAAACGCCCCGTACTTAAGCGTTGATATCAAGACGTTGGTGTACCCTGGATTTGCTACAGACTTACAACAACCAATTACACCGCTGTTGTTTATGGCTGATGGTGTTTCATTTGTAACTGAAACAATTTATCCAGCGCGTTTTAAACACGTTGACGAATTGAGAAATATGGGCGCTAACATTTCATCCGATAACGGTACTGCAACAATAAAACCATCTAAATTAACTGGCGCAGAAGTATATGCAAGTGATTTGCGTGCTGGTGCTTGCCTTATAGTAGCTGGTCTATTAGCAGAAGGGGTTACTACAATTTATAACGTAAAACATATTTATCGTGGTTATACAAATATAGTTGAAACATTAAAATCACTTGGCGCAGACATTTGGACTGAAAAAATTTAATACATGTGGTATACTAAATATACTGATTTTTTGTAGGTTGTGATTTCCGTTTTCTATTATGAAAAATATAAATGATATGAGGTGATGATCATGGAGGTTTGCCCTTATCTCGAAGAAACCTTTAAAATTGTAGGTAGAAGTTGGAACGGTCTTATAATAAATTACTTATCTAGATGTACAGAAAAATCTGCTCATTTTTCTGATATGAAGCGTGATTTGAAAACAATCACGCCTCGCGCGCTAAGTATAAAATTAACAGATTTATGTGAATGGGGCCTTGTAGAGAAAAAAATTATTTCTACGAGCCCGATGAACATTTTATACCAACTTACAGATAAAGGTGATGCCTTAGCAACGGCATTGGTCCCTATGGAAAAGTGGGCGCAAGAATATATTGAATTAGAGAGTTAAATGATATTGATTTTTTGGATTGATTTCTTAATCAATGTATTATTTCAAAACATACTTTATATTTCGTTTATTTTAATAGAACCTGAGGTATTAATTAATATCTCAGGTTCTTCTTATGGCATTGCTGATTGCCTATTGGAAAAATATACTTGTGATTCATTTTATAAAATAGCTTTTTAATTATAAGAACTTTAGCGAGATAGAAATTTTTTAACATTTGGACCTCTGTTCTGCTTCTTTAGTGAGAAATTATATGTTTTTCCTATCGTCTATAGAAGTGTTATAAAAGAGGAGAAAGCGCATAATAACAACGTTTGTAAAGCGTCGACGTGAGCAAATATGTTTAAAAATGTGAAATCTCGGTTACAATATAATTATCAACACAGTTAAGGAGTGAATCATTGATGAGAAATTTCACTAAACAGTATATCAACGGTGAATGGGTTGAAAGTACAAGTGGAGAAACAATTGAAGTAATCAACCCTGCAACAGAAGAAGTAACAGGTATTATTGCGAAAGGTAATAAAGAAGATGTTGATAAAGCAGTAGATGCTGCTGAAAATGTATATTTTGAATTTAGACACAGTTCAGTTCAAGAAAGAAAAGAATTATTAGATAAAATTGTTCAAGAATATAAAAATAGAAAAGAAGATATTATTGAAGCGATTACGGATGAATTAGGTTCTCCGTTAAAAGTTTCAGAAAATGTCCATTATCAAATGGGATTAGATCATTTCCAAGCTGCACGTGATGCATTGGATAATTTTGAATTTGAAGAGCGCCGTGGGGATGATTTAGTTGTTAAAGAAGCTATTGGTGTTGCAGGTTTAATCACACCATGGAATTTCCCAACAAACCAAACTTCTCTTAAATTGTCTGCAGCATTAGCAGCAGGCAGTCCTGTAGTATTAAAACCGTCAGAAGAGACGCCATTTGCAGCGATTATTTTAGCAGAAATATTTGATAAAGCCGGCGTTCCAAAAGGAGTATTCAACTTAGTAAATGGTGATGGCCAAGGTGTTGGTAATCCACTAAGTGAACATCCAAAAGTAAGAATGATGTCATTTACTGGTTCTGGCCCTACAGGTGCTAGCATCATGAGAAAAGCAGCAGAAGATTTCAAAAAAGTGTCGCTAGAGTTAGGTGGTAAATCACCATATATTATCTTGGATGATGCTGATATTGACGGTGCAGCGAGTGCAGCTACTGGTAAAGTAGTAACCAATACAGGTCAAGTTTGTACAGCAGGCACAAGAACATTAGTACCAGAAAGTATTAAAGAAGAATTTTTAACAGCTGTAAAAGAAAAATTCAGCCAAGTTAAAGTAGGCGACCCACGTGCAGAAGGTACGCAAGTTGGCCCGATTATTAGTAAAAAACAATTTGACCAAGTTCAATCATATATTAATAAAGGTGTAGAAGAAGGCGCAGAATTATTCTATGGTGGCCCTGGTAAACCTGAAGGGTTGGATAAAGGATATTTCGCACGTCCAACGATCTTTAATAACGTGGATAATGATATGACAATCGCGCGAGAAGAAATTTTTGGACCTGTAATGTCAATTATCACTTATAATGATGTGGACGAAGCCATCAAAATCGCAAATGATACAGAATATGGGCTAGCGTCATACGTATATGGTAAAGATAAAGACACATTACACAAGGTAGCGCGTTCGATTGAAGCAGGTACAGTTGAAATTAACGAAGCTGGACGTAAACCAGACTTACCATTCGGCGGTTATAAACAATCAGGTTTAGGACGCGAATGGGGAGACTATGGTATAGAAGAGTTCTTAGAAGTTAAATCTATTGCTGGTTATTACAAAGCATAGTTTAATAAAATAAAGTTAAAATGTTTAAGTTAAAAGTCTAGTTTTAAGGGCAGCCAAACGATATAATTGGTTGCCCTTATTTTAATATTATGGAGCTTTGAACCATCATTTGACACATGGTATGGTTATGTACTGTTTTAACAGTGTGTTAGCTTCAGAGCTATTTTTATAAATTTCAAAAAGTGAAATACATTTTGTAATTAAATAAGAAATTTGCTATAGTAATAAAAGTAAGTAGCGTAGCTCTCTATGTTATTTAAAACTTTTTTATGAAATGGGTGCAAGATAATGCCTGATAAAGTACGGACATCACCTCAGTACGAATCGTTCCACGAGCTATACAAAAATTACACTACTAAAGATCTTACTCAAAAGGCAAAATCACTTAAATTAACAAATTATAGTAAATTAAATAAAAAAGAATTAGTTCTTGCTATTATGGAAGCCCAAATGGAAAAAGACGGAAACTATTATATGGAGGGTATCTTAGACGATATTCAACAAGATGGTTATGGTTTTTTAAGAACTGTCAATTATTCAAAGGGTGAAAAAGATATTTATATATCAGCTAGTCAAATACGTCGCTTTGAAATTAAACGTGGCGATAAAGTTACTGGTAAAGTCAGAAAACCTAAGGATAATGAGAAATATTATGGTTTACTGCAAGTTGATTTTGTCAATGATGAGAATGCAGAGGAAGTTAAAAAAAGACCACATTTCCAAGCGTTAACACCATTATATCCAGAAGAGCGTATCAAGTTAGAAACAACAAAAACAAATTATTCTACGCGTATAATGGATTTGATTACGCCTATTGGTTTGGGACAACGTGGTTTGATTGTTGCACCTCCAAAAGCGGGGAAAACGTCATTACTAAAAGAAATTGCTAATGCTGTAGCAACAAATAAACCTGATGCAGAACTGTTTGTATTACTTGTAGGTGAACGACCAGAAGAGGTAACAGATATAGAACGTTCTGTTGAATCAGCAGAAGTTGTGCATTCAACATTTGATGAACCGCCACAACATCATGTTAAAGTAGCGGAATTATTATTAGAGCGTGCAAAACGTTTAGTAGAAATTGGTAAAGACGTCATTATTTTGATGGATTCTATTACTAGACTTGCACGTGCATATAATTTAGTTATGCCACCAAGCGGGCGTACGTTATCCGGTGGTTTGGATCCAGCTTCATTGCATAAACCGAAAGCTTTTTTTGGTGCTGCAAGAAATATTGAAGCTGGCGGAAGTATGACTATATTAGCCACAGCATTAGTAGATACTGGTTCGCGTATGGATGACATGATATATGAAGAATTTAAAGGGACAGGTAACATGGAATTACACCTTGACCGTAAATTAGCTGAACGTCGTGTCTTTCCAGCTATTGATATCGGTAGAAGTTCAACTCGTAAGGAAGAGTTGCTAATTTCACCAAAAGATCTAGAATCGCTTTGGCAGCTACGTAATATGTTTACTGATTCAATTGATTTTACTGAAAGATTTGTAAGAAAGCTAAAACGAACAAAAACAAATCAAGAATTTTTCGAACAGTTACAAGAAGCGGCTAAAGAAAGTACTAAAACTGGTAAACCAATTATTTAATGTGAGTTATGGTTTAAATATATGATTTAGGGTTGCGTTTTAGTTTTATAGCAATTATAATTATCAAGTATTGGGTAAAAACTCACAAAAAACTCTGTTCCAGATGGTTCAGGGCAAAGGAGCTGAAAAACATGCAACAAAATATTCATCCTGAATACCACAAAGTTATCTTTTTAGATACAACTACTGATTTTAAATTTTTAAGTGGTTCAACACAATCTTCATCTGAAACTATGGAATGGGAAGATGGAAATGAATACCCAGTTATTCGTTTAGATATTTCGTCTGATTCACATCCATTCTACACAGGACGTCAAAAATTCGCTGCTGCGGATGGACGTGTGGAACGTTTCAACAAGAAATTCGGATTCAAATCAAGCAACGAATAATTGTTGTAATAAGGCATTCTCATTTTATGAGAATGCTTTTTTATTTAATATAAGATATAGGCTATTTTAAAATTTTATGTGGCTAAGCGTTTAGAAATAAGATTACATACAAAATTACAAATATCTTGTGGGAAATTGATATTTTGAAAGAAAAAATATGATATAATAAATCGATTATGTTTTGAAAAAAGGTGGAACGCATAATGAATGAAACTTATCACTCCGGTTGGATTGAATGTATTACTGGAAGCATGTTTAGTGGTAAATCTGAAGAATTAATCCGTCGTTTGAGACGTGGGTTGTATGCTAAGCAAAAAGTAGTTGTATTTAAGCCAGCAATAGATGACCGCTATCATAAAGATAAGATTGTGTCTCATAATGGTAATGCAATTGAAGCTATTAATATTTCAACTGCAGCTGAAATTTACAAACACGATTTATCAAATTTTGATATTATAGCAATAGATGAAGTTCAGTTTTTCGAAAATAATATAGTTCATATTGTTGAAGCATTAGCTGCAAAAGGACATAGAGTTATTACTGCAGGTTTGGATATGGATTTTAGAGGTGAACCATTTGAACCTATACCGTATTTATTAGCAGTAAGTGAAGAAGTGACAAAACTACAAGCTGTTTGTGCTGTTTGTGGCTCATCTTCCAGCCGTACACAACGGTTAATTGACGGTAATCCAGCAAAAATAGATGACCCAGTGATATTAGTTGGTGCAAATGAAAGTTATGAGCCAAGATGCAGAGCACACCATATTGTTGCTCCAAGTGATAATGAGAAGGAGGAAATGTAGTGTTTGATCAATTAGATATTGTAGAAGAAAGATATGAACAATTAAATGAATTGTTAAGCGACCCTGAAGTCGTGAATAACCCTGACAACTTACGAAAGTATTCAAAAGAACAAGCTGATTTACAAAAAACTGTTGAAGTTTACCGTGAATACAAACAAACTAAAGAAGATGAAAATGAAATCGATGAAATGTTAAGAGAAACAAAAGACGAAGAAGAAGTTGAAATGCTTAAAAGTGAAAAACAAGTGCTTACTCAAAAAATACCGAAACTTGAAGAAGAATTGAAATTCTTGTTAATTCCCAAAGACCCTAACGACGAAAAAGACGTAATTGTTGAAATTCGTGCCGCAGCAGGTGGAGATGAAGCTGCTATATTTGCTGGTGATTTGTTTAGAATGTATTCTAGATACGCTGAAGCATATAGTTTCAAAACTGATATAGTTGAGGCTGCTGAAAGTGATCACGGCGGCTATAAAGAAATTAGTTTCTCTGTTTCAGGTACAGGGGCCTATAGTAAATTAAAATATGAAAATGGCGCCCATCGTGTCCAACGTGTGCCAGCGACAGAATCAGGTGGCCGTATCCATACATCTACAGCGACGGTAGCAGTATTACCAGAAGTAGAAGATGTTGAAATAGAAATTCGCAATGAAGATATTAAAATAGATACGTACCGTTCAAGCGGTGCGGGTGGACAGCACGTTAATACGACTGATTCAGCTGTACGTATCACCCATCTTCCAACCGGAGTAATTGCTACTTCATCAGAAAAATCACAAATCCAAAACCGTGAAAAAGCGATGAAAGTGTTGAAAGCACGTTTATTTGATATGAAATTGCAAGAAGAACAACAAAAATACGCAGCGCAACGTAAGTCAGCAGTAGGTTCTGGAGACCGTTCAGAAAGAATTAGAACATATAATTATCCGCAAAGTCGTGTAACTGATCATCGTATTGGGTTAACATTACAGAACTTAGAACAAGTAATGGAAGGTAAATTAGATGAAATTATTGATGCATTAACTTTAGCAGAACAAACAGATAAATTGAAAGAACTGAATGATGGTGAACTATAGAGATAGATTAAAAAAAGCTCAAGCTAAATGTGTTGAAAAAGGCATCGAACCAACACGACCTGAGTGGTTAATGCTTGACTTGTTTCAGTGGCAGAAGTCAGATTACTTAATGCATTCTAATGATGAAATGACTAAAGCTCATCAAATATTATTTGATAATGCAGAAAGCAGAATGCTAGATGGTGAACCTATACAATATATCGTTGGAACGCAATCTTTTTATGGTGAAATATTCAAAGTAAGCGAACATTGCTTAATTCCACGTCCAGAAACAGAAGAAGTATTGCTACATTTCTATAAGTCAGTGCATTCTGGTGACAAAGTTGTAGACATTGGTACAGGCAGTGGCAATATTCCTATTGTACTTAAGAAATTAAATAGTAATCTGGAAGTCTTAGCTACAGATTTATATGAAGCTACACTCTCTGTAGCTAAGGAAAATGCTGATGCTCATGGAGTAGATATTGCATTTTTACAGGGTAATGCTTTAGCACCATTAATTGAGCGAAATATTAAAGTCAATGGTTTAATCTCAAACCCGCCTTATATAGACAATAGTGAAGCGGATCTAATGGATGATACAGTTCTAAAATACGAACCGTATACTGCGCTATTTGCTGAAGACAATGGTTATCAAGTATATGATACGATTTTACGCCAATTACCAGAGGTATTGTTACCAGGCGCTGCTGTAGTTTTTGAAATTGGTTATAAACAGGGCCCTACTTTAAAAAGAAAAATCGAAGAAAAATACCCAACAGTAGATGTTCAAATAATCAAAGACATTAATAATAATGATAGAATGATTTCTTTCAAATGGTAACTTTAAGAAGTTATGTGCTGAACATGATATGTCATGAAGGTGCATAACTTCTTATTTTGTTTTAAAATTAGCATTAAGATGAAAGGGTGTGTATAAATGAATACAAAAATATGGAACTTACAGCAGGATATTACACAAGAAGATAACACCTATATATATAATGAGATAAAAAATATTTTTGAAAATGGTGGGCTTGTCGCTATTCCGACTGAAACGGTCTATGGTTTAGGCGGCGATGCTAGAAATGAAGCAGCTATAAAAAAAATATATTCTGCTAAAGGTAGACCTTCAGATAATCCTCTGATCGTACATATTCACGATATAAAACAATTAGAATGTTTCACACAGCATATCACCCAAGAAGTGAAGACATTAATGCAACGCTTTTGGCCAGGCCCAATTTCATTTATTTTACCGTTGAAAAAGGGATATTTATGTGAAAGTGTCAGTGGTGGTTTATCATCGATAGCTGTTAGAATGCCGAGTCATCCAGTAGGCAGAAAAGTACTGAAATTTGTAGATTTACCAATCGCTGCGCCTAGCGCTAATTTAAGTGGGAGACCGTCTCCTACTCAATTTGAACATGTGTATAATGATTTGAATCAACGTATTGATGGTATTATTGATGGTGATCAAAGTGAAGAGGGCCTTGAAAGCACGGTGTTGGACTGTACACAATATCCATTTAAAATTGCAAGACCTGGATCAATCACAAAGACAATGATTGAAAGTGTTTTACCAGATAGCATTTCATCAGTAGAGGATTTAAACCATGAAAAACCCATCGCACCAGGTATGAAGTATAAACATTATGCACCAGATACGCCAATTACAATTGTGCAATCTATTTATAAACGACCTTCTTCAGAGAAAAATTGGCAAGATACGGCATTTATATTTCCGAAAAACAAGCGTGACTTGGTACCGAAAGAAGCAATATTTATGCCTTTATGTGAAAATGAGAAAGATATAAAAGGAGCAAATCGTCACTTATACCAGGTTTTGCATGATATAGATCAAAACAACCATATTAACCATGCTTATATATTTGGTTTTGAAAATAATGATGATACGACCGCTATAATGAATAGAATGTTAAAAGCTGCAAACTATACAGTTGTTAAAGGGGAAGAACTATGAAAATCGTTTTTGTTTGTACAGGAAATACTTGTAGAAGTCCGATGGCTGAAAGTATTGCAAGAGCTAAGATGCCTAACTTAGATATTGTGTCACGTGGTTTATTTGCATTAGACGGCGCCCCTGTATCACAGCATACTTTATCTATATTAGAAGAAAATCAATTACCTTTTCCAGAAAATGCAAAAGCCTTTACTGAAGATGATATAAACGCAGACTTAATTTTAACTATGTCTGCATCACACCGAGACACAATCAAACGTATGTATGGCAGTGAAGCACACGTGTTCACAATCAATGAATATGCATCAAATAGCGGTGATGTGTCTGATCCATTTGGAGGCAACAAATTAGAATATCTTAAAATTTTCAATGAATTAAACCCATTGATTGATAAAATAAAAATTAAAATATTAAAGTAATAAATATGTGAAATTAGTATGAGTAACTTACTAAATACGTTATAATAATAACGTGTAGCAAATTTGCTATCAATTAAATTTGTATGTATTGAACTTTTGTATATTGGCTTACTTTTTTAATCAAAAGAAAAGGGGTGTTAATATGGAGGATTTAAAAGCATTATTAAGTGAATTAAAATCTAAATCTTTCTTTAAAGCAAATGAGCTTTGTATTATAGGATGTTCTACATCTGAAGTGATTGGTGAACGCATCGGTAGTGTTGGATCTATGGAAGTAGCGAAAGACATATATGACGCATTAAAAGAAATCGAATCTGAAACAGGGGTTTCCTTTGTATTTCAAGGCTGCGAACATATAAATAGAGCGATAACTATAGAACGAGCGAAGTTCAACCCTTTAACGATGGAAGAAGTAACCGTTGTACCTGATGTTCACGCTGGAGGCAGTTTAGCAACTTATGCATATCAGCATATGGATAATCCGATGGTAGTAGAAGCAATCACTGTTTCTAAAGGGATAGATATTGGCCAAACACTCATCGGTATGCATATCCAACATGTCGCAATTCCGGAGCGTACAAGTATTAAACAAATTGGTGAAGCAATTGTTACAATCGCTTCTTCAAGACCTAAAAAAATTGGTGGCGAAAGAGCAAAATATAACTAATACAGAAACGAGGGGTTTACTAATGTCATTTATTGAAAAGCAAGATAAAGAAATATATGAAGTAATTCAAAATGAGTTTAACCGTCAAAATAATAATATAGAGTTAATCGCTTCTGAAAATTTTGTATCAGAAGCAGTGATGGAAGCTCAAGGCTCAGTATTAACAAATAAGTATGCTGAAGGCTATCCTAACAGAAGATATTATGGTGGTTGTGAATTTGTTGATGTGTCTGAAACATTAGCTATCGAACGAGCTAAACAATTATTTGGTGCTGAACATGTCAATGTCCAACCACACTCTGGTTCTCAAGCAAATATGGCTGTTTATCTCGTAGCATTAGAACATGGTGATACTGTATTAGGTATGAATTTAAGTCATGGTGGCCACTTAACGCATGGCGCACCAGTAAACTTTAGTGGACAATTTTACAACTTTGTTGAATATGGTGTCGATAAAGATAGCGAACAAATAGACTACGATGAAGTTTTAAAAGTGGCTAAAGAACATCAACCTAAATTAATTGTTGCTGGCGCATCTGCATACTCAAAAACGATTGATTTCAAACGTTTTAGAGAAATAGCTGATGAAGTCGGAGCTAAATTGATGGTAGATATGGCACATATCGCTGGATTAGTAGCTGTTGGTTTACATCCAAGCCCTGTAGCATACGCTGATTTTGTAACTACAACAACGCATAAAACATTGCGCGGCCCTCGTGGTGGAATGATTTTATGTAAAGAAGAATACAAAAAGCAAATTGATAAAACCATTTTCCCTGGTATTCAAGGTGGACCTTTAGAGCATGTTATTGCTGCAAAAGCAGTAGCATTTGGTGAGGCTTTGCAAGACGATTTCAAAACTTACCAACAACAAGTTGTAAAAAACGCTAAAGTATTAGCTGACACTTTAAGCCAAGAAGGATTTAGAGTCGTATCAGGCGGTACCGATAATCATCTAGTATGTGTAGATGTAAAAGGATCTGTAAATATAACAGGTAAAGTAGCAGAAGAAACACTTGATGCAATTGGCATAACTTGTAATAAAAATACAATTCCATTTGATCAGGAAAAACCTTTTGTAACTAGTGGTTTACGCCTTGGTACTCCAGCGGCGACTACGCGAGGTTTTGACGAACAAGCATTTGAAGAAGTAGCGAAAATCATTAGTTTAGTATTAAAAGATCCTGAAAATGAAACAACATTAAAAGAAGGACAAGAAAGAGTTAAAGCATTAACTACTAAACATCCTTTATACAATTAAATTGGAGGAAGTAATTATGAGCAACGTACATGTTTTTGATCACCCACTTATTCAACATAAATTAAGTTACATTCGAGATGTACATACAGGTACAAAGGAGTTTAGAGAGCTTGTAGATGAAGTCGGTATGCTAATGGCTTATGAAGTGACTAGAAATTTAGAATTACAGGATGTAGAAATTGAAACACCAGTAACTAAAATGATTGCTCAAAGACTAACTGGAAAAAAATTGGCATTTATTCCAATTCTTAGAGCAGGGTTAGGTATGACTCAAGGCATCTTGAATTTAGTGCCAGCGGCTAGAATAGGCCATGTTGGTTTATATAGAGACCCAGAGACTTTAGAAGCGGTTGAATACTTTGTGAAATTGCCACAAGATATTGAAGAAAGAGAGATTGTTGTGGTTGATCCAATGCTAGCTACAGGCGCATCTGCCATCGAAGCGATTAATTCCCTTAAAAAACGTGGCGCTAGACATATTCGATTTATGTGTCTTATTGCAGCACCAGAGGGTGTAGAAAAATTACAAGAAGCACATGAAGATGTAGATATTTATATTGCGGCATTAGACGAAAAATTAGATGACCATGCTTATATTACACCTGGTTTAGGTGATGCTGGCGACCGTTTATTCGGTACAAAATAGTTTGGCCCAGGAGTGGAGTAATATGAAAAAAATTATGACTGTCTTTGGGACGCGTCCTGAAGCGATAAAAATGGCGCCTCTTGTTTTAGAATTAGAGAATGATGTCGAATTAGAGCCAATCGTGGTTGTAACGGCACAACATAGAGAAATGTTAGATTCTGTTTTGACTAGCTTTAATATAACCCCTAATTATGATCTAAACATTATGAAGCAAGGTCAATCATTATCAGAAATCACTTCCCGTATACTCATTCGATTAGAGGGGGTCATTAAAGAAGAACAACCAGATATGATACTTGTTCATGGTGATACGATGAGCACATTCGCTGGAAGTTTAGCAGCATTATATAATCAAGTACCAATAGGCCATGTTGAAGCAGGCTTACGTACTTGGGATAAATATGCTCCATTTCCTGAAGAAATGAATAGACAAATGGTAGGAGTAATGGCTGATTTGAACTTTGCTCCTACTAATAATGCTGCAAAAAATTTAATTTCTGAAAATAAGCCAAAGGATGCTATTGTAGTAACAGGGAACACAGCTATTGATGCTATGAAAACAACAATTCACAAAGATTATCATTCAGAAATAATTGATAAGCATAAAGATAAACGTATTATCTTATTGACAGCGCATAGGCGAGAAAATATTGGAGCGCCTATGTCTCATATTTTTAAGGCAGTACGAGCTATTGTCGATACTTATGATGATGTTGTTGTTGTTTACCCAATACATAAAAATCCTAAAGTACGAGCCATTGCAGATTATTATTTATCTAATCATGCTCGTATTGAACTGGTAGAACCGTTAGAGGTGGTAGACTTCCATAATTTTGCCCACCAATCTTATCTAATTTTAACGGATTCTGGTGGTGTTCAAGAAGAAGCACCTTCATTAGGTAAACCAGTGCTTGTATTAAGGGATGTAACAGAAAGGCCTGAAGGTGTCGAAGCGGGGACACTTAAAATTGTAGGTACAAACGAAAACAACATATTCGAAGCAACAAAAGCTTTATTAGACAACAAAAATTTGTATAAGACAATGAGCACAGCACGAAATCCGTATGGCGATGGCAACGCAGCCAACAGAATTTGTCAAAATATTAAGTATTTTTTTGGACTAATTGATAAAAAACCTTCATCTTTCAAATAATAATAGTTTAATGTGTCATTTTTGTGACATTTGTGTAAAAAATTGAATTACAATTTGAATAGAATTGACACGTTAACTACCCTATATTATTATTAAAATTGTATGATTGGAATGGTTTTCATATACGAAAGATAAGGTGAAACGAGGCACTGAAATGAAACGTTTCAACATCATTTTTAACCAGTACATTCAATACTATTTATACAGTATCATTGTGCTAGTTATTGTGTTTATTTTCACATACTCTGAGTTTATATTAGGTCTTTTAATAGGTACAAGTGGATCACTATGCATTACTTTTACTTTTGAATATTATTTGGCGAGAGCAAAAGAAGAAGACAACATACATATTTCAACGGGCAACATATGGAGATATTTGATTGTGATTTTAGCTTGTACATTATGGTATTTTTATAAAGATTATATAAACGTGATTGGAGTAGTTGTTGGTTTAATGATTTCTTATGTTTTAATTGTTTTCAAACCATTTTTACACAAGAAATAAATTTTATAATGAAAGAGGTGAGAAGACATGGATCATAAAGACCCTCTAGTCAGTTGGAATGTATTCGGTTTAGACATCGTGTTTAATCTGTCATCAATCATGATGATGTTGATTACGGCGCTTATTGTTTTTGTCATAGCTATTATTTGTACACGGAACCTCAAGAAACGTCCAACAGGCAAACAAAATTTTATAGAGTGGGTTTTTGATTTCGTAAGAGGAATTATTGAAAGTAACATGGCATGGTCCAAAGGCGGTCAGTTCCATTTCCTAGCAGTTACTTTAATCTTTTTCATATTCGTTAGTAATATGGTTGGATTACCTTTTCAATTGGTTGCAGGTGATACGCTTTGGTGGAAATCACCAACAGCAGACCCAACCGTTACATTGACATTGTCAACGTTGATTATACTCTTAACACATTATTATGGCGTTAAGATGGTTGGTACTAAAGGTTATTTCCAAAACTATACTAAGCCAATTTTCCTATTACCGATTAATATTTTTGAAGAGTTTACTTCAACCTTAACATTGGGTCTACGTTTGTATGGAAATATTTTTGCGGGAGAATTATTACTTGGTTTATTAGCAAGTTTAGTGTTCAGTTTCCCAGCATGGGGTTGGGCAATCGGTTTACCTGGCCTAGTGATATGGCAAGGGTTCTCAATTTTCATTGGTACGATTCAGGCATATATTTTTGTAATGCTTTCAATGGTGTATATGTCACACAAAGTACAAAAAAGTCATTAAGTTAAAAAATTAAAAAAGAAATAATTAGGAGGATTTTTAAATGAATTTAATCGCAGCAGCAATCGCAATCGGGTTATCAGCACTTGGGGCAGGTATTGGTAATGGTCTTATCGTTTCTAGAACAGTAGAAGGTGTCGCTCGCCAACCAGAAGCACGTGGTCAATTAATGGGTATTATGTTCATCGGTATCGGTTTAGTTGAGGCGTTACCTATCATCGGTGTAGTTATCGCTTTCATGTCACTATAATTAAACTAGTATTTATGGCGAGGTCTTATCGGCTTTCGCCGTTCGTTTTTATCAAAATGTCTTATAACCATATCGTATGAAAGGAGTGTCTATGGAAGTGACTGCTACGACAAATATGTTCGTGCTTGGTGCAGCCAGTGGCGGTGGCGTTGGATGGGGGACCATCTTCGTTACACTTATAACGTTTATCGTTTTATTAACCTTATTGAAAAAATTTGCGTGGGGCCCACTTAAGGATGTAATGGACCAACGTGAACGCGATATTAATAAAGATATCGACGACGCTGAGCAAGCTAAATTAAATGCACAGAAATTAGAAGCACAAAATAAACAAACTTTAAAAGAAACCCAAGAAGAGGTTCATAAAATATTAGAAGAATCTAAGGTTCAAGCGCGTAAACAACATGAAGAAATCATTCATGAAGCTAACATCAGAGCAAATGGTATGATTGAAACTGCTCAAAATGAAATTAATAGTGAAAAAGAACGTGCACTTGCAGATATTAATAATCAAGTTTCTGAGCTTTCAGTACTGATTGCTTCAAAAGTACTTCAAAAAGAAATCTCAGAAAAAGATCAAAAAGAATTAGTTGAAAAGTACATTAAAGAGGCGGGCGATAAATAATGGCTAACGTAGCAAAAAAATATGCCAAAGCGTTATTTGATACTGCTAAGGAAAAAGAAATGCTCGATCTAATGTATGAAGAATTTTCAACAATTGACCAAGCAGTACAACCTGAATTAGAAAACTTAAAAGAATTAGATACTGACCCTCAACAAGATGTGACACAGCGCAATCGTTTTGTAGCTATCATTTTTGGGCAAGCTAATCAATATTTGCAAAATATGTTAATGGTTCTTGCGAGTAATCGCCATCTTGCATATATACACGAAATATTTATAGCTTTCGAAACATTGTTTAATCAGCATTATAATCAAGATTTTGCTGTTATTGAATCAGTTTATGAATTATCCGAGGATGAATTAACAAGTATTGATTCAATTATAAAGTCACGTACAAAACTTTCAAAATTAAAGATATCAAATGAAGTAAACCCAGATCTTATCGGAGGTATCCGTGTTAAGGTTGGTACAAAAGTGATGGATGCAAGTATTAAAAATGATCTTGCAAAACTTGAAAAGCAATTTATTAGAGTGAAATAAAAATCGGAGGAGTGACATAGATGGCCATTAAAGCTGAAGAAATCAGTGCTTTACTTCGCTCACAAATAGAAAATTATGAGTCAGAAATGGCTGTTACTGATGTAGGTACAGTTCTACAAATAGGTGATGGCATAGCTTTAATCCACGGATTAAATGATGTTATGGCTGGTGAGCTTATTGAATTTAATAACGGCGTTCTAGGTTTAGCACAAAACCTTGAAGAATCCAATGTTGGTGTAGTAATTTTAGGACCATATACGGATATCAAAGAAGGAGACGAAGTCAAACGTACTGGGCGTATTATGGAAGTCCCAGTTGGAGACGAATTACTTGGTCGTGTCGTTAATCCATTAGGGCAAGCTATTGATGGACAAGGGCCGCTCAATACTACGAAAACACGCCCTGTAGAGAAAAAAGCTACTGGCGTCATGGATCGTAAATCAGTTGATGAACCATTGCAAACTGGTATTAAAGCAATTGATGCGCTTGTACCTATTGGCCGTGGTCAGCGTGAATTGATTATCGGAGACCGTCAAACAGGTAAAACAACCGTTGCGATCGATACGATTTTAAATCAAAAAGATCAAGACACAATTTGTATATATGTTGCAATCGGACAAAAAGACTCAACAGTACGCGCAAATGTTGAAAAACTTCGTCAAGAAGGCGCACTTGATTATACAATTATTGTTTCAGCATCAGCAGCAGATCCAGCACCTATGCTCTACATCGCACCTTACTCTGGCGTAGCCATGGGTGAAGAGTTCATGTTTGCAGGTAAGGATGTTTTAATTGTTTATGACGATTTAACAAAACAAGCTGCAGCTTATCGTGAATTATCATTATTATTACGTAGACCTCCAGGCCGTGAAGCTTACCCTGGTGATGTGTTCTACTTACATAGTAGATTATTAGAAAGAGCAGCTAAATTAAATGATGATTTAGGTGGCGGTTCAATCACAGCGTTACCTATTATTGAAACACAAGCAGGAGATATCGCAGCGTATGTACCTACCAACGTAATTTCTATTACAGATGGACAAATATTCTTGCAATCTGACTTGTTCTTCTCTGGTGTTAGACCAGCGATTAATGCAGGTCAATCCGTATCTCGTGTTGGTGGCTCTGCGCAGATTAAAGCAATGAAAAAAGTCGCAGGTACTTTACGTTTAGATTTAGCGTCATATCGTGAATTAGAATCATTTGCACAATTCGGTTCTGATTTAGATGAATTTACTGCTAAAAAATTAGACCGCGGTAAAAGAACGGTTGAAATTCTAAAACAAGACAAAAACAAACCACTACCTGTAGAAAATCAAGTTTTAATTATTTATGCTTTAACCAAAGGTCATTTAGACGATATTCCAGTAGTTGATATTACACGTTTTGAAGATGAGTTAAATCAATGGGCTAAAACAAATGCTTCTGATTTATTAAATGAAATCAAAACATCCGGCGCTTTACCAAATGATGAATCATTTGAATCAGCTATTAATGAATTTAAGAAGAGTTTTAGTAAAACTGAAGAAGCATAATAGTTAATGTAGATAAAAGGTGGTGAGATAATGGCATCTCTTAAAGAAATTGATACACGAATAAAATCAACGAAAAAGATGAAACAGATTACAAAAGCAATGAACATGGTTTCCAGTTCAAAATTGCGTCGTGCTGAGCAGAATACAAATCAATTTAGACCATATATGGTGAAAATGCAAGATGCAATTACAGCAGTTGCTGGCGCAGATAAAAATTCACATCATCCAATGTTACGACAACGTGAAGTGAATAAAAGTGGTTATATAGTAATTACAAGTGACCAAGGGCTTGCAGGTGCTTATAATGCAAATGTATTAAAACACCTAATAAAAGATATTGAAAATAAACATAACAGCAGTGAAGAATACTCAATCTTAGTTTTGGGTCAATCAGGTGTTGATTTTCTAAAAAATAAAGGCTACGACATTCATGATTCCTTAACGGAAGTGCCTGACCAACCTTCATTTAAAGAAATTCAAGCGATCGCTAAAAAAGCTATAGACTTATATAGCGATGAAGCTGTGGATGAGGTAAAAATTTATTACAGCCATTTCGTAAGTGTATTAGAAAACACACCTTCGATGAAAACTGTACTTCCATTGTCTCCAGAAGATTCAAGTTTAGGGCATGGTCAAATGTCTTCGTATGAATTTGAACCAGACAAAGAAGCTATATTAAGCGTGATTTTACCTCAATATGTGGAAAGTTTAATATATGGAACGATTTTAGATGCAAAAGCAAGTGAACATGCAACACGTATGACGGCTATGAAAAATGCATCTGATAATGCGACGGATATTATTGATGATTTATCTATCGAATATAACAGAGCTAGACAAGCAGCAATCACGCAACAAATCACAGAAATTGTTGGTGGCGCAGTTGCACTTGAATAACGATTAAAGGAGGAAAATAGCATGGGATTAGGCCGTGTAACACAAGTTATGGGTCCAGTAATTGATGTTCGCTTTGAGCACAATGAAGTTCCAGAAATTAATAATGCCTTAGTTCTTGACGTAGAAAGAGACGAAGGTACTGTTCAATTAACGCTAGAAGTTGCATTACAACTTGGTGATGACGTTGTACGCACAATCGCAATGGATTCAACTGATGGTGTTAAACGTGGTACAGAAGTTAGAGATAACGGACGAAGTATTAGTGTTCCAGTTGGAGATGAAACTTTAGGTAGAGTATTTAATGTGTTGGGTGACACAATTGATTTAGAAGAAAATATCGAAGACTCAGTTCGTCGCGATCCAATTCATAGAGAAGCACCTGCATTTGATCAATTATCTACAAAAGTTGAAATATTAGAAACTGGTATTAAGGTTATTGACTTATTAGCGCCTTATATTAAAGGTGGTAAAGTCGGGTTATTTGGTGGTGCCGGTGTTGGTAAAACGGTATTAATCCAGGAGTTAATTAATAATATCGCTCAAGAACACGGTGGTATTTCAGTATTTGCTGGTGTAGGTGAACGTACACGTGAAGGTAATGACCTATACTATGAAATGAGTGATAGTGGTGTTATTAAAAAGACAGCTATGGTGTTTGGTCAAATGAATGAACCGCCTGGTGCACGTATGCGTGTAGCGCTTTCTGGTTTAACTATGGCTGAATATTTCCGTGATGAACAAGGACAAGATGTTCTATTGTTTATCGATAACATTTTCAGATTTACACAAGCTGGTTCAGAAGTTTCTGCGCTTTTAGGTCGTATGCCTTCAGCAGTAGGATATCAACCTACATTAGCTACTGAAATGGGTCAGTTACAAGAACGTATTACATCAACAACTAAAGGTTCTGTAACCTCTATTCAAGCAGTATTCGTACCTGCCGATGACTATACTGACCCAGCACCAGCTGCAGTTTTCGCACATTTGGATTCAACTACAAACTTAGAACGTAAGTTAACAGAAATGGGTATTTATCCTGCAGTAGACCCGTTAGCATCTACTTCAAGAGCACTTGATCCATCAATCGTTGGTCAAGAACATTATGAAATTGCACGTGATGTTCAATCTACGTTGCAAAAATATAGAGAATTACAAGATATCATTGCTATTTTAGGTATGGATGAATTGTCTGAAGAAGATAAACAAACTGTAGAACGTGCGCGTCGTATTCAGTTCTTCTTATCACAAAACTTCCACGTGGCTGAACAATTTACTGGCCAAAAAGGATCATATGTACCTGTACAAAAAACAGTAGAAGGCTTCAAAGCCATTTTAAATGGTGATTATGACCATATTCCAGAAGATGCATTCCGTCTTGTTGGCAGTATGGAAGAAGTAATTGAAAAAGCTAAAGATATGGGTGTTGAAGTTTAAAATTAGGAGGTATGGATAATGAATACATTAAGCCTAAATATTGTCACTCCTAATGGTTCTGTTTACGACCGAGAAGATGTCACTCTGGCAGTATTACAAACTACTGCTGGAGAAATCGGTGTCATGTATGGACATATTCCAACAGTTGCAGCACTTGAAATTGGCTATGCCAAAATTAATTTTGACGGTGGTTCAGAATATATTGCAGTGAGTGAAGGTTTTGTTGAAGTAAGACAAGATAAATTATCAATCATCGTTCAAACTGCAGAGCCTGCTAAGGAGATTGATGTAGCTAGAGCAGAGTTAGCAAAATCGAGAGCAGAGTCTCATTTGAATAGTGAAGAAGATAACAGTGACATAAATAGAGCCAAACGCGCATTAGATCGTGCTAATAACCGTCTTCGTGTCGCTGAATTACAATAATGCGTAAAGAAGTCCCTTTTAGGGCTTCTTTTTTTTTGAGGACAAGTCAGAAATAATATCTCGGTTATAAATATACTATGTTCAGTAGGTGGTTGTAATGAAACATTGCTGGATTTAAGTTTTTCAATATCGTAATAGCTAAATTAAAACTATAATTTCGTTTCGATTGCATTGTTACTAACCGTTTGAAAGATACATCATGATACGTAGTCAATTTACAAAATAACCATCATTATTTAATTACAATAGTTATGCATAAAACATATCCATAAAGGGAAAGTATCAGTTAATCAAACATTTATCATTTACAAGATGTTTATCTCATTCTTAAGTATCTTTTACTATGTCTTTCGTGTAAAATATATAAATAGTGTTTATCAAGGAGAATGACTTATGGAATATTTAGGGCAGTTTTCAATTGTACATCTCATATTACATTTGTTTTGTATTTGTATCGCTTATTGGGCGCTTAATGCAGTGAGATTAGAACAATTTTTTAAAAAAGGGTATCCGTTACAAATTCAAATTTGTATGATATTTTTGGCAATATTAATCGGAACATCAGTAAGTAATTTTATTGTAGATTTGCTACAATTTTCTACACAAATAAAATATTTAGCACAATAATTCAAATAATTGTATATCATTGATGTTTATCGATATAATTTAGTAGTACGTTTGATTAAAATAATGGCAATTTATAAGTAGTTAAGTGGAGGATTTAAGATGGATAAGATAGAAATTAATGGTGGTAAAAAATTAATTGGTGAAGTTAAAGTTTCAGGAGCTAAAAATGCTGTGTTACCAGTATTAACAGCGTCACTATTAGCGTCGGAAGGCGTTAGTGAATTACAAAATGTACCAGCACTTAGTGACGTAGAAACAATTAATAACGTAATATCAACATTAAATGCAGATGTTTCGTATGATAAAGATAAAGAAATCGTTACTGTAGATGCAACCAAACAATTAAATGAAGAAGCACCATATGAGTACGTGAGCAAGATGAGAGCAAGTATTCTTGTTATGGGGCCGTTGTTAGCTCGTTTAGGGCATGCCAAAGTTGCTTTGCCAGGTGGTTGTGCCATTGGTTCAAGACCAATTGAACAACATATCAAAGGCTTTGAAGAGCTAGGTGCAGAAATCCATATGGATGGTGGCTTTATTTATGCTAGTACAACTAACGGGTTAAAAGGCGCAACGATTCACTTAGATTTTCCTAGTGTGGGTGCAACGCAAAATATTATTATGGCTGCCTCTTTAGCTAAAGGTAAAACCGTATTAGAAAACGTAGCGCGCGAACCAGAAATTGTTGATTTAGCTAATTATATCAATGAAATGGGGGGTAATGTATTAGGCGCTGGTACTGATACAATTACGATTGAAGGTGTAGAAACTTTACGAGGGGTAACACATTCAATTATACCTGATAGAATTGAAGCAGGTACCTTACTTATTGCTGGTGCAATCACAAGAGGTAATGTGCTAGTTAATGGCGCGATTAAAGAGCATATGACTAGCTTAGTTTATAAACTTGAGGAAATGGGCGTTCATTTAGAGTACCTAGATGATGCAATCCGTGTCAGTGTAGAAAATTCATTGAAACCAGTTGATATTAAAACATTGCCACACCCAGGCTTCCCTACTGATATGCAGTCTCAAATGATGGCTTTATTACTAACTGCAGATGGCCATAAAGTAGTGACTGAAACAGTTTTTGAAAATAGATTTATGCACGTTGGAGAATTCAAACGAATGAATGCTAAAATTACTGTGGAAGGTAGAAGTGCTAAAATTGAAGGTAAAAGTGAACTTCAAGGTGCTCAAGTCAAAGCCACAGACTTACGTGCAGCAGCAGCACTTATTTTAGCAGGACTCGTAGCTGATGGGACAACGTACGTTACTGAGTTGAAACATTTAGATAGAGGATATGTTGATTTACATGGTAAATTAAAATCATTAGGTGCAGATATCAAAAGAACACAAGATTAACGATATAATACATTAACAGGATTAACATAATAGCAACAAAGTTGGAGGAAACAAAATATGGAAACAATTTTTGACTATAATCAAATTAAAGAGATTATTCCGCATAGACAACCATTCTTATTGATTGATCGAGTAGTAGAATATGAAGAAGGTCAACGATGTGTAGCAATTAAACAAGTTTCAGGTAATGAACCATTTTTCCAAGGGCATTTCCCAGAGTATGCTGTGATGCCTGGCGTATTAATCACTGAAGCTTTAGCTCAGACAGGAGCTGTTGCAATGTTAAATAGTGAAGCGAATAAAGGCAAACTTGCATTATTTGCTGGTATTGATAAATGCCGATTTAAAAAACAAGTAACACCTGGAGATACATTACGTTTAGAAGTTGAAATAACTAAACTTAGAGGTCCTATTGGCAAAGGCACTGCTAAAGCAACCGTAGATGGACAATTAGCTTGTAGCTGTGAGTTAACTTTTGCACTTCAAGATAAACAATAATGGCTAGAACATAAATTTATGTTTTCTAAAATAGTTCGTCCTCCTACCATAGTAAAGGTGACTAAAAACATACAAGAGCTAAAATATTTGTGTAAGAACTACCAATCTTCATAGAAATGAGCACACTTTAACTTTAGAAAATAGTAGTTCTTTAAATAAAAAGAGACCCAATCAGGCCTCTTTTTATAAGTATATTTTCATACTAGTCAGCTATCATCTATGTAATATTCGAGCCCGAGACGTAAACAACGTCTTGGGCTCGTTCATTTTTATTTATCTATTTTTTCATCTTTTAATCTTGGTTTAGATTGCATCATTCGGTTAAATGATTTTTTCAATGTGTCACCAGTTAAGCCTTCATCGATTAATTGTTCTAATAAACTTTCTGCATAAACTTGTCTTAAAGTATAGATATGACATTCACAAACCACAGAGATTGTATGATTTAACTGAATAATATTTTTGATAGTTGCATCAAACAATGCAGGATCGTTAGCAGGTCTAGTGATTACTACGCGTATATCTAATAATGTTTCATCTTCCATATATTTTTTCATAGTTTCATAATGATAATCTGAAATGACGATTTCAAGCAACCAGCCAGTGCCACTGTTTTCCTTATTGATAATGACACCATCTTCTAATTCGTATTCAGTAACACCACCATTCTCTGATACGATTTGAAATCGAACGGCTTTAAATGTTTTCATCGTCTCACATCCAATTAATTAATTTAAATTCTACAAAAAATTTATTTATATAATCATTATAACGTAATTTTATGTTAGAAAGGTAAAAAAAGTAAAATTTAGTAGGTGATTACTTTTTGAAATATTTAAAATTGTATTTTGACGCGTATGGGTAAATTTTTTATGATTAGTTTATAAAGGAGGTGACGTATGATTAATAGCATTGTCATTGTAGGGCGACTAACAAAGGACCCTAAAATATATGAGAAGGAGGGGAATAAACGAGCCACATTTTGTGTAGCTGTATCTAGAAATTATAAGGATAAAAATCAAAATATTGTTTGTGATTATTTATTTTGTAAAGCTTTTGGAAAAATGGCTAATAATGTTGAAAAATATATCAGCCAAGGTTCACTTGTTGGTATAACAGGACAGATGCAATCACGTAAATTTGAAAAAGAAGGACAGATGCACTTTGTATCAGAGCTTTTTATTGAAACCATTCAATTCATGTCCCCACGTATTAAAAAGGAAGCAGAAGCATTTTTTGAACCACCGACTATAGAAACAAATGAACCATCTATAAGTGAATTCCATTTAGAAGAAAATGATATATATGAAATTGTATAAAATGCCATCCACACCTAACTCCCCTTTAATATAACCCATCAAATCTAATATACATTATATCCTACTATTAAATTATACTTCTATCAGGCTATTCCTTCTAACTTAATATTTATTTCGTTTAGATAGGAATAGCTTAATACATAATTTAGCCAATATTGATATCTAATATAACAGAATAATCAGACAAATTACAAGTGTATTACATTGGATAATTTTCCATATTAAGCAAAAGCACTTTCATAACAGTTTTTTAGAATAAAGTTAGACTATTATAACTTTGGATAAATGTAACTCGCATGTAAAGAAAGTATACACTTTTTTATTTGACTGTAACCTACTACTATTTTTTAGATGTTATAGTTGTACTTGCAAATTAATCATAACTAAAAATTATTTACCTTATAGGAGGAATTATTAACAATGAAAAAAACAGTATTAGCATCAACATTAGCAGTAGGTTTAGGCGTTACAGGATTCGCAGCAGGAAACTCAGCAGACGCAGCCGAACAAGGCGTTGACAAAGCACAATTAGCACAATTAGCACAATCTAATCCAGAACAATTAGATGCATCTCCAGTTCAAGAGGGTGCATATAACTATAACTTTAATCATAATGGACAAAATTTCAATTTTGAATCAGATGGCCAAAATTGGTCATGGAGCTTTGGCGAAGGTTCTAGTTCAAGCGACGTTTCATCAGAACAATCTACTACTGAAGAACAACCACAACAAACTGAGCAAGCATCAACTGAACAACCAGCTCAACAAGCTGCGCCCCAAACTGAACAAACACAACAACCAAAACAAGAAGCTACAACAAAAGCTTCAACTCAATCATCAAGCTCAAATGAAGCTTCAAGTGGTTCATCAGTAAACGTTAATTCACATTTACAAGCAATTGCACAACGTGAATCAGGCGGAGATCTTAAAGCTGTAAACCCATCATCAGGTGCAGCAGGTAAATATCAATTCTTACAA
>FLSG01585660.1_pt1 | contig 41430 bp, 52 predicted proteins | sample 1550511 | NCBI WGS metagenome assembly FLSG01 (sample SAMEA4031768, study PRJEB14383) | metagenome | biome: human; feature: oral; material: saliva | place: Philippines | collected 2014
CTAGCCTATGGGAGACAAGGACTTTCAACATCGCGATTTATTCCGCTTTATATATATACATACAATAGTGTCTGTTTTTTCAAGTTTATAAAAAATTAGCAACTGCCACGGAAGGTGGTGAAATCGATTGCTAAAAGAGCTATTTTCATCGGTTATTGCCCCTTTATTCGTTGGTCTAGTAATTGCACTAGTTAATCATTGGTTAGATGATTAGGCGTGACCATAACAGTTGCTATTCTAACCCCAACACTGGCGTCTTAACAGCGAAAACCCCCCCCCTATTGGAGTAGGGTAGTTTTTTGGTGAAATCAATTGCTTGACTATTTTCATCTTACAATCACATTATAGCATAACAGAAAAAAATGCCAATATAAACAACTTTGAATTTATCAAATTTACATTGAAAAAGTAAAAAAAAAGCGTTATTTTTTCTTTTTAACGTAGGATTTACCTACTCCTATTCCTTTTTCTTAACAAAAAAGAGGAGCAAGAAATGTTTTCGAAGTGCTTTCACACCAACATTCTTCTCCTCGTGGGTTTGGCACCCAATGGGCTGTGGGGGGCTCGAACCCTCGACCCACTGATTAAGAGTCAGTTGCTCTGCCAACTGAGCTAACAGCCCAAAAAATATATCAACTTTTCATTTAACACCTTAATTATCCTACCACCCTATTAAAAAAAATGCAAGTTGTTTTTCGTTAGTTATTTTTAAAATTTTAAACCTGCTTGTTTGTGGAATTACTACAAACAAGCAGGTTTATCATTTATTCTCAATTTTTTCTTTCGGTACCCACACCGAAATCGAGCCAGAGTCTACTGCAAAAACAGCAGTGCCGTCTTCTTCAATTGTTACTTCCTCTTCTCGGTATCCTATGACATCAACATAAGTTTCACCGGCGTGAAGACTTCCAACGTCCATTTCTTTTTCATTGTCACCATCTGTAGAAATGACCACTGCACATCCTACTGGGTGCTCGTAATCGCCACTTCGTGTAAAACCAATACATCTTGGATCATCTAGATAACTTTCCGTCTCACCATAAGCAAATTGCTGTCTTATATAAAGCAATTTATCGATAAGTTCCTGGTTCCCATCATAATCCACATCTTCTGCATAGTAGCCATAGTAATCTGGATAATATAAACAAGGATAACCGTAAGAGCTAAGTAAGATAATGCCATAAGCTAAAGGTTTGAACCAAGGTTCTACAAAAGATTCTAAAGATTGGCCAGGTTGTGAGTCATGATTATCTACAAAGGTGACGGCATACTTCGCGTTATCACGATATAAAGTTCCGTCAAACAACTGAGTTAAATCATAATTTTCCGGATCAATAGAAGCTTCATGTAAAGCATAATGGAAACGTACATCCATCATGGAAAAATCAAAATCCTGTTTTTCTAAATACTCTTCCAATACTTCCGTATCTTGTTCCCAGTATTCTGCGACAAAAAAGAAATCTTGACCAAATTCTTCTCGAACGTAGTCAACCAGTCCATCAATAACTGAACGTTTAATATGTTTCACCGCATCTAAACGAATGCCATCAATTCCCGTTTCATTGATAAACCATTTGATCCATTGTTTTGTCTCTTCCAGAACTTCTTTGTGACCGTAATCAATATCGGCAAACATCAAATAATCAAAATTGCCGAATTCATTAGACACTTCATCATCGTCAGCCCAACCCTTTCCTTCGCCAACAATTTGAAAGATCCCTTCAGTATCTGTTTTTTCATCTCTGGAAACACCGGAAAAGTGACACCAGTGCCACTCAAAATCTGAGTACTTCCCTTCTCTTCCCGGAAAATAAAAATTCGTCCAACCTTCAATTTCGTGTTCTTCACTAATTGCTTTTTGCCGATTATTTTCATCCACTTGAAAAGCTTGGAAATTTTCAGTTTCGTCCGCAGCTGCTTTATGATTTAATACAACGTCTGCATAAACTTGGATACCATACTCATGTAGCGCGTCAATGGCTTCATGCAGTTCTTCTTTTGTTCCATATTTTGTGCGTACAGTTCCTTTTTGATCAAACTCACCGAGATCATATAAATCATAGACCCCATAGCCCACATCCTCTTGCCCTGTCCCTTTAAAACAAGGAGGAATCCACACTGCCGTAATTCCCTTTTCGCTAAGATGTTGGGCATCGTCACGTAACCTCTGCCAGTGTTTGCCGTCATTAGGTAAGTCCCATTCAAAATATTGCATCATTAAGCCATTTAGTGCCATAAGCGTCTCCGTTCTTGTGTTTTTCATTCCTACACAACTAATAAGTTAAGAGTATCATACTATACTACATCACTTATCCGAAGAAAAACGCTTCTGTTTTAATTGTTCATTAAGTTTTATATGAGCATATCTATGTGGACCATCGATCTTTCCATCGATAGAAGTCACCATATGACAAAAAATATAAGGTCTATTCATTAAAAAAATCTCCTTTTATATACTATTTAAGTAGTAATTTTTACTCTATTTCTTTTGCTTTTTGATAGTTATCGTAATGGGCTACAAAGTTATCAAACAAATCTTCGCCTTTATTATCATTAATTTCTTCTTGATATACTTCAATTTTTTTATCTAGTAATGCCAAGTTTTTTTGATAAATTTCCAACTGCTTTTGTACTTTTTCTCTATGAGAAAGTAAAATGGCCATTAATTCATCGATCGGTGGATTTTCTTGCTTTCTTAATGTGGTATATTTTTTCATATCTTGAATCGACATACCCGTTTCTTTCATATGCAGTAAAAATTCAATCCACATTTTGTCTTCTTCAGAATATATACGATTCTTTCCTTTTCTTTTTGGCATAACAAGTCCTTCTTTTTCATAAAAACGAAGGCCGTGAATGGTCATGCCCACTTCTTGAGCTAACTCACCAATTGTATAACTCACAGTGTATCTCTCCTTATATGAATAAAAGGCTCAGGAGCGTTTCCTGAACCCTGTATAACGAAAAGTTTAACAATTTTGTTTAGTCTTCTTTGAATATTTCTTGGGCTAAGCTAAATGCTGACCAAGCTTTTGGCCAACCTGTATAAAATGCTAAATGAGTAATCACTTCGACGATTTCTCCTTTAGTGACACCGTTTTGTTTAGCCATATTTAAGTGCGCTTCTAATTGGGGCACACCTTGGGTTAATAAGCTAGCTACAGTAACCAAGCTACGATCCCTTGGTGAAAGTTGTTCTTCTCTATCCCATACTTCATCAAATAAAACATCATCATTTAATGCTGCAAATTGTGGTGCAAAATCGCCTAAGTTGTCACGTCCTGCAGTTTGTTTTGTCATAATGAAAACCTCCTTTTATTTTTCTAATTGATCATAAATGTCATCAGAAACTGGTTCTAACCATTCTGGTGTTCCAGCTGTAATCGCGATATGTTCAAACCAGCTATCTTTGGTTGCGCCATGCCAGTGTTTGATGCCATCGTGAGTGACGATTACATCGCCTGCTTGCAAGAATTGGGCTTCTTTGCCATCTTCTTGATACCAGCCTTCACCGCCAGTAACCAGTAAGATTTGGTAACCATCGTGATGAATATGCCAGTTGTTGCGGCAACCTGGTTCAAAAGTCACATTACCTACACCTACATTGACTTCTGGATCAGCAACTAAGCCGTTCATATAACTTTGTCCTACAAAATATTGCGCAAAGGCATCATTTTTTTCACCACTTGAAAAAATAATTCCATCTTTTACTTCTTCGTTTTTTGCCATTATTTATTCCTCCATTTTTTTATATTGTACTAACCAATTTTTAATAGCCGTATCAGCTTTGGCCACATTTGAACCTTTAATCGGCAAACCTGCCATGATCGAAGAATCTGGACATAACTGTTTTAGCTCAAATAAACTACTACCAAAAGCACTACCTTCGTGGGTACAGAATGGGTAAATTATCTTATTGGAAAAATCGTATTTTTCTAGAAAATGAACGACAATTCTGGGCATTACACCGCACCAATTGGGAAAGCCTAAAAAAATAACCTCTGATACTGCTGAAACCATCAATGGTTTAAATTCAGGACGTAAGTCTTCCTGTTTTTCTTTTTCTGCCAGAAAAACCGTCTCATCGTAATTTGTAGGATAGTTTACAACTGGCAGTAATTCTAAAATTTCAGCATCAGTATAATAAGCAATTTTTTCTGCTACTATTTTAGTATTTCCCACAGCTAGATCTTTTATTTCCCCACAAAGCAAATTTTCATTTCTTCTAGAAAAATAGATAACTTTCGCCAATCTTTAACATCACCTACCGAAGCAAAAAGTCAATTTACTTATATTTTTATAATAATAGTAGACAAAAAATATATCCAATACTTATTAATAAGCCCTAGCTGCTTTAGAGGCATAGGATAGAATATAAGCTTACTCCTCCATATCTCTAGGTTTACAAACTAAAAATTGACCAAGAAATAGAAAAGATGAATAGAGAAACGCTAAAACGTTATCCGAAACCACAAAGATGAAGAACAAATAATGCAAACATTCTCCGAGATTGTAAATTATAAGCAATTTATTTTATGTATTCTAAGTGAAATAATCTAAAATTGAAAAGAAAATAAAACCAATACATACCATCATCGTCATGAAAAATTATTCATGGTGATAAAATATTTCATTATCACCACTATCTTAATTGTAATAAAGCCATCTGAATGTTACTGTTCTATTAAACTTAGAGTAATTCGAATTTAGTCAAAGGAGTTGATGATATGTATACGGTTAAAGACATTGCTAGGATGACTGATACATCTGAACATACCGTAAGATTTTATACCGATAAAGGACTTATCCCTGGCGTATCTAGAGACAACAATAATCAACGTATATTTAGCGAAGAATCAATTAACTGGTTTAATGGTGTAAAATTTCTTAAAGAAGGCGGCATGCCAATTAAAGATATAAAAGAATATGTGGATCTTTGTCTAGAAGGCAGTTCCACTTTACTCACTCGATATGAAATTATATTAAAACAACAAGAATTAGCGAATGAAAAATTAGCCCAAGCTAAAAAGCTGGTTGCTTATATGGACCACAAAGTAGAATATTACCAAGAACTTTTAAAAGAAAATCAAGATAAAATGAATCCAGCAACATGGCCTGTTAAAGAAACTGAAAAAACATAAATATGGCACTGTCAAAATTACATTTACTAGGATAATATCTAATCCCTTGACTTAGAGTAACTCTAAGGTGGTAAAGTAAAACTGTCTTACAAAAATAAGCATATAATTTGAAGGAGGACTTCAACATGAACAAACGAAAAATTGGTAATTTAGAAGTTTCACCGATCGGTATGGGCTGCATGGGCTTTTCGCATGGATACGGACAAGTTCCTGAAGAGGACTATAGTATTGCAGCAATACAGAAAGCTTATGAATTTGGCTGTACTTTTTTTGATACAGCTGAAGCTTACGGACAAGAGATGTTTTATCCTGGCCACAACGAACAAATCCTAGGTAAAGCCGTTGCCTCTTTTAGAGAAAACATTGTATTAGCGACAAAACTTCATATTGACGAAAATGAGCTAACCGATGAAACAGATTTATATACAGTGATTCGCAAGCACTTAGAAGCTTCGTTGAAAAATTTAGGCACCAACTATGTAGATCTTTACTATCTTCACAGAGTCAATGAATTTATTTCAATTGAAGATATCGCAAAAGTTATGGGACAGTTGATTGATGAAGGATTGATTAAAGAATGGGGATTATCTCAAGTTTCAGTTGATATCCTTGCAAAAGCACATAATGTCACCCCGGTGGCAGCCGTGCAAAATCTTTATTCAATGATGGAAAGAGATTGCGAAGATGAAATATTTCCTTATTGTCTAGAACATGGCATTAGTGTGGTGCCATTTTCTCCAATTGCAAGTGGTTTTTTATCAGGAAAGGTGACAACCGAAACAAAATTTGAAGGCGACGATGTAAGAAAATTTGTTCCTCAATTATCAAAGGAAAATATCATTGCTAACCAACCAATATTAGATATCCTTGAAAAAATTGCAGAAGAAAAAGGGGCAAGTAAGGCACAAATTTCACTTGCTTGGATGCTGCATAAATACCCTAATGTCATTCCAATCCCTGGTTCTAAAAACCAAAAACGTATTTTAGAAAATCTTGCTGCTTGGAATGTTGAACTAACGGATAATGAATTTGAATCGATTGAATCTGCTCTTGATAACATTACCGTTTATGGCCACCGCGGACATGTAGAAACGCAACAAGCTTCGTTTGGTAATCATTGGAAAGACAAAAAGTAAAACTTTCCCGAAAAAATTTTACTGGAACCCTTCCCTGTTTATTTTCAGCTTGACTTTATATTTCTAACTTGCTATCTTTTATTTAGGCAAATAATAATATAAACTTACATTTCTTATCCGCCGGGATAGAAATGAAAGAGGTTATAAGATTTAACTGTAGGCATTTTTAAAGTTAAATCTCGTAACCTCTTTTTGTTTTTTGTGGGGGTTTTTAATGTGGCAAGTCAAAAACAAATCAAGCAGTTGCAAGAACAATATGCAGCAAATATAAAGAAAGGATTAACACTTTCGCAAATCGCAAATAATCGGGAAAAATATGGCAAGAATAAATTGCCGGAAAAAAAGCAAAAGACTTTCTTCGATTATTTAAAAGCTTCTTTAAAAGATATTACGGTCATTATTTTACTTATAGCAACAATCGTATCTTTTTACTTAGCTTACAATTCCGGAGATACTTATATTGAACCGATCATTATTTTTAGTGTCGTTATTTTAAATGTCGTTTTATCCATTCGACAAAACTATCAAGCAGACAAATCAATGAATGAACTAAACAATTTTAGTGTTCCTACTGCCAAAGTTATCCGTGAAAATAAATATCAAAATATTCCTAGTGAAGAAATAGTTGTAGGCGATCTTTTAGTGATTGAACGCGGTGATCGGATTTCTGCTGATGCGATTTTGTTTGATGCTAGTAATTTACAGATGGAAGAATCAATTTTAACAGGAGAAAGTTTAGCATCTGAAAAAGATAAGCAGTACCAACCGAATGAGTCTGACAATTTATCCGACCTCAAAGATAAAGTATTTTCCGGCACATTGGTCACTAACGGCACCGGATTAGGGATTGTCAGTGAAGTCGGTGTAGATACGGAAATGGGCAAAATTTCAGAAATGTTGGGCGTTGAACCAGAAACAAAAGCACCCCTTGAAGCCAGAATGCAGAAATTAGGACGTAATTTAGGCATTCTTGCGATTACTGCCGCTTTAATCGCTATTCTTATCGGAAAATTTCAAAGCTATCCAATGGATGAAACCATTATGATTTCTTTGTCTATGGCAGTGGCGGCGGTTCCTGAAGTTTTACCTGTAGTAGTCACAATTTCTCTTTCTTATGGGATGCGGAATATGGCCAAACACAATACCTTAGTCAGCAATCCCGCGGCAGTTGAAACCATTGGAAATACCATAGTTATCACTTCTGATAAAACGGGAACTTTGACTCAAAATAAAATGACCTTGAAAGAAATATGGACACCTGAGTTCGGTCGTGAGTCAGATATCACACAATTATCCGATTCAGCTGAAGATGTTTTAAAATATCTTTACTTATCAAGCAGTCAAAATCATAGCGAATCCGGTAACCCCACTGAACTAGCGATTGTTCATGCGACTGAAACAAGTTTGAATGAAAATGACATGAATACTTTCCATCATTACGATAAAATTTATGAAATTCCTTTTTCTTCTGCTAGAAAACGAATGACAGTTGTTTATAAAATGCACGATCATTATTTAACGATTACCAAAGGCGCTATCGATGTTATTGATTATGCAGATAGCCAAAAAGATAAAATCGAAGCGGCAAAAGATATTCACGATGAATTGGCAGCTGAAGCTTATCGTATTTTAAGTGTGGGTTATAAGATAACAACAGACAATCCTCTAGATACAAGCGAAGAAGAGATGGAATCTGGTTTGATATTTCTGGGGATGGCAGGAATTATCGACCCGCCTCGAGCTGAAAGCGCAGATGCTATCAAACAAGCCAAAGATGCTGGTATTAAACCTGTTATGATTACCGGCGATCACTTACTAACAGCCAAACGAATCGCTAAAGACGTCGGCATGTTTGAAGAAGAAAAACTGGCGATGACAGGCGCGGAACTTAATAAGTTATCAGATGACGAATTAGCAGATACCATTCAAAATGTTGCCGTCTTTGCTCGTACCGCGCCTGAAGATAAAATTAGGATTGTTCAAGCTTTCCAAGTACAAGGTGAAGTAGTGGCTATGACCGGAGACGGTGTGAACGACGCTCCTGCTTTGAATGCGGCAGATGTTGGTGTAGGGATGGGCTCAGGTACAGACGTTGCCAAAGAAACTTCGGATATGGTGCTTTTAGATGATAATTTCGCTACTTTAGTCGAAGCAGTTAAACAAGGGCGACGTGTTTACGCTAATATTCGCAAATCCATTTATGCTATGCTTGGCTGTAATTTCTCCGCGCTATCCATTATCATGCTTTCCATGCTTCTAGGTTGGGGTGCACCCGTTACTGCTATTCAGCTACTATTAATTAAAGTCATTGCCGATGGTATCCCTGGTTTCTCTCTTTGTGTTGAACCTGCTGAAAAAGATATTATGAAACATGGTCCTATCCCTTCATATAAAAGTATTTTTGCAGATGGTTTGCTTGGAAAAATTATTGAAATTACCATCGTCTTTACGATTTTATCTATGATACCAGCTTATTTAGAATTAGATTCAGCGAATGCATCCATGACCTTTTTAGTCCTTGGTTTTACAACGATTATCCACATTTATAATTGTCGTAGTCGTCATTCTTTATTTACTATTGGAGTGACTACCAACCGTCTCGTATTAAAAACCACAATTTTTAGTACGATTGCTCTAGCTTTAATTGTTATAACACCATTTTTAGGAAATATTGTTGGTTTATATCCTATAAACTTAGCTAAGTGGCTGATTGTTATTACTATTTCCATTATGCCATTTGTTTATATCGAACTGCGTAAACGTTACACACACTTTTGATTTTTCGAATGAAGAAAATTCTAACAATTCAGCTGATTATGCTATCTCTTGATTTCCCTTTGTGTTATACTCTTTTTTAATAAAGGATGGGGATTATATTTGTTGACAGGCGTTGTTACCAACGGCTTAGCCATAGTTGTTGGGAGTTTATTAGGAGTATTACTCAGAAATATTTCTGAAGAGATGAAAGAGACAGTCACCAAAGGGATTGGCTTAGGGGTTGTCGCTTTAGGTATACAGATGGCCATTGAAGCACAATCTTTTATTTTTATTATTATGAGTCTTTCGATAGGCGCCCTTATAGGCGAAGCCTTGAAAATTGAAGATGGAATGAATCATTTAGGATTACTTCTGCAAAAACATTTTTCTAAATCTGAAAGTACTTTTGCTGAGGGCTTTGTCACTGCTTCTTTAATTTTTGTCATCGGCTCTTTAAGTATTATCGGTTCTATTCAAAGTGGTGTTAATGGCGATCATGAAACGCTATTTACCAAAGCAGTGATGGACGGCTTTATGGCAATTATGTTAACCGCTTCTTTTGGTTATGGCGTGCTATTTTCTTTTATACCTGTTGTCTTGTACCAAGGAAGTATCGCCATTCTGGCAAATTTTTTAGTCCAATTGATATCACCAAGTTTTATGGACCAGCTGATGAATGAAATCAGTGCTATCGGAGGCTTAATGATTTTAGGTATTGGTTTGAATATATTACAAGTAACCAAATTACGAGTCTCTAACTTTTTGCCCGGGATTATCATGTTAATTATCCTATTATCGATAAGGGTAGCGATATAAACACTCTTTAATAAAAAAGGTAACTTCAATTTTTCGAAAACGAATGTTGAAGTTACCTTTTTTATTTTGTTCTAAAATTTTAATTTTTTGGGCTTTTGAATAACGAATCAGTAAAACATTACTTGTTTTCCGATTCTTGAGTAATGAATCAAGATTTCATTACTCATCTTTGGGTTTTTGGGCAACGATTTCGCAATTCATTACTCATTTTACGCTTTTTAAGTAACAAATTCGTAAAATACTGCTCATTTCTTGTTTTCTTGAGTAATGAAATGGAAAAACATTACTCATCTTTGAGTTTTCGACTAAAGAATTAGAAAAACATTACTCGTTTTATTGATAGTTTAGTCTTCTGTAAACTTACTAATTAAATCCATAAATTTATCTACAAATGTTTGCAAGAATTGGATAGTCCCTTCATTATTAATCTTCCCATTCTCATCTAGCAATGTCGTAATATTTGCCAAATAAACTTCCGGTTGTTGAACAACTGGCATATCTAAAAATACAAGAGGTTGACGTAAATGATGGTTAGCACCAAACCCACTTAAATTTTTAGGAGAATTACTAATAATACCTGCAGGCTTACCTTTCCATACACTGTCCTCCATAGGACGAGAACCCACATCGATAGCATTTTTTAACACGCCGGGAATTGATCTATTGTACTCTGGTGTTACGAACAATACGGCATTAACTGCTTTCATTTTTTTTCGGAAATCGACCCATTCACGTGGTGGCTCGTTATTATCATCAAAGTCCTGATTATACAACGGCAAATCACCGATTGGAATTATTTCTGTAGTAACTTCTTCTGGAAAAAGTTCCATCACATTCTTAGCTACCTTTTTAGAAAACGACTCTTTACGTAATGAACCTACTAATACTGCAACCTTCGTCATTTAAAAACGCTCCTTTTCATATTTAATTATTCACTTAAAAATACATACTTATATATATATTATATAGTCCTTCAAATAAAATATGTCAAATGATGTTGATTTAAATCTTTAAAAGGTTGGCTGAAAATTAGCTTGTTAAAATACTATTTTTAAAAGATGATAATTTTTTCTAGTCATTCCCTTTTATTATCGCAATGTTTTAATATGTTTCCTCACTTTTTTCAGCGCCCAATCATAATGACTTGCAGTTGAAGAAATACAATAACTCCCCAGCGAAGTACTTCCTGTCCAAGGAAAATATTTCTTCGTAAAGAGTTCTTCATCAGAGAAAGAGTTGATTAAATCCATCACTTCTAAATGACTATCCTCTAGCAATTTTCTTGCTTTTTCATAAGAAGTCGACTGATGTTTTTCCCAAAAGGCAACATTCATTTGAGGATAAGTTTTCCAGTTATAAGGTTCGGGTAAAAAGGTTTTCACGATTCCTTTTTGATTATTTTTAACCCAATTAAGTAATAGCTGATGCCACTCATATAAATGGATAAGTATATCTCTTACGTTTTTATCGCGTTTCCAGTGAGCAGCTTTTTGTTTATCTAGAAATTCTTTATCAAAATGAAAGTCTGCGTTCTTCCCTTCGTCTGTCATAGAATCAATTAAATCGAATAGTTTAGAAAAATTCGTATTCGCAGCTTCTACTAATTCGTTTTTAGATTTTGGTCTTGCCATCTCAATTCAACCTTTCTCTTCTGAAATAAATCATTTCCAGTGCTTGAGTTTGGGTAGAAATTCGCTGAACATTTGATAAACATCTTCTTCCGCCATATCATATTGAGAAGAAATTTGCGGAACAAGAAAAACGATTAAGTCTTGTAAGGAATCATACACAAATTCGCCATCCACATAACACCACTTACAATAATCTTCATTAAAAGAACCATCAACATCTTTACTGATAACAGAATCTTCATACATCGGCATGCCACAACACTGACAAATGAGCGTCCTCGGAGAACCCAGCAATGTATTAATAGAAACATCAAACTCTTTTGAAATAATTTTTAACGTTTCAATATTGGGAATCGTTTCGCCCATTTCCCACCGGCTGACAGCTTGTCGTGTGATCAATAAACGTTCTGCCATTTCCTCTTGCGATAAATCGTGATTTTTTCGTATGGTAAGCAGGATTTCTTTAAACTCCATATTGGCACCTTCACTTATCATTATTTAGAATTTATTATAAAGGAAAGCCTAGATATGTAAAGCAACCGGCAGTTGCTTTATAACAAAGTGTTTCCTGACTGCTGACTATGTGGAATTAGATAATACGCAGGTTCACCTCCCGCCGTCTCCATAGTTAAAAAGACTATCAGCTATTTTCCCGACAATCAATTTACTAGTCAGTCCCATTATTTTAGTATTCCAATGAGCTTATCGCTAATTAAGCACATTAAAATATGATTTTTATGTGGGTCATTTGATTTTCACACATAGAAACACTATTTTTATGTGCTTACTAGAGTTGACATTCCGATTATTCTTCTTTTTTTATAAATTAAAAACGTAGCTTTCACGCTCTATTGCTACTAATTACAAATAGCCTCAACAAATTTACATTGCTATGAGATTATCTTCTCCTAAGCCCATGACTCACCTTTAATAACGTATTTAATCCAAAAATATTCTTTTTCAACTGCCAAAATATTAAACAGACTCTTTATAAACCAGTAATTGTTGCTTCACTTTTGAAAAACATCTCTGGCTAATGGGTAGTTCGATTCCTTGTGTTAGTGTAGCTTTGTAGTTTTTGGCTTTAATTAGATGTTTTAGATTCACTAAATAGCTTTGGTGAATTCGAATAAAATAATCTTGCGCCAACTTATTTTGTATCTCATTTAACGTATCGTAAAGATATAATGAGCGGTCTGAATTTGTGAGTCTAAAGTGCACTTTATGAAGATTACTTTCGATATAGATAATGTTATCGGTAAGAATTTCTTTTTCTGCACAGCCAATAAATTTGATATTGATTTTATTTTTATGTAGCCCTAGTTCGCTTAAGGCAGTTGCCATGGCTTCCGCAAAATATTGCTCCAATTGATCTTTGATGATATATCGTAAAGCATTTACTTGATAACCAAGTGGTGCATATTCAATAAAATCGGAAACAAATATTAAGACAAAATGTTCAGATTTTTGCCGGAGAATAGTCGCAGCGTCAATCCCTGTCATCCTTTGCAGTTGAACGCCCATAAAAATAATATCGATATCTGAAATATCTTTTTCCAATAATGATTCAACATCTAAGAAACGTACGATTTGAAATTCTAAACCTGGGTATCTACTTAGATAATTTACTATTTTTTCTTCTAATGTATCAAGAAATTTGTTATCAGGGTCACAAACAACAATATTTAACATAACTACTCTCCTTTCAAACAAAAATAGGCTAAATTTTCATCACTAAAAAAATAAATAAGATTAGAATGCCATAAGCAATATAATCATTTTCACTATACTTAATTTTCGAATAATCCACGACCTGGCTGCCTCTGTGATAACCTTTTGCCAACAAAGCTGTCGAAACTTGTTCTGTTTTTTTCATCGAAATCATCAATAAGGGAGATAATAGCATGGCTCTGGAACGAACCTTTTGTACGATTCCCTTCTGACTTATACCATTAGTACGCAACAAATAGGCTTTATTGATCTCCTGCATAAGCTGCCTAAATTTTTCAATAAAAGATAAAATAACAATAATCAATAGCGGAATCGCTGTACTATTAATCCTATGAAAAGAAAGAGAATGAACAATTTTTCCAATAGCAATACCTAACTCCTTCGCATCCGTTTTGAGTAATACACATCTGGAAAAAAATAACAATAGAAAAATTCGCATAAAAATTTGGATATCAGTATCTGTAAAAGTAAAAACTGAAAAAGCATACAAAACTTCTCCGTTTTCAAATAACAAATTAGCGATTAAATTAATCGTAGGGACTAAAAATAGAAATTTCCAGGATTTATATATCGTTTTTCTTTCAGTAACATCATAAAATCCGTAAAAAATAAGTGCTAGTATCAAAATTAAGGAAAGATATTGCAGATAACTATCGAAAAGAAACATCACAATCGTTAAAGCCAACCATGCGATAAATTTTGTCCGTCCATCTAAAGAAGAAAGCATTCTTTTATTCATCTGACTTTTCTCCTTTAAAATGAAGTAATAACTGTTTAGCAATTTCTTTACTATTTAAGTAATAGTCTCCTTCTTTAAAGATGTCGCTTTGAATAAGCTGCTGGCAGATCAAAAAAGTTTCTGGCATTTGAAAACCGGCAGAGGTCAACAAAGAGCTATCTTCGATGACCTCATTTGTCTTTCCTGCGAAAGTGACCTTGCTATCAGAAAGAACGATAAGATTATCCGCATAATATAAGGCGTCTTCTAGATTATGTGTAACCATAATCGTTATTCTTTTGTCTTTATGAAAAATAATTTCCTCCATCATCGCACTTTTTCCTTCCTGATCTAAGCCAGCTGTTAGTTCATCAGTCAGTAAAATCGATGGTTCATTTAACAAATTCAATACAAATAACAAACGCTTTTTTTGTCCGCCGGATAGTTGAAATGGTGATAGTTCAAGCGTTTCTTGCAAATCATAGTCTCTTACAAGCTGGTCTAATAATTCCTGATTCTGCGAAGAAAACAGTAACTCTTCTTTTACCGTTTTGTGAAAAAATGCAGATTCAGCATTCTGTATACAATAGCTGACCTTTTCAAGATATTGCAAAAAAGAGCGCCTATTCTGATGAACATCTTGCTCATTATTTTTAAGATAACCTGCTGTAGGATTCTTCGTACCGCTTATAATATCCAATAAAGTTGATTTTCCAGCACCATTTGCACCGACAATCGCATAAACATGTCCCTTTGAAAATTCCAAATTTATATCTTCTAAGATGCGCTCTGTTTGCTGAGTCGATGAGTTTTCAACTTCATAAAACAAGTGTTTAAGAAAAATCATTCCTTTTGGCCCTCCTTGAAAATCGACTGAATATTATGCATAAAAGCTGGCATTGATAAATCTGTTAGTGAGGGCAGCGGCACATTATTTTTTTGCAAATAGTGCGTGATTTCTAGTATCGGAGAAATATTTAAATGATAATTATCTAATAGCTCATGCGCTGTTAAAAAACGATCGGTGCTAAGATCATGTTCGATCGTTTTATCTGCCAGACCCAAAATACGGTCGGTGTGTTTTAATTCACTTATTTTATGCGATACCAAAATAATAGATACTTGTTTTTTAGCTACAATTCTTTCTAACTGTTCCAATACAATAGCTTCATTGATTTCATCAAGTTGAGCTGTAGGTTCATCTAAAATCAAAACTTTAGGCTTCAAAGCAAGTACTTCAACAATAGCGAGTAATTGTTTTTGCCCACCGGATAATTCCGAAAGTGGTGAATCCAACAAAGCGTCAACCTGCAGTTCTTTTGCGATATCAGATAAACGCTGCTCAATTTCCTCCTCTGAAAAACCAAAGTTTGCCAGATACAAAAACGCATCTTCCTTACAACTTGTACCGATAAACTGCTCATCGATATTTTGAAAAACCATGGCGATATCTCGATGAATTTTCCATTGCGGGTAATATTCCAAAATGTTTTGATTTTCTAGTAAAATTTCTCCTTTTGTTGGTACATCAATGCCAGCGAGCAACTTACATAATGTACTTTTACCTGCACCATTTTCCCCTACAATACCGACGATTTCATTTTTATATAACTGGAAATTAATTTCTTCTAAAAGCGTATGTTCGATGGTATCCATTTCAATACTTAAAATACTTTCAACCGTATAAATAAGATTTCTGACCTCAAATACAATTTCTTTCATTTGCTAGCTCCTATACATGACTAAACGATATTGAAATAACTTAAAATCACAAAAATAACAGTCAAAATAAGCATAGCTGTTACAATACTTGTAATAATTTTTCTTTCGTTTTTAAAACCTTCAAAGTCAATTTTCTTCAAAATATTGCTTTTTACCAAAACGTTTGTTACAGGTTTGTATAACAATAAGATTAAGACTGCATTGATTCCACCTTTAATTAAATTAAAAGGTAAGATTACGGGCGCTAAAATTTGAACAGCTGTTTCACGCGTATAACCAAAGAAAATCGGTGCTAAAAAGTAGTTCCACATAATCATCACAATCGTCAAACCAATCGTTCCAATGATTAAGCCATACAATAAAGATTTTCTACTTCGACGCTTAGCGTAAAATAAAACAGGCGGTAAAACATAGAAAAAAGTTGAAATAGCATTCATAATAAAGCCAATAATTCCAGTCGAACTCACGGTAATCAATTCAAGAAACGGTACAATAATCGATAAAAAAACAGTGAATAACGGGCCAAATATTAACCCACCTAAAATAACAAATACATCTTTAGGCTCATATTTTAAAAAAAAAATCATAGGAATTTTTAAAAATATCACTGAAATATAAGCCAATGCGCTAAAAGCTGCCATAAATGTAATATAACGAATATACTTGGTGTTTTGTCGACTCTCCTGCATAATAATAAACTCCCTTTGATTTTTTTCTTATTTGAATAACTGATAAATACCGATATATTTTGCTTTTTGACACGAAAAAAAGCCCTGCACATTCAAGCAGGGCTAGGAAAAATCAACTATAAAAATTGAGTACTCCAAAAAAATTAAACTCAATCTTTCTTTCATTGATCCATTCTTCTTCCATCCAGACTATACTGTCGGCTCCAGAGTTTCACTGGATCAACCTCGTAAGGCTCGCGGACTTTACCGCCGGTCGGGAATTGCACCCTGCCCTGAAGAACGATTCATTTTGTATATATTGATAACGTTATTTTATTCATTTAAAAAAGTAAATTGGGTACCACAACTACTTATATTTTATTTTATAGCAGAGAAATATTATTTTCTCAACAAAACTTGCAGAATTAACCGCTTTTTTCCATAAATTAGAGAATAACTGTTACTTCTTCTGCTTTCTTTGTAATATAAAAAGCAGATATACTTAATTATAGCATACAGATGTGTGACATTATAAGTTTTCCTTTTTATCTCTTAAACGATTGTTTTGCGGCAAGCCAAGATAAATAATAACAGCTATGTACCCCATAATTGCAAAAATAGATACCTCGATGCCAAATTCTCCACCAGTTAAGAATATATTTTCATTTTGAAAAAGATAACCCGAAATAGCATAAGGGTCTTTGTCTGCACCAAAGCTAACAATACCACCGATAACAAGCGTGTTCCAAAATGCATGTACTATCATGCTAGGCCAAATAGAACGATTAGTATAGGTAATCAATGAAAACATGATCCCTACTAACGTTCCTCCGACAAGCAATAACAAAACACTAGCAAGGTTAAGCTTCCCATTAAGTAAATGCATACAACCAAAAATAAATGATGGCAGAAGAACTCCCCATTTAATGTTACTGCAAGATTCGATTGCATGCATAATAATCCCTCGAAAAACCATTTCTTCAACCATACCAACTGCTAACCCAGTTGCAAATACAGTTTCTATTGTAATACCGAAATTCTCATAAAAGGAAAAATCATTCGTATAAAAGCTTCCTGGAATGAATAGAAACAACATAGATAAGACAAGAACTGGCAAGATAATCGCAATCAAAAACCACTTTCTAGAAATACGAAATTTTGGTATGTAAAACGAAGCAAGCGACTGTTTCGAATATTTTTTTATAAAAAGATTTAATAATAAATATGTCAGTAAGACATAAGTAATACCAAACAGAATTGAATCCAGTCCTTCTATATTTACTACATACCAGATACTTGCTATCCCTTGTGAAACTACCAATACTAAAATTGCTACAATACAATGAATAAGAGCTGATTTTTTAGACATTTTTTCTCCTTAATTTTTATTTATTATCGATAATATAAGCTATTGCTGATTTCACTGTTGCGAATATGAAATTAATTACCATAATATAAACTTTACTTCCTTTTATAAATTAAACAAGCATTTGATACTTATTTTCCGTTTACTTTCAAAAACATATGATATACTATAAATAAAATCGTAAACTAAGAAGGTGGTCTCAATGCAACGTCCAGAGTTTAGTGAAATAAAGTCATATGAGGACTTTTCCAAATTCTACTGGTATCGTACTGAACTAGAAAAAATTTGCAGACAACTAGGGATAGATCATTCTGGCACAAAACAAGAATTGAATCATACGATAAAAGAGTATTTTAACGGTCATATTATTAAAAAGAAAAAAAGCGACACTAATATTGCAAATATAAATAAAGTTAACTTAGATACATCTTTACTTAAATGCGGCTTTTCATTTAACGGTAATTTTAGAAAATATTTTTCAAAACAAACTGGCGTTAAAAATTTCAAATTTACAGCAGATATGGCAACTGCATGGCGTAAGGTAAAAAAAGAAAAAGATATCCACTTTACAATTCAAGATATGCTTAATGTTTATCATAATAAATCTAATTACGCTAAATACGATAACTCTGCCTGTGAATGGAATCAATTTGTAAAAGATTTTTGTGCTGATAATAAAAATATCGTCTTTCATAATAAATTAAAGGTAGCCTCAATTCTTTGGCGAAAGTTGAAAGAATCGTCAAAACTAAAAATTTATTCTTACGAACTAGTCAAAGAAAACTGGGAACTATTGCAAAACTATCGTTAAAAACAATCACAGGTAATAAATTACTGTATTCTTCCCTTCTCGTAACGACGAATCATTAACTGCCTTTGAATAGTTAGAATGATACAAGTAACAGTAATAATTGGAAAACCAACATAAGCCACTAAGCGAAGTAAAGCAAATGGTAGCTCAAATAAAAATGAAAAAAGAAAGTTACTACCCGACTTATCCCACAACCCCGGTGTATAAAAAATTGCTTTAGGATCAGTCAACACGGATAAATCTATAATATTATTTAAATAGAAAATAAAATAAATAATCAATATGACCGCTAGTGTAGTCAATAAACCATTCCGATGACGTTTTTCAAGTTCTACTCGTGACTCGTTATCGGAAAACAGCTCTGTATCTTGTGTCTTAGAACCGATAAAATACTGCTTCCCACTATTTTTTGAACCACAGAGATGTTCCCAGCCATTATCTGTCATAAATTGAATATAGTCCTCAAAATTTCTTTGCGACTTAAAATCCCGATAATCTAAACGAATCGCTTGGTTATCTACTCTAGTTGCCTCAAAATTATATGTTAACTTTCCACCAACCAACTTCCAGCCTTTTCGAAGTTCTTTGTTTAACCATTTTTCCTCTTTTTCTAATGATAAAAACACTCTAAATTTATTTTTCATTTTCTTCATTCCTCCGACTTTTTTCAAACAAACGAATACAATGCTTCATTCGAGATACTTCTGCCCCTAAAATCTTCTTTCCATATTCAGTCGTTTGATAGACTTTTCTTCTTTCGTTTTTAGCGGATAGTTGTTTTAACATATCTAACTTAAGTAAGTTCTCAATAGCGCCATACATCGTTCCTGCTGCTATACGAACTTCACCTTGACTCAACTCTTCAATTTTCTTAATTGCTAGATAACCATACGTAGGTTCAGAAAAAGCAACCAATAAATAAAAAATCGTTTCTGTCAAAGGCAATTGATCAGTTTTCATTTTTTCACCTGCTTTATATAGTCGTACTGTATAGTGTAACTATATAGTTTTGCTGTATAGTTGTCAACAATAGTTTTTGATAAAAAGAAACTGACGAGCCGTAAATTAAACTCATTATTTTATCATTTTAATGTCCTTAGGTATAATTAATACCAAAAGAGGAACAAACTGGCGGTATTAATTCCTGTTTAGCTCAACATTTTCATATCCCTATGTGCTTAATATATCTAATGCCGCCTTTTTACTACTCTTTTTTTAAAGTAATAACAACACTTTTCTATTCTACTGTTCTTAACCGAAGTTATTCTCACTAGTTTTCCAAACTTATGGTTTTATTTTCGCGCAAGTATACTATTTTTTTCTATTAACGTTCTTAACACAATACAAAAGCTCGTTCTTATCCTAGTCCTAAGATAACAAAAGCCTTTTCTTTTGCCTGACAATTACCCAGAGAAAAGAAAAGACTAAAATTGAATACTTTTTCTATTGTTATATGTACTAAGTTCTGTCCCACCATTAACAGACCGTAAAAAAATTATGAGTTCACTCTTCGTCTTTTTTTGCTCACTACCATTGCTTGAATAATACCTGCTAGTAATAATAATAAAGCAGAAAGCTTCATAATATTACTGCCTTCTGAAATTTGCCACGTAAGACCTGCACTGATAAACATTAGCAAAGCTACATAGGTGTTAATTGATTTTAAAATATTAAACTTTTTATTTTTCATAATTTGCCTCTTTCGTTATTTACTAATTATAAAATATCACATATTATATTTAAGTTTATAATACCAGAAATGTAGTTAAATAAAGAAACTTTTTCAAATGCTGAAATATACTTGTTCAAATAATATATTGAATCGCGATAAGTTTACTTTTTAGAAATATCTCTAGCTCTCATTTTATCCATTTCTTTCTCAACCTTCTTCTTTTTGCTTTCTTTACCACTTTCATATATACCAATTAGAACAAGCGGACCAATTATTGGCATAAAAATATCAGAAAACGAGAGGGTTAAATTTCCGGAAATAAATAAATAAACAACTATCCCTGTAAAAACAATTGGCAACACCGCTCCCATGTATTTATTGCCAATATAACCCGCGAATGTTTGTAAAGCAATAACGGCAACAATCATAACTATTTCTAATAAACTACTCATACGTATTCTCCTTAGACTTTTCAATAATATCTTTTGCTATTTCAGTGGACTATCTTGCGCAATTCTGTTATTTCCTTTCATATCTTTTATGTTTTCTAACTTATTCTTTATAATCCATCTTTTAAATTTTTCAACATTTGAAAATTTTAAGTTTCTACACCCCTTATTGTAAAAATAATCAGACTAAAGGCTCAAAACCTCAAAAATTCATACGCCAACTGTTAGAATTATCAGGTAAATACTCCAAAATATCACCTGGCTGACAATCCAGGGCCTCACATAGCTTCTCTAACGTATCAAAACGAATGCCTTTTACTTTGCTATTTTTTAAATTCGATAAATTCGCTGGTGTGATTCCAATTTTTTCGGCAAGTTCTTTCGAATTCATCTGTTTTTCAAACATTACTTTAGTTAGGTTAACTCTAATCATTTTATTTACACCACCTATACAAATGAATCATTTTCATTTTTTAATTCAATACCATTTTTTAGTAGTGTGTAAATTGTATAAAAAATAGCCAAGAAGATAAAGCTAATTAAAAGATAAGTTAAATCAAAAGTAAGCTCATCGCTACCACCATTCAGCGCAGAAAACCAAGGAAGCATAGTAGCAACAATTTGTTGCGCGATAATAAACCATATACAAGTTAAGATTTGTTTTGAATAATAAAGATTACTTGCGGTAAAAAATTCCATATTTTTCATATTAGCAATAATAAGCTTTAAAGCTCTCATAATAAAAAACAAAGCACCCACTAAAAGTAAAGCAAAAGCCAAGCTCACTAATATTAAAATTATACCTGACAAAGAATCATTGATCGCTATCGCTTCCCCATTGAATGTTGCTTCAATACTTAATTGTTCACGAAAACTGGGAATAGCTAACATACCTGCCAAAATAATCACACCTATACCTGCAATAGCAAAAATAACTTCTGCAACTGCGGTAAGTACTGAAAGAAATTTAAGCGAAATTTTTGTTTTAGAATTCATAATGTATCTCTCCTTTCTTTTTATTATCGTAACACGATAATTTAATATCGTAAATAATTAATTTATTATTCTATAATAATATTTTTAGCACTGTGTATTAAAATAAAAACTGCGGGTAAAAAATTATCCGCAGTTTTTACAGTATTCATTTTATCTGGCTACTATCTTTCTTTTCTTTTAAACACAAACCCTATCACTAATTCGACTATGCCGATAAGTACAAACAAACTTCCCCAAACTATTAATGAAATTAATTTTGCGTCACTAGTTTGTATAACTCCAGCACCATCCACTTTTCTATGTAAAATAAAAAAAGCACCAATTAGAAAAACCACTAACCAACCAAAATTAATAATCAACCATGCCCGCTTATTCATATCAAAATTACTCCCTTCCAACAAATCAACTATAAATAAAATTAACCGCAATAAACCAAACAAGTAAAAGCGCCATTAATACACTTGTAATTATAATAAAACGAATCCAAGTTTTACGTTTTCGATCACTAACTTGGGAAAAATTATAAATACTAAGAAATAAAAGTAATGCTAAAACAACTATGGAAGCAATACTAAAAATCTGACTAGAAGTAGACAAAATTTTCCTCCTAACTTAATTCAACAAGCTTTTTATCAATGCCCTCAAAAGAATAGTTCGTTCCCTACTGAAATAGAACACTAGATACTGTTAACAAAATTCCTCAAAGAAACTAGTTCATCCGTAGTAGGAATTTTTTCTCCGTTTTCTAGACTTGCTAAATCATCTTGATTTACTCCCAACTCTTCTGAAACAGTTTCATCTGTTAAGTTGTTATCTTGTTGCGTTTTTCGAACACTATGCATTAATAAAATCGCTTCGATTTCCTCATCACTTACAAGATCTTTTTCTGCATTGTCATAATGAATTAACTCTTTAACAGATTGTAAAGATAAAAACTGTCCGATGCCTTCAGATAACTGTTTAATTTGTCTAATGATAAAATCTTTATCTTCAAAACTCAATATTTACCCTCTCCTTTCTGTATTTCTAATTTAATTGACGAAAATACAATATAATAAGTGGTAACACATTTGCAACAAAATTATTGACTATATGAGTGGCAATAGGATACCAAATACTTTTATTTCGGATATATTGGATACCTAGTACTAATCCAAGAAACATATACGGAATTGTAGCTATTAAACTTTGTGTCACAAAAATATGTAAGAAACCAAATAAGACCGACGATACAATCAAAAGTAACCAGCTTTTCCAAAGATAACCTGAAAAATTTTTTAAAAACAAGTACCTAAAGGACACTTCTTCTATAAAAGCTGCCATGATCGATGAAGTTGATAATAAGATAGTTAAAGGGGAAACTTTGTTTATAGTCAATTCTTTTTCAGGTACTGGCGCATAGATAATTAAAGAACATAAATAACTGATTAGTGCAATAAGCAAAAATGTTAAAAAGGTGCTTAAAATAAGTCTTTTCTTCGATTGAATTTTTTGCCACTCAGCTTTTAAAAATTTTCGTCCAGTTAGCAATAGTAGCAAAAACGGAATAAAAACTGAGATAAAATCAGATAAAAGACTAGCTAAAGCGATATCAAAAACTGGGAATGGAATATTACTTAATATAAATTGTATCAAAAATTCTAAGGGTATCAATGTATAAAAGAAATACGACATAAAGTTCTCCTTTAGTTCATCAACTATTCTGATTGAAAATAAAACAATAAGTCATTTTATCAGCGATAGATATTTTCTTCGGTAATAAAAACAAAATACATGAACAAAACTATCACTATAAGCAACATTACAAGTCCAACAACTAAAATAATTTTACTTTTCTTTATCTTACTTAGTATTAAGAGAATAATACTTATAATAAAAAATATGATATATACAGTAGAAAAAGTTAACAATATAGCTCCTCCGCCTTGGTTCAAAACCTTATAATTCCAGAAACACTTTCTTTTTTACACAAGTTCTGTAAAAAAAGACGGTATAATATCAGCAAATACAAAAAAGTAAATCGGAAAAATTGTGTTGTAAGTTACATCACGAAAAAATAGATTAAGTAAAATAAAAATAATGAATATCAATATTGTTCTAAATAACATAAAATGTTTTATCGTTGATTGACGATTCTTTTCGTGAAAATAAGGATGTCTCCTCTCAAAAATCCTTAAAATACTTATAAAAGCAAAAGCCACAGCAAGTACCAATACTGTCGAAACAACCCAATTTGCCCTTGCCAAATAAGCAACAAACGAAATACTAATCATAAACCCTGTCCACCAAAACAATCGATAAAAGCCATACTTCAAATCAACCATAAAACTATCACCTTCTTTAATTTAAAGCTACTACAAATTAAATATTTGATGAACTACTTGGCTCTTTTCTGACGAATAACAAAGGAAAAAAGCACCATAACAAGCGCAGCGAGTACTGAAATAGCCAAAAGCAATAATGCCGTACTATAATCTACATAACTGTTTTCTAAAAATGTGGTGGCTGTAAAATACCCAAAAGAAATCAGTAGAAAAATTAAAAATTGATAGAACAAATTCCAATTGCTAAAAGACAGAATATAAGGAACAATACATAAAACGACAATAAAAACAAAATTCTCAAAATTAGCCAAAATTGGTTGATTATAAATAATATTGATGACTATTTGTATGATAAATAATAATAAAATCAGACTAGCACCTTTAATAACGGAAGAATAACTTGTTCTTTTCATATAAGCCCCTTTCACATTTTCAAAGTATTTTTATAACGACTACATAAAAATGCTTTGCTTAACTTTCTTCTAAATTATCATAATTATGTTTAGTCCACAATGATTTTTAAATATTTACAATTTATTTTGGCCAATTTATTTTGTAGCTTTTCTAACAAGTATTTTTAAAGTATACTATTGTTGTCATTAGATTAAGAAAGTAGGAAGTGATTTGATGAAAAAGGCGAAAAAAATCAATAATAGAGATTTAGATATTTTAGAAGTGCTTTGGAATGCAGAGGAAGCTTTGTCTGCCAATGACATTGCGGAAATAAGTAAGATTAGTAAAAACACTGTACTGCCTGTATTAAAAAATTTACTGAGCCAAGAATATATTAAAGTGGATGATGTGGTACTTACTGGAAAAACACTAACCAGAAAATATCTACCCGCGATTGATAAAGAAGAGTTTATTTTAAACCATTATGATATAAATATTGATAACCTTTTAACGCATTTTCTCGCTAAAGAGGACGATCCGGAAGTAATACCCAAAATTGAAGAACTTATTGATAAAAAGAAGAATGATTTAAAAGATGAGGATAAAACATGATTTTATCTTATTCTTCTGTCATTGCTACTTTTATTCAGTGCTTATTAATATCACTTTTGGTTCAATTATTATTAAATTTTGAAAACAAAAAAATAGCTATTACACCACAGTTTTTGTACATTATGGGTCTACTCTTTTTCATTCGTTTTGTTATTCCAGTTGAGTTTGGTATCTCTATAACTATCCCTTCTACTGAAATTATGCCAACGATCTTTCACTTTTTACGTTATCAACTATTTACCATAAATCATTTATCAGTCACTGTAGGAAAATTGCTCATTATGGTCATTCTTTTAGGCGCTGGCTATAAACTGATTCGCTTTATAAGAAAAAATATCATCTTATTACGTTATGTTCGTTCGAAAAATATGGAAGAACAAAGTTGGAAAATGCCTAACAACAAAAAGATTCATTTTTCCTATATTAAAACAGCACGAGTAAATTCTCCTGCTGTTTTCGGCATTAAAAATCCTGTTATTTTTTTACCCGAGAATATCAATTTTTCTGACAAAGAATTTAGCTATATCGCTTTTCATGAGCTGACACATTACCAAAAGGGAGATACATTATTCACATTTTTATTCGAATTGCTCACCTGTTTTTATTGGTGGAATCCATTGCTATTTTTATTTAAAAAACAAATGAATAAAATCATAGAACTTCGGGTAGATAATGAATTGCTGAAAAGGTTAACACCTAAACAGTGTATCGAATATATGGAATGTTTATTAAAAGTAAAAAAAGAACAGCATAAAAAGCAATCATTCCTTACTATGCCTCATTTTTTTAATAAAAATAATTTTGAACTAAGAGCGCAAAAAATACTAAATTTTAAGCCGATCAAAACAACCAATAAATTCATTTGTTTGATAACCATCCTTCTGTCTTTTGGCTCCTTACTTTTTATTATTGAGCCCTTGTCTGTCGATAGCTCAACTCAAGAAACGACATTTGAAATTAATGAAAAAAAGGAAGAAAACTTTCTCGTTGAGCAAGCCGACGGTAGCTTCGACCTTTATATGGATAACGAATTTGCAGGAACGATTGATGATATTAATGAATTCCCTGATGCTGACAAATTAACAATCTATCAAGCAGATGAAATTGATGACTAATAGAAGGAAGTATTTTTATGAAGAAAAAAATTTTTTTAGTTACTTTACTCGGATGTTTCGTCTTTCAACCAATTGAAGCTTCTGCCGCAAACCTTACTTTGTCATTTCCTGAAGTTCAAACTCAAAAATATGATATTTCTCCTTTAAAAGACATTATTAAATGGCGATATAAAAGTAAAAATGGCAAGATTTATAAACGACAATATAATTATTCAAAGGAAAAATGGGTTGGAAAATGGCAACGCGTTTAAAATAACGGAATAGAAGAACGGTTTCTAATTTATTACAAGCAAATTAGAAACCGTTCTTTTTTGTAGTGTTATTCCAATATCCAAAAGTTCCGCTAGTTCTTCAATGCTCATCAGCGAACCCCTTGAATAAAATTCATCATTTACTATAAAATTTTATTTTCATAAATGCTTGAAATCAAAAAATAACAAGAGTAGCATAGAAAAATATGACAAAAGTAAAATTAAACTTTGCTTTTTGCTATGCTATATTTACTTAATGCCAAGGAGTGTCTACTATGCAATTTCGTTTAAGAGGAAACTTTTTCTTTCTCTTTTTGTTTATTATATCTATCATTTTCGCTTTTCAAGACTGGCCTGAGACTTTAAAAGTAATCAAAGACACTTTTATTGCGGGTATATCCTTATTTCTTTTTATTGGCTCTGACACAAATGAAGAAATATCGAAAACAGAAAAAGCTAAGCAAGAAAAAATTGAAAGTAAAACAGATCATAAAACATTAAAGTGGTTTCAATATATCTTATTAGCTATTGGCATATCTTTTAACATACTGTATTACTTCAACGATAATTTAGTTATAGGCATCATTTCCGTAATATCGCTTATATATTGGATGTTAACTAACCTTCTTCAAATCTTTATCTTCATGTATAACTATAAAAAGAAAAGTTAATTTTCACTTTCTAGCCCGCAAATCCTGTTTTATCTTCTTCTGTTATTTTTCGAATAACTTTGCACGGTGTACCCGCTGCGATAACGTTGGCGGGTACATCATGGGTAATGACACTTCCTGAACCGATAACTGAATTTTCACCAATCCTTACTCCTTGATTAATATGAACACCTGCACCTACCCAGACGTTGTTGCCAATCGTTACTTTTTTAGCAAAACAACCGCCAGCAATTCTTTCAGAAGCATCAATCGCATGGTTAGATGTGTAAATGCCAACTTTGGGTCCAAATAAAACATTATCGCCAATTTCAATACCTCCACCGTCTAACATCACACAGTCAAAGTTCGCATAGAAATTATCGCCAATAGAAATATTAAAACCAAATTCACACCTAAATGTAGGTTCAAAACCTACATTGTCTCCTATAGAATATAATAATTTTTCCAATATTTCTTCTCTTATATAAGAAGATTGTCCAAATGCCGCATTATACTGATTGGTTGATAACACAGCATCTTCTCTTGCTTGTACTAATTCTGGTGTTAGATCATTATACATTTTACCTGTTAAAATATATTGTCTTTGTTCTTCTAAGTTCAACTGGGTCACTCCATTTAACTAAAATATGATTCGTCAAAAATGATTGTTTTCGCGTCTATATCAATGGTTACCTCCACCCCATAAGGTAACAATGTTCGAGGAAAGCCGTGACCAAAAGGTAAATTATATAAGATAGGAAGCCTATCATCATCTACTACTTCTTTATAAACCTTTTTATACTCTTCATAGTAAGCTTCATTCTGCGGTTTTCCAATAATTAATCCATTAATTACCGAAAAAATACCCTCTTTTTTGAATAGGTTAAGCATTTCTCTTAATTTTTCAGGTGAAGCTTTTTCCTCGCTGGTCTCTAAAAACATAATTTTCCCTTGCCATTCTTCTAATGTTGGAAAAATATGATATCGTTGGACTACTTCATTTTGGTCGCTATATCGCTCACCAGCTAAACATTCATACAAACTTTCTAGACAACCGCCCAACAGCGGGCCTGAAACATTCCTTGTGCCTTGTAAAAGCTCAAAACCTCGTTTTTCCGCATGACGTATTCTTTTAGTTCCGACAGCCTCTGCTGAAAAATCTGTCCGTTCCTCATACCACCATTGTGTTGCTGGAACTTTTTTTAATTCATTTTCTGCAAAATAATGAAGAAAAGTTTCTTTGGTATAAGGTAACATTTCATCTTCTAGTTCTGCTAAATCGCTTAAAACATTTAAGCCATAAAAAGTTTCCATTCCTAGATGGTAAAACATTAAATGATTTACAGTAGTATCAGAAAAACCCGAGAAGATTTTAGGCTTATTTTGTACATTTTGCATAAACACTTCATCTTCCATCAAATATAGCAGTAGACGATAAGTATCCTCACCACCAATAGCACAAAAAATCCCCGCAATCGTATCATCTGCAAAAGCATCCTTTAAATCTTGTGCTCGCGCTTCAGGATGTTGATTTAAATAGTCCAACCCTTTCAATGAATTAGGCATCGTCACAGGTTCCAAACCGAATGATTTTAACCTTTGTTTTCCTAATTTTAGTTGATGAGCAGCAAAAGGTTCACCTAAAATACCGCTTGATAAACTCACAATAGCCACTTTATTTCCTTTTTTCAGCCCTTTTGGTTTTTGCATCACTTCGCCTCCTTGTTTAATTCTTTAAAGATTCTCTCAAGCTATTTGCTGTTAATGATTGACTGTTTTTGGGTAATTCAGAAAAAACTCTCCACCTAAAAGCCGATCATAATTTCTTCCTATAATTTAAAGAATCTTTTCGTCGAACTTCAAAGATAGTTTTTATATTTAATTGCCCTTTATCAGAAAATAGTTTTTGCATATTTTCTAACTGTCCGATAATTTTCTCACCATTTGCAAAATCTCCAAAATAAAGTTCATAGATAGCCAGCCAAAATTTAAGTGTAATCTTGCCCTCTAAATCAAGTTGATTTTCGTTAATTTTTAAAAACTTGGTTTTCATTTCTTTCGCTAGGCTGTATTTTCGGATATTTAAGTAAATTTGAAATGCGATAGAGTAAAAAGAAACAAGCTCATTTAAAACATGAAAAGGATCTCTTTCTTCTATCAAATACTTCCTACAATTTTTCTCAAACTTAGACGTTAGTTCCTCTATACTAACAGAAAAATCTGGATTTTTTACAATAAGCGGTAAAATGATTTTTACTATTTTTATTTCTTGAAGTGTCCATGTTGTTTCTTCTAATAAATGTACTAATAAAACATATGTGCTGTCTGTAACAGGCATTGTCGCATGGTCAAAAGTAAACATTAAAATTTCAGCATAGGCAACTGCATACTTTTCTTCTGAACTATTACTGTTCTTATGTTTTTTTATCCATTGAGATAACGCACTAAAAGAATGGTTATCATACATTTCATATATTTCGGCTAACAACGAATCCATTAAAGGTTGTTTATAGTTGTTATTTATAAACTGAAACTCATTAGGAGATACCGCTAAATTATTTAAAATTTTAAATAACTTTTCTGACTGAATATCATTATCTCCACGCTCAAATCTAGTAGCAAAAGAACGCGAAACAATGCCACTATATATTTGTTTTTGCGACAAACCTTTAATTTGTCGAATTTTTCGTACAGTAATCCCCATTTGTTCCATACAACTTCCCCTTTTTATCACAATAAACACAACAATCACTGAAAATTTAAAGCGACATCAATCGCTATTATATTAAATCAATAACCTCTTAAAAATAAGATTACTTTAACAATAAGTCCTTATTCAAATAAAGGAAAGTAAAATAAATAAAAATCTTCATTAATATGTTGCATTTATGCAACGTATTAAAAATTTGGCGGCCTATTATTTTGCTAAAATTATATAAGAATTAAGTAAAATAGAACCAATTTTAATAAGAGGTGAATATTATTATCTTAACTAATAAAGAGTCAAACATCCAAATTATGAAAAGTACTTTGAGTAATATTATCAACTCTCTAAGTAACAATATGCTTTCCTACGGTTTAGGATTAATGCTTTTGAGCCAAACAAGTTCAGCCATCAGCTTTGGTATTGAAATGATCGTTGCTCCTATAACTATTGTTCTTTTTGTCATCCCTATAGGTAACTTGGTAGATAAATATAAGCATAAAAATTTACTCATTATCAGTTCACTAGTAAGAATTCTGTTTTTAATATTATTTATTCTAACTATTGATCACTTTACTGGTTTTTACAAAATGATTCCGGTTATTCCTTTTGTTGCAGTGAATGCTATATGTTCAAGTATCTCAACAATTACCTATTCTTCATCTGTTCATGAATTAGTAAATTCTGAAAAAATACAACGCCTTAGTTCATTAACAAATGCTGCTAATTCTTTTTCAAATATTTTTGCTCCGGTACTTGGCGTCAGTTTATATGCCTTATTTGGTTTTGTTATTTTTATCTTTATTGGAATTATAAGCTCCTCCCTAGCTTTTTTAGTAATGTTATCTTTGAAATTCCATTATCAAACAAAAACGAAAGCATCAAAACTAAAAAAAGATGATAATTTTTCACAACTACAAGGCTTTAAGGAAGGTATAAATTATATAAAAAAACGGAGAGTTATTGCCGATATTATTATGGTATCCATGTTTCTCAACTTCATTTTTTCATCCTTGAATATAGGTATTCCTTATATCATTGAAACTGAATTGCACATCGGCACGCAACCCATTGGTTATTTAAATACCTTCAACGCTATTGGTTTATTAACAGGAAGTTTATTTATGAATTTTTTGCCCGCAAAAAAAGGCACGTTTGTGAAAATTATTATTCCCATATTTTCACTAGGTACAGAAATATTATTGCTAGGCCTACTTTTCAAAACTATGGATACCTTGTTCTTAATTACGCTATATGGAGGGATGATTGCGTTTTTCATAGGTTTTTCCCTATCTATCATAGAAGTGAACAACATAGTTTATTTACAAAAAACAGTTTCCACCGAAATTCTTGGACGCATAATGTCCATCCTTACAACAGCTAACAGAGCGCTTTTGCCCATCGGTTCTTTAGTTTATACCTTTTTATTTGATAGTATAAAATCAGGGGCTTATATATTTATAGGTAATGGTATTTTGTGTGTTATTTTTGGTTTATTAAAGTTTCCAAGTTTGTTAAAAGCAGTTCGAAAGGATAAAGCATTTATTCTAAAAGATAATATTGTTCAAAATGATAATTTAAAAGAGTAAAATAGCAGAATGATCATTTTCTAATTAACTTTCTGCTATTTAATAATTCTAATCCCACCACTTAATATAATTTCTTTGATCTTTTCTTTTATGAAAACCATGGTTTTCATAAAAAAATCGTGCATTTTGCCTTTCAAAGCCCGTAACTAATCGGATTCCGTAACTTCCTTGTTCTTCAGCCCACTTCTGTCCCTTTTCTAATAACTGACCAGCAATTCCTTGTCCTTGATAATCAGGTTTAACAGCTAGTGTAAGGATATTTTTCAAACTGTCATGATAAGTGTTTTCGTAATCAGAAAGATGGATATAACCTACAACTTTACCGTTTATCTCGTAAACAAAAATCTGGTTATTGGGCAGTTTACTAATGGTTTTTTATTTTTCTGCTGTTTTACTTTCAGGAAACTCATATTCTAAACTTTCTTTGTTAGTTTCACAAATTGCTTTAGCATCCTTTAGTTCCATTTCTCTAATCATAAATTTCTCCTTTCACTTTTATAGTTCCCCTATACCAAATAATACGAAAAAGCGAAGTTTTTCCGCCTTTCCGTATTATTTTAGAATGAAACTATTCAGTCATTATTCACAATATCAGCAAAACCATCTTGTAAGTCTTGATTATCTGTTTCTGAAAAATAGAAGTTATTTTCTTCATTCCCTTGATTTTGTTGTGAAATAAGAACTTTGGGCTCATCCTCATAAATGGTAAAAAAGTAAAGGTGCTGCTCTAAATACTTTTGTGTATCCGCATCTGAGTACACAGCGACTAAAGCATAATCACCCTCTGATGCTTTGCCATCTTCTGACCATTCAAAGTCAGCTGGTTCTTCTTCCACCATTGTATTCCAATTTTTGTTTTCGCCTACAAGCGCATCAGGAATCTGTGTACCGTACCAATCAACATTATTTCCTTCAGAGTATTCTTCATACTTTTGGTCCATCGTTTCTCCCCAATCAGTCGGTATCCAAAGATTGTGCTTTATCATCGTCCCACAGACTTTCTTCTACTTCTGAAGTTGACGTGGTACTCTCACTAGTTGCTGAAGACATACTTTCTGTTGTACTTTGGCTAGTACTCTCCGTTGTGTCAGTTTCAGATACAGTTGTCGAAATTGTTGTACTTTCTTCAGTAGGAGCCTCAGTTTCTTCACCTGACTGGCAGCCTATCAACAAAACAGCAGCCCCCGCTAACAATGAAGTCATTAGTAACTTTTTCATAACACCCCTCCTTTGCTAAATCGTTTGCAAATCATTTTTATAAAATTATACTATTATAATTTGTTGAAAAATAAAAGTATTTTTGCCTTCTTTTCATTTTACTTTTTCATATACTCTAAGCTCTTTTTGCTAGGGTAAATACCTTGATTCAGCTTAGTAAATAAAGTAACGCAGTTAATACCATTTCCTATGAAAGAAATTTTTAGTTAAAAATTCATTAATAAAATAACTCAAGTAGCTACTTATAAAAAAAGTTGTATGAAAATCATCTAAAAAAAGATTTTCATACAACTTTTATATCATTTATTTCATCATAAAAACTTATTCATGTGCCACCATATCCTGCGCGATTTCTTCTTTTGACATATCTTCTGGATAATAGGTTGGCCAGTTATCTAATTGTTCATACAAATCTTCTTGGCTTTCTCCGCCAAAGAAAATATGGAAGTGAGAAGACTCCGTAGGCTCAATGCTGTGGTCACTGAACTGAACATATTTAAACTCTCCAGCGTCATCATCTTTCGCTTCGAAATTATAACGAACGCCTCGGTTACCTCCCTCATAATCCAAAATTTCATAACCTTTATACTCATAATCGTATTTGTGATGTTCACCATCTACAATGAAATCCATCGAATTATCAGTGATTTTTATATCATCTACATCGGTCTTATATCCTGTTTCATAATACTCTTTATATTCCTCTGCAGACTGATCTTGATTTAATTTCGATTTATAATCAAAAACTTGATCCAAAGTCCCATCTTCTAATAGTGGATAAACCGACTGCCATTCTCCTGCAAAATCGGATAAATTACGGTCTTTTACCTCATCATCTTCGAAATAACCATTATGAACTGTATGTTCATCTTCTTGCTCTTCTTCATCTTCCGGTTCGATTTCTTCACCTGCAACGCTTGTCGTCTTCTCTAGTGCCGCTAAATTATCTTCCATCACAGAAATATAATCTTCACCATTATCCATTTGCTCGTCTGTTAAACTTTCTAATGGATTTAACACTTCCAATTCCACGCCCGTTTCATCAGCTAAAGTACGCGCGATTTTATCATTGGCATTTTCTTCAAAATAAATATAATGGATATCGTTATCGGCTACATAATCTTTTAACTCCGCAAGTCTAGAGGGGCTAGGTTCTTCATCAGGCGATAAACCAGAAATTGGTACTTGATTCAAATCATAATCTAAAGCTAAATAACCAAATGCTGCGTGTTGCGTTACAAAACTTTTCTGTTTTGCATCTTCCAATGTATCTGCATAATCTTTATCTAAATCTTCTAATTGAGATAAATAATTTTCTGCATTTTTTTCAAAAGCTTCTTTTCTTTCTGGATACAATTCAACCAGTTGATCTTTAATCGAATCGACTTCTTTAGCTGCCATCTGAGGTGAAACCCAAGTATGAGGGTCAAACTCATGACTATGACCTTCTTCTCCGTGATCATGGTCATGTCCATGGTCATGATCGTGACCTTCCTCGTCGCCAGGCATTAAAGCGATCCCTTCTGTTCCTTCAATAACAGCCGGTTCATCTTCTTGCCAGCCTTCACTTGCTTCAGGCACCCAAGTTTCCATATTTTCATTATGATAGACAAAGGCATCTGAATCTGTAATCTTCGCCATATCTTTGGCTGAAGGTTCATAATCATGAGGTTCAGAACCTGATGGAACTAATAATTCAACCTCCCCTTCATCGCCGACGATATTTTTAGTGAAGTCATACATAGGATAAAATGTCGTCATAATTTGTAGCGGTTCCTCTTGCTCGTTTGCTGCGGATTGTTCATTACCTCCGCAAGCACTTAATAGCCCAACTGCTATGAGTCCAACAAAACTCAAACCTAATTTTTTATTCATCTCAAACCTCACTTATTTTTTATTTTGTTTCTACAAATAACGCGCGTCGACGTAGTTTGGGGGAATATTTTTTCCGCTGTAAACGCTCCGGCGTATTCCTTTTATTTTTACTTGTAATATACAAGCGTTCACCCGTTTCCTTGCATTCTAGAACGATATTCTCTCTCATCTTCAACAACACCTCCTGCTATTTATTCAAAAACACAAATCGTAATAGTTACGTTTTACGAATAATAATATATCAATTTAAAATTCACCTGTCAACAAAAAATAACATGAAATTTCATTCACATGAGTAAGTAAACAAGCGTTCCTATCAAAAATTTAAATATAGTTTATTTACAATTAAACAACAAAAAAGACGATAGTCTATAAAATATGTCTTCAAACTATCGCCTCTATATTATTTTTTCTTTCTTCCAATTTTAGTCTCTAGAGAAATCAATCTTCCTCTTTCTGTAACTTTAACTACACCCTCAATACTTTTTATCACATTTTTACCAATCCAAACTTGCGTTTTATCATTGCTGCTTTTAAATTCATAAGCAAGTTTTAAGCCTTTTTCATTATATTCAAAGTTCCTTTTACCTATTTCTCTTAATGCCCAAGCTACAGCCTTTTTGACATACGTATGACTATCTTGAGCGTAATTAGAAATCAAGCCTAAATAGATATTCGTTGTTTCAGTGGTAATGTCTTTTCATGTATCGCTGATGTTGCGATTAAAGTAAAAGCAGCACGCTTATAATATGTTTTGGAAGATTGTACCCATGCAAGTATGAATTCATTGTAATTATCTGATTTAAAAATAAGTTCTTTACATAAATGGTCGCATAAGTCCCAAGAAATAACGTCCGACATTAATCGATTAATATCATGGTAAGTTAGCTTATCTGCTTCGAATAAGAATGTTGCCAATAATTTCGCTTCATGATAAGTTGTTTCCCATAATTTCCACGCTAATTTGTTACTTTTATTGATTTCTTTAGCCATTTTACGAATAGTAGCTGTCGGTACGCCTATACTAGATTCTCTTGGAATGCCCAAACGTACAATATTTTCTTTGTGCTTTTCAGAAGAATAGGATTGAAACTCTGCCATAATTTCTTTCATTTCCTGTTATGCTCCTTTTAAGTAACAGCTAAAATTGCAAACATTGTTCGTTTCTACCTCAAAAAATAATTTTTAATATTCAGTTACTAAAACTCAACTAGTAGTTACTTTTGCACTAATTTGTATAACTAAAATAACAACTCCCATGATTTTTATGCGATAATCCGTAAATAAAAAGCAAGTGATTGCCATTAATATGGAACAACTAGAAACACATATTTCACTAAAGTTTTTCCTAGCTCTTTTTCTAATAACTCAAATCTAGTTTCATGCGGTCTGCTTTTCCTTAAAAATGGAAGTCTTGCGAAAAAATAGCCTCCTCTTAATTTTGTAAAGAAAGCTAGAAATATTAAGAAAAATAGAAAAACAAAAAAGAACTTCAAATGGTTCTCATCAATAATTGCCAATAATAACCCCTCCCCCTAGAAACAATCGACTTTCTTGTTGCTTCCTGTCAGAATACAATTAAAAATCTCTTTATTCTACTAATAAATCAGCTTACATTTTCCAAAAATTTTAAAACATCCTGTTTAAAAACCTTTACTTCTTCATAAAGTGCGTGACCTACCCCTGCATATATTACTAATTTATTATTAGGTATTTGTCTCGCCATTTCTTCCGATGAATGTTTCCCAACAACTTTATCCTCTTCACCAGCAATAATTAATGTAGAGCACTCAATTCTTTCCAACAAATTATAAGCATTATGGGTAATACATGACTTCGCTTGAATTAAAAAACGGTCAAAACTCTCAGGTTTGCCTATTTTTGAAATAATAGAATACATTGGTCTATAGAGTCTTAATCTCTTTGCAGAATAAAGACTCTCACAAGTGTCAATCATTAACGATTTATAATCTTCATTGTTTGCCATATCACTCCACCTATAAATTGTATTTAATAACAACTTATTAGGCTTAGAAATCGTTGCCACAAGAACCATCTTTTTTACTGCTTCAGGATAACGGATTGCTATATGCTGACAAATCATTCCACCTTGTGATACACCCATTAGATAAAATTGCTTAATACCGATTTTATCAAGAACAACTTTCTGGTCCTTGGCCATATCTTCTGTAGTATAGTCTTTTTTCAGCTTATCTTTTCGACTAAATACATATATCTTGTACCTTTTTGCGAATTTTCTATAATACCAAGCCAATTGCAACGACTGTCCACGAACAGTCTTCAAACCGTCTCCCAACCCGTGTAAGATAACTAAAGGAATATTTCCTGACCCCATAACTACATAGTCCATCCAAGAACCATCAATAGCTGTTCTTTCTTCTTGTACATTTAACAACATAGACTTTGCCCCTTATTTTGTTTTGCTAGCTATAAAAATTCTTCTTTCTAGTTTAAAAACTTTTCAATTATAAATATAATTAAGATTGTAAAATTCATCACATATTAACTCGACTTAAATCGCCTTATACTGCCTTTCTGCATCAAAAGTAATTTTTTAACTACTTATCACAAATTCACTTGGACTATCAGAAATAAAATCGGGTGCTAATTCAAAACTATTTTCACTAAACCAACGCACACCAACTGTTGTCACACCAGCATTTTTACCAGCGCCTATATCCGCATTTCCGTCTCCGAAAAATACTGCCTCTTCAGGACTACTATCCAGTACTTTTAAGGTTTTAAGAAGCCCTTCACTATCAGGTTTATGATTTATAACATCATCATCAGTTATCATTGCATCAAAGTAATTTCCTAATCCTAACTTATCAAGTGACATCTCTAAGACGCGACGTCCTTTACCAGTTACCATCCCTATTTTCTTTTGATTACTTTTCAAGTTGTCTAATAAGTTAAGAACTTGATCTATTTCCTTTCGGGTAATAAATGAATCGTGTTGCTGTAGATATAATGTGTAAAACATATCAATAGCTTTTGATGTATCTGCTTTATTTATTAAATTTTTCTCGATTATCCTTTCTTCTGAAGGACCAAATGATTTTACTATTTCCTTATTTGTCATCTCTATATTGTTAAATTGTTTAAAAACTTTTCTGAAACAATCAAAACAAAGAGGCAAGGTATCTGCCAATGTGCCATCAAAGTCAAAAATGTAAGTTGTTTTTTGTAAATTAAATTTATTCATTTATCAGAACTCCTTAAAAATCTTTTTTATTAGCGCTTGCTAATATCAATAGAAAATAGGAGTAGAAAAATTCAGCGAACTGATTTTCTGCTTCTATTTTTATAAGTCTATTTCGTAATTATATTTTGTTCTTCGAAATGATTTGTTGATATTTTCTTATTATTCTTTGTTTAAATTGTTATTTTTAGAAAAAGATTTTGGCGTTTTTAGTTCTCCATTGTTGATTTTTTTCCATTGTTCTTTTTCAAATTGTTCTTGTTTTTCAGCCGTTTTATAAAAGTTTTCCATGCGTTCTTGCTCGCTAGATAATTTTTCTTTGGCGTAACCTACCAAGCCTTGAACATCTCTATTGTTTTCAAACTGAATATATTGATTACGATCATTTCGTTCAATTACAAGCAAAGGTGCTTGTTCCAAAACCAAACCATAGTTGATTAACATACGACCTGTACGTCCGTTGCCGTCACTAAAAGGATGAATACGTTCGAACACTATATGACTATCCATGAGCGCTGTTAGTTTTTCATCAAAAGTGTTAGCTTGCCGAAACGCTTGGTTTAGGCTATCACACCACTCTTGCATTTTTACAGGAACTTCAAAAGGTTCTGTGGTTTGAAAATCTGTGCCAAGAATGTAATTAGGAACGGTCTTGTATTGTCCACTATCGACTAAAATATGATCAGTTAATAAGCGATGAATATTACGAACCAACAAGGGGGAAAAAGGTTGCTTGTCTTTGGCTTCTTGAAAGATATAATCAAAGGCTTGTCTGTGATTTTCAACTTCGTAAACTTCACGCAAACTGTGTCCTTGTTCACTGGGTAAACCGCCATATTGTAAAATCATACGAGTATCATCCAAAGACAGCGTGTTGCCCTCAATCCCTGTGGAATGGTAGGCAAAACGAATCAATACGTCCTCAATATAACCTTTGCTGTACTTTCCGTACATTTCTTCTCACTTCCTTCATGTATCGTATTTTCTTTTCAAATTTGTTAGTAACACCAATCTAACATGACGTCCCACTTTTGGTCTGTCACTCGCCATTAAGTACTTTTTTCAAACTTTCGTTTATTATTTCGGTATCATCAGAATTTTCCATCTCTAATCTGCGTGCTTCCATATTTGCTGCAGATTCAGGGGTTTGTACAGATTGTTTTTCTTTAGGGTCATCAAGAGAGTCGATATAATCTTGTTGTTCTTGCCATGCATCGCTGATAGCATTATGATACTCTTCTGCCTTTGCTTCATCTTCTTCCGATTTATCCTCTGAAGTTTCCTCTGTACCTTCTTCTGCACTGGAAGAATCAACTTGCACATACTCTACCATATTTTTATTATCTGAGTCTTCTCCTCCCGGGTTTTCGTCAAAGTTCCTAGTCGCTAGAGACATCGTACCTTCATCATTGTAAAAAAGATAATAAGTGTCCCCGTCTATTTGTAGCGCATCGTCGTGATCTTCATACTTTTCAATTTCCACTTCAGTATTTACCTTAACATCTCGCTTTTCACCATTGTCTCCAATAAGTGTAATTTTTTTCGTAGGAACTGTTGTCATTGAAACCGAGTAATTCGAACGCTCACTTTCTTCTTCAGTTAAACGAACAGAGAGCTCTTTTCCAGAATCGTTCACAGCATTTGTGTTTACATTAATATCCGGCGGTAGATCATCTTGACTAGTAGCAAACTTTTGATGATAGTTCGGTTTGCCAGCTGGATCTTCTCCTTGATAGAAATCATCAAGATCTACGGCATAGTCTTCTTCATCTTCTTCACTACTGCTTTCTTCAGTCGATTCTTCTGTAGATTGAGTAGATATTTCACTGCTTTGTTCAGAACTAGAACTTTCCGAAGTTTGAGTAGTCGTTTCAGCCGTACTTGAAGTTTCAGCTACTGAATTGGTTTTGGTTTCATTTTGTGAACAAGCAGTTAGTAGCAACATACCAAATAACAACACATAAACTTTTTTCATCTTTTTCACACCCTTTATATTAAAGATAGCATAAAACAAGTTTTTTACAAAATAACTTCTATTCTTTATCATAACCATCTTCAAAAGAACGTTTTTCTCTGAAGTATAAGCTTACTAATCAGCATCTCAAGTAACTTGGTAGCGGTCAAACTGACGTATTACCTTTTATGCTATTGTACATTACTGCTATCTAATAAAAAGTACTACTAAAACGACAAATCTGGCTAAACTCGGCCAGATTATAAATAATATTTTCATATAAAAGTCTAATTTTATTAATAGAAATGAATTCTATTTTTTGCCGCTAAAAGTGACTTTTACTACAAATATTAAACACACCCACCCGCCATCCGTTGTAATAATTAGTTAAAAACACTGTTCAAATTATATCATATATGATATAATTTACCCATGGATAAGAAAGTAGAGTTTGAATTTTTAGAATTGGATAACAAAAACGAAGTGATTGATTTTATCGATTCTTTACCTGCTAAAGATAAGGCAAAACTACTTCAAGTAATCAGTAAAATTGAAACATTAGGACTTGAAACAGCAAAAAGAATGCAGTGGACCAAAAAACTGGATAATGAAATATATGAAATACGCTCAAAAGTTGGTTCTAACATTCAACGTTGTCTATATTTTCAAAAAATAGGTAATAAATATATTATTACTCATGGATTTACTAAAAAGGAGCAGAAAACGCCTAAAAAAGAGATAAAGCATGCCAAGAACTTAAAGAAAATGTATATGAGAGGTGTAACTAATGACTAAAACAAACACAATCAAATTTTCTGACTATCTTGAAAAAGAAAAGAAAAATAATCCTGAACTTTCAAAAATGATGGAAAAAGAAGAAAAGAAATTAGATTATGCAGTAGCTGTTATGGAACTACGAACTTCTTTAAACCTTACCCAAGAAGAGTTTGCACAAGTAGTCAATAAACCCCAGTCAATGATCGCTAAAATTGAGAATGGTAATGCCAATCCAACAATTAAAACACTTGAACAGATAGCAAATGCGGTTGATAAGCAACTGGTTTTTAGCTTTGTTTAATTTGTTAATTAGTTATCATTTGTTAGGTTGAAAGCCGTTATTTTATTTTTCTTACTAGTGACTATCCCTTACACTTTAGCTAATGAACTTCCCTACTAAATAAGTGGTAAGTTTCTTGGCACTAGAGGGTAAAAAAGTTGTTACTAACGATACATTCCGATGTGATAGTCATAACTGTGCTTACTACTTCAAAACCGAACTAAATTTAAATTCATAAAAAACGCTTGAAGGTGTTAAAGGCCCCCTCCAAGCGTTTTTCATTAATTTTGATTACTAACTAAAACTTGAAACCTACTTTTCGATACGTATCCCTTGGTATACCAAGGATCTCATGCACAAAATTAACTTCAACCTGCTTGCTTGAGCTGTTTTTGTATAGAGGAAGGTAGTTTTTCAAGGAACTGTTCGATAATGTTATTTAATACGGCTTCATCCAAAACATATTCATCCGCAAAAGCTTCTTGGAATAAAACGAGTAATTGCAGAATGGCTTCCGATACAGAAAGCTCAGAAAGCTCATCAATGAGAAGATAAAATAACTCGCCAAGCGTTCGGTCGTCTTTACTTTCACGTTCTTGCACCGCTAGGATCATATAACCGATAGCTACCAGTGTCGTATGCGCAAAGATCCCGTCATAAGAAATCCCTTGGTACTTGGCTAATTTTAAGTATTGTTTGCACATCTTGAAGTAGACTTCCACCGACCAGCGTCTAGCATAGAGCTGAATGATCTCGTCTTCGGTCAGATCGATATCGGTCGAAGCTAAGACCAAATAGTCGTTTCGTTTATTGCGATTGCGAATATATACCAACTTAATGGGAAGGATTTT
>FLSG01003593.1_pt1 | contig 41121 bp, 32 predicted proteins | sample 1550511 | NCBI WGS metagenome assembly FLSG01 (sample SAMEA4031768, study PRJEB14383) | metagenome | biome: human; feature: oral; material: saliva | place: Philippines | collected 2014
ATCGAAGACATGAAAACTAAACGCGATGCATTGAACGAAATCGTACAAAACTTGAGTGTTAAGATGTACGAACAAGCATCACAAGAACAACAAGGCGATCAAGGAGCTCAAACTTCAGATGGTGCTTCTAACGCTTCTGGTGACGATGATGTAGTGGATGCAGATTTTGAAGAAGTAGATGACGACGATAACGATAATCAATAATTTCGTTATTTGGGAAAAAGCCAAAGACATCCACTTTGGCTTTTTCTTTTGAAATATTGTCTACTATAGTGAGAATTAGGTCTTTTCTTTTTAATTTAAGTATTTTTATAAAATAATGTTTCTTCTGCATAATTTATGATAAAATACGAAAGACTGTTAAAGTATTAGATGGAGGGAAAGCCAATGGCAACAAAACGAGATTATTATGAAGTCCTAGGTGTAGACAAAGGGGCTTCAGATGATGAAATCAAAAAGGCGTATCGTAAGCTTTCCAAAAAATATCATCCAGATGTCAACCAAGAAGCTGATGCAGAAGAGAAGTTTAAAGAAATTTCAGAAGCCTATGAAACATTAAGCGACCCACAAAAACGTGCAGCTTATGATCAATATGGTCATGCAGGTGCAGACGCCAATTTCGGCGGCGGTGGCGCTGGTGGATTTGGTGGCTTCGGAGGAGGCTTCTCAGACGCTGGTGGTTTCGGTGGCTTTGAAGATATTTTTGAATCTTTCTTCGGTGGTGGTCGTTCTGCAGATCCGAATGCACCACGGCAAGGTGATGATTTACAATATTCAATCAATCTGACTTTTGAAGAAGCGATCTTTGGTAAAGATACAGAAGTTTCCTATAAACGTAATGAAGTTTGTCATACTTGCGGTGGAAATGGTGCTAAACCAGGTACACAACCAGAAACTTGTCATAAATGTAAGGGATCTGGTACGATCAATGCTGAACGTCAAACGCCACTTGGTCGAGTAATGACAAGACAAACTTGCGATGTTTGTCACGGAACTGGTAAAGAAATCAAAGAAGTTTGCGAAACATGTCATGGTACAGGACATGAAAAGAAAACACATAGTGTTAATGTTTCTGTTCCAGCTGGTGTAGAAGATGGACAACAAATGAGGCTAGCTAACCAAGGGGAAGCTGGCATTAACGGTGGACCTTATGGTGATCTATATGTTGTCTTTTATGTAGCAGAAAGTGATATTTTTGATCGTGATGGATCTGAAATTTATTACGAATTGCCAATCAATTTTGTACAAGCAGCATTAGGCGATGAAGTCGATGTACCAACTGTTCATGGAAATGTAAAATTGAAGATCCCAGCTGGTACACAAACAAGTACGAAATTCCGTTTGCGCGGTAAAGGCGCACCTCGTTTAAGAGGAAATAGTACGGGAGATCAACAAGTAACAGTGAAGATTATCACTCCGAAGAACTTGAATGAAGAACAAAGAGAAGCATTGCGTAATTTTGCTGAATTAACGGGACAAAGCACAGAAGAACAGCAATCCGAAGGTTTTTTTGACAAGATGAAGGATGCTTTTAAAAAATAAAATGAAAAGTGGAAATCAACTATTATGTGATTTCCACTTTTTTGTTTGTTGTAATTTTTTAATTATTAGATTCGATTAAAATTAGAAAAATACTATTTTTTGAGAATTAAGCATACTAAAAAAGGAGCTCTCGCTGAAGCAAGAACTCCTTTTTTAGTATTTAGATATTTAATACTTTGTCCAAGAAATCTTTTGTTCGCTCGTTTTTAGGATGATTGAAAACTTCATCGGGTTTACCATCTTCTAAAAAGTAGCCGTCATCAATGAACATTATACGATTTGCGACTTCTTTAGCAAATCCCATTTCATGGGTAACGATGACCATTGTCATTCCTTGATCTGCTAATTTTTTCATGACTTTCAAAACGTCTCCGACCATTTCGGGATCCAATGCAGAAGTAGGTTCATCAAATAACATGATATCTGGATTCATAGCTAAAGCACGGGCGATAGCTACACGTTGTTTTTGTCCGCCGGAAAGACTTTCAGGATAGACATTCTTTTTATCTGATAGTCCTACTGTCTGTAATAATTCATCTGCTCGTTCTTCGGTCTCTTTTTTGTTTTTACCTTTTACATCTAGAGGTGCTAAAGTAATATTTTCTAAAACAGATAAGTGAGGGAATAAGTTAAAATGTTGAAAAACCATGCCAATATGTTGACGTATTTGGTTAATGTCAGTTTTTTTATCGGTCAAATGCTCGCCGTCAATGATAATTTGTCCACTGGTAGCTTCTTCTAAGCGATTCAGACATCTTAAAAAGGTGGATTTACCGGAGCCGGAAGGTCCGATAACACAAATAACCTCGCCTTCTTTAATGCTTGTTGTAATATCGTTTAATACAGTATTATCTCCGAATTTTTTCACTAGATTTTCAATTGCGATTTTTTCCTTCATATTATTTCACCTTCTTTTCAAGTACTTTTGCTAATTTTGTTAAAGCGGTAATTACAATCAAATACATAATTGCAATAATCAAATATACATAAGTACTTTGCATTGTTCGTGCAACAATGATTTTTCCTGTTTGTAATAATTCGACGACCCCGATAACAGAAATGATCGTTGTATCTTTTAAAGAGATAACGAATTGATTGACAAAAGATGGAATCATAATTTTAATCGCTTGTGGTAAAATGATTTTTTGCATCGTTTTGTTATAGGTTAATCCTAAACTTCGCGAGGCCTCCATTTGACCTGTAGGCACTGCATTTATTCCACCTCTGACGATTTCTGCAATATAAGCACTAGCGTTTAATGTCAATGTGATAACACCTGCTGTAAAGTCAGGGATAGTTATACCAATCGCATCAGATAAACCAAAGAAAATAAAGAAGGCTAAAACCATCATCGGTATACCACGAATCACATCAACATAAATTGAAGCGATCGTCCGTAATGTTTTAATAGGTGCTACACTAAAGAGACCTACGATAACACCTACGATCAAAGCTAAAGCAAATGAAATCAAAGCTAAAGCCATCGTTTTCCATAAACCGTTCAATAATACTTTATAATTATTTTTAATTAAACCGATAAGGGAAGATTCATCCGTAGAAGACTCGCTGGCCGTAGCATCTCCGCTATCATCGATATAATTTGAAATGATTTGTTCATATTCGCCAGTTCGTTGCATTTCTTTTAAACCTTCATTAAACATTTCTAATAGTTCAGGATTTTGTCCCTTTTTAACTGCAAAACCATATTCACCACCAGATTCACGTTCAATAGGTGTCTCAAGTGCTTGTCCTTGAGCAACGGAATAACCAATAACCGGGTAATCATCCATTAAAGCGTCGATTGCGTCAACACTTACAGCTTCATATAGCTGATCAGCATCGTCATATAGTTTTACATTATAACCATATTCGTCCTCATGTTCATCTAAAAAGTCGGCGCTTTCGGTCCCAACTTTAGCTCCCACAGTTTTTCCGTCTAAATCTTCATAAGAGCTGATATCATCATCGTTGCCTTCTTGTACGGCTAATTGAATACCACTTTCAAAATAAGGATCCGAAAAATCAAAGCTTTCTTCTCGTTCATCTGTGATAGAGGTTCCAGCAATCATACCGTCTGCTTGATTGCCTTCAACGGCTTGCACTGCACCGGAAAAGCCAATATGGTTGAAAGAAATGTTGAAATCTTGTAGTTCAGCGGCACGCTTCATTAAATCAACATCGATACCAATATATTCATTCTCATCATTTTGAAATTCAAAAGGTGCAAAAGCAGTATCACTAGCAATTACATATTCATCTTTTTTTGCTTCTACATTTTTCATCTCGCCGGATGCTTCGCTACTACCATCTGTTTCTACATATTTATCGACGATTTCATCATATTCTCCAGAATCTTTCAATTTTTTTAATCCAGCATTGAATTTTTCTAGTAATTCTTCATTTTGACCCTTTTTAACTGCAAAACCATAAGGATTTCCTGCTTCTGGTTCGCCAACTAAAGATAAATTTTCTCCTTGCTTAATTGCATAACCAAGGACCGGAAAATCATCAAAAATAGCTTCGACTGTGTTATTGTCAACAGCGCCGTAAAGTCCAGATGCATCATCGTAGTTTTTAACATCAAAGTTATATTTATCTTTGTTATCTTCTAAAAAGTCGGCGCTTTCGGTCCCAACTTTAGCGCCTACTGTTTTACCCTCTAAGTCTTTGTAAGATTTTATCTCATCATTACCCTGGGCAACTGCCATTTGTATACCACTGTCGTAGTAAGGATCAGAAAAGTCAAAACTCTTCTCTCTTTCTTCAGTGATCGACATTCCTGCGATCATACCATCCAGTTGATTAGACTGTACGCCTTGAACCGAACTATCGAACCCTAAGGGACGTAAATTTACTTTAAAACCTTGATCTTTGGCGATCGCATTTAATATATCAATATCGATACCTTCGTATTCGTTATCATCAATTTGAAATTCGAAGGGAGCAAATGTTACATCTGTTCCGATATCATAAGTTTTTTCCGCAGCTGAAACAGTTTTACTCCCGCAAAAGAATAAAGTAATAAACACAGAAAGTAACGAAATAAGTATCGTTCTTTTTTTCATTTTAAAATTCCTCCTTTAAAGACAATTGAAAATCAGGGTCAAGATAAAATAAATTATTTCCGTTAAATTGTAAATTGTCTTAATAAAGAAGATTATATCCTAAAGTTTTTAAACAAAGCAAGAAAATTAGAATAAAAAATGCAAAAATGTCCAAAAAAATTACGAATTACGTTAGAAAACCTAACATTTTAGAGAGATTATATTAAGAAGTAAAAAAATAGCGAAAGTACGTTCGGTGTGTTAAAATAGTATAGGAAAAGCAATGATTTGCATATAGGATAGTTTTATCCAGAAAGAAGGCAGACGTTTATGATTGAAAAAGAATTATCACATCAATTTGAACTCGTTTCAAATTATCAGCCGTCAGGGGACCAACCTGAAGCAATTGAAGAATTAACTGATGGGGTGTTAGATCATAAAAAGGCTCAAATTCTTTTAGGGGCTACCGGAACGGGAAAGACTTATACTATTTCAAATGTGATACAAAATGTAAATAAACCAACATTGATTATTGCTCACAATAAAACATTAGCAGGTCAATTATATGGAGAATTTAAAGAATTTTTCCCTAATAATGCGGTGGAATACTTCGTAAGTTATTATGATTATTATCAACCAGAAGCTTACGTCCCATCAAGTGATACTTATATTGAAAAAGATTCCAGTATTAATGATGAAATTGATAAATTACGCCATTCAGCCACTAGCTCCTTACTAGAACGTAATGACGTTGTTGTCGTTGCTTCAGTATCGTGTATTTTTGGTTTAGGTTCACCAATGGAATATCAAAAACAAGTTGTTTCTTTGCGTCAAGGAATGGAAATCTCTCGAGATGATTTATTACGCTCTTTGATCGATATTCAATTTGAACGTAACGATATAGATTTTCAACGGGGACGTTTCCGTGTAAGAGGCGATGTCGTTGAGATTTTTCCGGCTTCACGTGCTGAACGGGCTTTAAGAGTTGAATTTTTTGGTGATGAGATCGATCGGATACGCGAAGTCGATGCGTTAACTGGTGAAATATTAAATGAAACAGAGCATGTTTCTATTTTCCCGGCCACTCACTTTGTGACCGATGAAGATCATATGGAGACCGCTATTGCTTCAATCAAACAAGAATTAGAGACTCGCTTAGCTGTCTTAAAAGAAGATAATAAATTATTAGAAGCACAACGATTAGAACAAAGAACGAATTATGATATTGAAATGTTGCGGGAAATGGGTTATACTTCCGGCATTGAAAACTACTCTAGACATATGGATGGAAGAGAAGAAGGAGAACCGCCGTATACACTGTTAGACTTTTTCCCAGAAGATTTTTTAATGGTGGTCGACGAATCTCACGTAACGATGCCGCAAATTCGCGGGATGTATAATGGAGACCGTGCTAGAAAACAGATGCTGGTTGACTATGGTTTTCGCCTGCCTTCAGCCTTAGATAATCGACCATTAAGGTTAGAAGAATTCGAAAAACATGTGAATCAGATTATTTATGTTTCTGCGACACCAGGTCCATACGAATACGACCAGACAGATACTGTGGTCGAACAAATCATTCGTCCAACTGGTTTATTGGATCCAGTGATTGATGTCCGTCCTATTATGGGGCAGATCGATGATCTTGTAGGTGAAATCAATGAACGTGTGGAAAGAGACGAGCGGGTTTTTGTTACGACTTTAACTAAAAAAATGGCGGAAGATTTGACTGACTATTTCCGAGAATTAGGAATAAAAGTCAAGTACCTTCACAGTGATATCAAAACATTAGAACGTACAGAAATCATCCGTAATTTGCGTTTAGGTGAGTTTGATGTTTTAGTTGGTATTAACTTACTAAGAGAAGGCCTAGACGTGCCAGAAGTTTCTCTTGTTGCGATATTAGACGCTGATAAAGAAGGCTTTTTGCGTAGCGAACGTTCCCTTGTGCAAACGATGGGAAGAGCAGCGAGAAACGCTGATGGTGAAGTTGTGATGTATGCTGATAAAGTGACGGATTCTATGCAAAATGCTATAGACGAAACGACGCGTCGTCGTAAAATTCAAGAAGCATACAATGAAGAGCACGGGATCGTGCCACAAACAGTTAAAAAAGATGTTCGAGACTTAATTTCAATTTCTTCTGTTACCGAAGATGGCGAAGAAAAACAGGTCTCTTATGAAGATCTTTCAAAAGATGAAAAAGCAGATTTAATTGAAAAATTAGATTCAGAAATGAAAGAAGCCGCTAAATCGCAGGACTTTGAAAGAGCAGCTAATCTGCGTGATTCGATTTTAGAATTAAAGGCTTAGTGTAGGGGGAAAATATGCCAAACGATAATATAGTGATACATGGTGCGCGTGCTCATAATTTAAAAAATGTAGATGTGACCATTCCCAGAGATGAGCTGGTAGTGGTCACAGGTTTGTCTGGATCAGGAAAAAGTTCTTTGGCTTTTGATACACTGTATGCAGAAGGACAGCGGCGTTATGTCGAAAGTCTTTCCTCTTATGCCAGACAATTTTTAGGTCAAATGGATAAGCCGGATGTCGATAGTATTGATGGTTTAAGTCCAGCTATTTCGATCGACCAAAAAACCACGAGTAAAAATCCTCGTTCAACTGTCGGTACAGTAACTGAAATCAATGATTATTTGCGTCTGCTGTATGCTCGTGTTGGACATCCGATTTGTCCTAATGACCATGTGGAAATTACCAGTCAGTCGCCAGAACAAATGGTGGACCAAGTACTTGAATTACCGGAAAGAAGCAGGATTCAATTACTTGCGCCAGTCATTTCTCAAAAAAAAGGTCAACATAAGAAGACTTTGGAACAGGTACAAAAAGAAGGATATGTACGTGTAAGAGTTGATAATGAGATTTATGACATCACAGAGGTGCCTGAACTTGAGAAAAATAAAAAACATGACATTGCAATTGTTGTAGATCGCATTGTCATTAAAGAGGGCATTCGTTCTCGTTTATTTGATTCTCTTGAATCAGCACTTCGCTTATCTGATGGTTATGCCATCGTCGATGTGATTGATGGGGAAGATATGCTTTTTAGTGAGCACTATTCTTGTCCGTACTGTGGTTTTACTGTAGGTGAATTAGAACCGCGTTTATTCTCTTTTAATGCGCCTTTTGGTGCTTGCCCAGAGTGTGACGGTTTAGGGATAAAATTAGAAGTAGATATTGATTTAGTTGTCCCTGATCAAACAAAAACTCTACGCCAGGGAGCTATTGTTCCTTGGAATCCGATCAGTTCTCAATATTATCCGCAGATGTTAGAACAGGCTTGTCAGGATTTTGGGATTGATATGGATACACCTTTTGAAAAGCTCACAAAAGAAGAAAAAGATATTGTATTGTATGGCTCTAATGGCCGTCACTTCCATTTCCATTATCAAAATGATTTTGGCAATGTTCGTGATGTAGATATGCCTTTTGAAGGGGTTATGGTCAACATCAAACGTCGCTACCATGAGACAAGCAGTGACTTTACTAGAGACCAAATGCGTTTATATATGACCGAGTTGACTTGTCAACTTTGTCACGGTTACCGCTTAAATGATAAGGCACTTTCTGTGAAAATAAACGGAGAGCATATCGGAGAAGTCAGTGATTTAGCTATTAATTATGCCTATGATTTTGTGGAAGGTCTCAAGTTATCACAGCAAGAGCAGATGATTGCGCAACCCATTGTTAAAGAAATCGGAGATCGTTTGAGCTTTTTACAAAATGTTGGTTTAGATTATTTAACCTTGAGTCGTTCGGCGGGCACCCTTTCTGGTGGTGAAGCACAACGCATTCGTTTAGCAACGCAGATTGGTTCTAATTTGTCTGGTGTATTATATATTCTAGATGAACCTTCTATTGGTCTACATCAAAGAGATAATGATCGTTTGCTAGGCTCTTTAAAGAAAATGCGTGATTTAGGCAATACTTTGATCGTGGTGGAACACGATGAAGATACGATGCGCTCTGCTGACTATTTAATCGATGTGGGCCCAGGCGCCGGCGATTATGGTGGCGAGATCGTAGCTTCTGGTACACCAGAACAAGTGGCCGAGAATCCTCATTCCTTAACAGGCGAGTATCTTAGCGGAAGAAGGGAAATTCCTTTACCTAAAAAACGTCGTAAAGGAAATAAAAGAAATATTACTTTAACCGGTGCCCAGGAAAATAATTTGAAAAATATCAATGTTAAATTTCCTCTCGGGAAGTTTATTACAGTAACGGGTGTGTCAGGTTCTGGTAAATCAACTTTGATTAATGATATTTTGAAAAAAGCTCTTGCGCAGCGTTTGAATAAGAATTCAAAAAAACCAGGGAAATTTAAAAAGATCACAGGTTTTGAAACTATTGAAAAAATCATTGATATTGACCAAAGTCCAATTGGCAGAACGCCTCGTAGTAATCCAGCGACTTATACGAGTGTGTTTGATGATATTCGTGAACTATTTGCGCAAACAAACGAAGCAAAAATACGTGGCTATAAAAAGGGACGTTTTAGTTTTAATATCAAAGGTGGACGTTGCGAGGCTTGTAAGGGCGATGGTATCATAAAAATCGAAATGCATTTTCTACCAGATATTTATGTGCCTTGCGAAGTTTGCCATGGAAAACGATATAATTCTGAGACCTTAGAAGTACATTATAAAGGTAAAAATATCTCAGAAGTACTAGATATGACTGTTGATGACGCTTTTGACTTTTTCCAAAATATCCCTAAAATCAGTCGGAAGCTGCAAACGATTGTGGATGTCGGTTTAGGTTATGTCAAATTGGGCCAGCCTGCGACTACTTTATCTGGCGGGGAAGCGCAACGAATGAAGCTAGCTAGTGAACTACAAAAGAATTCTAACGGTAAAAACTTTTATATTCTAGATGAACCAACTACTGGCTTACATTCAGACGATATTCTTAGATTATTACAGGTTCTAGATCGTTTAGTCGATGCTGGAAATACCGTTTTAGTGATTGAACATAATTTAGATGTAATAAAATCTGCGGATCACGTGATTGATTTAGGGCCAGAAGGTGGCGAAAACGGTGGTACGGTTATAGCAACAGGTACACCGGAACAAATTGCAGCGACGCCAGATAGCTATACTGGACAGTATTTAAAAAAATTAGTTGAAAAATGATGAATTTTTTGAGCAATTACTTTAAGTGATTGCTTTTTTTGTAGTTATAAAGAAACAAGAATTCTATGTTAAATGAAGATCGATAGCTCATAGAAACGAAAAGTCTATGATGAAATAAAAAATTTTTAATTCTTTTAAAAATCATTCGTAAAGATACGCCCGGAGTGTTATAATTAGAAGAATAGAAAGCTCGAACAAGGGGAGAAGAAGATGTCCGATAATTTAGATTTAGTAATCATCACAGGGATGAGTGGCGCAGGAAAGACTGTAGCCATCCAGAGTTTTGAAGATTTAGGTTATTTTTGTATAGATAACATGCCGCCTAATTTGATTCCTAAGTTTTGGGAATTGATCAAAGAGTCTGGCAAAATAACAAAAATTGCCTTAGTTGTGGACTTGCGTTCCAGGTCTTTTTTTGAAGAGATTCAAGCGATGTTAGTAGAAATTGAAAATACAGCTTTTATCAATACACGTGTATTGTTTTTAGACGCTTCAGATAGTGAACTAGTTTCGCGTTATAAAGAAACGCGTCGCACACATCCATTAGCTATGGATGGCTTGATTACAGAAGGGATTAGAAAAGAACGAGCTGTTTTAGAAGAATTAAAAGCAGATGCGTCGCTTGTTATAGATACGACCGAATTATCGCCAAGACAGCTGCGAGAAAAAATCAATGAAGAATTTCGTAGTTCAAACGATACCGGCTTTCGTATTGAAATGGTATCTTTTGGCTATAAATATGGGTTGCCGATTGATGCTGATATTGTGATGGATGTGCGTTTTTTACCTAACCCTCATTATATTAATGAATTACGTCCATTAACTGGACTAGAAGAACCCGTTTATGACTATGTGATGAGTTTTTCTTCAACTGAAAATTTTTATCAGCAATTTTTATCTTTACTGCAATCGATCTTACCTGGTTATGTAGAAGAAGGCAAAAGCAATCTATTAGTTGCTATTGGTTGTACAGGTGGTCAGCACCGTTCAGTCGCATTGACTCAAAGAATCGGAGAAGCTTTATCACAAGACTATAAGGTGAATATCACTCATAGAGACAAGGCTAAAAGGAAAGAGACGGTGAATCGCTCGTGAGAATGAAAACCTACCGTATTAGACGTCCTAAGGTTGTTGTGATGGGTGGAGGTACTGGACTACCTGTAATACTCAAAAGTTTGCGTAACCAAGGGGTAGATATTACTGCTGTGGTGACAGTTGCTGATGACGGAGGAAGCAGCGGACAGTTGCGTGACTCAGTGACTTCAGTAACACCTCCTGGAGATCTACGTAATGTATTAGTTGCTTTATCGGATATGCCAAAACTTTATTCAGATATTTTTCAATATCGCTTTAAAAAAGAGGACAAGTTTTTGGCTAATCATGCATTAGGAAATTTAATTATCGCCGGTATGTCTGAGATGCGCGGCAGTACATACGAAGCGATTCAATTGTTATCCAAAATGATGCATGTTAAAGGCAATATTTATCCTTCTTCTGATGAACCCCTTGTACTACAAGCAAACTTCAAAGATGGGACGAGTGTGATAGGCGAATCTAAAATTGCTTTGGATCGTAAAACAATCGATAATGTCTCTGTTAGAAATCAAGCAAATGATGGTAAACCTAAAGCAGCTAAAAAAGTTGTTTCTTCTATTTTAGAAGCAGATATGATCGTTTTAGGTCCAGGAAGCTTATTTACCAGTATTTTACCTAACTTGATGATTTCAGAAATCGGACAAGCCATGCTGCAGACAGAGGCAGAAACAGTTTATATTTGTAATATCATGACGCAAAAAGGGGAAACTGAACGTTTTACAGACGCAGATCATGTACGTGTGTTAAATGAACATTTAGGCAAGCCTTTTATTGATACTGTTTTAGTGAATACTGAAAAGGTACCGGATGGTTATATGAATGTTGAGGTTTATGATGAGTATTTATTACAGGTGCAGCATGATTTTAAGGGGCTAAGGAGTCTAGGTTGCCGTGTGGTATCCACCGACTTTCTAGAGTTAAGAGACGGTGGTGTTTTTCACGATGGCAACAAAGTGGCCGAAGAATTGTTACGAATTGTTTATGAAGCCAAAAATTAAAAAGAATTTGAGAGGGGTGCAATCATGTCTTTTGCTGCGGATGTAAAAAAAGAGTTAACAAGTCTAGAAGTGCATCGTGAACATGCTAAAGCCGAACTTGCTGCCTTGATTCGCATGAATGGCTCATTAAGTCTTTTTAACCAACGTCTTATCTTAAATATTCAGACAGAAAATGCTGCGATCGCAAGACGGATTTATTCTTTATTAAAAGAACACTTTAATGTGCGTAGCGAACTTTTAGTTCGACGAAAGATGAAGTTAAAGAAAAATAATGTTTATATTGTTCGCCTAAAGCAGGATACAAGACGCGTTCTAGATGAACTAAGTATTATGGAAAGCGGAATGCCTACTACTCAGGTAAGTGACGACATTATGGGCGATACACAGAAAATGCGTTCGTACTTACGAGGCGCTTTTATGGCTACGGGATCCATCAATAATCCGGAAACGAGTCGTTATCATTTGGAAATTTATTCTACATATGAAGCGCATAACCAAGATATCTGTAAGATGTTAAATTATTATGACTTAAATGCACGAACATTAGAAAGAAGAAATGGTCATATTTCTTATTTAAAAGGCGCGGAGCATATCGCTGATTTTCTTACTTTGATCGGCGCAACGAATTCTATGCTTAAATTTGAGGATGTACGGATTGTACGCGATATGAGAAATTCTGTTAACCGATTGGTGAATTGTGAGACAGCAAATATGAATAAAACAATCGATGCTGCTTCTAAACAGATTCAAAATATTCAATTTATTGAAGATCGAGTCGGTTTATCTGCCTTGCCTGATAAATTACAAGAAATCGCCGAATTACGTTTAGTTCATCCAGAAATTAGCTTGAAAGAGCTAGGAGAGATGTTGCCCTCAGGTGCGATATCTAAATCGGGGATCAACCATCGTATTCGAAAAATTAACGAGTTTGCGGACAAGTTAAAAAAAGATGTCGTATAAAAAAAGCATTGAGCGCTATTGCTCAATGCCTTTTTATTCGTTGATATAATCGTTTAATGTTTTTTGATCGATATTTTCATCAAAGATATGGTTGCCAAGAAACAGTGTTGGCACTGATGTAACATTTGCTTTTTTGCTTTCTTCTACGATTTCTTCAGCGATATCTAAATGATGATGTTCGCTCAATCCCAGTTCGTTTCTAGCGTAATTGGCTACCTCTTGTAAAGGTAAATCTCCCCACTCATTTTGAGAATCAAAAATACGAGATATATCTTCAAGAACTTGCTCGGGATCATCGTCTGTCACAAAGCGATGCATTACATTTCCGCGCTGTAGAGATTCTTTAGTACGATCTAACAATTTAATCACACGATTTAATTTTCCGTCAGCAACAGCTTTTTCTAAAGTATCTTTGGACTGAGTAAACCATTGTTGGCAAAAAGGACAATTTAAATTAATAAATTCCACGCTTGTTTTGGGTGCTTTTTTTCCAATGAAAATACCGTAATCAGTGTTTACCTCTTGGTTATTAATCGCAGAGATATCCATATGAGCATTCCTCCTTCTTTTTCTTCCAGTGTAACGTTTTTTTAAACGATTGTGAATCAATTCGTTTTTATATATGAAAATAGGGTCTTAATAAATGTCAAATACAGAGTGAAAATAAGCTATTGAGTTGATATTTTACTCCCAAAAATTTGAAAATGAAAATCTTTATTAAACTAACCCTAGATTTAATCATTTTAGTGTTACTTTTTCAAAAGAACACTAGATTTAAAAATTTTAGAGTTATTTTCCCGAAAGGCCCCTAGATTTGAGAATTTTAATCAAGGTTATTAATATTTTCCCAGCTTATATTTTTTCAAAGTGAATAAAATGTTATTTTTTTTTGAAAAAATAGGACGGAAGTAACTTTTTTATCAACAACAGAAAAAAGCTATGCTATACTATGAAAGAGAGTGTAGTCTTAGAGTAAAGGAAGGCTTTATATGTCGTTTAACATTGCAGAACTTTTTGATTTAGATTATTGGAGACAGTTATTATCTGTGGATTTTTTTTCTGTTCCTTTTTTTATCAATATTTTAGATATCTTGGTTGTTTGGTATCTTGTATATAAATTAATACAGATGGTACAAGGGACAAAGGCGATCCAATTATTCAAAGGCGTTGTGATGTTTATTGCTATTCGCTTTTTAGCCGAAGTGATTGGACTTCACACTTTGTCTTGGTTGATGGATCAAGTCATTACCTATGGTGTTATTGCTGCAATTGTCATTTTTCAGCCTGAGATTCGACGTGGTTTGGAACACTTGGGACGGACAACCTTTTTCACCCCGACAAAAACAGAGAAGGCTCAGGGAGAAACAATGATTCAAGCTTTTGATAAAGCGATCCAGTATATGTCCAAACGTAAGATTGGCGCCTTAATTACCATTGAACGCAATACAGGACTAGAGGAATACGTGGAAACTGGGATTAGTTTAGATGCGAATATTACTGGAGAACTTTTAATCAATATCTTCATTCCCAATACGCCATTACATGATGGTGCTGTCATTGTTAGAGATGGAAAAGTTGCGGTATCTAGCGCTTATCTACCATTATCTGATAGTAATATGATTTCTAAAGAGTATGGTACTAGGCACCGAGCAGCTGTTGGTGTTTCAGAAGTTAGTGACGCTTTAACAATTGTGGTTTCTGAAGAAACTGGTGGCGTAACTTTGACCTTGAACAATCGGATGTACAATGAATTGAGTCAAGAAGAGTACTTGAAAATGCTTAGAGATACGTTGGTTGTAGAAAATACTGAAAAAGAAAAAAAGAATTTTTTCAGAAGCCTTTTAGATGAGTTGAATAAGTTGAGTAAAGGAGGCAAATGATGCTTAAGAAAAAGAAAAAAAGCAATGTTGTCTACGGATTCTTAGCTTTATTTTTCAGTTTACTTCTTTTTTTCAATGCCAATGGTTCAAATTTTCAAAATAGTATTGCCTCTTCAGAAACTTATGATGAAACAGCACACGATGTTCCTATTACTATTGACTATGATTCTGATGAGTATTACATTCAAGGATATGAAAAAACAGCTGACGTGACATTAAGTGGCGCTAACCGAGTTCAGTTAAACGCAGAAACGAACGAAGAAACACGAAATTTTGAAGTAGTTGCTGATTTAACTGACTTAGGAGAAGGTACGCATGATGTTCCTCTTGAAATTGAGAATTTAAGTAATAGTGTAGATGCTAGTGCGGATCCTGATACTTTAACTGTTACGATTGAAAAAAAAGAGACGAAAAATTTTCAAATTGACACACAAGACTTAGAAGATAAACTACAAGATGGATTTGAGTTAGATAATATGACTGTTTCTCCACAAGAAGTAGAAGTCACTTCAGGAGAGGAAACTATGAAAGATATTTCTAAAGTTGTTGTTTCTTCTGAATTGGAAACAATTAATGAAAATATTTCCGATAGTTTTTCTTTACAAGCCGTTGATGAAAACGGTGAGAGCTTATCAGCAAGTTTGAATCCACAAACTGTAGATCTTCAGATGGAGGTTTCTGCGCCAGATAAGGAAGTTAGTTTAGAGCCTTCTCAAACAGGTGAAGCTGCAGAAGGAGTGACTGACTATGATTTTCAATTGAGCGAAAATAGTGCTACAATAACTGGGGCACAAAATTTATTAGATGAAGTAGATTCTCTTGAAGTACCGATCGACGTAACTGATATTACAGAGCCGACAACTAGAAATATTGATGTTCAAGCTCCTTCTCAGCTGAGTGCTGATATTGATACGGTAACTGCTAATATTACGCCGATATTTGAAGATTCAGATACACAAGAAAGTAATGGTGATGATTCAGCTGCAGATAACCAAGCGCCGGCAAACGAGGAAAATAATGAAGAAAATGAGAATGTAGAAGAAACAACAGAAACTACAGAAAGCAGCCAGGTAGAGGAGATCTCGCCAGAAGAAGAAACTGCTACCCAAGAAAGTCAAGAAACAGCACAAACAGAAACAGAAGATTCACAGGAACAACAAGATTCAGCAGATGAACAAATAGATTCGCAAGAAAATGAAGAAGAAACAGAAAGGTAAGTTGATTATGGGAAAATATTTTGGGACAGATGGTGTCAGAGGGATTGCCAATAAAGAGCTGACGCCTGAATTAGCATTTAAATTAGGCCGTTGTGGAGGTTACGTACTAAGTCGTCATGAAGACGAAAAAGAGCAACCAAAAGTTTTAGTAGGACGAGATACACGAATGTCAGGTCAGTTATTAGAAAATGCGTTAATTTCTGGTTTACTTTCGGTAGGTATTGAAGTTTTTCAATTAGGCGTGATTTCAACACCAGGTGTTGCCTATTTGACTCGTGTCCAAAAAGCTAGCTCTGGTGTAATGATTTCTGCCTCACATAATCCAGCAGCAGATAATGGGATTAAGTTTTTCGGCAATGATGGTTTTAAATTGGCGGATGAAAAAGAGCTAGAAATTGAAGCTTTACTTGATTCTGAGGAAGATGATCTTCCACGCCCTTCAGCTGATGGACTTGGATCTTTAGAAGAATTTCCTGAAGGAATGCTGAAATATTCGCAGTATTTGCAACAAACAATCAAAGACGACCTATCTGGACTTACGGTGTGTATAGATGCCGCCAATGGAGCAACTGCGTCTACAGTGAACCGTTTATTTGCTGATCTGGAGACAGATTTTTATACCATAGGAACTTCTCCTAATGGCGTTAATATTAATGATGGTGTCGGGTCTACTCACCCAGAACAGCTAGCTGACTTTGTAGTAGAAAAACAAGCTGATGTAGGTATTGCATTTGATGGCGATGGTGATAGAGTCATTGCGGTCGATGAAAATGGTCAGATTATTGACGGCGATAAAATTATGTATATTTGTGCAAATTATTTAGCGGAAAACGATTTGTTAAAACAAAACACGATTGTAACCACTGTGATGAGTAACTTAGGCTTTCACAAGGCAGTCGAAGCGGCTGGCTTAAATGATGTTGTGACCAAAGTTGGCGATCGTTACGTAGTTGAAGAAATGCGTAAAAATGGCTACAATTTTGGTGGCGAACAATCAGGACATATGGTGTTTTTTGATTTAAATACTACAGGTGATGGCATGCTCTCTGGTATCCAATTGCTTAATATCATGAAACAAACGGGTAAAAAACTTTCTGAATTAGCAGCTAATGTGACGATTTATCCGCAAAAATTAGTTAACATTCGCGTTTCTGATAAATATGGTGCGATGGAAGTGCCTGCAATCAAAAAAATCATTGATGATGTCGAGGCCAAACTCGGGGACGAAGGACGTATCTTAGTTCGAGCTTCTGGCACAGAACCTTTATTACGTATTATGGCAGAAGCACCAACAGATGAAGAAGTTGATTATTACGTCAATCAAATAGCTGATGTAGTAAGAGAAGAAATAGGTTTAGATGAGTAAGCAAACGATCGGTCTTTTTTAGATCGATCGTTTGTCTTTTTCTTTGCCAAATCAGACGAACATGTGTCATAATACTCCTTGGTAAGAAAAGAGGAGGTGACAAAATGAATGAAGGAAAATCTGTTAATTGGGGTGGCCTGATTTTAGGGATATTATTTATTTTAATTGCCTTATTAGCATTTAATAACCCAGCTGGAAGCTTGTCCGCCCTTGTAATTTTCTTTGCTATTCTTGCAGTTATCAACGGCATTTTTAGTATTGTAGTTCGTAACCAGATCAAGAATATGACTGGTTTTCGCGCAACAGCTTTTTTAATACTAGGAATCGTCGAATTGATTTTAGGGATTATTTTATTATTTAATCTTAGTGTAGGTGTTATTGCACTATCTTATGTCTTTGCTATTTGGTTTATCGCAGATTCTGTTAGAAATTTGTTCTTCTTAGATCATGCTCGGACATTTGGTAATGGCCATTATTGGCTAACATTATTTATCAACATTATTGGAATTATACTGGGCCTTATGTTATTTTTCGACCCGATCGTTTCCGCCCTTACTATCTCGTTTTTAGTTGGTTTATATTTTATATTGATTGGGATATTTTATATTATCAATTCTTTAGACCATTAATTTTGCTGGATACTAAAACCTTTAGACCGTCTTTCAGATAAAAAGTTCAAAGGTTTTTTGTTTTTATTATGGGAATAAATATTTTTGCTCTACTTTTAAAAAAATGAATCGGTGGCTAAGTGTAAAATTTATTGAGGCTTTATAATAACAAGGAAAGTCATTCGTTTTCCCTCAGATAATCCATCATTGTTTACAACGATTGGAGGCACATCTCGAAAGTTACCGCCAATAATTTGACAATCGGAGGCACATCAAGGAAGTTGCCACCAATAATTTAACGATTGGAGCTACATCGTTTGATGTCCCGCCAATGTTTTTGCAGATTGGTGACACATTGTTTGATATCCCACCAATAGTGTTGATATTATTATTTTTCAAACAGAGAGCTAGTTAGTTTTGCTTTCGTGTGTGATGGTCAAATCGGTGGTTTCTCTTTGTAGATTGGTCTAACTTCTGCTAAAATAAAATAGAGGAAGCTAGAAGGGTGGTGTTTATTTTGACAGTATTTACCTTATTGTTTGTTGCTTTTACAACGGTACTATATTTATTTTTATTTTTAGTAAAAAAAGAATTGATTTTTACTGCAAAACACCAGTCACTTTTTTCAATTTTTCTTCCAATATTACTAGGTATTTTTGCGGGTAGTTTATTTATAACTACAGGAACTTTGGATGAAATAGTACGAGGAATTGCAGTTAGTTTAGCAATTATTAGTTATGCTATTAATGGCAGAGGAATTGCTAGCGATCGATTTGTTATCCATCCTTTAGATAATCGCGGAATCAAATTTGATGAAGTGGATCGAGTCGTTTTATTTCGGGATGAAAAGAAAAATGAGGTTAAGATGAATTTCTTTAAATTTGGTTTACGTGGCCCTTTAATGAAATTTAGTACACCCATGGACGAATTAGTTAAATTTTTGTCAAAACATTTAAAAGAAGGAACGCCTATTGATGTTGTGATGGATTCAAATAATAAATAGTACAGCTTGTGCCTTTGTAGAGGACAAGCTGTACTATTTTCTATTTGATTATTGGTTGAATGTTTTAAAACGTTCATCGTCTGCTATGAAATCTTTATTGCCAGCTTGTTCTTCTGGTGAGCCAAAAACAAGTTGCGAGCGTAAGCGCCAGTTTGTAGGGATATCCCATTGTTTTGCGACTGCTTCATCGATGACTGGATTATAATGTTGTAAATTGGCACCTATGCCAACTTCAGCTAAAGCAGTCCAAGTATTGGCTGTAGCAATACCGTTTGCTTGTTCAGCCCAAGTAGGAAAATTATCTGCGTATAGGCTAAATTGTTCTTGTAATTGTTTGGTGATATCTGTGTCGTTAAAAAACATCGCTGTACCAAGGCCTGCTTTAAAACCCGCTAGTTTTTGCTTTGTGTTTGCAAAAGCTTCTGCTGGAGTTAATGGTTTTAAAGCCTGCTCAGTTAGTTCCCATAGTTTTTCATGAGCGTCACCAAACAAAGTAATAACACGAGGTTCTTGGGCATTAAACGCGCTAGGGCTTTGTTTTACAGCCTCTTTGATCAATTCTGTAATTTCAGTCTCAGATAAATCGGCCTTGCGTCCTAAGGAATAAATAGAACGACGACTTTTAATAGCATTTAAAAAATTTGACATAAAAAAAATTCCACCTTTCGATTTTTTGTTACAAAATAAAGTATAACCTCTTACTAAAAGTTAGTAAATAAAAATGCTTATTTTTGTTATTAAATTTATCTTTACTAATGTGTTACACTGGTCATTAAATATGATAATATGAGTCGACCCCATTTATAATACTATATAGAAAAGGAGACGGGGCTTTTTGAGTTTACAATTTATAACCGGAGATGGTAGTTGCGATCATGAAAAAGCGATATTAGATATCGCTTATGACTGGTTAGCAAAAGACCATAATGAAGTCTTTTTTTTAGTCCCTAACTACAATAAATTTGAACGTGAGCAAGAAATTTTGTCGCAATTAAAGCATAGGCAAGAAAAAAAGGATTTCAGCACGATTCGTGGACAAGTTTATAGTTTTAACCGTTTAGCATGGTACTTTTTACAAGGTAGTGAAAATATCAACGGACAAACAATTTCAGATACAGGTTCAGCTATGATCATGCGTAAAGTTCTTCTAACTTTAAGCGATAAACTGATTATTTTTCGAGGTGAGATCAATAAGGAAGGCTTTATTGCAAAATTGCTTGAACTTTATAAAGAATTTCAGTTGGGCAACATTACAGTTGATACTCTTAGTTTCCTTCCTACTAATCAAGCAACAACTAAGGCTAAAGATTTTGAACTTAAAATGTATGAAATCAGCTTGATATTTACCGCTTACGAAAAAGAATTGGCTAAAAGAAATCTACAAATAGAACAACCGATTTCGATGTTAACTAATTTTTTAGCAGCTAGTAATTTACAGGATACAACTCAGTTAGAACAAAAGCTTTTTATAGTCACTGGTTTTTCGAATTTTAGTATGCAAGAACAAGAACTTTTAAAAGTCTTATTTGATAAAAGTCATGTGTGTATTGATCTGTATGTTGACTCTGTTCATACGGATAGTGATGCTTTAGATTTATTTTTTGATCCGAAACAAACTTATCATCTTTTAAAAAACTTTGCACAAAATCAACAAAGTCATGTCTTATTTGATAAAAAAGCGCCACTTTTAAGTAATGTATCTGCTAGTTATTTAGAGTTAGAACGCTGTTTCAGACAGACTAACCATGGAAGATATGAACAAGCGTGTGATTTGAGTGATCATGTGGAAGTTTGGAAAGCTGAGAATCCAGAAGAAGAATTAAGACAAGTAGCAACAGAAATTCGACGATTGGTTTCTCTTTCATTTACAAAAGAAGATCCGCCGCTTTATTATCGAGACATTCAGCTATTAACTTTGGATCCGGACCTATATTATTCTTTCATTCCTTCGGTCTTTGAAGAATTAGATATTCCTTTTTATTTAGATGAAGATCGGCAGATGAAACAACACCCCTTAGTAGAATTTATCCAAGCTTTATTTGCTTTAGATAATTATTACTACCGGACATCTGATGTTTTCCGTTTCTTGCGCACCGAACTATACATACCAAAGCATCTACAAGAAGATACACAAGACTGGCAAAAAGCACGCGATAAATACCGCTGGATGGTTGATATAACGGAAAATCAAGCCTTAGCACATAATTTTCATGGTGCTGACTGGACTCGCGAACAAGACTGGCGCTTATTTAATTTTGATTTTGAAAAAGAAGAGCTTATTGATACTGAAACTACAGAAGTACTTATAAATCAGCTTCGTAATAATTTTCGTAATGATATCGTCAGCTTTTTTACCAATTTAAAAACTGCAGATACAACGAAAGAAGCGATTATACTTTTTTATCAATTTTTACAAAAAATTGGTGTTGAACAGCAGTTGGTCCATTGGCGAGAGCAAGAAATTGAATGGGGAAATTTGGAGCAAGCGCGTGATCATGAGCAAACATGGGCCTCCTTGATGGACTTATTAGATGAACTTGTAGAAATCTATGGAGAAGATCCTTTTGACTTTGATCTTTTTAAAGAAATACTATCTAGTGGACTGGAAAACCTTACTTTTGGTAAAGTTCCTACAGCTATCGATCAAGTACAAATCAACCCACTAGATTTAACTCGTCCTTTACAAGCAAAAGTGACTTTTGCGATTGGTTTAGACGAAACAAGTTTTCCTCGTACTGTGGAAAATAAAAGTTTGATTTCTACAGAAGAAAGACAACAATTAAACGAAAACTTACAGCAAGGGCAATACTTAAAGGATCAAGCAGAAGAAACGATTCGCAAGGAACCTTTTGTCGCTTATAATATGTTGTTGTCAGCTTCTGAGAAATTATATTTAAGTTACCCCAAAAATGCTGATTCCAAGCAAAATATCAAGATGTCTCCTTATCTTGCTCGTATATTAAAGTGGACTGATCTAATGCTACAAGATCGTTGTAGTCTGGATTTAACTTGCGATCCTCATCATTACGTTGGAAGTTATAAGAGCTTAATCCGTCAATTGAACAGCTTATACCGTCAAGCACAAGAGGAAAAAAGCTCTCTTTCCGGGAAATGGCAATCATTAAAAGACTTACTTTTGACGTCTGATTATCGGTCATTAGCAATTAGGGTATTTGAAAGCCAAGTGCATCGTAATGTTCCTGTGAACCTTTCACCAGAGTTGGCTGAGCAGTTATATGGAAAAAATATCTATAGTTCGATTTCACAAATAGAAACTTTTTATGATTATCAGTATGATTATTTCCTTAAATTCGGTTTGGGATTAAAAGAAAGAGACATTTACGGCTTAAATTCTGCGATGACTGGAGAAATCTTCCATGAGGCTTTAGATAACTTTTTAAAAGCTGTTTTTCAAGATGATCTTTCACTGACACAAATGTCGGAAGAACAGCGACAACTTTTGATCGATCGTGTGTTAAAAAATATATTTGGACAAGAGCGTTATGCTTTTATGGAAAAAAATGCTCGTATGAGTTTTATTCGTTATCGTTTAGGTAAAACAGTCCAACATGTTTCCTGGGGGGTAAAAAAACAGGCAGAAAAAACACAATTAACACCCGTTCAAACTGAAGTCTTATTTGGAGAAATTGCAGGAAACCAGGGAATCCCTGGTTTAGAAATTCCTTTATCTAACGGGGGGAAACTTTATCTAAGAGGAAAAATTGATCGTGTCGACACAACGACTATTGATGGAAAGCCTTGGCTTGCAGTGATGGATTATAAATCAAGCGCTCATCAGTTTGATATTACCGATAGTTACTATGGCCTGGCCATGCAGCTGCTTACCTATTTAGATATTGCTTTAAAAGACGCTGTTGAACTCATAGGCAAAAAAGATGTAAGTGGTGCCGGAGCCTATTACTTTCATGTGTACGATCCTATCTTGGACCCTAAAAAAGCTAGTGAAAAGGAACGCTTGAAGCAATATAAGCTTGATGGACTTTTTGCAGATGACCCTGCAGTGTTTGAAGCTTTTGATGAAACACTAAATAAATCCGAACACTCACTAGTATTTCCTATCCAAAAAGATAAAAATGAGCAAATAAAAGGCTCTGCTAGAAGTAAAGAAAAGTTTTATACCATAGAAGAGATGAACGTGCTGATGGCGCACAATCGCAAGAAGTTAAAAGAAGCGGCTGAAAGAATACTTTCTGGTGAAATTAAAATGAATCCTTCTTATAAGATGAAAGATAAAAGGCGAGCAACACAATATTCTCCGTTTCGTAGTATTTCTTTATTTGATCCGATGTTAGAAGAAAATGACTATCATCGTATTCATTCTTTATCAAAAGAAGAGATTATGGAACGCTTAAAGGAGGAAAAAGATGACTGATATTCCTTTAAAACCAAAAAATGAAACATTTACTGACAAACAATGGCAAGCAGTCTTTGACGCTGGTGATAATTTACTAATATCTGCTTCAGCAGGTTCAGGAAAAACGACTGTTTTGGTTCGTCGTGTGATTGAAAAACTAAAGAGTGGAAGTAATATTGACGAATTATTGATCGTCACTTTTACTGAAGCGGCAGCTAGAGAAATGAAAGAGCGTATTCAAAGTTCTTTACAAGATGCGATCAATAAAGAAAGTCAGCAGTCGCGGCGTAATCACTTTGTTAAACAGCTATCTTTATTGCCTCGAGCTCATATTTCTACTTTGCATGCTTTTTGTTTAACTGTTATTCGTCGTTTTTACTTTTTGATTGACTTGGATCCGGTATTTCGTATGCTTACTGACGATACAGAGCGGATATTATTAAAAGAAGAAGTCTGGGAAGAGTTACGAGGTGAATACTTTGAAGCTTCTGATCAGGAATTTTATCAACTAGCGGAGAATTTTTCTAGTGATCGCTCAGATGATGGATTTACTGATCTGATCATGTCTTTATATAATTTTGCTAGAGCCAATCCTGATTCGACAACTTGGTTAAATCAACTGGTCGAAAGCTATGATACGACACATGGTTTAGCAGGAAATCATATGTATCAAAGCCAGGTTAAGCCTCTTGTTTTGGCTAATTTACAAACGGCTATTGGTCAACTACAAACAGCTTTACAAGTAGCTCAAAGTTCGGACACGATGGAAAAAGCAGTAGATGTAGTCGCAAATGATTTAGAACAAGCTAACCGTTTATATGCTTATATCAATGAGGATAATGTAGACCAAGTTTACGCGCAGTTAACAAGTTTTGACTTTAAACGCTATCCAACTTATAAAAAAGAAGAAGAAAAAGAGCTATCAAAGCAATTCATTAAACCCCGACGTGATCATGCTAAGGAACTCATTAAAGATTCTGAAACCTTTTTTGCGCAGCCTCCTGAAAAAATGCTCGAATTAATGGAACAAGCTAAACCTTTAGTTAAAAAGATGAGTGAAGTAACTTTAAGCTTTATTGATAGATATCAAAAGCGCAAGCAGGCTAAGGGCGTATTAGATTTTAATGATCTTGAACATTTTGCCTTAGATATTTTACAAGCTGACGGTGAAGGTAGTGAAGCTTCTTCTTACTATAGAGATCGTTTTGAAGAAGTCCTAGTTGATGAGTACCAAGATACCAATCGTTTACAAGAAGCTATTTTGTTTTGGATTCGTAAACCAGAACCCGCACAAGGAAACTTATTCATGGTAGGAGATGTGAAGCAATCTATTTATGCCTTTCGTTTGGCTGATCCGACATTGTTTGTAGATAAATACTTAGCTTTTGCACAACAAAATGGTGGTCGAAGAATTATTTTAGCGGAAAACTTTCGTTCTAGAAAGGAAGTACTACACTTTACCAATCTAGTATTTGAGCAACTAATGGATGAAAAGGTAGGCCAGATACCTTATGATGAAGCAGCGCAATTAGTCCCTGGTTTTTCAGATTTTCCCGAAAGTGATGAATTCAATACTGAGTTACTTTTATATGAAAAAGAAGTTGAGGAAGATCCAACAGTTGTTGACGATAAAACTGAAGGGGAATTATATCTGGTTGCGTTAAAAATCAAAGAGTTAGTTGAAAATAAGTTTATGATCTATGATAAACGTGCTAAAGAAAAACGGCCTGTTACTTACAACGATATTGTGTTATTGACGCCAACACGTAAAAATAATCTAGTGATCATGGACGTATTTAAACAGTTTCAAATCCCTTTGGAAGTCAATGATGCACAAAACTACTTTCAAGCATCAGAAATCCAAATTATGATTTCATTGTTAGAAATTATCGATAATCCTTATCAGGATATTCCTTTTGTAGCAGTTTTGCGTTCACCGATAGTTGGTTTAAATGAAGAAGAACTAACTAAAATTCGCTTAGCTAAAAAAAACGATGATTACTATAAAGCATTTTTGGCGTATTTGTCAGAAGATGATGAACTTGCTAGCCGTCTGCGAACTTTTAATGAACAATTAGAATTGTGGCGAACGCTAGCTAGAAGACGTTCACTTAGTGAATTGATCTGGTCGATTTATCAAGAAACGGCCTATTTGGATTACGTCATTGGCCTTCCTTCAGGTCGGCAACGTCATGCCAACTTAGTTGCTTTAGCTCACCGGGCGGAAACTTATGAAAAGAGTAGTTTTAGAGGTTTATATCAGTTTATCCGTTTTATTGAAAAAATGCAGGAAAAAGATAAGGACCTAGCCGAGCCTCTTGCCTTAACACAAGAAAATGCGGTAAAGGTTATGACGATCCATGCTAGTAAAGGACTCGAATTTCCGGTGGTTTTCCTTTTGGATATGACTAAGCAATTTAATTATAGTGATTTTTCGACACGCTATATTTTTGAAGAACGTTTAGGCGCAGGTATTCAATATATAGATCAAGCGCAAGTCCGTTATGATACTTTGCCGTATCAAGCAATCAAACAGCAAAGAATTCAAAAAATGTTATCAGAGGAAATGCGTAAGTTGTATGTTGCTTTGACCCGAGCAGAACAGAAGCTTTATCTAGTTGGTTCCTACAAAACTAAAGAAGAGGCCTTGAAGAATTGGCAACAAGCCCTAGACCAAGAGAATTTGGTGCTAGACCCGGCTTTACGTCTAAAAGGCAAAGGGAACTTAATGGACTGGGTAGGAATGACCTTGATGCGTCATCCAGATATGCAAAAAGTTTTTGCTGAAGCAGAAGATAGTAAAAAGATGCTTGATCATCCAGCTCATTTTGAAATACGTTGGGTAAACCAAGCACAATTACAAGAGGAATTGAATAAGCCTCAAGCATCAGTTGCTGAAGATTTTTCATTAAATACTTCAGAAAAAACTGAGGTAAATGACTTACAGCAACGTTTAGACTTTGTTTATCCATTGGAAAAATCAACCAAAACTACTAGTTATCAGTCGGTTTCTGAGATGAAACGTTTGTATAACGACCCTGATGACCAGCAGCTTAATAGGATCTCTTGGCAAAGCAATGTGGAGCAACAACAAGCACAGCATTATCGATATGTAACAGAAGAATTGGCTAAACCTAAATTTATGCAAGCAGACCGTATTGATCCAACGACTGTAGGAAGTGCGACCCATAGTTTATTACAGTTGATCCCGTTAACGACTTCGCCAACATTTGACAGTATACAAGAAAAATTAAAACAGTTAGTAGATAACCATCAAATCGAGAAACAAGTTGCTGAAAAAATTGATTTAACTGCTATTCTGTGGTTTTTCCAAACAGAATTAGGTAAAGAAATTTTAGAAAAACCACAACTTGTCCATCGTGAACAACCATTTTCTATGCTAAAAGATGCACGAGATGTATTTTTAGATTTTGATGAAGCAGATGCTGAATTATTAATACACGGTATTGTCGATGGCTTTATCGAATATGAGGATCATGTTATTTTATATGACTTTAAAACAGATGCTGTGTATAATGAGACGAGCAGACAACAGTTTATTGCTAAGTATCAAGGGCAACTACGCTTATATTGTCAAGCTTTGGAACAGGCACTAAATAAACCTGTGCGGCATACCTTTTTAGTTCTTTTAAATAGTAAAGAAAATATTGAGTTATTTACCGAGTGAAGCAATTTTTGGGAAGAAATCGAATAATTATATTATAATTTCAAAAAGAGGTGAGGGCTCATGATGGAAACAAGAGAAACAACTTATACACTTTGCCCTAAATTTGAAAAAGCTTTTTCTATTTTGGGGAAAAAGTGGAACGGTCTGATTATAGATGTATTACTTCAAGAAAAATCACAACGTTTTGTTGATATGGCACATAAAATTCCTATGTTAAGCGACCGTGTGTTAACAGAACGTTTGAAAGAATTAGAAAATGAAGGAATCGTTAGTAAATCAGATGGGCTATATCAATTAACTGATAAGGGCGCAGGACTTGAAGACGTGCTGGATTCGGTGAGAAATTGGAGCCAAGATTGGGTAAGTGAAAAAGAATGTAATTTCAAGAATTCAACAAACAGTTATTGATTTCTTCTTTATTATTTAGTAGACTAACAAATAATTAGATAATAAAAAGCGTTAATGGAAAAGAGTAGTTTGGTTGAAACAGTAACAGGGAAAATTGCCATAGACTGAAAGCAATTGCTGATTTCGAAAAATGAAGTTCACTTCTGTAGCTTGCTTTTATATAAAGCCGGTAATGACTACCGTTAATTAATTAAGTGCGCGATGATTGTCGCGAATTAGGATGGTAACACGAAACCTCGTTCCTTTATGGAATGAGGTCTTTTTTTGTTTAAAAATAAGGAGGGAAATAAATGACTTTAGAAGAACAGTTAGAAAATTTAGAGAAAGAAACAATAGAAAAAATCAGTAATACCTCAGATTTGGATTCTCTTAATGACATTAGAGTAAAAACACTAGGTAAAAAGGGTCCTATTACTGAAGTATTACGTGGTATGAAAGATTTAACACCTGAAGATCGACCTAAGGTGGGAAGCTTTGCTAATCAGGTAAGGGACCATTTAACCCAACAAATCGAAGAAAAAAGAGCTAAGTTGGAAGAAGAAGCGTTAAATCAAGCGTTGGCAGAAGAAAGTATTGACGTTACTTTACCTGGAAAACAGATCCCACAAGGTACAAGACATATTTTAACTAAAATTGTAGAAGAAATTGAAGATATTTTTGTAGGTATGGGTTATCAAATTATTGAAGGACCAGAGGTTGAGCAAGATCATTATAATTTTGAGCGGATGAATATTCCTAAAAATCATCCAGCTCGAGATATGCAAGACACCTTCTATATTTCAGATGAATTATTGATACGTACACATACTTCTCCTGTACAAGCTAGAACGATGGAAAAACATGATTTTTCTAAAGGACCACTACGGATGATCTCTCCTGGCAAGGTGTTTCGTCGAGATACGGATGATGCCACACATAGTCATCAATTTCATCAAATCGAAGGACTTGTTGTTGACAAGCACATAACAATGGGAGACTTAAAAGGGACACTAGAAGAGCTGATGAAAAAAATGTTTGGTGAAAATCGCGAAGTTCGCTTACGTCCTAGTTACTTTCCTTTTACGGAACCTTCTGTTGAAGCGGATGTTTCTTGTTTCAAGTGTGGGGGTAAAGGATGTAGTGTCTGTAAACATTCAGGTTGGATCGAGATTTTAGGATCCGGTATGGTTCACCCTGATGTCTTAGAAATGTCTGGGATCGATCCTAAAGAATATAGCGGTTTTGCTTTTGGTTTGGGTCCTGACCGAATCGCTATGTTGCGTTACGGCGTAGAAGATATTCGTAGTTTTTATTTAAACGATACTCGTTTTATTGATCAGTTCAAGGGGGAATAAGTAAATGTTAGTTTCATATAAGTGGTTAAATGAATTGGTAGACGTGTCTCATGTCACGCCTCAAGCTTTAGCCGATAAAATGTCGTTAACCGGTATTGAAGTAGAAGGGATTTCTTATCCATATGAAGGATTAAAAAAGATCGTTGTGGGTTATGTTGAGTCTTGTAAACCTCATCCAGATTCTGATCATCTTTCCATCTGCCAAGTGGATGTAGGACAAGAAGACGTGCTACAAATTATTTGTGGTGCACCTAATATTAAAGAAGGCATTAAAGTAATCGTTGCTTTACCGAGCGCACGCATTGCTGGAAATGAAAAAATAAAAAAAGGTAAAATCAGAGGAGAAGTCTCTTATGGGATGATCTGTTCTTTACAAGAGATTGGGTTTAGTGAAAGTGTTGTACCTAAAGAGTATGCAGATGGCATTTATTATTTACCAGAAGAAGCTGTCGTTGGTGATGAAGTATTTCCTTATTTAGCAATGGATGACGCGATTATTGAACTAGAGATCACACCTAACCGTGCGGATGCCTTGAGTATGAGAGGGGTTGCTTTTGAAACAGCTGCAATTTATTCTGAAAAACCAGTGTTTAAAAAGCAAGAGCTAACTGAAACGACTCCTAAAGCAGAAGATAAGATCAAGGTAAAAGTAGCAGACGAAAAAGATGCGCCTAGTTATCAGATCCGTTTGATCGAAAATGTAAAAATTAAGCCGAGCCCACGCTGGTTGCAAAATCGCCTAATGAATATCGGGATTCGTCCTATTAATAATGTAGTGGACGTGACCAACTATATTTTGATGTATTACGGTCAACCATTACACGCATTTGATTATGATCGTTTAGATAGTCAAGAAATTATAGTACGTCGTGCACAAGAAGATGAAAAACTTACAACTTTAGACGGGGAAACACGCTCACTTTCTGAACAAAATATCGTTATCACAAATGGTAAGCAGCCAGTGGCTCTAGCAGGTGTGATGGGAGGACTTGATTCAGAGATTACAGAAACAACAACGACTGTCGCTCTTGAGTCAGCGATGTTTGACGCAGCGGCTGTTCGTCGTACATCGCAACAGTTTAATTTACACAGTGAGTCTTCGGCTCGTTTTGAAAAAGGGATTAACGTAGCTACGATTGACGAAGCTTGCGAACAAGCTTGTGCTTTGATCGCTGAATTATCTGGCGGAAAAGTACTTCAGGGTAGTGTAAAAGCTAGCCAAATACAAGCGCAAGATAAAGAGGTTATGACGACCCTGCAACGTTTGAATGACTATCTGGGAACAGAACTAACAGTAGCTGATGTCAATGATATTTTTGCGGCTTTAGGTTTTGGTTATCAGGAAGATGGGGGGAGCTATACAGTAATCGTTCCACCGCGTCGTTGGGATATTGCTATTGAAGCAGATATCGTAGAAGAAGTGGCACGGATTTATGGATATAATAACTTACCATCAACTTTACCTAGCGGCGAGACCGTTGCAGGTAGCTTGACAAACGATCAGTTGAAAACACGCAAGGTACGTACACTTCTTGAATCAGCGGGTCTAAGTGAAGCGATTAGTTACGCATTAACATCTGAAAAAAAATCACTGCAATTTACCAATACAAGTTCAAAGCTTACCCATTTAGATTGGCCGATGTCATCCGATCGTACGGTCCTTCGTTTAAACTTGATCACCGGGCTCTTAGATGATATTTCTTACAATGTTGCTCGTAGAAATGAACAGGTGGCATTATATGAAGTTGGACGTGTTTTCTATCAAGTAGATGATCCTAAAGCCGATTTACCTCAAGAAAAAAATCATGTGGCTTTTGCCTTATCTGGAAAGTGGACAAGTCGTGATTGGCAAAGTAAGGAAGAACGCGTTGATTTTTATCAAGCCAAAGGTATTTTAGAAGAGCTGTTCACAGAATTGAATTTAGCAGACAAAATTAGTTATGAAAAAACTATGTCCTTAAAGGAAATGCATCCAGGCAGAACTGCAGAAATCTTTTTAAATGGACAAAGTATCGGTTTTATAGGGCAAGTTCATCCAACGGTTACAAAAGCGTATGAAATACCAGAAACTTATGTTGCTGAATTAGATTTAGATATCATTTTAAAAACAAAGCCAGAATTTACTTATATAGCAGTCACAAAATATCCGAAAGTTACACGAGATATTGCGCTAGCAATCGACGAAAGTGTAGCAAATCAAACGATTGTACAAACCATAGAAAAAGCTGCAGGTAAATTCTTGCAAAAAGTTACTTTGTTTGATGTTTATCAGGGAGAAAATATCGAAACAGGATATAAATCAATGGCCTATCGCTTAACTTTTGTAAATCAAGAAGCAACATTAACTGATGAACAAGTTAATAAAGCCATGGAAAAAGTAGAAAAAGCTTTAACTCAACAATTAGCAGCAACGATTCGATAATCTTGAAAGAATATGCAAAAAGTTCCGAGTAAATTTTCTTACTCGGAACTTTTTTTACTAGCGGAAATAATTAATCCCCATTGCTGTTTTTACTTCATCTAGTGTTTGTGCAGCGACTTTTTCAGCAGATAAACTGCCTTCTTTTAAAAGATCCATGACATACTGTGGATCTTGCGCAAAAGCTTCACGACGCTCACGCATTGGTGTTAACTCTTCATCCAAGACATCAATCAAATAACGTTTGATTTTTACATCGCCTAGTCCACCATTTCGATATTGTTTTTTTAATTCTTCTACATAAGCTTTATCTTTTGCAAAAACATCAAGATAAGTAAAGACCATATTTCCTTCAACTTTGCCTGGATCTTGAACATGGATGTGATTAGGATCGGTATACATACTCATCACTTTTTTATCCACGGTATCTTTAGAATCGGCGAGGTAGATACCATTATTCAAAGATTTACTCATTTTTCCGTTTCCGTCGATCCCTGGAAGGCGTCCCATACCTTTTTCTGGAAATACGCCCTTAGGATTAATTAAAACCTCTTGATAAGTGGTATTAAAGGCATGAACGATTTCTTGTGTTTGCTCTAACATCGGTTTTTGATCTTCACCAACGGGAACCAAACTTCCTTTAAAAGCAGTAATATCTGCTGCTTGAGAGACAGGATAGATGAAAAACCCAGTAGGTACACTTTCACCGAAATTTTTTTGCTCAATTTCTGTTTTCACTGTCGGATTACGTCGCACACGGCCAACGCTGACTAGATTTAAATAATACATAGTCAATTCAGAAAGTTCAGGGATTTGTGATTGGATAAATAAAGTTGATTTTTTTGGATCCAGTCCAACTGCTAAATAATCCAAAGCAACTTCTAACACATTAGAAGAAACCTTCTCAGGTGTTTTAGCATTATCAGTTAAGGCTTGGACATCAGCGACCATCACAAATAACTCATTATTTGGATCATCTTGCATCATTTTACGAGTCTTTAACGAACCAACATAGTGTCCTAAATGCAGTTGGCCTGTCGGACGATCTCCTGTAAGAATTGTATTCACATTATTCACCTTTTCTAATTGTAGTCTGTAATAATCTTACCTTTTTTTTATAGAAGAAACAATCATTAACTTATAACAAAATAAATTTCACACGATAAGTAAGCTAACATGGCTTTGTTAGGAATAAAAACTTTTCGCTTTTCCGTTTAAAAAAAACTTTACAAAAAGGAATTTGTAAGATTATAATGTTGATTAGCTGTTTATTAGAAAAATCTTATTAATTTTAAATAAAAAAAGGGAGTGTGAAAATATGTCAATGATTGAATTTAAAAACGTTGAAAAATACTTTGGTAATTTCCATGCTTTAAAAAATATTAATCTTACATTTGAAAAAGGCGAAGTAGTAGTGGTGATCGGACCTTCGGGTTCTGGTAAGAGCACGCTTTTGCGTACAATTAATGGGTTAGAAATGATTACTTCGGGAAATCTTCTGATTAATGATCAGGACATTCGTAGTAAACAAACCAAACTAACAGAAATCAGAAAAAATATTGGCATGGTTTTTCAACACTTTAATTTATACCCTAACAAAACTGTATTGGAAAATATTACTTTAGCGCCTACTAAGGTCTTAAATAAAAGTGAAAAAGATGCAGCTGATACAGCAGAAAGTTTACTTGACCGAGTGGGCATGTTAGATAAAAAAGATTCTTATCCTTCAACGCTTTCTGGTGGACAACAACAACGTGTTGCTATTGCTAGAGGGCTAGCGATGCAACCAGAAATGCTTTTATTTGATGAACCAACTTCAGCCCTTGATCCGGAAATGATCGGTGATGTATTAGATGTTATGAAAAAAATCGCTCATGAAGGAATGTCAATGATCGTTGTTACTCATGAAATGAACTTTGCTAGAGAAGTAGCTGATCGTGTTATCTTTATGGCTGATGGAGAAGTATTAGAAGACAGTCACGATGTGGAAAGCTTCTTTAAAAAACCAAAAGAAGTGCGAGCACAACAATTTATTAGTAAAGTTGTTAATCATTAACCCGTTATTTCTAAACTGTAAATTTTTACAAAAGTTTTTGAAAAAACTGGTCTAAAAAAGGAGGAAAAGCAATGAACAGGAAAAAAATATTTTCCTTTTTAACCCTTTTAATGGCTGTATTTGCATTATCTGCTTGTAAATCAGAAAGTATTGCAGATAGAGATGTCTTAGAGGTCAGCGAAGACTCAAACGAAATTATTTGGGGAGTAAAAAATGATACTCGTTTATTTGGCTTGATGGATATTTCCTCACGAGAAGTAAAAGGGTTTGATATTGATATGGCCAAAGCGATCACCGAAAAAATTCTAGGTCGAGATGGACAGGCAACTTTTGTGGAAGTAACCTCAAAAACACGGATTCCTTTATTAAAAAATGGTAATATAAATGCGATTATCGCAACGATGACTATTTCTGAAGATCGGAAAAAAGAAGTTGACTTTTCTGATGTTTATTTCGATGCCGGCCAATCTCTTTTAGTTAAAAAGGGAAGTCCTATTACAGATGTTGAATCTATCGAACCCGGGATGACAGTTTTGGCCGTAAAAGGCTCAACTTCTACTGAAAATATTCGTGAGCATTCGCCTGACGCTAACGTGATCGAATTGGAAAATTATGCAGAAGCTTTTACAGCTTTACAAGCTGGTCAAGGCGATGCTATGACAACCGATAATGCAATTTTATTAGGGATGGCAAGTGAAAATCCTAACTACGAACTAGTAGGGGGAACTTTCACTAACGAACCTTATGGTATTGCCGTAGATAAAAATCAAGAAAACTTTTTAAATGCGATAAATGAAGCATTAAAAGAAATGCATGAAGATGGAAGCTATGATGAGTTATATGAAAAATGGTTTCCAAATGATGACGAGGGTAGAGTCAGTGAATAAGGAGGAGAAGAGATGTTAACTTTATTTCAGAACTACTCGACAATGTTTTTTGATGGATTTAAAATCACCATACTCTCTAGTTTGATTGCTTTATTTTTTAGCCTGGTAATTGGTACCTTAATGGCTATCCTACAGCTTTCCTCCAATAAAGTTGTCAAGGGGTTAGCAAGAGCTTATGTTGAATTTTTCCGTAATATTCCTTTGTTGATTATAGCGATGTTTTTTTATGTCGTTTTACCAATGTACAGTCTACCTTTTACTGGCTTTCAAGCAGGAACGATCGGGTTGACGATTTATACTTCTGCTTTTATTGCTGAAACAGTACGTTCGGGCATTCAAACTGTACCCAAAGGTCAAACTGAAGCTGCTTTATCTTCAGGATTTACTTATGTACAAGTGATGCGTTATATTATTTTACCGCAAGCTTTCAAAATTGTTATCCCACCATTGGGCGGACAATTTATAAATCTAATTAAAAATTCCTCAATACTTGCGATTGTTGCAGGTCTGGATTTGATGTATCAAGGAGATTTGATTGCAAGTTCAACCTTTATCACGTTTGATACTTATATTATCGTAGGGATTTTTTATTTAATTTTGACATTACCGTTATCTTATTTGATGAGTTATCTAGAAAAACGTTTAAATGTCTAGTTTAGGAAGGAGAGAAGCAGCCCATGGATTTTGTAGGAGCATTTTCATTCGATAATCTGCGCTTTTTATTAGATGGTTTGCAGGTCACTGTTTCGGTATCAGCTATATCGATTGTACTTAGTTTTTTGATTGGCGCATTGGCTGGCACATTGCGTTTTTCAGAGATTCCTGTTTTTTCTAAAATACTAGGCTTAATTATAGATATTATTCGAAATTTGCCTTTATTATTGATTATTTTCTTTACTTATTTTGCACTACCACAAATAGGGATTCGTTTTGATATTTTTTGGTCGGCAGTAGTGGCTTTAACAATTTTTGAATCTGCCATGCTTTCTGAAATTTTTCGAGCCGGCTTGAATGCAGTACCTAACGGACAATTTGAAGCAGGTCTTTCCACAGGTTTAAGTTACATCCAAACGATGGTGATTATTATTATTCCACAAGCATTTCGTTCAATGATACCAGCGATTATCAGTCAGTTGATTTCTTTAGTAAAGGACTCTTCTTTGGCAATTATCATTTCGCTACCGGAATTGACTCACCATGCTAGGATCATTTACGGACAAGATACAAATTATGTTTTGCCGATGTTTGTGGCGATGACAGCTAGTTATTTTGTGATTTGCTACTTGCTATCACTACTGTCTAGATACTTGGAGCATAAACGTTATAAATACTAAAAAAAAAGCTCATCTTTTGTAGATGGGTTTTTTTGTTTAAAGCTTGAAAAGTTTTTAAAAAAAGTACACAATATAGAAATGAGTGTGTTTAAAGAAGAATAAGGGATGACAAATATGAATGATCGACCAATTGGATTTATTGATTCCGGTGTGGGTGGTTTAACTGTGGTAAAAGAAGCGATGAAACAGTTACCCAACGAAAATTTTATTTATTTAGGGGATACGGCGCGTTGTCCGTATGGGCCAAGACCTAAAGAACAAGTGATCGAATTTACTTGGCAGATGACACATTTTTTATTAGAAAAAAATATTAAAATGTTGGTTATCGCTTGTAATACAGCAACTGCGGTAGCTTTAGATACGATCAAAGATCAATTGGCTATACCGGTCGTAGGCGTGATCATGCCAGGAACTAGGGCCGCAGTTAAAGCCACCAAGAATAAAAGAATTGGTGTGATTGGGACGGAAGGAACTGTTAAAAGTGCTTCTTATGAGCGAGCAATCAAAGAAAAATTTTCTCAAATTCAGGTCGAAAGTCTTGCTTGTCCTAAATTTGTTCCCATCGTAGAAAGCAATCAATTCCACACTTCAGTGGCTAAAAAAATCGTTTTTGAAAGCTTACGGTCACTTAAAAATAAACATTTAGATACTTTGATTTTAGGATGTACACACTATCCTTTATTACGTCCAGTAATTCAAGATGTTATGGGAAAAGATGTTACATTAATTGACTCAGGCGCAGAAACGATCAGTGAAGTTAGTATGCTTTTAGATTATTTTAGTATTGCTAATGCTGAAAATAAGAAAAAAGGGTACACTACTTTTTATACGACAGGTTCAACTCAATTATTTGACCAAATTGCTCAAGACTGGCTAGGTAAAGCGCTGGCTGGTTCAAAACAAATTGCTTTAGGAGGCACAGATCATGCGTCATGATGGTAGGTATTTTGATCAATTACGGAATATAAAAATAAAGACAAATGTTTATAAACAACCTGAAGGATCGGTTGTTATCAATTTTGGTGATACACAGGTCATTTGTTCAGCTACTATTGAAGACACAGTTCCACCATTTCTTAAAGATAGCAATACAGGTTGGGTAACAGCAGAATATAGTATGTTACCACGCGCAACGCAAACTAGGAATAAAAGAGAAAGTGTCAAAGGAAAATTGAAGGGACGTACGATGGAAATCCAACGTTTAATTGGACGTTGTTTACGTGCTGTCGTCGATTTGGATAAATTGGGCGAACGTACGGTCATTATCGATTGTGACGTAATACAAGCCGATGGTGGCACAAGGACTGCTAGTATCACAGGTGCTTTTACCGCTTTACGTTTAGCAATCGATAAGTTATTACAAAGGAATGAGTTGAGCGAAGATCCTATTAAAGAATTCTGCGCGGCTATCAGTGTTGGTATCTTAGCAGATGGTAGTTGTGTACTTGATCTGGATTATGAAGAAGATAGTCGTTGTGCCGTAGATATGAATATTGCTATGACTGAATCCGGTCGTTTTATAGAAATTCAAGGCAACGGGGAACAAGCGACCTTTGATCGTTCTCAGTTAAATGAGGCTCTGTTGTTGGCAAAGCAGGGAATCGATACATTAGTAACTAGACAAAAAGAAGCGCTGTATGCGACTGTAGAGCAAAAAAAGGATGTGACTGCGCAGACTATAGTGATCGCTACTGGAAATCCTGGTAAAGCCAAAGAGTTTTCTACAATGTTTCATGAAGCTGGTTACAAGGTCAAAACCATGAAAGACTTTCCGGAGTTAGACGAAGTTGCAGAAACAGGGACTACCTTTGAAGAAAACGCTCGTTTAAAAGCAGAAACGATCGCAAATATTTTACAATGTCCTGTCTTAGCAGATGACTCTGGCATAAAAGTCGATGCCTTAAACGGAATGCCCGGGGTTTACTCTGCACGCTTTGCCGGAGAAGAGAAAAATGATGCAGCCAATAATGCAAAATTACTGCATGAATTAACAAATATTTCCGATGAACAAAGAAAGGCTCAATTTCATTGTACACTGGTATTTGCGGCACCTAAAAAGAAAAGCTTGGTTGTTGAGGCTGATTGGCCCGGTCGAGTCGCACGTATTCCACAAGGTGATAACGGCTTTGGCTACGATCCGCTTTTTATACCAGAAGGATCAAATATATCAGCTGCTGAGATGAGTGAAAGTGAAAAAAATAAGGTGAGCCATCGTGCCCAAGCATTAAACAAGCTACAGGAGCAATGGCAAGATTGGTTAGAAGGAGGAAACTAGTTTGAAGTATTTAGTTGTTAGTGATAACCACGGAGATCGGCAAATCCTAGTGGATCTATTCGAACATTATAAAGATCAGGTCGATTATATCTTTCATTGTGGAGATTCCGAGTTAGCAGAAGATGATCCAGTATGGAAAGGTGTTTATGTCGTTACTGGCAATACTGATTTTGATTCCCAATATAAAAAGTTTCAAGTAGTAGATACAGGAAAGGACATTGTTTATCTAACCCATGGACATCTATCAAGTGTGAAAATGGGAATGACACAGTTGGATATGCAGGCGCAAGAATATCAAGCAAATATTGCTTTATTTGGTCATACACACCAACTTGGCTGTGAAGTCAATAAAGGACGTCTATTCTTAAATCCAGGGAGCATTTTACAGCCTCGTGGAGCATTTCCTATAAAAACTTACGCTATTATTGAAAGCACAGAAACTTCTTTTCAAGTACAATACTATGACCGAAATTTTGAAGCGCTTGAAGACCTTTCATTTGTATTTAATAAGTAGAAAAGATGCTCAAAAGTTGTTTTGATCGGCTTTTGAGCACTTTTTTGATAGCTTTTTAATTTAAATATAGGAGATTTTTAATAAGTGAGAATAAAAAGTGAATAGTTGTTATGATTTTTTAAAGAAAGCGCTTTTTCTTCTTTTCTATATTAATTTAAGGTATAATAAGTGATGTAGTTTTGTTAGAAATGGAGGCAGAAGGTTGATTGGGAAATATACAAAATCCTTACTTTTAGAAAACAAAGATTCATTTTTGATCCCGTCAGATAATGTGGCGACCGTGCTATATAGTCATCCTTTAGAGCACGCGTTATTAGTTTTATCAAAAGTAGGATATAGCAAAATTCCTGTGTTAGATTCATCAGATCATTTGGTAGGACTTATCAGTTTGGCTAATATCGTAGATAAAATGATGGATATTGATGGCTTTAACTCAAATGTTCTAGATGGACTTTTAGTATCTGACGTGATGGAAGTTAATGTTGCTTCATTACAGCAAGAAGATGATTTAGAAGATATGCTTCATTTATTGGTAGATGCTTCTTTTTTACCTATCGTTGATGCAAAGAATACTTTTGAAGGAATTGTTACGCGAAAAGAAATATTAAAATCGGTAAATCATCTCGCACATGAATTAGAAAAAAGATATGAATTTATCCCAAAAATAAAAGAACTAGAAGAAGAATTAAATATTTAAAAAAAGTTCGAAAAGGCTAGATAAACCTTTTCGAACTTTTTTAGACACTTATGGGTGATGAAGGAATAGAGTATCCATCATTTGTTAGTTCTTGAATGGAAGAACTTAATAGTTCTTCTTGTAATTTTCCCTGTTGTCCGTTTTCAACATACATCGTTGTTTGGACAGCAAAGTTGTTGTTACCTAAATCAACCAGTCCAAAAATAACAGGAGGGGTTTGGATATAATCTGAATATTTATCAACAATTTTTTGATTCGCTCGTTCAATAGCTTGATAAATACCAGTGAGTCCTTCTGCAGGTTTTACACGTACATTGACCTGAGCACGCATATCAAAACGGGAAGTATTACTGATCGTTGTAATATTACGGTTAGGAATAAAATGTACGGTACCATCTCCAGATTGCAATTGTAGTGTTCTCAACCCTACAGAAATAACAGTTCCTTCAAGAGCCAAATCGCTTAGTTGAATATAATCACCAACGTTAAATTGCTGCTCGATAATAATGAAAAAACCTGTGAATATATCACTCATCAGCCCTTGAGCACCAAGACCGATTGCTAAACCAGCAATTCCAGCCCCAGCTAAAAGAGATCCTACAGGAATCCCCACTGAAGAGAGCAATGAATACACATAAAAAAAGCCTAATGTGTAATGTGCGACGTTTTTTGCCAACGTGTTCATCGTCTTTACTCGTACTTCACTTTGTTTTTTCTTTTTATTAAGGCGGAAACCGCGATTAATGAAGTAGTCCGCTAAGCGCACCAAAATAAAAAATAAAATGGTTAAAGCAATAATAGTAATTACTTTTGAAATTAGCGTACCTGTTACATCTTCCCAGTTGATATTACTCCACCAACGCTGAAAAGCGTTTAGTTTTTCTGTTGTTGGTTCTATGACCGTTGAATCCGAAGTATCGACAGTAGAATCAGTATTTGCTGTCGTCGCAAGGATTTTTTGCGCTCCTATAAGTAAAGACATATGATGATCCCTCCAAAATTAATGCTTAATTATTGTAACAAGCTTTTTGAAAAAAGAAAATCAAAAAAGTATAGGAGTAAACAAAAATTAAGATAAATGTACACCTTTATCGACAAATACGGTTTCTCCGATAACACCGCTGGCTAAAGAGCTCACTAAAAAGGCACAAACATTACCAATTTCATTAGTGGTAACACTTACTTCATCAGCTGTACGATCTTGAGATAGTTGGATCAATTTTTGATAATCCTTAACGCCTGTTACAGCTAATGTCTTCACTGCACCCGCAGAAATAGCATTAACATGCACTTGATCTTGCGCAAATTCGGTTGCTAAATAACGGACAGTTGCTTCTAATGAAGCTTTGGCAATTCCCATCATATTATAGTTTGGAACTGAACGCTGAGAACCGAAATAAGTCAATGTGACAATACCACTATTTTCAGCCAGTAAAGGTTTTGCATAATGTGCTACAGCAATTAGAGAGTAACTACTGATATCTTGCGCAAGAGCGTAACCTTTACGAGAAATGTCAGAAACATTTCCTTGCAGATCATTTTTATCAGCAAAAGCAATTGCATGAACAACACCATTGATTTCACCAGCGTAATCTTTAATTTGTTCAAAAGCACTTTTAATACTGTCATCATCAGCAACATCACATTCAACCAAATATTCATCGCCATTGAGGATTTTTTCTAAAGATTTTTTCATCCGATCATTTTGATAGGTATAAATCACTTCGCCACCTTGTTCAGTAATAGCTTGTGCGCATCCCCAAGCAATACTTCTTTTATTAGCAACGCCCATGACGACAATTTTTTTTCCAGTTAGAAAGCCCATAAATACACTCCTTAAATAAAATATATAATAATTTCAAGTACAATTCATGAAAAAGGTTCATGATTTCTTATTATTAGATAAAATTGTTTGATTGTCAAACTAAATTTACTTATTTTATTCTTTTATTGCGAAATGAAAGAAAGTGTGTTAGTTTGATAATCAAAGTATTCAAGCAATTTGAGAGGGATAAACGAAATGGAAAAATTTTTAACTGAAGAAGAAGTAAAAGAGGTAATACCTAATCGCTATCCGATTCTTTACATAGACTATGTCGATCATATTGAATCAGGCAAGAAAATTATAGCGACAAAAAATGTGACGATTAACGAAGATTTCTTCCAGGGTCATTTTCCTGATAACCCGGTGATGCCAGGCGTGTTGATTTTAGAAACCTTAGCTCAAGCAGGATCGATTTTGATTTTGAAATCTGACGAATTTCAAGGAAA
>FLSG01000001.1_pt1 | contig 41032 bp, 39 predicted proteins | sample 1550511 | NCBI WGS metagenome assembly FLSG01 (sample SAMEA4031768, study PRJEB14383) | metagenome | biome: human; feature: oral; material: saliva | place: Philippines | collected 2014
CTGGTCTAAAAGATCTTCAAATGCTTTTAAAGGACCACAGTCAATATCTTCAAATAAGTTGAGATTGTATGGTATAATGGTTTCAGAATTCATAAGAAAAGCCTCCTATTTTAGTTTTGTCGTTACTATTATTATAGGATAAATCGTTGGATTTATCAGCTTTTCTTATGATTCTTTTTTTATTTTCATTTATACCGTGAAATTTTAAAAAAATAGCAATCGGAAAGGGCAAATCCTCATTTCATAGGATTTTACCTTCCGATTTCTTTTTTATTACAACGGCTAGCCTATGGGAGACAAGGACTTTCAACATCGCGATTTATTCTATCTTGCTCTAGAGTGGATTGGACCGCCTTGAATTTCTTATCTTTAAAAAATAAGAAAAGTCCATTTTTACTATCATTAAGCTCATTTGTATCATAAAAAATAATGACTTTACTATCAAAATCTGTCAGTGTTATTTCAGTTTTTTTATCGTCTAAAACAAGTTTAGCGTTTAGCGCCATCATCGTTCACTCCCAGAATCATTTTTTCATTATTTTGTTTATAGTATACAATATTTCCCTTATAAAAAGTAGCATAAGGATTATGGAAAAAGGCTTTTTACAGCTACGAAAGGCTCTTTTTTATTTGCTGCTTCTATGAAAGACTAGTAAACTGAAAGTATAGTAACGTTGAGGAGGTTTTTGTATGGAATCTGTTACATTAAATACGGGGATAAAGTTACCTGTTATCGGTAGCGGTACCAACACCTTTGGTAAAGTCGATCATGCTTATAAAGGTGAAATTAACGGGGATACCACAGAAATTCTGATGGCAATCGATGCCGGGTATCGTCATTTTGATACGGCAATTTCTTATCGGAATGAATCCGTCTTAGGGAAAGCTTTACAAGAAAGTGATAAAGATCGCAGTGAGTTTTTCCTTACTTCTAAAATTCCAGGAGAAAGTTATAGTGCTGATGATAATGCTGTAAAAAAGGGTGTAGAACAAAGCTTACAAGCACTAGATACAGACTATATTGATCTGTATTTGATTCACCATCCATGGAATGATCTTGATCAAATGTTGGCCATGTGGCGTGTGTTAGAAAGTTATGTTGACCAAGGAACCTTAAAGGCAATTGGCGTATCAAATTTTAATGAAAAAGAACTAAGTTATATCGTGGAGAATAGTCGAATCAAGCCAGCTGTAAACCAAGTAGAATCTCATCCTGGCAATTGGAATGACGCAATCATTAATTATTCACTCGAGCAAGAAGTTGTGCCAGAAGCCTGGGGACCACTAACTAGAGTAAGTGTTCAAGCCAAAGAAAAATTGAGTGAAATCGGTGAAAAATATAATAAAACTTGGGCACAAGTTATTCTGCGTTATCAAATTGAGCGTGGTGTAGTCGTTATTCCTAAATCACACAATCAAAAACGACAAGAACAGAATTTAGATATTTTTGATTTCAAGCTTTCAGATGAGGATAAAAAATTAATTAGTGCTCAATAGAAAATATAAAAAAATAAGTTGTATAATGATTTGTACAGCTTATTTTTTTATTAGATTGCAACTACTGTATTTTTCCGCTACTATGTAAGAAGTTATAAAATTTGGAGGTAAATGATGACAATTAAAGCAATTGCGATGGATATGGATGGCACATTACTTAACGAAGGAAAAATCATAAGTAGTAAAACGAAAGCGGCCTTACTTGAAGCACAAAGACAAGGGATTAAAGTAATCTTAGCATCTGGTAGACCGACTCCTGGTTTGTTCAAGTATGCAGAAGAACTAGCAATGGAGGAATATGATGGTGTTGGGCTTTCGTTTAATGGTGCTCATGTACTTGATTATCAAACAAATGAGGTCTTATTCGAACAACCTTTACCATTAGAAACTTCCAAAGCTATTTTAGAACATCTAAAAAGCTTTGATGTTAAACCGATGATATGTCATCAAAATTATATGTACGTTAATGACGTTTTTGACAATAGAATTCATTTTGCAAATGAAGAGATAAATATCATTGAATACGAAGCAAGAGCTGGTGGTTATAAGCTTTGTGAGGTTAACGATTTAGCAGGATTTTGTGACTTTCCTTTGCATAAAGTCCTGGTAGCAGCAGACCCTGATTATTTAAAGAAACATTATCAAGAGATGATGCACCCATTTGAAGGCCAAGTCAGCGCACTTTTTTCAGCACCTTTTTATTTTGAATTTACTGACTTGGGTATCACAAAAGCCAAAGCAATTGCTGCGGTTTTACCTAAGTTAAATGTAAAAAAAGAAGAGCTAATGGCATTTGGTGATGGTCAAAATGATCAGGCAATGATTGAATATGCTGGTATTGGAGTCGCAATGGATAATGCTACGACAGAGCTAAAGCAAGTAGCTGATGAAGTAACTTTATCTAATAATGAAGATGGTATTGCTCATACCTTAGAAAAGTATCTTTCTTAAAATAAAAAGATGGCACTTAGCCTAAGTCTGACGAACTCTAGAATTTATAAATTTAGAGTAAGTTTGCCGAACGAACGCTAATTTCACCATTTTTGGTATAACTTAATAGAAATTTTCTAAAGCTAGTAAACAAGTAGATGTTTTGCTAGCTTTTTATTTAATTGCCCACCAAATTACTATGCTAAAGTAATATATAAACACAATATAAAAGCGTTAGCTGACAGTGGCGTCATGGTATATTTTTCTTTTTTACTTTGAGATATAGAATTTGCCAAAGTCATTAGACCTAAAGCGATTGTAATCATCCACATTAATATATTGCTAGATAAAAAGTCTAAACCATTGAATATCTTAGCATGCTTTAAAACAACTACCGCCATGAATAAGAGGAGCAAAGAACTAATCGCACTGATAGCACGTAATTTTTTAGGCAAGACTTTATAATATCCGCCTAATGTAAACTCAGCAAGAGGAAATCCGAGCGTCAATAATTCTTGAAAAATTGCCAGAGACACAAAGATGATTGCGACAACGATTGAAGATAGGGTAACCAAATTGTTTTCCATTACATCACCTCTTCCTACAATGCGTTCAATTAGAAAAATTGTTCATTGTTTTTCTAATCGACAGTTTTTCTATTTGCTAATTAACATTATACAGTTAAATAAGAATTCTAACATTAAAATTTAGCGTTTCAGCGAGTTTTAGTTATTAAAGACAAATAAGAAACAAAATTAAAAAACCAAGCGAGCTCATTGAACTCGCTTGGTTAGTTTAGTCTTTTTCACTTTGGTTTTTTTTATTTTCTACATCCGTACGTACGATCAAAACATCGCATGAAGCGTTACGTGTGACGTATTCTGAGACAGAGCCGATAAATAGCCGTTCAACGGCATTTAGCCCTGTTGCTCCTAAAATAATTAAATCAACGTCATGATCTTGCGGGATTTGTTTAGCAATAATTAACTTAGGTGAACCATATTCAATTGCAGTTTCGACTTGCTCAACACCATTATTTTTGGCGTTTTCACTATAATCACTCAAAGATTGTTTGGCTAAATCAGTCGCTTGATCTGCTAACTCCGAATCAAATGAATTTACATCTTGGAATGCTCTTGTGTCAATTACATGGACTAATAATAAACTTGCTTCATTTCGTTTAGCAATATTGACTGCTTTTTGGAAAGCTAGTTCTGCTTCATTGGAACCATCAACGGCGACCATAATTTTTTGATATTGTTGTAACATCACACCACGACCTTCCATTTATTTCTAATTTTATTATACCCTTTTTCAGGCAAAAAATAAAAACTTAATGCATTTATGATATCTTTTTAGCCAGTAAAAAACTAAAAATTCCTGAGATAACTAACATAAAACATAAAAAAGCGATAGCCCATTCTAATTGATTTAAAAACCCGACAAATAAACATAAAATACCTAGAAAAATAAATATTACACCAAAAGTTGATAGGAATGTTTTATTCTGCGAATTTTTATTGATTAAGGAAAAAAAGATTGTTTGTTTTATACATAATATGACACCCATAGCGACTAAAATTATCGCCATGATAGACAATAAAGTAGGAATCATCTCATACTCCTTACATGTGAATTTGATTAAATTATAAGGGAAGAGACAGAAAAGGGCAACTCACAAATAGAAGTATTTAAATTGTTTTTTTGCAAAAAATAATTCTTTTTATCTTCTTTTTATAATATAATAACTGTATACCTTTTCATCAATATGTAATTTAAATTTTTCTTGTATTTGTTAGTGAAGAGTATTTTAGTTTAGGAATTTGTAAAACTGTGATGATAAAGGAGGTTTTAGATGAAGTGATTTGATAGTTTTGCAAAAATAGTAAGTTTGATTGTTGATCTTATGCTAGCGATATTAGTAATTGTTGTTTTAATTGCTATGGCAGCAGCCATTTATGATATTTTTACTCATGTATTAACAATGAGTTCAATGAGCGAACTTTATTATGTTATTGAAGAAATCGCCACTTGGTTTATTCTTTTAGAAGTATTCTTAATGTTATTGCGTTATGTAAAAGAAGGTCATCATGTGCCGGTACGTTATCTTATTTTAATTGGCATTACAGCTGTTTCACGTAAGCTTTTGTTAGAGCATGGTGGAGGGTTAGATGCTTTAATGTTAGCATTGGCGATCTTGATTTTAGTCCTTGATCTGTTTTTGCTAGAAAAAGTTAATGCTTTTCATACACATAAATCTTCAGAAGAGGAAAAAGATATTTTTTAATTAAAAAAGATAATAATATGAGCTTGAACTAAAAAATCCCTTATCAAAAATGATAAGGGGTTTTATCTTTAAAAAAGGGTAATATCCGTGGATGCCGTTTATTGTCCTGGAGTATTGATCCCGCAAAGTCTAAGCAGGTGGGTTCCATGGCCAATGTCTTGAGCTACCAAATGATAAGGCGTGCTGCTGACATTAGCACCTAACGGATCCCAATATATCAATAAAAATGTTCGGTCAATACTAAAAATGGATAACTCGTACATCACAGAATTCCCAAATCTATAGTAGCACAATCTTTCGAATGTGGCAATAGACAGACTCATCAACTAGAGGTGTCTATTAGCATAGTTTTCAATTTTCATCGAAATAAATACAATGTTTTAGGGATTTGATGAGGTAAACAGCAATTAATCTCATTAGTTTACGATTCTTATAAGCTCATTGCTTATATATTAATGAGTTTAATACAGAACAAAGGTCATTATTTTTTCCAATCACTCAATTGTTTATAACGCATTGCTAATGCTTTTTCGTATTTTCCAGTAGTCTTAGGGTCGTAATAAGTTGTGTTTTTTAACTTGTCTGGTAGATACTGTTGATCGACCCAAGCTTCTGGGTAGTCGTGAGGATAATGATAATCCACACCACGATTTAAATTTTTAGCTCCTTTATAATGACTATCGCGTAGATGAGCGGGTACGTCTCCAGACTTTCCACTTTGTACATCTGTGATTGCTTGATCTAAAGCTGTATGAGCAGAATTTGATTTAGGTGATAGACATAAATCAACAACAGTTTCAGCTAGCGGGATACGTGCTTCAGGCAAACCGATTTTTTCTGCAGCAAGAACTGCTTCGACGCAACGAGCGGCAGCTTGAGGATTAGCTAAACCGATATCTTCATAACCAATAACCATTAAACGACGACAGATAATCGCTAAATCACCTGCTTCTACTAGTCTTGCTAAGTAATGCAAAGCAGCATCCACATCACTGCCACGAATGGATTTTTGAAAGGCTGAGATGACATCATAATGTGCATCGCCGCCTTTGTCGTGTGTTAATGCCTTTTTTTGAATACATTCTTCAATGATAGTTAGGGTAATGTGAACCTGTCCATTATCATCAGCAGGCGTAGATTTTACAGCTAATTCGAGGCCATTTAATACACTACGTAAATCGCCGTTGGTTGCACGGCATAAATGTAACTTAGCATTTTCATCCAAAATCACAGGATAGTTTCCGAGGCCGCGCTCTTTGTCTGCTAAAGCAAACTCAAGCGCTTGTGCTAAATCTGTTTCACTTAAAGGCAAAACCTCAAAAATCTGTGTTCGGCTTCTGATGGCTGGATTAATTGTAATGTAGGGATTTTCTGTTGTAGCACCAATCATGATGATTCGTCCACTTTCCAAATGAGGCAGTAAAAAATCCTGTTTGGTTTTATCTAAACGATGGACTTCATCCAATAGTAAAATGACCGTCCCACTCATTTTTGCTTCTTCAGCAACAATTTGTAAGTCTTTTTTAGTGTCAGTTGCGGCATTAAGCATACGAAAAGCATATTGTGTTGTACCGGCAATAGCACTAGCAATACTTGTTTTTCCAGTACCTGGAGGACCATATAAAATCATAGATGAAAGCATTTGGGCGTCAATCATTCGGCGGATGATTTTACCTTCTCCAACTAAATGTTGTTGTCCCACAACTTCATTTAAATTTTGCGGCCGCATCCGATAACTTAGTGGCTGCTGCATGTTTATCCTTCTTTCTTTTTTCATTGCTGATAGTATAACATATGAACATCTATCACTTAATTTAAATGAGTTCATCTCAATAAAATAAAAGGATGGCGTGAATACTATGTTTTGTGTATGATGGCATTAGGTGATAGCAATGAAAGAGACGATAAAAATTTTTGAAACAGCATCAACGGTCGATATAGCTCGTTTTTTAGTGGGTATGTATCTTGAACATGATACCCCAGAAGGAAAACTGGGTGGATATATTGTTGATTGTGAGGCATATCTTGGCCCGGATGATATGGCAGCTCATAGTTACGGGATGAGAAAAACGCCTAGACTAAAAGCGATGTACCAAAAACCCGGCACGATTTATTTATATACTATGCATACGCATTTGATTCTAAATATGGTTACACAAGCTGAAGGTATGCCCCAAGGGGTAATGATCCGAGCGATTGAACCTGTAGAAGGAAAAGAACAGATGGAAGAAAGACGAGCTAAAATAGGACGCGAGGTCTCCAATGGGCCAGGAAAATTAGTGGAAGCTTTAGGAATACCTAAAAGCCTTTATGGTCAATCTATTTTCTCTAGTGACCTACATTTAGTGCCTGAAAAGCGAAAAACTCCTAAAAAAATAGCAGAGCTCCCGCGTGTAGGGATTCCAAATAAGGGGGAATGGACGGATATGCCTTTGCGTTTTGTCGCTAGTGGCAATCCATATATAACAAAAATCCGGCGCCAACAAATCGATCCTGACAGTGGTTGGCAAGAAGAAAATGATAATGATTAGTGATTGGAGGTCTGTCAAAGATGAAATGGAATGAAGTAAGCGTTGAAACTGCTAGTGAAGCTGTTGAAGCTGTTGCAAATATTTTAATGGAAGCAGGAGCCAGTGGTGTAGCTATTGAAGATAGTAAGGACCTGGAAAATTTTCATGGAGACAGCTTTGGTGAAGTGATTGATGCTGAGATGATTAGTTCTTTAAATGAAGGGGCTTATGTTAAAGCTTATTTTCCAGAAACGATCTTTGTCCCAGAAATTTTACCTGCTATTAAGGAAAGAATTACGGAGTTACCAGATTTTGGGCTTTCGGTTGGTAAAAATGAAGTAGTGGTAACAGAAGTCGAAGAGAAAAATTGGGCTACAGCTTGGAAAAAGTATTATCATCCCGTTCGGATTTCGCGGTTTTTAACTATTAAACCTAGTTGGGAAGATTATCAAACGGCAGATCCAAAAGAGCAAGTGATCGACTTGGATCCAGGAATGGCTTTTGGCACAGGCACTCATCCTACGACCCGTTTAAGTTTACAAGCTTTAGAGACGGTTTTGCGTGGCAATGAAACGGTTCTTGATGTAGGTGCAGGTTCTGGTGTATTAAGTATTGCAGCCAGTTTTTTAGGCGCAAGGCAAATTATAGCTTATGATTTGGATGAAGTCGCTGTTAAAGCGGCTAAAGAAAATATCACACTGAATCCATCTGCACAAAATATTCAGGTGCAAGCCAATGACTTATTGCAAAATGTGGACAAAGAAGCTGATATCATTGTTGCCAATATTTTAGCTGACATTATTATTAAAATGCTACCAGATGCTTGGCGGTTATTAAAAACAGATGGCACATTGATCGTCTCAGGAATCATCGAGGCAAAAAAACAAAGTGTGCTGGAGGCAATGCAGGTACAAGGCTTTATTTTAGACCAAACTTTTCAGCAAAAAGATTGGTATGCTTTAACCTTCAAAAAAGTGGAGGAAGTTTAAATGCAACGTTATTTTACCGACGAAATTTATAAAGAAAAAAGTTCCTATGGTATAAGTGGAGAAGCTTATCATCATATCATTCATGTAATGCGTATGAAAGAAGGCGCAAAGCTCTACCTTGTTTTTTCTAATCATGTGACGATTCAAGCTGAAATTACAGCCGTTAACGATCAAGAAGTGGTCGTAAAAGAAATTGCTAAGGAAAAACAAGAAAAAGAGCTACCTTTAGCGGTAACGATTGCTTGTGGTTATCCTAAAGGAAATAAATTTGACTGGATTGTACAAAAGGCAACGGAGTTGGGAGCAGCTGAATTTATCGGTTTTCCAGGAGAAACTTCGGTGGTTAAATGGGATCAAAAAAAGTTAGCGAAAAAACAAGAACGTTTGGCTAAAATTACACAAGAAGCTGCTGAACAATCCCAACGAAACGTTCTTCCTGAAGTTACACTTTTAGCTAGTATGCAGGAGCTGTTGGCAACTTTTTCTCAATTTGATCATATTTTGGTGGCCTATGAAGAATCGGCTAAACAAGATGAAACGGCAACCTTGGCGCGTTTGCTAGAAAAAGTAGAACCTAATAGCCGAGTGCTTGCTATTTTCGGCCCTGAAGGCGGATTTTCCGAAAAAGAGATTGAAAGCTTTACACAGAATCAAGCAGTACTTTGTGGATTAGGGCCTAGGATCTTGCGCGCAGAAACGGCGCCGTTATACTTATTAAGTGCAATCAGTTATCATTTAGAACTACTTAAGCAATAGAGTGAATATTTGAAAAAAATATATCAATTATTGTATAATATAATTGATAAATAGCAAGAGCGAACCCTATTTAACGAGAGTGTTTGCTTTGTTGTCTTTTCTTCTTTTGTATATAAATAAGCAAAGTGTCTGGGTTGAAGACCCAGACCTTTTTAACAAGGAGGGTCAATATGGCAAAAGATAGTGTGATATCAGGAGCTAGCGTGATCAAATTAGTTTCCTATTATATGAGTGACGAACATACTGCTTTTGTAAAAAAAGCCTATGAATATGCAGTAGATGCACATAAAGATCAATATCGTAAATCAGGAGAACCTTACATCATTCACCCTATTCAAGTAGCAGGCATCTTAGCTGAGTTACATATGGACCCACATACGATTGCAGTTGGTTTTTTACATGATGTCGTCGAAGATACTGATGTAACCTTAGATGATTTGAAAAATGAATTTGGTAATGACGTGGCGATGATCGTTGATGGTGTGACTAAACTGGGGAAAATCAAATATAAATCGCATGAAGAACAGTTGGCAGAAAATCATCGAAAAATGCTTTTAGCTATGGCGCAAGATTTGCGTGTGATTATGGTGAAATTAGCTGACCGTCTTCATAATATGCGTACACTAAAACATCTTAGAGATGATAAACAAAGAAGAATCGCTAGAGAAACCCTTGAAATCTATGCTCCTTTAGCTGATCGTTTAGGGATTAGTCGCATAAAATGGGAGTTAGAAGATTTATCCCTGCGCTATTTAAACCCTAAACAATATTATCGTATTGTTCATTTGATGCAATCTAAACGCGAGGAAAGAGAAAAATATGTGAAGCAGGCGGTAGAAGAAATCCGTATTGCGACAGAAGATTTAGATATTTATGCGGAAATCTATGGACGCCCTAAACACATTTATTCTGTTTATCGGAAAATGGTCGATAAGAAGAAGCAGTTTGATGAAATTTATGATTTATTAGCGATTCGAGTGATCGTTGATTCGATCAAAGATTGTTATGCTGTGTTAGGTGCTATTCATACCAAATGGAAACCGATGCCGGGTCGTTTTAAAGACTATATTGCTATGCCTAAAGCAAATATGTACCAATCGATCCATACTACAGTTATCGGTCCTAACGGTAACCCAGTTGAAATCCAAATACGAACACACCAAATGCATGAAATCGCCGAATTTGGTGTTGCTGCTCATTGGGCATATAAAGAAGGACATACAGAAGAAATTCAGCCCGATGAAATGGCAAAGCAAGTTGGTTGGTTTAAAGAACTATTAGAGCTACAGGATGAAAGTTTTGACGCTTCTGATTTTATGGAAGGTGTCAAAGGAGATATTTTCAGTGATAAGGTGTATGTATTTACGCCTAAAGGTGATGTTTCCGAGCTGCCGAAAGGTTCGGGTCCTTTAGATTTTGCTTATCATATCCATACAGATATTGGGAATAAAACCGTAGGAGCAAAAATTAATGGAAAAATGGTACAACTTGATTATAATTTAAAAAATGGCGATATTGTAGAAATATTAACGTCCCCTAACTCTTTTGGACCTAGTCGAGATTGGTTAAAATTTGTTGCGACAAGTAAAGCTAAGAATAAAATTAAGCGTTTCTTTAAGGCCCAAGATCGTGATGAGAATATCGAAAAAGGGCATAATCTATTGGTCAAAACATTACAAGAAATGAATTTTTCAGCCAAAGAAGTTCTTTCAAAAAGTAAAATCCAAGAAGCTTTAGAAAGATATAATTATCACTCAGAAGATGATTTATATGCAGCAGTTGGTTTTGGTGAAATGAGTCCAACTACGCTAGCAAATCGTTTAACGGAAAATGAGCGGCGTCAACAACAAGAAGCAGAAGAAAAACAACGTGTGCAAGATATGGTCAATAATGGCCCTAAAAAAGAAACAGAAAAAATGAAGATACGCCATGACGGCGGTGTAGTCATTCAAGGCGTAGAAAATCTGTTGATTCGTATCAGCCATTGTTGTAATCCAGTACCAGGCGATGACATCGTTGGTTATATTACCAAGGGCCGTGGTGTATCGATTCATAGAAAAGATTGCCCGAACGTGCAAAATTCATCGCAAATGCAAGACCGCTTAATCGAAGTGGAGTGGGAAGATACTAGTAATACTAGTAAAGAATATGATGCAGAAATCGAAGTTCATGGCTATGATCGTTCGTCATTGTTAAATGATATTTTACAAGCAGCAAGTTCACAAAACCATCGAATTATTAATGTAGAAGCACATTCTAATAAAGAAAAAACAGCAACGATTCGGATTACTGTTTCGATTAAAAATCTTTCACATTTACAATCCATTGTAGATAAAATTAAACAAGTCCCGGATATATATAGTGTCCATCGTTTGAAAGGATAGAGGTATGAAAGCAGTAGTACAAAGAGTAAAAAGTGCGCATGTTACGGTTGATGAAAAAATCCTAGGTGAAATCGGTCAAGGTTTTATGATCCTATTGGGAATCCATGAAGAAGACACCCAGGAAGATGTAGCATATTTAGTAAAAAAGATATCAAAACTGCGTGTTTTTGAAGACGAAAATGGAAAATTAAATTTAAGTATTGATGCGGTTGGTGGTAGTATTTTAAGCGTTTCGCAGTTTACTTTGTATGCAGATACGAAAAAGGGCAATCGTCCGAGCTTTATTAATGCGGCAAGGCCTGAAACAGCAGTTCCTTTATATGAAGCTTTTAATGATGGCTTAAGCCAAGAAGGGATTCCTGTAGTAACGGGTGAGTTTGGTGCCGATATGCAAATTTCTTTAGTAAATGATGGTCCAGTCACTATTATTTATGATACTAGAGAAAATAAATAAGTATTTTTTAAAGTAAAATCTAGTGTTGCTAGTAAGAAGTTATTTTTCTTGTTTGAGCAACGCTAGGTTTTTTATTTTATAAATAAAACATGTATTTTTCTTCGCAAAAATATTTGTAAGCGCTTTATGATTGTGAGATAATAAAGTGGCAGGGGGAATTTCCCTTTATATAAACGTATTTATTTTATTTACAATGAAAGGAGTTTCGATTATTTATGGCAACTATTGGAAAGTTTGATCGTAGTGAAGTTAAAAAGGAAAATCAATTATTTTCGCGATTTAAAACATTGGTTGAGACAGCTTTTTATGGAAACAATGTGACAGAAATCACAAATTTAAAAAAAGCTTATCATTTGGCTACACAAGCTTCAGGGACGATTGTTACGGATTTACCGGTAAAGCATACTAGTGATTTAGGACTCCCTGAAGAGGCTAAGATGCTTATTTTTAATGATGGAAAAATCGTGGGCAGAACAGCAGCAGCACGTGTAGTTATCGGTCATCCTGGGGTTGATTCTGATTATTATCAAGGGATATTAAGAGAGGCGCTATATCAATCAAGAAAACAAAACTTTTATACAGCTGATGTGGTGGTTGGTCTTGATGAAAAGTTTATGGTAAAAAGTCATCTGATGCTGCCAGAAGGATTTGAAAATAATCTATATTCTTATTTATTGAATTTCCAAATGGCAAATGAACAGTGGCAGAAACGTTATGAAGACTCTGTTTCTTATGATGAAAATGATATCTATCTTTTTGCCGATCCTAATTGGCAACATCCAGATTTTCCTTTTGGCTTAGCTTTGTTTGACCCTGAGCATAACGTAGCTGCTGTTTTAGGGTTACGTTATTTTGGTGAATTGAAAAAAGGAACACTAACACTTGCTTGGGCAACAGCGCATCGTAATAATTTTGTTGCTTGTCATGGTGGAATTAAGCAATACCAACTCCCTGAAGGTAAGAAGTATACAATGGCTGCCTTTGGTCTTTCTGGTTCAGGAAAATCAACGATAACTTTAACCCAGCATGGGGGGAAATATAAAGTTGATGTTTTGCATGATGACGCTTTTGTTATTAACCGTGATATAGGTTCAACGATTGCATTAGAACCTTCTTATTTTGATAAGGTGCAGGATTATCCGTTAACTCATGATACAGTTGATTACTACTTAACCATGCAAAATGTGGGTGCAACAAAAGATAAAGAGGGTAAGACGGTTCCGGTTTTACAAGATATTAGAAATGGCAACGGACGAACCGTTAAATCACGTTATGTCACAAAAAATCGAGTAGACGCATTAGATCATAGTTTAGACGCTGTTTTTTGGATTATGAAAGATAATAGCTTACCGCCTGTAGTAAAAGTGGAAGATCCTGTTTTAGCTGCAGTTTTTGGCTTAACACTTGCGACGAAGCGATCGACAGCAGAAAATGTTGTAGGCGATGTAGATTTGAATCAGCTAGTTATTGAGCCTTATGCTGATCCATTCCGTGCGTATCCTTTAGCAGAGGATTACCGTAATTTCCGGGATTTATTTAATGAAAATCAAACGGACTGCTATATTTTAAACACAGATGCCTTTAATGATAGAGATATTACTCCGCAAGTTACTTTATCCAGTATTGAAAAAATTATTACAGGACAAGCGTCTTTCGAACAATTTGGTCCAATTAAGGAAATGTCTTATTTACCAATAGAAGATTATGAGGTGGACTTTAATCATGAAGAATATATAAACGACATCAACGACCGCTTACAAAATCGTTTAGACTTTATTTTAAAGAAAAATAATACAAATGAAGGTTATGATGCTTTGCCTAAAGAAACAGAAGAAATGATGCGTCAAGTAATAAACGAATTGTAGTTAAAGTAATAGTAAACTGGTAATTAACAAATAAAGTTAATTACCAGTTTTTTTGTACAAAAAAAGGAATTTATATACCCGCACTTAACATTATGATAGATAAATAAAGCTTCACTTTACAAAGGACGCGAAAAATGTTAAGCTGTACTTAATCTGAAATTTAAAGGGAGGAAAGAGGGGATTGAAAATGGATATTGGTAAGCGAATTTATGAATTGCGTACAAATCAGAAGATGAGTGCAAAAGATCTTGCAAAGAAGGTGGGGGTATCTGCTGCGTTCATTTCAGCATTAGAACATCATACAACGAGTGCTTCCATTACAACTTTGGAAAATTTGTGTAATGGATTAGATGTTTCCTTAAGTGAATTTTTTCAAGAAGAGGAAGCGCCGTTAGATGTAGAGTTATTTCATAAATTTGCACACATGAACACTGAACAAAAAACAGCTATTTTAAATTTAATTGAAGTTTTTTGCCCGTTAAATTCAGAAGATATAACTAAAAAAAACAAGGAGGCTAATGAATGAAAGAAGACTATCAGGTATCAGTTGAAAAAACATTAGAAAAATTTGATACAAACCGAAAAGAAGGACTCACACAGCAAACCGTCGATAAGCGTTTAGAAGAAAATGGACGTAATGAGATTCAAGAAGGAAAGAAAACTTCTGCTTGGAAATTATTGTGGAATAATATAAATGACCTAATCGTATATCTATTATTAGCAGCTGCAGTTATTTCCTTTCTTATGGATGACCTAGCAGAGACCATTGCGATATTACTGGCTTTACTACTTGCGGTACTTACTGGTTTTTTTACCGAGTTACAAGCACAAAAATCAGTTGAGTCCTTACAGAGTATGATTTATACCACCACTACGGTTATTCGAGATGGCAAGACACAAACCATTGACGCAGGTAGTGTTGTTCCTGGAGACGTGCTCTTATTAAGAGAAGGTGACGCGATTGCTGCAGATGGTCGAATTATTTCTAGTAACAACTTTGCCTGTATTGAATCGGCGTTAACGGGAGAATCAGAAGCGGTTGAAAAAAGCGCAGATGATATTTCTGAAGAAGAAGTACCTTTAGGAGACCAACAAAACATGGTTTTTTCCGGTACAGCTGTGACCCGCGGGTATGCTTATGTTGTTGTGACTGAAACTGGTATGGAAACTGAAGTTGGTAAAATTAGTGGTATGTTAGATGAAGCAAATGATGAAAAAACACCATTAGATATAGAATTAGATAAATTAAGTAAGGCTATTATCGTTGCGGCTTTCATTGCCGGAGTCGCAGTACTTGTTGCAGGTCTTATTACTGATAAGCCATTTGTTGAAATGATCCATATCGCTATTATTTTAGCTGTTGCTGCGATACCAGAAGCAATGCCAGCCGTAGAAACAATCACCTTATCAAAAGGTATGAACACTATGGCTCAACGCAAAGCTTTAGTGAAGTCACTGCCAGCCGTAGAAACTTTGGGTGCGACCAGTGTTATTGCTAGTGATAAGACAGGGACATTAACTGAAAACCAAATGATGGCTTCTGAACTAGTGTTAGGTGATGAAACGCACTATGAAGTTACAGGTGAAGGTTATGACCCGCATGGATCTGTCAAAAAAGATGGAGAAGAAATTACACCAGAAAATAATGAAAGCTTAATGCAATTTATTCAATCCGGTGTTTTATGTAATACTGCTCATATAGACCAAAATGAAGATGGACAATATGAAGTTGTGGGTGATCCTACAGATGGCGCCTTAGTTACGCTAGGTAAAAAAGTAGGATTAGACCGTGAAGATTTAGAAAAGCAAGGATTCGAAAAAATAGCTGAAGTTCCGTTTTCTTCTGAAAATAAATATATGATTGTGGTTTATGAAAAAGAAGGCCAACGTCAGTTAATTATTAAGGGCGCTTTTGACGTTATCTTAGGTTTGGCTGATCAGACGCAAGAAACTAAAGATAATTTGCAAGAACAAAATGAAATGTTTGCTGAAAAAGGCCAACGTGTGATTGCAATTGCAAGCATCGAAGATTACGACGGTGGTTTGACTGAAGAAGAATTGAAAGATTCTTTGGATGGTTTGAAAATTCAAGGATTAGTAGGCATTATTGATCCACCACGACCAGATGCGTATGAATCCGTCGAAAGTGCACAAAATGCTGGTATTAAGGTGAAGATGATCACTGGAGATCATCCCAAAACAGCTTCTATTATTGCTAAAGACATCGGTATAGCTGACCATGAAAAAATTATGACCGGTCGAGAAATTGATGAACAAGTAGATAATGAAAATTTTGCTGAACTAGTGGATGATACATCGGTTTTTGCCCGAGTTTCTCCAGAAAATAAGATGCAGATCGTATCAGCGCTTAAAAAAGAAAGCGAAGTTGTTTCCATGACCGGCGACGGTGTGAATGACGCCCCTGCTTTAAAAGATGCTAATATTGGGGTTGCTATGGGCATTAGAGGTACTGAAGTCGCTAAAGAAGCTTCAGATATGATTTTAACGGATGACCGTTTTGGTACAATCGTGGATTCGGTTAAAGAAGGAAGAATTATTTTTGACAATATTAAAAAATATGTTTCTTTCCTATTTGCTTGTAATATGGTAGAAATTGTCGCGATCTTTGCAAGTGTCGTCTTTTTACTGCCGATGCCGATCGCACCTTTACACATTCTATTTTTAAATTTGATTATTGATATTGCACCCGCTATGTCATTATCTTTTGAACCAGCTGAGGATAATGTAATGGCAAGAGGACCACGTTCCAAAAAAGATAGTTTAGTCAATCGCCACTTTTTGACACGTATCGTATTTAGTGGAGTAATTATTGGTTTATCAGCCTTTATCTTATTTTGGGTACTACTAAATGGTAATCAGTCAGGTGAATATTTACAAACGGCTGTATTTACTTTTATGGCAGTTGCACAATTAATGCATATTTTTAATGTTAGAAAGACGAATTCCTTTGGCCTTGACCGCAGCTTTTTCCAAAATAAAGCTTTAATAGGTTCCATTACACTATCTATTGCTTTACAATTAGTTGCTGTTTATGTGCCATTTATGAATGATCTTTTAGGTACTGAACCATTAAGACTTGTTACTTGGTTAGGAATCCTTGGTGCAGCTATCATATCTACAGTAATTGTAGGATTGTTTAATAAAATAAAATATCATCATTAATTCGTGTTTAGTAACCTTTTATCGGCTCTATAACATTTTATAAATTGATGGATAAAATAAATTTTCCCCTCTGTATTTAACGTTGAAATTTGATATAATGATTTCAATAAGTGAAATAAAAGGCTTACAAAAAGCTATTAAGAGGGGAATTTTTTATGGGAAAATTGATCGATTTGCAAAATGATTCAGATATCCGCGGTATTGCTATTGATACAGAGGAATATCAAGCAAATGTGACGGTTGCTGCGGTACGAAAAATTGCTGTGGGTATCGTGAATTGGCTGCATGAAATGGGCGTTGAAGATAAATTAACCATTGGCGTTGGTAGAGATAGTCGCTTAAGCGGTCAGAAATTGCAAGAAGCACTCATTGAAGAGCTAGTTTCCTGCGGAGTGGATGTCTATGATTTTGGTTTGGCTACCACCCCATCTTTATTTATGAGTACACAGTTTACTCAATTTTCATGTGATGCAGGGATTATGTTGACTGCTAGCCACTTGCCTTATTATTACAATGGTGTAAAAGTTTTCAGTCAAAAAGGTGGAGCAGAAAAAGAAGACATTACTTATATTTTGTCCCATACTGAAACAAAGGAGCAGGCTGATGTGGGTACGATAACAAAGGCCGATTTACTTACTGTTTATGCCAACGATCTGGTTGAAAAAATACGTGCAGCTAGCAAGCAAAATATAGAAAAACCACTGGCCGATTTTAAAATTATAGTCGATGCAGGAAACGGAGGGGGTGGCTTTTTTGCTGAAAAAGTTTTACAGCCTTTAGGAGCTGATACTACAGGTTCCCAATTTTTAGAACCGGACGGGAACTTCCCTAACCATGTTCCTAATCCTAACAATCAGGAAGCTATGGAAAGTATCCAAAAAGCAGTTTTAGCTAACCAGGCAGATTTAGGCGTGATTTTTGATACCGATGTGGACCGTTCGGCTGTAGTAACCAAATCAGGCGATTTATTGAATCGTACGAACTTGGTTGCGGTATTAAGTCGTATTATTTTAGCCGAACATCCCGGGACGAGCATTGTCACAAATTCACCGACTACTGACCATGTAAAGGTATTTATTGAATCTTTAGGCGGTAAACAGGTTCGCTATGTTTCTGGTTATCGTAATGTGATTAATAAAGCACTGGAATTAAATCGAGCAGGCATTGATAGCCAACTGGCAGTTGAAACCAGTGGTCATGCGGCTTTTAAAGAAAATTACTTTCTAGATGACGGTGCTTATATGGTCGCCAAAATTTTAATGCTCCTACCAGAATTACAAGCCGAAGGAAAGACTTTGGAATCATTGATTGCTGATTTAAAACAACCGCTTGAAGTACAAGAAGTTCGTTTTAAATTAGAAACAGAGGATGATCGTGCATTAGGTGAAAAAGTCATTGAGCAGATTGCTGATATCGATGTAGATGGTTGGGAAATCGATCCTGAAAATGAAGAAGGCATTCGATTTCATTTGAGCCAGCCTTATGGCCAAGGTTGGTTTTTATTACGGATGAGCTTGCATCAACCTTTCTTAGTATTGCAAATTGAAAATGATGAAAGAGGTCATATCGTTCCTGTGCTAAAAAGAATGCAAGAATTTTTAAATAACTATCCAGAAGTCAATCAAGAAAAATTATTACCGTTAATAGCAGAGGTGTAATCACTAAAAATAGAATCATTCCCAGCAAAGTGCCCCATTGAATATCTTTGCTGGGATTTTTTTATTACCATAGAACTAGAAATAATAACAGAACTTCGTTTGAAAATGAAAAGAAAAATCTATATAATAGACAGCAATTAGAGAATGGAGGGAAATGAATGGAAATTTTCCGAAAAAGACCAATTGAAAAAAATTCTTTCAATACATTAAAAAGAGAATTAAAATTAAAAGATTTAATTATGCTAGGAATCGGCGCTATTATTGGGACAGGGATTTTTGTTGTCACTGGACAGGCTTCGGCGGATTATGCAGGTCCAGCTTCTATGATTTCCTTTATCATTGCAGCTTTAGTTGTTATTTTAAATGGTATCTGTTTTGCGGAATTTGCTTCACGCGTGCCCGTATCTGGCGGACCTTATAGTTATATGTATGTGGTCTTTGGGGAATTGACGGCTTGGATCGCTGGCTGGTTATTAATTTGTGAATATATGTTAGCCGTTTCCTCCGTTGCTTCAGGTTGGTCTGGTTATTTTCAAGGGTTTTTGAGTAATTGGGGCATTCAACTGCCTCAAGCATTAACTGCTGGTTATAATCCAGAAGAAGGTACATATATTGATTTGATCGCAGCTTTAGTCATGATTTTAGTCACATTGTGGGTTACACAAGAGGCTAAAAAAGCATTACGTTTGAATAATGCGATGGTATGGGTAAAATTTGCTGTGATTATTTTATTTGTTGCCGTGGGTGTATTTTTTGTTCAACCTGATAATTGGCAGCCTTATATGCCTTATGGTACACAAGGAATTTTTAACGGTGCAGCTTTAGTATTTTTTGCCTTTTTAGGTTTTGATTCGATTTCCATGGCAGCTGAAGAGGTCGAAAATCCACAAAAAGATGTACCGCGAGGAATTATTGGTTCTATTTCAATTGCAACGATTTTATATGTAGTTGTTACTTTAATTTTGACAGGGATGGTACCTTTTTCAAAATTAGGCGTTGCAGATCCGGTGGCTTTTGCTATGCGCTATATCGATCAAGGCTTTATCGGTTCTATCATTTCAGTTGGGACGATTTTAACCTTATTAACTGTTACGATATCGATGCTTTATTCTCTAGCAAGGCTGATTTATTCTATTAGTAAAGATGGTTTATTACCGAAATACTTACAACAGATTGATGAAAAAAGAAAGACCCCTAAACATGCAACATTTGTCGCTGGTGGCATGGGCTTGTTCTTTGCGGCCGCTTTTCCATTGAATATTTTAGCTGAACTGACAAATATTACGGCACTTACCTGCTTTGCGTTGATGGCTTTGGGTGTGATCCGCCTACGTAAAATGCTAGGGCCTCCTAAAAAAGATGAATTTAAGGTCCCATTGGTGCCGCTACTACCGATTCTCTCGATACTTTCTTGTATATTTTTAATGTTGCAGTTGGATAAAATCACTTGGACAGTCTTTATTATCTCTCTTATTTTAGGATTAGCTATTTATTTTGGTTATGGATATCAACATAGTGATTTAAATGAAAAAAAGAGCTGATGTAAAATACTCCCTGAAAGAATTCATCTTTCAGGGAGTAACATTAGGCTTTTTTATTGTTCTTTTTTAGTGGTTAATTCGATTAACTTTTGTTTTAAGCCTTCTTCCATTTCGCCAAGTTCTAGCTCTGCATGACGTCGGTTTTCTTTACCTTCTTTTTGAATACGTAAAGTTTCTTCGATCGTTTCTACTAAGTCATTTTGTGTTTGTTGCAAGGTATCGACATCGACAATCCCTCGTTCATTTTCTTTTGCTGTCTCAACGGCTGAAACTTTCAGCATTTCAGCGTTTTTCTTCAATAAATCATTGGTTGTTTCAGAAACTTGTCTTTGAGCTGTCACGGCCTCTTTTTGACGTAAGAGTGTTAAAGCTATAACAACTTGATTTTTCCATAAAGGAATAGCTGTATTGATTGAAGATTGGATTTTTTCTGCTAAAGCTTGATTGGTATTTTGAATTAAGCGAATTTGAGGGGCTTGTTGCAGCGCAATTTCACGTGTTAAGCGCAAGTCATGCGTCCGTTTATCTAAACGATCTAAAAATTGCGCATAATCATTTGCCATTTGCACATCCATTTGTTCGCCTGTTTGTTTTGCTTTTTCCATTGCTTCAGGAATAGTTTTTTGTTCTAGTTCTTCCATTTTCACTTCGCTAGCAGCAATATAGATATTTAAAGCATCAAAATAATCCTTATTTTTTTGATAGAGTTGCTCAAGCATTGCATGATCTTCAAGCAAGCCTTCTTTTTCCTTATCTAATTTAACGGCAACCTTATCTACTTGTGCACCGATTTTTTGGTATTTTGCTGTGATTTCATAAATCGACTGTTTAACTTTACCAAACATACGTTGGAAAATGTTGCCCTCGCCGGCACGAAGCTCGTCAGGATTGGCCTCTTGCAAACGATACATTAGATCATTAAGCGTATCTCCGATAGGACCAATATCAGACGTTTGTACTTGACTTAACATTGATTGTGAGAATTCACTCAATTTTGTTTGTGCTTTTGTCCCATAAGTTAATACCGCTTGTTGATCTGTAGCATCAATCTGATCGGCTAATTGCTTGGCTTGCTGTTGCCTTTCTTCTGATAATTTATCAACTAAACGAGGTGCTTGTTCTTGCGTATGTAGATCGGCGATTTCCTTTTGTTGAGTGGCTGTTAATTGATTTAAATCGGGTGTAAATGAATCATCTATCAAATCTTCTAAAGTCTTGTCAACAGAAGTTGGTTGGTTCGAGCGGTCGGACATAACAATTTCCTCCTTCAATAGTTTGAAAAACAGAAGAAGATAAAAGTTGAACTTTTATCTAGCTTCATGTTGTTTGTAATCACCATTTTGTTTTAAACTTTGTTTAGCAATAGTCATTTCTACATCTAAATCGTCTAAATCATCAGCGACAAATTTCTGATAATCGATTGTGATTAAAGCAGCCATCTGATCGATGATTTGAATACTTTCTTCGATCTTATCATAAGTATCACGATTTTTTATTTCATGTTCGTTGATTTCCATAAATTTGTCGGTTAAATCTACTAAGTTTGGTAGATGAGTGTATAAAAAGTGGTTAGCTTCAGGCATTCGTTTAGGAGAGTCAACAATTTCTTTAAATAAAGCCTTAGCTGCTTTGATGGTATCATGACGTAAATCAACGGCTCTTAGTTTGCCGCTTTTATTCATCGTTGCTTGTAAGTGGTCAATTTGTTTTTTTGTTTGATTCATCGTTTGACGGAACATATCGATTTCACTGTCAGACATACCAGCATCGATATAATTTTGCTCTCTTTTTTTTGATAGAGTAGGTAGTTCACTTTTTTTAGAATGCTTCGATTTTCCCTTGAAACCATAATAAATTAAAAAGCCGCCAGCAACAAAAAACAGCAATGGGAAATGATCGAATGAGTCATTTCCGGAAAAAATGTTAAGCAAAAAAATGACTCCCAAAATGACGCCAATCCGTAATGCCCATTTTGAATTTTTCATTTCTAAACCTCCTAAAATCCTTCTATATAAACGTCTTATGTTATTTCTCTACACTTTTAGTGTATCATGATATAGTAAATAAAAGAATCCGACTTGCGGTGTATTTCCATAATTTAGAAAAAACATAACTTTTTTTGTGTTAAAATAGTAAGAAATTGTGTAGGATAAAAAAAGAAAGATTGGTGAAATAATGCTGAATTTTGACGATTTTGCAGAAAAAACGCTAACTAGAAAAGAGATATATAAAGGAAAAATCATTGATGTGGCTTTAGATGATGTAAAACTTCCTAGTGGTAAAACTTCTAAACGAGAATTAGTTTTTCATGCAGGAGGTGTGGGGATTATTGCTCTAACGCCAGAAAATAAGATGGTGTTTGTACGTCAATTTAGAAAACCCATGGAAAAAGTGATTTTAGAGATACCTGCGGGTAAAATTGATGAAGGCGAAGGGAATCATCCAGAAGATACAGGAAAAAGAGAATTAGAAGAAGAAACTGGCTATAAGTGTGCTTCTATGACTTTTCTAACTTCAATGTATTTATCGCCTGGTTTTTCCAATGAAATGTTGTATATTTATCAAGCCAATGATATCAAGAAAACAACTCATCCTAGATCACAAGATGAAGATGAGCTGCTTGAGCTTTACGAATTGACATTAGATGAAGCTGAGCAAGCTATTAAAGACCAAACGATTTGTGATGCTAAAACGATTTATGCGATCACCTGGTGGAAGTTGTTGATCGCACAAGGGAGTGTTTAACATATGGCAAAAGGTCCGCTTATTTCTCGCTCGCAGTTGCGTAAACATCGTGTCGAAGATGAAAAAAAGCAAGAAGAACAAAGACAAGAGGAAACGCAATATCACGAAGAGGAGCAAAGAATCGATAATTACTATCGTAAGCAATTGAAAAAAAATAAACCTCTTAACGCTACACGGTCTAGTCAAAACCAGCGCTCAAGGCAAATGAACAGTTTCTTGATGAAATGGATCGTTATTGTATTTTTATTATTGGTACTGGTGTTAATGATGGTTTTCTTTATATAAATTTGATGAAAAGGTAGGAAAGACATGAAAATAGGAATTATTGGTGCAATGGCACAAGAAGTAAAAATTTTGACTGAATCCTTCAAAGAAATAAAAAAATGGAAGAAAGCTGGCGCCACTTTTTATTCCGGCGAAATTGCTGGGAATGAAGTCATTGTAGTACAATCTGGGATTGGTAAAGTATTAGCTTCACTAACAGCAAGTCTTCTGATTCAACACTATCAAGTCGATCTTTTAATTAATACCGGATCGGCTGGCGGGATTGGTAAAGGACTGTCAGTTGGAGATGTGGTGATCGCAGAAAAGCTAGCTTATTATGATGTAGATGCTACAGGCTTTGGTTATAGTTACGGTCAACTTCCAGGTGGCATGCCTTTGTATTATGAAACAGATAGTAAACTGGTGGCACAAATTGCTGATGCAGCAGAGAAATCTAATCTTTCTATAAAAAAAGGTTTGATTGTTACAGGGGATTCTTTTATCGATGATCAAGATAAAATCCAAGAAATCTTAAGTCATTTTCCAACAGCCTTGTGTTGTGAAATGGAAGGAACAGCAATCGCTCAAACAGCTTACCAATTTGATGTACCGGTGGTTGTTATTCGAGCAATGAGCGATACAGCAGATCATGCTGCGACTCAAAGCTTTGATGAGTTTATTGATGAGGCAGGTCAACGTTCAGCTGAGATGGTATTGACTTTTATCCGTTCTATTTAAATAAAAACGAAGACGACAGCTTTTCTTGTCGCCTTCGTTTTTTTATTACCAAATTTTCACTCGATTTTCAGGCTTACGGTACATACCATCAGTAGACTTGATGTCAAAAACAGTGAAAAAGTCGTCTAGATTTTGTAGCTGAACATTGGCTCTTAGTTTTGCTGGTGCGTGTACATCGATAGCTAACAATAATTGTTGATATTGTTCTTTTGCTTTTGTACGCCAAATTTTGGCCCAGTTATAAAAGAAAGCTTCTAAGTTGTTTTGATCTTCTTTTTTCGCTGCCTCTAAAGCACAGCTGAGTCCCCCAGCATCTGCGATATTTTCTGAAACGGTTAGTTTACCGTTGACTGTACCGCCAGCAAATGGTAAACCATCAAACTCTTTGATCATTTCTTGCGCCAATTTTTCAAAGGAAGTCAAATCTTCTTCTGTCCACCAATTGTTCATATTTCCGTACTCATCAAATTTCGCGCCGTTATTGTCAAAAGCATGAGAAATTTCATGGGCAATCACAGCACCAATTCCTCCATAGTTAGCACTTGCTGATTGTTCAAGACTATAAAATGGTGCTTGTAAAATAGCTGCTGGAAAGACAATGATATTTAAGGAGCCATTATAATAGGCGTTTACAGTAGAAGCGGCCATTTCCCATTCGTTCCGATCTACAGGCTTTTTGAATTTCTTAAAGTTATCTAGTATTGCTAGCTTTGAAAACTTTCGAACATTAGCAACCAGAGAGTCTTCTGTATTTGTTACTAATTGTTTATAGACAGCTGGAATTTTATCTGGGTAACCTACGTTAATTCCTATATTGTCTAATTTTAAAATCGCCTTTTCTTTAGTTGCTTCTCCTAGCCAATCGTTTTGTTTTAAACGATTTTTATAGATAGCAATCATGGAATGAACCATATGCTCTACATCTTGTTTTGCTTTTTCACCAAAATAATTTTTTCCATAATAAAGGCCAATAATTTGGTCAAATTGATTTAAAGTCAAATGGAAAGCGGCTTTTTCTTGACTGGGGATGTTTTCAATGCCAGACAAAGCACGGCGATATTGGCTGGCTGCTTGACGGAAATCTTCGCTTAAGTATCTGGCATAACCAACTACAGTTAATGCAAACATCCAACTTTTTAACAAAGGTAAGTGTCCCTCTGTGATAAAAGTATTAAAGTTTTCAAAATATTTAGGTTCGGTGATGATTACTTGATCAACAGTGTCATCGAATAATTGATCAAAAGCTTGTGTAAAATCAATTTGATCAGAATAAGTAGTAACAGTTTCTCTATCCCTAGGGTTGTAGATTTTCGTATAGTCAGCATTTTCTTCGGCTGTTCGTACATAAGGGACTAAACTTCGATCAAAAGCTAGCGCTTGTTCTGCGATTGTTTCACTTTCTGATTGACTACATCCGGTCAAATTCAACAGTTCAACTACCATATCAAAAAAGACCTGTAATAATTTTTCGCCTTGCTCACTATCATAATAGGTTTTATCTGGTAAAATCAAAGCGGTTGGAGCCAAGTATAAAGCATGTTTTTGCGTATCCTTCATATCCGCATCGACAAAAAATTCAAAGGGTAAGGCAAGGCCATCTTTTATCCAACTAGCTAATTGCTGATTAAGATCTTGATAACTATCGATAGCACGAATCCGATCAAGCAAATCTTGGATCGGTTCGGATTTGAGCGAATTTCTTTTGTCATAATCATTTGCTAAACGATAAAAAGCGATGGCTTCCTTCATTTTACCTTCTGGGATTTTGCTTTCATCTACACTCATTTCGTTTAATTGCTTGATTAAAAGTTGTTCAATATTTTCTGCTATATCTTGAAATCCTCCTGTAGCAGGTTTATCAGACGGGATTTCTGCAGTTTTTAACCAATCTTGGTTAACAGCTTCATAAAAATCATCTTTTATATTTGTCATTTTTAACCTCCATTCATATCATCAATTATGATACAAATAAAAAGGAGAAACAAGTTTCTTATTTTATAAGCTTTAAATAAGAGACAAAAAGTAACCACTTGTACTTAAGTTAGACAGATGAGGGAGGGGCCAGTAAAGAAGTTTGTGGACTCAAGTGCGCAAAAGTAAAGGGGATATTAAAATAAGAAGTGCAAAATGATTTTTATTGAATAGTTATAGTACAATATTAAAAAGAGGGGATAGTTATGGATAAAAATCAGTGGATCGGCTTAACAGCAGATAAGTTCAAACCATATAAAAATTGGATCACTTCTGAAAGCGGGTTATGTGGGACAAACGCGGCTAGCGTGTTCATAGCTTTCTATCAGGATAATTTAGATGAGACGATTGTTCCAAGTTTTATTCGGGGAAAAAATAGTAAAAATAATAAGCACTTAGTACATTATTTACGTTTATTTATTCAAAAACGAGGCTGGCCTACAATTGCTTTTCAGCTAGCTCATGGACTATCAAGTTATTTTTCTTACTTTGGTCTTAGTTATCGGGCGCGTGCGACGATGATCGGTGGCTGGCAGCGTGTGACTAAAAGAATTGATCAAGGAAAGCCTGTAATTATTGGGCTGAATAAATATTTAGGAAGTAGTTATGGCAATCATTGGGTAGTTGCTTATGCTTACAAGGAAACAGATAAAGGGCAACGTTTTGTAAAAGTTCATGACAATTGGGGGAGTTATCAGAAAATTATTCCCGCAAAGTGGATAAATGGAACGATTTCTTTACCTTAAACATGATGGAAAATTAGAATAAAAATATGTTAAAATAGAGAAAAAGTTTAATTGGAGGCACACATGGTCGCAAAAAATGAAGATGAATCGTTAAAAATTTTTAGTTTGAATGGTAATATTCCACTGGCAAGAAAGGTCGCTCAAGTTTTTGGCACAGAATTAGGCGAGTGTTCGATCAAAAGCTTTAGTGATGGGGAAATTTCTATCAGTATCGAAGAAAGTGTACGAGGGGTAGATACCTTTATCATCCAGGCTACCAATCGACCGGTGAATGATTATTATATGGAATTATTAATCATGATTGATGCGATGAAACGTGCAAGTGCAAAAACTATTAATGTCGTTTTGCCTTATTATGCCTATGCACGACAAGACCGCACAGCGAATCCTCACGAACCTATTACGGCAAAATTGATTGCTAATCTTATTGTCGAAGCGGGGGCTACTCGCGTATTAACGTTAGATCTTCATACAGTACAAGTCCAAGGTTTTTTTGATATTCCTGTTGATAATTTGTTTACCATGCCTTTGTTTGCACAATATTATCGGGAAAAAGGTATGACAGATGATGACTATGTTGTTGTTTCACCTAAAAATAGCGGCGTTCAACGTGCACGAAGCTTGGCAGAATATTTGGATACAACGATTGCGATCGTTGACCAGGGAGAGACAGAAGCGGACGAAGGTTACGTGATTGGAGATGTTCAAGATAAGAATTGTATCCTTGTTGATGATATTTTGAACACTGGAAGAACTTTAGCCAATGCTGCAGAGCTTTTAAAAGCAAACGGCGCGAATGAGGTTTATGCATGTGCTTCTCACGCATTATTTTCTGATGGTGCAAAAGAAGCATTGGAACAATCAGAAATCCTTGATATTTGTGTGACCGATTCTTGTTTAACTGAAAAAGAGCAACAACCTCAAAACGCCAGCTATATTACTTGCTCAAAACTGCTAGGCGAAGGTGTTAAAAGAATCCATGAAAATACGCCGATGAGTCCTTTATTTAACAAAGTAGATAAAGATTTTTTGTAAAAAAAGAAACCAATGGAAAAATGTTGAATTTTTTCATTGGTATTTTTCTCAATAATGGTTTAAGTTGTAAGTAAAAGAAGGTGAGAAAATGACTTATTTAGATCATGCAGCAACGACTCCTATGCATCCAGCTGTTATCGATGAAATGAGTAAAGTGATGGCAGAAACTTTCGGTAACCCTTCTAGTATCCATCAATATGGACGTAACGGGCAAGCAAAGTTAGAAAATGCTAGACAAGTCATCGCAGATAGCTTGCAGGTAAAACCGCATGAAATTATTTTTAATAGTGGCGGTACAGAAAGTGATAATACAGCGTTAATTGAAACAGCTTTGTCTAAACAAAAACAAGGAAAGCATATCATCACAACCGCAGTCGAACATCCAGCGGTTTTGAATACAGCAAAATACTTAGAAAAAATAGGTTTTGAAGTGACTTATTTAGCAGTAGATGAAAATGGACAATTGTCTGTTGATGAGCTAAAAAAAGCTTTACGTGATGATACCATTCTAGTTTCAATTATGATGGCAAACAATGAGACGGGTAACCTTTTCCCTATTGCTGAGATTGGCGAATTATTAAACGATCATCCAGCGATTTTCCACACGGATGCTGTACAAACTTATGGGAAAATTGCAGTTCATCCAAATGAATTACAGGTAGATTTATTGAGTGTATCTGCTCATAAGTTTAACGGTCCTAAAGGGGTTGGCTTTTTATATAAACGAGATGATGTCAGCCTTCCTGTTTTTTTGCATGGCGGAGAACAAGAAGAAAAACGGCGCGCAGGCACGCAAAATTTGCCAGCTATTTGTGGGATGGCTACAGCAATTGAGCTTTTACCCCCTGAAGTACAAAAGAGTAACCAAGAAAAGTATCAAGCTTTTTCCACTCAGTTATTGGACGCTTTAACAGCTGAAGGAATTGAGTATCATGTAAATGGGGATACAGGAAATAAATTATCTCATGTGTTAAATCTACAATTTGTAGGCATTTCTAATGACTTGATGCTGATGCACTTGGATTTAAAAGGGTTTGCTATTTCTACTGGTTCAGCTTGTACAGCTGGCAATGTCGAACCTTCACATGTGCTTGAAGCAATGTATGGAAAAAATTCGTCAGCTATTGGGGAGTCTGTGCGCGTAAGCTTTGGCTATGGTAATACCAAAGATGAGGTAGATCGTTTTGCGCAAATGATTATCGACACTGTTCAACGTTTGAAAAGAAACACTAGAAAAACCGGATAAAAGCCTTTATAATAATTCTAAAAGTATTAATGAGGTGAAAAAATGGCTTTTCAAGAAGCAACAACGATTTTAGGCGCGCAGACCAGCTATAAACTAGCGCCTACGGCTAAAAGATATACTTTGCGCGATAATGGCTTTAGTGAAACATCCAGTGGGAACTTTCAATTGATTCGTCCTCTTGAAGCAACGCCGCAAAGTAAAGAAGGACTTAAACTGAAAATTACTGTAGATAAAGATATCCAAAAAATGAAGATGTCAGTGACCACAGCTAATGGTTTAAAAGCAGTGAACATTTTTAAGATGAAAAATGAATTGTTGCAGGAAAAATTTTATTTTTTGATGGATGGATTTATCGATCGCGGATTATTTGAAAAAGCTTAAAATAGTTTATTATTTAACTCAAGTTTCGCACACCAAATTCGGTAGATAACCCTTGATATAGTTGGGTAGCGTATCGATCCAGTGTTGTAGTTGACTTTCAATAAAGTCTTGTAGTGTACTTTCTGCTTTTTCGCTGACAGCCTGAATGATCTTGACCAACTCAAGCAATGCCACAGACCAATCAAGTTCTTTCATCTGATCTGCGAGTTCATAAAATAAGCCGCCCAGTGTCCGCTCGTCATTGGCACAGCGTTGTTGCCAGCTCAAGAGAATATAACGGGTAAATACAATGGTCGTGTGACAGAGCAGGGCTTGATAATTCCGTGTCTGTGTTTCTTGCGCTAAATGAAGCAGTGATTTTGATGCTTTAAAGAATGTTTCGATATCCCACCGTAAAGAATAGGTTTTGACGATCTCTTGAGAAGACAGCGTCAGATCATCCGTCATAATGGCTAACCAGGCACTTTGTTTACTGTGGTTTTTCACAAAAACGATCTTCACAGGATGCTGACCAGCACAGGGCTGGACGATAATGGACGAAAGAATAGCTTCAGCAGTTACTTCTTCCGTCGATTTTTGGTAGAGTTCGCTTAATTTATAAAAACGCCCTTGGTAGAGATATTTTGTTTTTCCGTTTTTCATCATCCCTATCGTATGAATGCCTAAATCGTGCAACCGATCGATCATTTTCGGACAAGTAAACCACTTGTCCATGAGCACATGCGTGGCATAAATGCCCTGATCAAGGGCACGTGCCACCATTTCAACCGCCACTTCAGGCATGGGACGCTGCGCTTCTTTGAATCGACGAGCGCCCACGGTTCGCTGGTCTTGTACAGAGATGGTGGGCTGGACTTTTTTATTGCCAGAAAGCAAACTAAAATCAATAGGCAGAAACGAATACCCATCGGAAAAGCCCAACGTGAGCATACGATATCCTTTGTAGCCTTTTTGCAAGGCATGATCCCATAGACGGGCTAAACCAGGGACTTTTTGACTCCGATTTCGATAAAAGGTAGAATCGTCTAAAATCAAGGTGCGTAGATGAGTTTGAGGATCCGTCAGACGATGGATCTTTTCGATCACCGAAGTACTGAAACGAAGAAGAAAGGTCCGCCAGTTATTGTGAGGATCGTTCATCAAACGATAGACCGTATCTTTTTTCATCCATTGGTCCGCCTCACGTCCAGAAAGGACTTGATGAAGCGATTTGCCTTTAAAGACTAAAGAAAAAAGAAAAGTAAAGATGACTGCGACGGAATAGCCTTTTTGCTTGTGGATGTGAGCTTGACGCAAAAAGGAAGGCACCTTTAATTCGGAAAAAGTCGCTTTTACTTCATTTGGTAATTGATTTTTGATGGCTTTTAAGTGTATCATAAGGGCAAGAACTCCTTTGTCTTTGATTTGTGGTAAATCAATTATAAAACAAAGCGAGTTCTTTTTGTATCTTTTGTTAAAAAAGTCAAGAAGGCGATTGAATTCAATGCAGGCCCAGATCTGGCAATGGATTATCCTATTTTTTTATGTGCGAAACTTGAGTTATTTAAAACTTGCAAAATAAGATTTGCAAGTTTTTTGTTAGATTTTACTATTTTATATTTTCAGGGAGTGCTTTTCGTTTTTACTCCTTATGTTTGAAATCATGAGGAGTAGATCGAAGTTTCACTCCCTGACTTTTTGCTATTTTAGTCAATTTTAATTATTTTTCTTCGCTTTTGTTAAAAGTTGGAGATTATTTTAGCGATTTATTACTTATCTTGAGCGTATCAGGTAATGTTTTCGGATTTTATTCCCCAATTTTTCAAACACGGGGAGTAAATCAATGTTTCGCTCCCTCATATTTATTCTTTTAATTAATTATTGGCTTTAAGAATCCTTGCGTGAAATTCTTTGGGTTCTGCTGTATAATGGCAAGTACTGGAAAGTTGCGACCTTCAAATCGTAGATATTTCAGAATCTATATTGAAATGATGGTGATAGCATGGCTGACAACAGCAACACACGCGTTGTCGTCGGAATGAGTGGCGGAGTAGACTCGTCTGTCACAGCCCTTTTGATGAAAGAACAAGGGTATGATGTCGTTGGTATTTTTATGAAAAATTGGGACGACACAGATGAAAATGGCGTTTGCACTGCGACTGAAGATTATAAAGATGTTGCAAAAGTAGCAGATCAAATTGGCATCCCTTATTATTCTGTCAATTTTGAAAAAGAATACTGGGATCGTGTATTTGAATACTTTTTAGCAGAATATCGTGCAGGACGTACGCCTAACCCAGATGTAATGTGTAACAAAGAAATTAAATTTAAAGCTTTCTTAGACTATGCAATGGACTTAGGTGCCGATTATGTAGCAACAGGACACTATGCTCAAGTAGAAAAAGACGAAAACGGTGTAGTACATATGTTGCGAGGCGCTGATAATAATAAAGATCAAACTTACTTTTTAAGTCAATTGTCTCAAGAACAACTTGCTAAAGTGAAGTTTCCTCTAGGAAATATTGAAAAGTCAGAAGTTCGTGAAATCGCTGAAAATGCCGGACTTGCTACAGCCAAGAAAAAAGATTCTACCGGTGTATGCTTTATTGGTGAACGGAATTTCAAACAGTTCTTAAGTAATTATCTACCAGCGCAAAAAGGCGACATGATGACACTTGATGGAGAAATTAAAGGACAACATGATGGATTGATGTATTATACAATCGGCCAACGTCAAGGTTTAGGTATCGGCGGCGGTGGTAAATCTAGCGCACCTTGGTTTGTCATCGGAAAAGATTTGTCCACTAATACTTTATATGTAGGTCAAGGTTTTGAAAATCCTGCATTGTATGCTGACCGTTTAGATGCAAGTGAAATTCATTTCACAACTGAAGAAGTAAAACCAAAAGAATTTCGTTGTACAGCAAAATTCCGTTATCGTCAAAAAGATACGCCAGTGACAGTAAGATTATTAGAAAATGAACGTGCTGAAGTCATTTTTGACGAACCCGTACGGGCAATCACCCCTGGGCAAGCAGTTGTTTTTTATGATGGAGATGAATGCTTAGGCGGCGGTTTAATCGACCACGCATATAAAGCAGCAAAAACATTGCAATATGTTTAATAATAAAAGGCAGGATTGCTTCCTGTCTTTTATTATTAGCAATACAACTTTTCACAAGCTGATTCATTGCAACTTTTTTTAAAACTCACTACCATTATTCTTAGAAAATACTTTATAGGAGTGAGTCTATGTATCAAGTAATAACCATGTATGGGGATAACGAGCCATGGTGGTTTTTTGAAGATTGGCAAAATGACATTCAGGAAGAGGCTAGTTTTTTGTCATTAGATGACGCAAAACTCTTCTTTCAGGAAAAATGGGATTTGATTTGCAATAATTATACATATATTAACTCTAAAACTAACTTCTTAAGCGCTTTTTGGAATGATGGTGAAGAACGTTGGTGTGAGGAATGCGATGATGATTTGCAACAGTATATGGGACTGGCACTATTAAAAAATTATCAACCAATTACAGTTGAAAGCGAAAGGAAATTTTATGAAGCAACTAATTCTAGCGGAAAAGCCAAGCGTTGCAAAAGACCTGGGCAGAGTATTAGGAGCTAATAAAAAAACAAAGAACTATTACGAAGGCCCTAATGTGATCGTCACATGGGCCCTCGGTCATTTATTGGGCCTAAAAATGCCAGAAGATATCAATAAAAATTGGCAGACTTGGCAAATGGAAACATTACCTATGATTCCCAAAAACATTGGGATCAAACCATTACCAAAAACTGGGCAACAATTAAAAGCGATTAAACAATTAGCTCATAGAAAAGATGTTAAGGAATTTGTTATTGCAACCGATGCGGGAAGAGAGGGAGAGTTAGTCGCTCGCTGGATTCTCGAATGGGTTCATTTTGACAAACCAGTAAAACGTTTGTGGATTTCTTCGCAAACAAATAAAGCGATAAAAGAAGGATTTAAACAGTTAAAACCAGCCCAAGAATATGATGCACTTTATGAATCCGCGCTAGCTAGGTCTAAAGCAGATTGGTTAGTGGGATTGAATATTTCACGGGCTTTAACAGTGAAGTATGAAGACAGTTTAAGTGCCGGAAGGGTTCAAACACCGACATTATCTTTTGTAAGACAACAAGAAAAACAAATTGATAAATTTCGACCACAGACCTATTACGTCATTGAATTAGAGGTAGCTGGTCAAAAAGCAGCTCGCATGCAAAAAAATCCTTATGAAATAAAAGAACAACAAGAAGCGCAAAACTTGATTACACAAATGAGTCAGCATACGGGTACTGTAGTGTCTGTGACTGAAAAAAACAAAACAGAAAACGCGCCATTGCCTTATGATTTAACTGAAATCCAACGCGAGGCTAATCAGCGGTACGGTTTTTCGGCTAAAAAGACGCTTTCTTTAGTTCAAAGTCTTTATGAAACGCATAAGGTAGTTACTTATCCACGTACTGATAGCAAATATCTAACAAGCGATATGAAAAAGACGATGAAAGAGCGTTTACAGGCAGTAGCAAATTTTTCTCCTGAAGTAAAAGACTATATTAAATCAGGAGCTAAGGTACAGCAAAATGCGGTATTCAACGATGCAAAAGTATCTGATCACTCTGGTTTAATTCCTACTGAACAAGTCGCTAATGCAGCAAAATTTTCAAATGACGAACAAAAAATTTACAATATGATCGTTACACGTTTTTTAACTTTGTTTGCCAAAGCTCATAAAAAACTGCAACAAAAAGCGACAGTTAAATTTGGTGAAGAAACTTTTGTATTTACTCAAAATAAAATTATTGAAGCTGGCTGGAAAGGTCAGGAAGAATCCGAAAAAAATGTTAACAAATGGCAAGAAGGACAAAAGATTCAACCTGATTTTTCTATAAAAAAAGAATTGACCAAGCCGCCAAAACCTTTGAATGAAGCGACTTTGCTGGCTAAGATGGAAAAATTCAGCTTAGGGACACCAGCTACACGAGCAGAGATCATTGATAAATTGCTTCGTTCGGAGCTGATGGAAAGAACACCGAGTGGTTTGCAAGTTTCTCCTAAAGGTAAACAATTACTCGATTTGGTAAATCCATCGTTAGTAACTCCTGATTTAACTAAAAAATGGGAAGAAGAACTAGAAGCTATTGCACAAAATAAATTCTCGAGCAAAAAGTTTTTAGCACAGATTGAAAAAGATACAAAAGAGTTAGTCAATGAAGTAAAAAACAGCCAGAAAAAGTACCAAGATTTTTCGATAACACAGAAAAAATGTCCGGAGTGTGGTTCTTTCTTAAGAGAAAAGAATACGCGTAATGGTAAGATTTATGTTTGCTCAAATTCAGAGTGTAGTTACCATCGTCGTAAGGATCCTAAAGTAAGTAACCACAGATGTCCTCAATGTCATAAGAAAATGGAAATCATTGAAGGTAAAAACGGGGCCTATTTCCGTTGTAAATTTGATGGTATTACCGAAAAAATCCCAAATAAAAAAGATCAAAAGAAAAAAATGTCCAAGCAAGAAGAAAAGCGTTTGTTAAAACAATATTCAAAACCAGATGAGCCAGAGGAAAGCCCACTGGCGATCGCGATGAAAGAAGCGATGAATAAAGAATAGCGCTTATATTAGAATAATGTTTAAAACACCAGGTACTCAAACTGGTGTTTTTTTAATTGATTAGTTAATAACGGCTAGAGGCTATTTGTGCGCCAAAAGGCATTAATGCTAGACGTGCAAGTTTAAAAGATTGTCTAGCAAAAGGGATACCAATGATTGTTATACATAAAAAGAATGCGCTTATTAGGTGGCTAATAGCCAGAGGCAGACCGCTTAAAAGCAACCAAACAATATTTAGCAATAAAGAAGTACCGCTATTATAATAAATAACTTCTTTACCAAATGGCCAAAAACTCATGGTGGCTAGTTTGAAACACTGCAGTCCAACAGGAATACCAATAATTGTGATAGACCATAACAAAGCAGCGAATAACCAGCAAAGCCCGCCGAACAAACCGCCAAAAATAAACCAAATTAAATTTCCTAAAAGATTCATCTTTTTTCCCGCTTTCTGATAAATTTTATTTATTTTACTATAACAAATATCATGAAAACAAGAACAAAAACGACCTTTTTGCTCAATAGGTTTACAAAAAGGTCGGATGGTTTATAAAAAAGCTATTTAATAACTTCTTCTGTTTCTTTGTCAAAGAAATGGGCTTTATTAAGGTTAAAACTCAAATCAACCATTTCTCCTGGTTCATGAAAGTCGCGAGCATCTACTTTTGAGATAAATTCTGTATCACCGATTCTTGTATACAACATGGTTTCTGCGCCTAGTAGTTCAGATACCACCACTTCAGTGTGTACAGTAGTTTCTGGCGCGGCATCGATAACTACTTGTTCGCCGTGAATATCTTCTGGACGAATACCAAAGGTAATTTCTTTTCCATCATAGCCATTTTCGACTAACGCTTTGTTACGGCCTTCAGGAACACGTAATTTTAGTCCATGACCATCTTCAATTACGCCGTTTTTTAGAGTAACATTGAAAAAGTTCATCGCTGGCGAGCCGATAAAACCCGCAACAAACTCATTTATAGGAGTATCATAAACTTCTCTAGGCGTACCGATCTGTTGGACGATACCGTCTTTCATAATAACGATTCGATCTGCCATTGTCATGGCTTCTGTCTGGTCGTGGGTCACATAAATTGTGGTAGTTTCTAATCGGCGGTGTAATTTAGCAATTTCTGCTCGCATAGCCACCCGTAATTTAGCATCTAAGTTAGAAAGAGGCTCGTCCATTAAAAAGACTTTAGCATCACGAACAATAGCACGCCCCAAAGCTACCCGTTGACGTTGTCCACCAGATAATGCTGCAGGTTTACGGTCTAGGTATTCTTTTAAACCTAAAATTTCGGCGGCATTTTCTACCCGTTTTTTAATTTCATTTTTATCATATTTACGTAATTTTAACCCAAAAGCCATATTATCAAAAACCGTCATGTGAGGGTATAAGGCATAATTTTGGAAAACCATGGCAATTCTACGATCTTTAGGGGCAACATCGTTCATGACTTTATTGCCAATTTTTAACTCACCTTCTGTAATATCTTCCAAGCCAGCGATCATACGTAATGTAGTAGATTTCCCACAACCAGAAGGACCGACAAAAACGATAAATTCTTGATCTTTAATATTTAAGTTAAAATCAGTAACGGCAAAGTGTTCTGCATTATCATATTTTTTTCCTATGTTTTTTAATGACATTTCGACCATAATTTTATTCCTTCTTTCAAATCAATTTGTTATAAACAATATAATTGAAAGCGATTTAAAAGTGCAATATAAATATGCACAAAAAAGCAGCTACTTTTTGTGCATATTGTTAAAGCGCTTTTATTTGTTGAAAGTTAAAATCAACAGATAACATAAAAATAAATCATCCATTTTTTTAAAATTTGTTTTGGTCTGTTCTTGGAATTTGTCTACTTTATATTGTAGTGTATTGCGATGCATAAATAATTCTTTGGCGGCTGAACTAATGTTACCTTGCACTTCCCAAAGTTTAGAAATAATTTTTATGAATTCTGGATTGAACCATTCAACAAAAAGACTCTGCATCAAGTAGCTTTTACTAACATCCTGATGGGCGAAAAATAAAATAGAGTTTTTAGCTATATCAAAGGATTTATCTTTGGTATTATCATTTAATGCGTGAAGAAATAACTGCTCTTCTTCGTAAAAAAGTTGCGTAAAATTTTTTTCAAAAGAATGGAATGCTCCGCAAAAAAACCGGGTATAACTATTAAAATCACTATCTAAAGCTAGAAAAAGTCCTTCTAATTCTTCAGTGGATAAAGCATCTTCACTAAAAGATTCGACAATGACACCATAACTTTTACTAAGAAAAAATAAATCGACAGTATGTGGCAAAATCGTGGTCATTTCTTCTTGCAAAGCTAAAAGTTCGTTTTTTTCTAAAGTATGGTTTTCGAATTGAATCAAACGAAAGCTTCCTTTACTTGCTGGAGTAACTTCATTCAAAAACAAAGCAGCATACCAAGGATGGTCATGCTTTCCATCTTGAGGATTATTTGCTAAATCAGTATTAGCCATGCTTCGTAATAACTTTTCTTCGCTTAGAGATAGATTTTCCTTTGGAATCCACAAAAAACCGTGCGTTACAGCGATGGATAAATAATCCTCGCTAATTGTAGGAAAAGAGTGTAAAGAGGACGCAGGATAAATTTCTTGTAGTTTTTGCTGATTCATGTTTAATCTGCCTTTCAAATAGAAACTGTTTTTTTCATTGTAACCAAAAGTTGTAATTTCGCCAAATAGAAATACGCTCCCACCCTTGAAGAACTAAGGTCAATAAATAGGACTTCCTGTCCCAAGTCTAGTAAAGAAAGAACAGCAAACAGGATTTGAAATTTTTATTTTGGCAGTGATTTATAATAATTGAAGTCGAAAACTTTAAAAAAAGCTTGACATTTTTGTCTACTACACGTAGACTAGGCAACAACTTAAATAAATGACATCGAACAAGAAGAGTAACTTTAGTTTTGTTTTAAGAGAGTTTCTGTCTGGTGAGAAGAAACAATAAAATTATGGTGAACCACATCTTGGAGTCGTCTTTTTGAATGAAGTAGAAAAGTCCGGGCAGCCCGTTATAGCCAAAGTTATTGATTGATGACTTACTGAGTTTTATTCTGTAAAGAATGAATAAATAAAGGTGGAACCGCGTAATTTACGTCCTTTAGCCCTTTGGCTAAAGGACGTTTTTATTTTTCGATTGATAACTTACTGAGGTCTTTTCTGTGAGGAAAAGACAAATTGGGGTGGAACCACGTATTTTAGCGTCCTCTGGGTAAAACCAGAGGATATTTTTATTTTAAAGGAGAATGTATATGGAGTACTTAATTTCTATTTTTCCACAATTGTTTAACGGAATGGCAGTCACTTTTCGTTTATTTGCTTTAACAATTATTGGCTCAGTTCCTATTGGTATTATTTTAGCATTTGTATTATGTAGCCGATCGAAAATTTTTAAACCAATTATCCAAATTTATGTTTGGCTAATGCGCGGGACGCCACTTTTGCTACAATTGATTTTTGTATTTTATGGTTTGCCTCTTATAGGTTTGGTTTTTGACCGTTTCGACGCAGCATTGATTGCTTTTATTTTTAATTATGCCGCTTATTTTGCCGAAATTTTCCGGGGAGGCATTCAATCCATACCTAATGGTCAATACGAAGCAGCCCGAGTTCTACGCTTGACTTACGGTCAAACTTTACGGAAAATCATTGTTCCTCAAGTAGTAAAAGTGACCTTGCCTTCTGTAGGAAATGAGATTATCAACTTGGTGAAAGACACTTCACTAGTTTATATTCTAGGATTACAAGATGTAATGCGGATTGGAAAGGTAGCGATGGAACGCGATGTCTCATTAGTTCCGCTGCTGGGTGTAGGGATTTTATATCTTCTTATGACAGCAGTTTTTACACTGATTCTTCGTCTTTTGGAAAAACGCATGAATTATTATCGTTAGGAGGAAAAATACATGTTAGAACTTAAAAATATCAGTAAATCTTTTGGTTCAAAAAAAATCATCAACTCATTGGATTTAACCATTCCTGATGGATCGATTTTAGCTATCGTGGGTCCTTCTGGGGGAGGGAAAACGACACTATTGCGGACCTTGGCAGGTTTAGAGACAGTAGATAGTGGAGATTTTCTATTAGATGGAGAAAAATTTGATCCTATAAATTCAAAGCAACAGGAACAAGTCGTAGGCGTTGTTTTTCAAGAGTTTGAGCTTTTTCCTCATTTAAGTGTATTTGAAAATATTGTATTGGCGCCTAAACTAGTCTTAAAAGAAGAAAAAGAAGTTTATACGCAAAAAGCAGAAAAGATTGCTAGTCAGCTAGGTATAGAAACGTTAATGCAACAATACCCTTACCAGTTATCTGGTGGACAAAAACAAAGGGTAGCAATTGCTAGAGCGATGGCGATGAATCCTAAAGTCTTAGCTTATGATGAACCTACCAGCGCATTAGACCCTGCTTTAAGAGAACATGTTGAAAAAATTATATTAGATTTAAAACAACAAGGTGTGACTCAATTAGTGGTTACCCACGATATGACCTTTGCTGAAAATATTGCTGATAATTTATTGGAAGTAGAGGATATCAAATAGGGAGGGAAGAAAATGAAAAAGTTCAAAGGATTCGCTCTTATGTTAATCAGTATTTTTCTATTGAGTGCTTGTTCATCTGGAGAATATAACGATGCAAAAGATGCAGATGTCGTGATTGGTTTAGACGACACTTTTGTTCCTATGGGATTTCGTGATGATGATGGGAATTTAACAGGCTTTGATATAGATTTAGCTAAAACGGTATTCGCGCTAAATGACACTACGGTTGCTTTTCAAACCATTGATTGGTCTATGAAAGAAACAGAGTTAAACAATGAAACCATTGATCTGATTTGGAATGGTTATAGTCAAACACCGGAACGCGAAGAAAAGGTAGCATTTTCTGAACCTTATATGAGTAATAGCCAACTTTTAGTTACTTCTAAAGACAGTGGGATTGATTCTGTTGAGGAAATGGATGGAAAGATACTAGGCGCACAAGAAGGTTCTTCTGGCTATAACTCTTTTACACAAAACCCTGAAGTATTAAAAGACAGAGTGGATAGTGAGGATGCGACACTTTATGATAGTTTCAATGAAGCTTTTATTGATTTAGAAAACGGTCGTATTGATGGACTGTTGATTGATCGAGTGTACGCTGAATATTACTTGAAACAAAATGAACAAACGGATGATTTTAATCTTGTTGAAACACCCTATGAAGATGAGAATTTTGCTGTAGGCATCAGAAAAGATGACGATCAGTTATTAGAAGAAATTAATAACGGCTTTAATAAACTGCAGGAAAATGGTGAATTTGCAGAGATTTCAGAAAAATGGTTTGGTGAAGATGTTTCTATGGATTGATAAAAAAGTGAAAGAAAGTAGGGAAGAAACTTTTGTTCCCTTCTTTTTTTTTGTATAATGGTTAAGAGTGAAAGGAGGGATCACATGGCACAAAAAAAGAAACGTTCAAAAAAACGTAAAACAAAAAAGCAGATACGTCAGCAAGAAAAATTAACGCTGATTGCTTTTGGATTTTTATTTATCTTATTTGGTGTATTTGCATTATTTCAGCTAGGCTTTTTAGGAACGTTGGTCGCTAATGGTTTCCGTATTATCGGCGGCAATACCTATCCCTTCCTTTGTGCTTTGTTAATCATCTATGGTTCATGGGTAATGCTTAAAAATAACGAGCCGAGAAAGGGAAAAATCTCCTATGGAGGAAAAATTTTTGGCGGGATCCTCATTTATTTAGGTGTATTAATTTTTTTCCATGCCCAATTATTCGGCAGAATCCAAACCTCGGATCCACAATTTTTAGCAACGACTTGGCAGACTTTAGTCAGTGATATTCAAAATAGTCAAGTGAGTGCTAATGTGGGAGGCGGCATGCTAGGTGCTTTACTTTATCAGATGACCTTCTTTCTTGTTTCCAAAGTAGGTAGTTATGTAGTTGCAGTCCTTCTGCTTATTTTAGGTGCCTACTTTATAAGTCCAATGGACAGTCAACAACTATTAGAACTTTTACATGGCATAAAAGAAAAGATACAAAAGTTCATTGAAGGTGACCCTGAGAAAAAAGCGCAAAAGCAAGCAGATAGAAAAGCAAAGAAACAAGCAAAAAGGGAACAAAAAGAACAAAAACAGGCAGAAGAAAGAGAAGCTGCTTTACAGCAAGTAAAAGAGCAGGAAAAAAACCAAGTTCG
>FLSG01585666.1_pt1 | contig 39152 bp, 38 predicted proteins | sample 1550511 | NCBI WGS metagenome assembly FLSG01 (sample SAMEA4031768, study PRJEB14383) | metagenome | biome: human; feature: oral; material: saliva | place: Philippines | collected 2014
TCAGACGACGTTTTGGCTTGACTATAGTGGCCGTTCGTCGTCGTAATGGAGATGTGATTGCTTCTCCTGCTGCAGAAGAGGTTGTTCGCGAAAACGATCATCTGCTAGTGATAGGAAACGTTGAGGAAGTTGATCGATTAGACGCAAAATTAAATGAGTAGGAGTGGAGTAGATGAATATTACAGTCACACCAGAAGCGCTGGCGTGGTTTAAAAGAGAAATCGAGCTGGAGCCAGGAATGGGCATTCGTTTTTTCGGAAAAGTTTATGGAAGTACACAAGTGCACGATGGCTTTTCAATAGGAATGTCTGTTGATCGTCCTGAAAATCCCTTGGTTGAAAAACAAGAAGATGGGATATTATTTTTTGCCGAAAGAGAGGACGACTGGTTCTTTAAAGGCTATGATTTAACTGTAGATTACAATGAGGAATTAGACGAACCCAAGTATATTTTTACTGAAAATTAACTATAAGAAGCCAAGTGTTAAAAAATCACTTGGCTTTTTTCGAAAATACATAAAGAAAGATGGTATTCATGCTAGTTATTTTAATTTTATTTATATTACTTTCCTATATTTCCTTAAAGAAAAACCGACGAAAAGTAAGCTCTAGAATTTTTTTGTTAAGTGGGACTTATATTCTTTTATCCTTTTTTTTATGGCGAAGTTTTGACCGTGCGTTATTGAATATACCAGCTTTGATATATTCCCCTATAGATAATCCACAGAATATGGTTTTGTGTGTCCTCCCAGCTGCTATTATTTTTTGTTTATTACAAATATACATACTTTTTTCAAACAAAGGTTATTTCGTTTTCAATCATTCTTTTAATAAACGACAATGGTTTACCTTTGTCTTGTTAGTGCTTTTTGCATTTGTAGGTAGTTTGATCTATACAAGTAGTTATTGGACGATGCATGATATGGGTAATGTCCGTTTCGACCAGATTATTTATATTATGAGTCAGCCTTTAAAAGGGACGGACCCTTTAAAGATTAGAGAATTTATTGCGAAACCGTTACTTTCAGCAGTTAGTTTTGCTTTTGTTTCTGGGACGTTTGTTTATTTCTTGGGTACACATCAGTTTTCTCTAAGGAACAATCGCCCCATTAAAAAGAGAAAAGTTTTATCGCCAATTTTTCTTTTCTTAGCTGTTTTGGTTTTTTCTTCAGGATTAACATTAGGTATAAGAGAAGTTGGTTATGAAGACGTTAAAGCATACTATTTTGAAGATACTGAGGTTTATGATGATCACTATGTTGATCCTTCTGATGAACAATTACAATTTCCGAATAAGAAAAGAAACCTTGTTTATATCTTCTTAGAATCTATGGAAAGTAGCTATTCCGATAAAGACATAGGAGGTATTGAAGAGGATAACTTAATCCCTAATTTAACAAATTTTGCTTTGCAAGAAAGGACACAATTTTCTAATACTGAACAAGGAAAATTAGGCGGTATGATGCAAATTCCTGGTGCTAACCAAACTGCAAGCTCCATGGTTGCTCAAACTTCAGGTGCCCCTTTAAGAGCAAGTAATGGTGTTTTAGACGTCAATGCATATGGTAAGGAAGAACCAGATGATTTCTTCCCCGGAGTGTATAGTCTAGGTGAAGTATTAGATAAAGAGGACTACAATCAAATGCTTTTTATGGGTTCAAAAGCTGATTACGCAGGTAGAAAAGCTTATTTCGAGCAGCACGGTAATTATGATGTGCGTGATTATTATTGGGCAAGGCAAGAGGGGTTAATCCCAGAAGACTATTATGAATGGTGGGGCTATGAAGATGATAAGCTTTTTGACTTTGCTAAAGATTCGATAACAGAACTGGCTGAGCAAAAAGAGCCCTTTAATTTCACTATGTTAACAGCAGATACCCATTTTGAAGATGGCTATGCTACAGATGAAACGCCGGATCTTTTTGGTGACCAATACAGTAATGTCATTCATGATTCTGATCAAAAAATCAGTGATTTTATCCAATGGATGAAAGAACAACCCTTTTATGATAATACAACGATTGTTTTAGTAGGGGATCATTTAACGATGGATAAAGATTTCTTTGAAGACATTGACCCAAACTATCAAAGAACGGTTTATAATGTCTTTTTAAATACAGAGCAAAGGGCTTCTAAAACTGATAAACGTTTATTTAGTGCTGTGGACATGTACCCTTCCACTTTAGCAGCTTTAAATGTGGAACTCCCTAATGAAAAGCTTGGACTGGGCGTAAATTTATTTTCTGATAAAAAAACATTAATGGAACAAATGGGTTACAAAAAATTTGAAGAAGAAATGACCAAACGCTCCGATTATTATGATAAATATTTAATGCAAGGTTCAGATCAAGAAGTTGAGCAGGAAAATGCTGATAAATAGAAAATAGATGTTAAAATTTACCTAGTCTGCAAAATAACATGATATAATTAAAAAAATGTTTATTTGAAGTAGGAGGTCTTTGTATGTTGTCCATTGTAGTACCGTGTTTTAATGAGCAAGAATCTTTACCTTATTTTGTCAAGGAAGTTGAAAAAGTCGCTTCAATCATTACACATTCAGTTGAATATGTTTTTGTAAACGACGGCTCGCAAGATGATACATTACAAAGCCTAAGGCAGCTATATAAGGATATGCCTGATCGTGTTCGTTATGTTTCATTTTCCAAAAATTTTGGTAAGGAGTCTGCTTTATACGCTGGATTGCATGCCTCTAGAGGTGATTTGGTCACGGTCATGGATGCTGATTTGCAGGATCCACCAGAACTGTTGCCTCAAATGATCGAACGAATTGAGACTTCTGATATCGACTGTGTAGGTACCAGACGTCAAGATCGAGAAGGTGAACCAGTCGTTCGTAGTTTTTTTGCTCGCTTGTTTTATAAATTAGTCAATAAATTTGGCGATACAGAAATGATCGATGGCGCTCGTGATTTCCGCTTGATGACACGACAAATGGTTGATGCGATTTTGTCTATGACAGAGTACAATCGTTTTTCCAAAGGAATATTTAGCTGGGTTGGTTTTAATACCGAATATATTTCTTATGAGAATCGTGAACGTGTCGCAGGAAAGACTTCTTGGTCATTTTGGAGTTTATTTAAATATTCAATTGATGGGATTGTAAACTTTTCGGACGCACCTTTAACTTTAGCTGCACTTATTGGCAGTCTGTCCTGTATAGCAGCTGTTGTCGCTTTGATTTTTATTGTAATCCGTGCTTTGTTGTTTGGGGACCCGACAACTGGTTGGCCTTCACTAGCTTCGATCGTGTTGTTTATGGGAGGATTACAGTTACTGTTTTTAGGAGTAATTGGCAAATACATCGGTAAGATTTTTTTGGAAACCAAAAAACGACCGATTTATATCGTGAAAGAAACTGAAAAAGATGTAAAAAAGGAAGATGATCCAAATTTCTAATGGACCATCTTTCTTTTTTAATAACCAGAATTCAAAGAGACTTCGTTTTCTACAAGTTTTCCTTCATTAACAAAACTAGATAAATCATCAAAAAAGATTTTCATAAATTTCTTTTGAAAATGTGGGGTATAACCTGAGATATGTGGTGTTATCAGGACGTTGTCTAAGGACCATAAAGCATTATCAGAAGGTAAAGGTTCTTCTTCAAATACGTCAATGGCGGCAAAAGCAATATCTTTATTTTTTAAAGCAACATATAAATCCTCGGTATCAACACTTGAACCACGCCCGACATTCATAAAGGTCCCAGTCGACTTCATACTTTTGAAAAATTCAGCGTTATATAAGTGATAAGTATCTTCTGTTAAAGGCAAGATATTAATTACTATATCAGAGAAAGAAGCTTGCTGGTGTAAGTCACTTAATGGATAGGTCTCTGTGAAATGTTTTATCGAGCGTCCATTAGTATTGATACCGACAGGTTTACAACCAAATAAATCAAGATAGGATGCTAATTGCTGACCGATTTTTCCAGTACCTACGATTAACACTCTCAAATCATATAGATAGGAATAATCAGCGGTTTTATCCCAAGTTGCTGTACGCTGATTTTGTATGGCAGTAAATATACCTCTACTTTGCATAAATATAATAGCTAATAAATGATCTGTGATCGATTGCGCGTGAATACCACTGGAATTAGTAAGGTGTACGCCGTAGTCTTTAAACTTAGTAAGTGGTAAATAATCTACGCCGGCTGAAATGGAATGCACCCATTTTAAGGGTGTACCTGCAAATAGCAACTTATCATTCCAATCTTTACGCCAACCTATTGTAATTTCGACATTGTTCCAAACATCCGCTTCGTTTAGTTTATCAGCAGTTATAAATTGATAATCAGAGTCGATCTCCTTCATTTTTTGCTGAAATTCTTCGCGAAATGGACGAACTGATAAAATATACTTTGTCATGTTATCCGCTCCTTTATCAACTAGTATACAATATTTTAAAGAAAAAGACATTTCCAGCTAGCTGAAAATGTCTTAAGTTTACTCAATTTTTTTTGTGCTTTTAATAGCTTGCATAAAGATAAAGAACGCTAAAATAGCAATCAACATTGTACTATCAAAACCAGCAGAAAAACTATTAATCACCGTAGCTATAATGACGGGTAAAGTTGCACTTGCGATCATAATTTTTAAATTGTCCAAAAATCGGTTGCTAGTACGACGAATACGGCTGTATAAGTTTCCAATCATAGTTGTAATCAATAAAATGACGATCAGGTTAATAAAAGAAGGATAAGTAGCAACCAATAATGCCACTAAGAGCGTCCACCAAGGTAGCTGGCTTTGACTCAATTCACTTCGGATCATTTCTCCTGTTAAATTTTGCATTCGGCTGTCATCATAAGATAACTCAAACTGATTGTCGCCAAATATCGCTTCGGTGGCTTCATTTGACTGAAGGCTTAAAACCGCTTCTTCCTGCAATAAACCTACGCTCAAAAAATTACCGATCATATCGTTTGAAATATCATCGGGCGTTCGTTGACCTTCAGGATCAAAAGTGAAAATAATCGAATCCGTCTGATAAATAAACCCATCTTGTTCATTTGTCTGCATTTTGCCATCTTCGACTGTGAAATCAGGGATCTGTTCAGCGATTTCTTGTCCGTCAGATTGGATATCCGAAAAGACCTGACGTACTTGCAGCGTGATAGGTATGGCTGCAATTAGACTTAGTAACAATAGATAGAGGATCATCTTTCCAAAACCAATATTTTTGGCGTTTTTTAACTCATTAAAATGCAGTATTGAATTTTTTACTAACTGAAGAAAACTCATATTGTAACCCTCTTAATTTTATTTTTATTCATACCTAATATTTTATCTAACTAAAAGTGAGAAAACAAGAAGAATTCTAACTTTAGTCCTAAAAGAGATCGTTTGAAATCAACTAGCGACCTACCTTAAAGGAAACATTTTATAAAAATTTTCTAGAAATGAAATAATTTGTTGTATTTTAAAGGAAAAAAGGATATTTTTATTTAGAGTTATACAATAGCATTGAAGTGGTGGATGAGGTGAAAAATTGAAACAACTAATCAAAAGATTAAAAGAAGATCAGAAATTAAAAGAAATTATTGCTTACTTATTTTTTGGTGGTATGACCACTGTGGTAAATTTTATTACATTCTTTTTAGCTAGAAGATTATTTGGCTGGAATTTAGTGATATCAAATACACTTTCATGGATTTTTTCTGTGTTATTTGCTTTTGCCACCAATAAAAGATGGGTTTTTAAATCACAAACAACTAGCATGAGGCAGTTTTTTTCTGAACTAAGTAAATTTTTCTTTTACCGCATTGTTTCCTTTGGTATCGATATGGGGTGTATGTTGCTCTTTGTTGATAGTTTAAATATGAAAGAATTTTGGGCAAAACTCATAACCCAGATTATTATTGTAATTGCTAATTATGTTTTTAGTAAATTTTTTATTTTTACGCAAAAAAATACCTGATTTTTAAGGAGTAATTTTTCATGCAACGTCTTCGTCATTATAAAAATTGGTTAGAACATAAGGGACTATGGGAATTTGTTGCTTATCTTTTTTTTGGCCAATTAGCGACGATTGCTAATATCATTATCCATTTTTTATGCATGGGATTTTTTCATGTACACTATATGACAGCCACGATTATTTCTTGGTTTTTAGCGAATGTATTTGCTTTTGTGACAAATAAATTATGGGTTTTTCATTCAAGGTCGGCGAATCGACTGGCTTATTGGACTGAATTTTTGCGCTTTATGTTATTTCGTCTGTTTGCTTTAGGTGTTGATATCAGCTGTATGTATTTGTTAAGAGAATGGGTACAGCTTGATAACGGTCTTGCCAAAGTATTGACACAAATTTTAGTGGGTGTTACTAATTACTTATTTAGCAAGTTTTTGGTTTTTCGTCGGATCCCCTAAAAAAAGAAGCATTTGGTTTGAATTAAATCGCTTTCTTTGATAATCTTAACTTGTAATTAATTAGTATTATTTTAGGAGGAATTAAGAAATGGCTTATACTTTACCAGATTTACCTTATGCATATGATGCTTTGGAACCTTACTTTGATGAAGAAACAATGCACCTACATCATGACAAGCATCATAACACTTATGTGAACAATTTAAATGCTGCTATTGAAAAACATCCGGAGTTAGGCGAAAAGTCAGTGGAAGATCTAGCTGCTGATTTAAAAAATGTACCTGAAGATATTTATACCGCGGTTCGTAATAATGGCGGCGGTCATGTTAACCATGCCTTCTTTTGGAAGATTTTATCTCCTGATGGTGGTGGCGAACCAACAGGTGCATTAAAAGATGCGATCGACAAAGAATTTGGTAGTTTTGATTCATTTAAAGATGAATTTAAGACTGCTGCTACAGGACGCTTTGGTTCTGGCTGGGCTTGGTTAGTTTTAGATAATGGAAAATTAAAAATCACTTCCACACCGAACCAAGATTCTCCATTAACCGATGGCCAAACACCTGTACTTGGTTTAGACGTATGGGAACACGCTTATTATTTGAAATATAAAAACGTAAGACCTGATTACATTGCTGCTTTTTGGCATATTGTAAATTGGGATCAAGCGAATAAAAATTATGAAGCAGCAAAATAACTTTGTTGTTTCGGGATAATTAAGGATAAAACCTCTCGTCAGAAATGCGGGAGGTTTTACTAATAGAAGGTTTGTGTAGAGGAGTTTGTCGCTTTGGAAAAAATAAAGATTACAACAAAAGAACAGTTAGATGATTTCTACCCAGTTTTAGTTAAAATTTGGAAAGAAGTCTTCACACCGGTTATAGGTAGTAATCAGGCAGAGTACATGTTGGAAAATTATCAGAACAAAGATTTGATCATGCAAGAAATTGCAGAGGGTGTAAATTATTACGCTTTATTAATAGATGGTGTGTATGTTGGCTATATTGCTTATGAAGTGAGAAAAGACTATTTATATTTAAGCAAGATTTATATTGCCAGCGAATATCGTAACCAAGGCTTTATGCGCGAGGTTTTTGATTGGTTCGATGAATTAGGACACAAATATGGGTTAAAACAGCATTTATGTGTAAACCAGGGAAACACACAAGCGATTCGTGTTTACCAGCATTTAGGTTTTCAATTGTTAAAAGAAAAAATTACAGATATCGGTGAGGGTTATCAAATGGTAGATTATGTTTTTGAAAAGTAATAATATATGAAACATTTCTTAGCTTTTTTTAAATAAAGTTGCTATTTTTTTATTTTTTTGATATCTTCAATATATTAAAAATAAGTGAGGTTAAAACATGAAAAGAGTTATTACATACGGCACGTTTGACTTATTGCATTATGGACACATTAACTTATTAAGACGTGCTAAAGAACAAGGCGATTATTTGATCGTTGCTTTATCAACTGATGAATTTAATTGGAAAGAAAAACAGAAGAAATGTTATTTCGATTATGAAAAACGTAAGCAATTACTTGAAGCGATTCGTTATGTCGACTTGGTTATCCCAGAAGAAGGCTGGGGTCAAAAAGTAAAAGACGTTGTAGAATATCATGTTGATACCTTTGTTATGGGAGATGACTGGGTCGGTGAATTTGACTTTGTTGAAGAACAAACAAATGCAACAGTTGTTTATTTGCCGCGCACACCAGAAGTTTCAACTACGCAAATAAAAAATGATTTAAAATTATAGTAAGTAAAAAGTCGAGGTGACTCGGCTTTTTTACTGTGAATCAAAGCGGAAGCGAACGTATTTTCCGAGTTATTTATAGATCTCCATTAAAAAAATACTAAATTGCTTATTAGTTTTTTTGTTTGTATTCTTTTCATAGAAAAAATATGCTATGCTATAAATGTTTTGTTATATAAAGAGTAGTTAAGAATGGATGAATAAATTGAAAAACGATAATGTAAAAGTACGAGCTACTTTAGTTACTAAAGAATATGATCTTTATAAGAAAAAATCAGATAAAATAAAATCGCTTTTTAAATTTTCCCGTGGTAATATTCCCAGTTTTTGGGCTTTAAAAGGTGTAAGTTTCGAGGTTAAAGCGGGAGAATCGATTGGTCTGATTGGGATCAATGGTTCAGGAAAATCAACGTTATCCAATATTATTAGTGGTATTATCCCACCAACTTCAGGTACAATGGAGATCAATGGAGAGCCTTCCATTATTTCGATCGGTGCGGGCTTAAAAAAACAGTTGACAGGTTTGGAAAATATTCGACTCAAAGCGTTGATGTCGGGGATGACGAATAAACAGATCGATCAACGTCTGGATGATATTATTAACTTTGCTGATTTGGGGGACTTTATCAATCAACCTGTAAAGAATTATTCAAGCGGGATGCGTTCACGCCTAGGTTTTTCGATTGCGGTACATAACGACCCGGATATTCTAATTATAGATGAAGCATTATCTGTTGGTGATGATACTTTTTACCAAAAATGTGTCGATAAAATCTTGGAATTTAAATCCCAGGGTAAAACGATCTTTTTTGTGAGCCATTCCTTAAAACAGGTGGAAAAATTGTGTGATAAAACGATTTGGATGCATTATGGTGATATCCGAGAATTTGGCCCTACAGAGGAAATCATGGAACATTACAGAAAATTTATTCGTTGGTTTAAAAAATTACCTAAGAAAAAACAAAGTAAGTATCAAAAACGACAAAAAGATAAACAAAAATCCTTTACGCTTGAAGAACTAAAAGCGCATGTCTCTGAGGATGAAAAATTACAAAAACAACACTTAAGCGATAGGCAACTCGCTAAAAATTTGGAACGTACGCCATTAGGTGACAAAATGTCGATTCCGACTCGCTTAATTTTGTTTGTGACGCTACTTGCAACGATTTTTTGTATGATAGTGTCTTTTAGCGGGAAATCGTTGACCTATGCCATTGGCAACCCGGAAGATGTGATCATGCGTGTTTTCAAGTAGTTATTGTTGTAGAAAAGGAAGAGTTTTGTGAAAGAGATTATTACGGTCATAAAAGAGCAATTTGAACATATCGGCATGATCATACGTATGTCGAGATATGAAGATAAAGCGGATTATCAGAGTCATTACTTAGGGCTAGCCTGGCAAATTTTAAACCCAGCGATCCAAGTGGGAATTTATTACTTGATTTTTGGTATAGGGCTTAGACAAGGTCAAGAAGTTGGAGATGTTCCTTTTATCGTATGGATGCTAATCGGTGTTACTGTTTGGTTTTATGTGAACAAGTCGATTTTAGGAGCTTCCAATAGTATTTTTAAACAAATAAGCTTGGTTTCAAAGATGAAATTTCCAGTCAGTATATTACCTACGATCAATATTGTCAGCAATCTTAGTTCCTACTTTCCTATGGTAGCTATTGTTATTGTGACAGTTTTGTCTTTTGGTATCAGTCCGACGATATATTGGATTCAATATATTTATTATTTTGTCTGTTTGATTTCATTTTTGTTTGCCTTTGGCTTATTGAATGCCACTATTACGATTCTGGTTCGAGATTATCATATCTTTTTACAGTCCATTATTCGGCTGTTCTTCTACGTTTCTGGGGCTATCGTGAACTTTGAAAATAGTGGATTACCGGAATACGCTGTAAATATTTTAAGATTGAATCCAATTTATTATATTATTGATGGTTTTCGCGATACTTTTTTGAGTCGGGAATGGTTTTTTGAAAAAGCTACCTACACCTTGGTTTTTTGGGGAATTGTATTTATTTTATTGATATTAGGTAGTCATCTGCATATGAAGTTCCGTGCTAAATTTGTAGATTATATTTAAAGAAATTTTTTGTTTTTTAAAATTTAGTAACGAAAAAAACGGTATATTGTAAAACTAAAGGAATTATGCCAAGATTATATGTAATATCCTTTTAGAAGAAAACGAGGTGTGAGATGCGTTTATATCAGAAAATTATCGTGGGTATATTAACAGCACTCGCTTTAGTCGTTGCTGGTGTAACTGCTTATGGAATGCAGGCTTTAGATGATGCAAACAGTGCGATAAATAACATTAATGAAGAGATTAACCGAAGATCAAACAAACGAGACAAAGAGGTCAGTATTGCTGATCGTGAGCCTTTTTCTATTTTGCTATTGGGTGTTGATTCAGGCGGTTTAGGCCGTAAAGAAGACGATGAAGACCCTGCTCGTACAGATAGCATGATGGTAGTGACAGTCAACCCTCAAAAAGAAGAGTCTACTATTGTCAGTTTAGAACGTGATATTATGGCAGATATGCTTGATGATGGACAGACCTTTGATAAACTAAATCACGCTTATGCGTATGATGGTGTGAGTCTTACCATGGATGTTGTGGAAAACTTGCTTGATATTCCTATTGATCATTATGCGACAATTAACTTACAAGGGATGACTGATTTAATTGACGCTGTGGGGGGTATCGAAGTTGATAATAAAATTGACTTTACTTTAGAAGGTGTCCATGTTCCTGAGGGCAAACATACATTAGATGGCGAAAAAGGCCTGGCTTATGCCCGTATGAGAAAAGATGATCCAGAAGGTGACATCGGTCGACAAAGAAGACAACGTGAAGTTGTAACCAAAATAGTCGATAAACTAGTTAGCATTGATAGTGTGAGCAATTATCGAAGTATTTTAAATGCGGTAGAGGAAAACTCTAAGACAGATCTTTCATGGAATGATATGCTTGATATTGCAAGTAATTATTATCCAGCTTTTGATAATGTAGAACAAGAACAGCTTCAAGGGAAAAATCAAATGGTCAATGGTATTTCTTATCAAATACTAGGGATGAATGCATTGTTGGACCTGCAAAATCAATTGAAAAGCCAGTTAGAATTGCCAACAAGTGACGAACTTGAAATTGATCCGCAAAATGAATATTCACAAAATGGTTTTATTGGAAATCAGTTCTACGATGATAGTGACGAGACAGAAGATGAAGAGGATAGTGAACAAGAGCCAGAAAATCCTGAATATTCTGAAGTCCCAAATGAGGAAAATCCTGAAACGCAGGAATCAGAACCTGAAATGCCAGCTGAGCCTCAAGAACCAGAAGAAAATCAGGAACAAGAACCACAAGCACCACAAGAAGAAGAGCCACAAGAAGATTATCAACAACCACAACCGGTGATACCAAGTTTTGATCCCGCTTACGAGCAAGAGGCTAATAACGGTAATAATGGTTTGTTTAATGGATATTAGTGATAAGAAAGAACTCATGAATGTCATGGGTTCTTTTTTATAAGGGATTATATTTTTCTTAAGAAGTTATCCACATTAAAAAATAGAGGATAAATGTTTCACGATATATCACAAAAATAAACGCTGGGAAACAAATTAAATCTTTGTTTTTAAAAAATCGTTTAATACACTGTGAAACAAAATGAGCTTTTAGTCTTATTTTTTGTATTTTATATAAATATTTTTTGAAATGGATGTTTTTGCTTTTTTAATTTGAAATTTTTGGTAAAATAGAAAAAGTAGACTGACTATGGAAGGAATGTCATCATGTCTAAGAAAAATAATCAATTGCATAATTCTCAAAACAATGAGAATGAAGAAAAAAACAATACATATAAAAAATCGCATGTTCCTTTTCGCTTAAATGTTCTATTTGTAGTGATATTTATCTTATTTGTAGCTTTAGTGATACAATTAGGAAATTTACAAATTGTTAATAGCGATAATATGGAAACTAGAATCAAAGCGTCTACAGAGCGTACAATTGAGCAAGGCACGCCCAGGGGAACGATTTATGACTCACAAGGGGAGCCTTTAGTTGACAATAATTCAGAAGCTTCGATCACATTTACTAGAGGTTTAGATATGGAAGCGCAAGATTTATTGGATATTGCAGAAAGATTAGATGATTTGATTGATATTGAAGTGGACGAGGATAAGTTAACAGAGCGAGATTTAAAAGACTTCTGGTTAGCTGATGAAGATCATCTTGAAGCTGCTCGTGATCGTTTAACAAGTAAAGAATCCAATTTATCAGATTCTGAAGAATATTCCGCTTTGGTGGATAAAGTTACTGATGATGAGATTGATTTTGATGAGGATCAATTAAGATTGGCTACAATTTTTCAACGCCTAAACGGCACGCAAGAGTTAAGTACTGATTTTGTAAAAAATCAAGACGTTTCTGATGAAGAAATTGCGCGCGTTTCAGAACGCAGCACTGAATTACCGGGAGTATCTACTGGAATGGATTGGACTCGCAAAACAGTTACTGATGATAGTCCAATACAAAGTGTTATCGGTCAAGTTTCCACACAAGAGCAAGGGTTGCCTGCCGAAGAGGAAGAAGAATATATTGATAAAGGCTATTCTCGTAATGACCGCGTAGGAACAAGTTATTTAGAAAAACAATACGAAAGTGTTTTGCAAGGGACTAAGGCAAAAAGTGAAGTTTCTGTTGATCGTAATGGACAAATCGTCAATCAAAAAACAATTTCTGAAGGTGAGAAAGGCGATAACCTAAAACTTTCTATTGACTCAGAGTTTCAACAAAAAGTGGATAAAATTGTTAGAGATAATTATCAAGACTTGATTGATGATGGTATGGCGAATTATTCTCCTGGAATTTATGCTGTGGCTATGAATCCCAAAACTGGAGAAATCCTTTCAATGAATGGTTATTATCATGAGACTGGTTCTTCTGAGATTAGTGAAGATGCTATTGGAACCTACACCAAATCCTTTACACCGGGTTCGGTTGTCAAAGCAGGGACGTTAACTGCTGGTTGGAAAGCAGGGGCTATTCAAGGAAATCAAGTACTTTATGACCAACCAATTCGTCTAGCTGGGTCAAATAATAAAGCTTCTATTTTCAACAAAAACGGAAATAATAATCAAAATGTTTCTGCTCAAAAAGCTTTAGAATACTCTTCAAACTCTTATATGATTCAAGTCGCTTTAAAAATGATGGGGATCAATTATGATGGCGGAACTGTCTCTATTCCTGGCGTGCAAAACCAAAAGGGTGTTTACAAACAATTACGTGATGCTATGGCACAGTATGGCATGGGCGTTGAAACCGGAATTGACTTGCCAGATGAAGCCACAGGAATTCGTACTCCGGTTGATGATTTAAGTGATGCCAAAGGACAAGCAGGAAATGTATTAGACTTAGCTTTTGGACAGTTTGATACCTATACACCATTGCAATTGGCACAGTATGTTTCAACTGTAGCTAATGACGGACAACGAGTTGAACCCCATCTAGTTACTGGAATTTATGGTAATGATGAAAAAGGCGGACTCGGAGAGGAAAAAGATAAAATTGACACGGAAGTGCTCAATGATGTGGATATTTCCGATGAAAATCTAAATACGATTCAAAAGGGATTTCATGATGTAGCTCATGGAGATGGTGCTTGGACAACCGCTAAAGGCTTGGATGATGCGGAAATGGACTTGGCAGCTAAAACCGGGACTGCTGAAATGGTCGTCGTTGAAGATGGCGATGAAATTGAAGTGGACGGCTTAAGCATGGTAAGCTATGGTCCTTATGATGATCCCGAAATTGCTTTTGCTGTGATGATTCCACAAGTTCGAAGCAGTGATGATCGAGGTAAGCCAAACGAAAAGATTACCAAAGAAGTTATGGATGCTTACTACGATTTGTATAAAGATAATTAATTAAATAAAAAAGTGGGAAGGCTCTGAAGTGACCCTCAAAAGTTAGATTCTTGTTCTGGCTTTTGTGGGTTGTTATACCCTGTGCTTCCTGCTTTTTTTGTTATATTATAAAAACGAATGCTCTTTAAATTTAGAAATTTTTTTGAACTTGGAATCTTTACAGTAAGCAATTGTTTTGTGATACAATAAGATGGATCGGAGGAAGATATCGTGAAAGAATTAAAGGTTAGCGATCTTTCAAAAACATATGGGGATAAAGTACTTTTTGATCAAATTTCATTTATTATTCATGAACATGATCGGGTAGGATTGATTGGTGTAAACGGCACCGGAAAAACGAGTTTGTTATCGATCCTAGCTGGTTTGCAAGATGACGATGGCGACCAGCAACATGTTTTTTATCCCAACGATTATCGCATTAGTTATTTACCACAAGAAACGACACTAGCAGCAGATCAAACGGTGTTAGAAGCTGTATTTCAAGGAGAAAATGAACAAGTTGCTGTCGTAAAACAATATGAATCAGCTTTACTTGAACTAGAAAACAATAGTCAATCGACGAAAGCACAAAATAGATACGCTGCAGCTCAAGAAGCAATGAATGAAAAAGATGCCTGGAATACCGATACCAACGCTAAGATCATTTTACAAAAATTAGGGATTTCAACTTTAGATAAAAAAGTAGGCACACTATCAGGGGGACAGCAAAAGCGAGTAGGACTAGCACAAGTTTTGATTGACGAACCTGATTTGCTTTTACTTGATGAGCCGACCAACCATTTGGACTATGAAGCAATTGAATGGCTGGAAGATTATCTAGCTCATTACAGGGGTGCGCTTTTAATGGTCACCCATGATCGTTACTTTTTGGATCATGTTACTAGCCGCATTTTTGAACTATCTTTTGGTAAACTTTATGAATATCAAGGTAATTACGAAACTTACGTGTTGGAAAAAGCGGAACGACAAAGAGTAGCCGCTGAACAAGAAGAAAAGCGTAAGCAATTATATAAACAAGAATTAGCTTGGATGCGTAGAGGGCCTCAAGCACGTGGAACGAAACAACAAGCACGCATTAATCGTTTTGAAAATTTAAAAGACAACCTGCATCAAGTGCATAATGATGAACAGGTTGAGTTAGATTTTGCAACTAAACGTCTAGGTAAAAAAGTATTGGAAATTAAAGATGGTTCTTATCAAATGGGGCAACAAACGATTCTAGATCATTTTAATTTATTGGTACAATCAAGAGAACGTTTAGGCATTACAGGTGAAAATGGTGCAGGTAAATCGACCTTACTAAATATCTTGGCAGAGCGCCTGCCGCTTGATTCTGGCGAACTGATTGTTGGTGAAACTGTAAGAATCGCTTATTATACCCAGCAAAATGAAGAGATGGATGAAGATAAGCGTATGATCAGTTATCTGCAAGAAGCTGCTGAAGAGGTTACGCAAAGCGATGGAACTACAACAGATGTAGCTGAAATGTTGGAGCAGTTTTTATTTCCACGATTTATGCATGGCACTAAAATTGGTAAGTTATCCGGCGGCGAAAGACGTCGTTTATATCTATTAAAATTATTGATCGGACAACCCAATGTTTTACTTTTAGATGAGCCGACTAATGATTTAGATATTGATACATTGACGATTTTGGAAGACTATCTGCAGACATTTCCGGGGGCAGTTATTGCGGTTTCACATGATCGTTATTTCTTGGATAAAGTAGCTGAGAAATTACTTATTTTTAACGGAAATGGTGCTATCGATTCGTATATAGGCTCTATTGCCGATTATCGGCAAGAAAAATCAGCTAGCGTTAAAACTTCTAAAACAAAGTCAATTGCGAAAAAAGCAGAGGAAAAATCATCAACGAAGAAAAAGTTAACCTATGCAGAGCAAAAAGAGTGGGAAACGATTGAAGATGAGATCGATGCTTTAGAAAGCGCAATTGCTGGATTAAAAGAAGAAATGAATCAGCAAAGCGATGATTATACGAAACTGCAAGAATTACAAGAGAATGTCGATCAAAAAGAAGAAGAATTGACCAATAAAATGGAGCGTTGGGAATACTTGAGTGAGTATGCATAAATAAAGGAGGAAAACTGAATGGAGCAAGTTTACCTGGATTTAGGTCGTAAAATTTTAGAGGAAGGAAATCAAAAAGAAGATCGTACAGGTGTGGGCACCAAAAGTATTTTCGGCTACCAAATGCGTTTTGATTTAAGCAAAGGATTTCCGTTATTGACGACTAAACGAGTGCCTTTTGGTTTAATTAAAAGCGAATTATTGTGGTTCTTAAAAGGAGATACGAATATTCGATTTTTACTTGAGCATAACAATCATATTTGGGATGAATGGGCCTTTGCCAACTATGTACAAAGTGAGGACTATAAGGGGCCAGATATGACTGATTTTGGCCGGCGTTCGCTGATAGATGAGGAATTTAACCAAGCTTATAAAAAAGAACATGACAAGTTTTGTGAGATGATCTTAAACGACCAAGAATTTGCAGAGAAATACGGTGATTTAGGAAAAGTTTACGGTTATCAGTGGCGTCACTGGGAAACGACTGATGGAAGTTTTATCGATCAGATTAAAAATGTGATCGAATTGATTAAAACAAATCCTGATTCACGCCGCATGATTGTTACGGCTTGGAACCCGGAAGATGTGCCAAGCATGGCTTTACCACCTTGTCATACTATGTTTCAGTTTTATGTGAATAATAATAAACTAAGCTGTCAGTTGTATCAGCGTAGTGGAGATGTTTTTTTAGGCGTACCTTTTAATATTGCAAGCTATGCCTTGTTAACCCATCTAATTGCGCATGAAACAGGATTAGAAGTAGGGGAATTTGTTCATACATTAGGCGATGCGCACTTGTACAATAATCATTTTGAGCAAATGAAAAAACAATTGTCTCGTGATATTAAAACAGCGCCAAGTTTGGTATTAAATCAGGAAAAAAATTCGGTCTTTGATTTTGATATGGATGATATCCAAGTAGAAGGGTACGCGCCACATCCTGGAATCAAAGCACCGATCGCAGTGTAATAGGAGGTAATGTGAAATGTTAGCAGCTATTTGGGCCCAAGATAAGAATGGGGTAATTGGAAAAGATAACAAGCTTCCTTGGTATATACCCAACGATTTAAAGTTTTTTAAAGATAATACAATTAATAATACCTTAGTTATGGGAAGAAAAACATTTGAAGGGATGGGCGCACGCCCTTTACCTGATCGTGAAACGATTATTTTGACCAGAGATCCTAACTACAAAGCAGAAAATGTAAAAATTTTACATTCGACAGATGAGGTTGTTGAATTAGCAAAACAGCAAGATACGCCGGTTTTTGTTGGAGGAGGAACAGAGATTTTTCAGGAACTTCTTCCACATTTTGATTATCTGTATCGTACTTTTATTGACGAGGTTTTTACAGGAGATACTTATATGCCAGAAGTAGACTGGTCACAGTGGAAGCTAAAAGAGGAAAAAGAGGGTGTTATAGATGAGAAGAATCACTATAAACACCGCTTTGAGATTTACGAGAGAGTATAAGTCGCTAACATTAATAAATCGTTGCCAGTAATTTTCAATTTCATTTTGCTTTTTCAAAAAATTCTCCTTTCTTTGATAAAAAAGACCTCAAGTATTAGTTAAAAATTAATACTTGAGGTCTCGTTTTAGTTTAAGTAAAAAACAAAACGGAGAAATACATGAATCCAGCACCTAACATGACAAATAAATGCCATACAACGTGCATGAAACGGACATTTTTCAAACTATAAAAAATAGATCCGATCGTATAAGCTAAGCCACCACTTGCTAAAAGCAGCGCTCCCCAAATTCCTAATGAATCGATCAAGGGACGAAAGGCAATCACACAACCCCAGCCCATCAAAACGTAAATCAATGTGGACAGTTTTGATACCGTTTCTCTTTTATGTAAGGTGCAGGATTTATATACGATGCCGATAATCGCCAATAACCAAATGATACTACATAATACCCAACCAAAAGTTCCACCAATACTTAACAAACAAAAAGGGGTGTAGCTACCAGCAATCAATAAAAATATAGAAGCATGGTCAAACACTTGGAATACTTTTTTTGCTTTAGTGAAAATCAAGCTATGAAACAAAGTAGATATTAAAAAAAGCAAAATCAGCATTGAACCGTAGATGGCATAAGACACGATATGAATAGAAGATCCTAGACGTGCGCCATTTACTAACAAAATGACAAGCCCGGCAATACTTAGGCCAAAACCAATACCATGGGTTATCGCGTTAAAAACTTCATTTGTTATTAAGTATTTACTTGTAAATTTTTTAGCCTCCACTAGCTTCCCTCATTTCAGTGAAAAATGTTCAATCTTTAATTCGACTATACACGGAAACGATTTTTTATTCAAGAAGGTTTGTAAAAAGTAACGAACGTTTTAATAAATTCTTATGGGTGAAATAATTAAATGAATATTTAGAAAATTATAATTATAATGCGCTTTCAACGTTGACTTTAGAAAAAATACGTTGTAAACTTACTGCAATTTCAATGAATAAGGAGTGTGGCCATGAATATCAATGATGAAGTTCGTCCCGGAGGAAACCGCTATGTTAGCGGGACAGAAGTTATAAAAGATTTACCTGAATATTTAGCAGCTTTTAAAAATATCGCCGTGGTTACAGGAGATGTCTCTTATCAAGTTTTTAATGACTATTATCAAGAAGAACTCCCTTTTCCTGTTTATCGTTATGACGGCAGCGCAAGTTATGAAAACGCCCAAGAAATCGCAGATCAAACCGGGAAAGCAGATGTTATTGTTGGTATTGGAGGTGGACGCGTCTGTGATACCGCAAAGCTAACAGCTGAAGATTTAAACTGTGATGTTATTTTAGTTCCAACTTTGATTTCAAATTGCGCGCCGTTTACGCCAATTACAGCTGTTTATTATCCTAATCGTACCTTTAGATGCATGGGATTTCAAAGTCGTGCGCCCTATCTAACTTTGGTCGATTGGCAATTTCTACTAGCGACACCTAGAGAATACTTCGAAGCAGGCATTGGTGATACTTTGGCGAAGTGGTACGAGATTGAAGGGATCACCCGACGTTTAAATGAAGAGGATAAATCCGCTTATACGCGTTTGGGGATTGCTTGTGCCAAAGAAATTGCAGCAATTTTATTTGAAGATTCACAAAAAGCAATCAACTCTTTGAATCAACAGACTATTACACCAGCATTTGCTCGTGTGGCGGATACAATTGTTGCACTGGCAGGAGAAACTGGCGGCTTTGCGGTAAGTTACGGACGTTCAGCAGGTGCTCATGCAGTACACGATGGCCTTTCTTATCTAGAAGAAACACATAAGGCATTGCATGGTAAAAAAGTGGCTTATGGTATCTTAGTACAGTTAGCTTATACCAATGACTTTGATGAAATAGGCAAGATCCTTCCATTTTATGAACAAATTGGTTTACCGAACAAGTTAGCACAAATGAGTATTGAGAATGTGTCAAAAGAAAGTCTAGCGCCAGTGATTCAACAAGCGGCCGCAAAAGATGATACTTTTCCTATGATAGATCCAGAAGTGACGGAAGAACAAGTTTTTGCCGCAATCCAAGCAGTGGAAGCTTTATAATTTTAAGCATTTATTTTTGATGAAAATTCAAGTTCATTCTGTTATACTATTTAAAGAAATGATTTGGCTTTGACCACTTAAAAAAGGGTGCAGCTAAAAGAAAGAGTGAACAGAAAATTATGGCAAAACTGAAAATAGTAACAGATTCGTCAGCTACGATGAAGCCAAGTTTAAGGGACGAATACGATATTCATATTATCCCTCTTTCTGTTATGATCGACGGAACGGTTTATACTGATGATGAAAATCTTACTGGCGAAAATTTTATGGAAATGATGGCAAAAGCCAAAAAATTACCCAAAACCAGCCAACCACCTATTGGCGAGTTTGTTAATTTATATGATGAATTAGGAAAAGATGGTAGTGAAATTCTATCTATTCATATGTCTGAAAAGCTCAGTGGAACTGTTGGCGCTGCTAGACAGGCAAGTAATATAACCCAAAGTAAAGTAACGGTTATTGATACAGAAACAACAGACCAATCCTTAGCTTTTGCGGTAATGCGAGCTGCGCAGCTGGCACAAGAAGGCAAGACTTCAGAAGAAGTATTGCCTGAAATTCAACAAATGTTAAAAAATACCAAATTATATATTGGCGTTTCAACGCTCGAAAATCTGGTTAAAGGTGGGCGTATCAGCCGAGCGAAAGGCCTTTTATCTAGTATATTGAGTATACGTGTTATTATGGAATTTAAAAACGGAGATTTATTTCCTATTGTAAAGGGTCGAGGATCTAAAACCTTCAATAAATGGTTTGAACGTTTAAAAAATGAATTGAAAGAAAATTCGACTGTAAAAAAAATCGGTATTTCTTATGCTGGTGGCAAAGAACAGTGTGAAAAGTACAAAAATGAATTACAGGAATTATTTCCTCAACTAGACATTTATCTACTGCATACCACACCTATAATTGCGACACATACTGGAAAAGATGCATTTGCGATTATGTATTATGCGGACCAAGTTTAATAAAATAATGAAAGAGGCTGGGAGAGAAGTCACTTTTCAGTAATGATTGCAAAAAGTTTTTCACTTAGAAAGTGATTATTGCTGGAGACATTTGTCCCAGCTTATTTTGATTTTTTAAGTTTTAGTGAACAAATTGAAAATCAGTACGTTTTTTTCATTATTTTTGATAAACTGATTATGTGTGAATTTGCAAGAATAAGCTTAAATCTTAGAAAGAGGAAAGAGCCATGAAGAATAAAAAATTTTTTATTCCAATCTTTAGTGTGGTGGGTATTGCTTTAATTATCTTTTTGGCCCTTCAGCTAAGTTTTCCTAAAGCTCAGCCTAAATTAGTCGATAGTGCAAACACCAACGATAGTGAAGTGAAAGATCACATTCACTATACCGCTGTAGGAGATTCTCTAACAGAAGGCGTGGGAGATGCGACACAGAACGGGGGCTTTGTCTCCCTGGTGGCAGATGATTTGCAAGACGATTATGCCTTAAGCAGTGTTGAAGTGGATAATTATGGCGTTGCAGGACAGCGAAGTGACCAAATTTTAAAACGTATCAAAGAAGATGATAAGACACAAAACGATATTGCTAGCGCTGATCTTATTACAGTAACAGTGGGCGGTAACGATATTATGAAAGTCATAAAAAAGAATATTTTTGGTCTAAGTGTTGATTCATTTGAAGGTCCGTTAGAAAAATATCAGGATAACCTTTCTAAAATATTAGAAGAAACTCGTTCGTTGAATTCAGAGGCGGGGATTTATGTGTTAGGTGTATATAATCCCTTTTATGTTAATTTCCCAGAAATTGAAGATATGCAAACCATTATCCAAAATTGGGATGAAGGGACAAAAGAAATCGTGGAAAAGGATGAAAATGCTTATTTTGTGCCCATCAATGAAGTGATTTCGCAGGGAACTGGTGATGAAGCAGCACTTAATACCAATAAGGAAACATCTTCTTCTGAGGAAGAAAATGATTTAAACGCGGTGAAAAATAAGGCACTTTACGAAGAAGATAACTTCCATCCTAATACGACAGGATACCAATTGATCACACGAGAAGTGATGAAAAATATTGATGCAACCAAAGATACTTGGTTAAAAGAGGAGAACGCATCGTGAAAGAGGAAAAGCGTAAGCATAAAAAATCAACGGAAGAAAATGACAAAAAACCAGTTAATAAATGGAAAGTTTCATTTATTATATTATTAGGAATTATCTTAGGATTAGCGGCTTTCTTTTTCTTTCGCGCAACACAACAAAGAGAAGTGATTCAATACGATACACAACCTATTGTAGAGCGTGAAGGAGAGCCTGTCCTATCAATCAATAGTAATAAAGAACAGATCAATTCATTGATGGATTTTTATTTGCAAAATTATCAAGCGGACTCTGATGTAGAATATCATTTTCAATTAGAGAATCAAGCGATGTTAACAGGTGATTTTGAGGTCTTAGGCGCGCCTATTACTTTTTACTTGTATTTTGACCCTTATGTTACCGATAATGGGAATGTACAACTTAAAGCCGATAGTCTTTCAATTGGTACGCTAGATCTTCCAGTGGGTCAAGTGATGAAAATGATCGAAAAAAGCTTTAAATTTCCAAAATGGATTGAATTTGATCCCGATGAAGAAACCGTACTTCTTCGACTTGATCAATTTCGTATGGAAAATGGTTTATTTATAAAAGCAGAGAAAATCAATTTAGTTGATGATGACATCCAAGTAAGTCTATACTTACCTCAGGACAAAGAAAAATAGGAGTGATTGTATGAAACAAAGAGCAATTTTTGCTGGGGGCTGTTTTTGGTGTATGGTACATCCTTTTGATGAACAGCCTGGCATTTATTCAGTAGTATCAGGTTACACCGGTGGGCATGTCGAAAATCCAACTTATGAAGAAGTTGTAACAAAGGCGACAGGCCACACTGAAGCAGTAGAAATCATCTTCGACCCAGAAGTGGTTTCTTATAAGGATTTAGTAGAAATTTATTGGCAACAAACGGATCCTACAGATGCTTTCGGTCAATTCCAAGATCGCGGAGATAATTATCGTCCAGTAATCTATTACTTAAATGAAGAGCAAAAAGAAATTGCAGAAAAAAGTCGTCAAGAGCTAGAAAAAAGTGGTCGCTTTAACAAACCGATCGTTACCCAAATTGAACCTGCGCAAACATTTTATCCTGCAGAAATGTATCACCAAGATTTTTATAAGAAAAATCCCGAAAACTTTGCTAGAAATCATGCAAAACGCGCTGCCTTTATAAAGGAGACTTGGGGCAAATGAAGCGTAGTTTTTACCATTATTTAATGACTTTACGGGGACCCAACCCAATGCAGCTGATGAAATTCAAGTCTTTGCTAACAACGCGGCTAAAGATATTCAATTTCCTAAACAAAGTGATAGTTATGAAGAAATTTCTGATTACTTAGAGATGAATGTTGATTATTTGAATAATATGGATATTTTTGATCGTGTTTGGCAAAAATATTTAGAAAACAATCGGTAAAGTTCTTTATTAGAATTGAGGTGTTACATGAAAAATAAAAAGATATCTTTGAAAAGCTTCATTGTTTCCTTAGTTCTTGTCGCTCTTGTATCTGGAGGTCTAGTTTATTGGGTTACTTCAAGTGATTTTTTCCAATCCTCTCGACTTTCCCAGAATGATTTGTATAAAGTTCATGCTTTGTATAATGATATTCAGGATAATTATTATGAAGATGTTGACGATGAAGATTTAATTGAAGGTGCACTTGAAGGGATGACGGACTCTTTAGATGATCCTTACACTTCTTATTTAGGCAAACAAGAAGCTGGGGAATTTACCGAGTCATTATCCGGTGATTTTGAAGGGATCGGAGCGACTTTGACGATTGTCGATGATTTGCCAGAAGTTTCTGAAGCACCTGTAAAGGATAGTCCCGCTGAAAAAGCTGGTTTGCAAGCAAAAGACAAGATTCTTGAAGTTGATGGCAAAAAGACCAAAGGAAAAGACCTTGATTCAGTCGTACAAACGATTCGAGGTAAGAAAGGTTCTACTGTAAAACTAGCCGTAAAACGCGAAGATGAAAACTTTGATGTAGAAATCAAACGTGATACGATTCCACTTGAGTCTTTGGATTATGAAATTGATGAAGACCATCAAGAAGTGGGCAGTATAGAAATTGCCAGTTTTAATGAGAATACCGCTGAAGAATTAAGAGACGCCATTAAGGATTTACGTAAACAAGGCGCAGAATCCTTTGTAATCGATCTGCGGCAAAATCCTGGTGGTTATTTAGATCAAGTAGAAGAAATGGCTAGTATGTTTTTAGCTGACGGGAAAACTATCGTTCAATTTGGCACTGATGAAGAGATTACAGGTAAAAGCAAAGCTTCTGAAAAATTGGACGGCGGTTTTAAAGTAAACGAACCTACCACGGTGCTAGTGGATAAACAAAGTGCTTCTGCTTCAGAAATTTTTGCAGCGGCTTTAAAAGAGTCAGCTGACGTACCGATTATTGGAACGAATACCTTTGGTAAAGGAACCGTTCAGAGTGTGAGTGATTTTTCCGATGATAGTGAAGTAAAAATGACCGTACAAAAATGGTTAACACCAAAAGGCGAGTGGATCAATGAAAAAGGGGTTGAACCGACCATAGAAGCTGATTTGCCGGATTATGCTTACTTACCTCCGCTGCCAAAAGATGAAAACTTTGAAAAAGGTGATCAATCAGATACGGTTAAGAACTTGAATAAGTTCTTGCATGCACTAGATTATGATACAGACGGCGATGAATTTAACGATGAAACCGAGCAAGCTGTAAAAGACTTTCAAAAAGAACATGACATTGAACAAAGTGGCAGTGTAGATAAAAAAACTAGCACAGCTATTGAACAAGAGGTTGTAAAAAAGATCCAAGATTCTGATTCAGTATATAAAAAAGCAATTGAAGAACTAACAAAATGAGGAACTAGACGAGGTCGATAGCTAGATGAATAAAGAACGATTTTTCGAATGGTTTTGGCTGATAATAAAATATTCATTTGCTGCTGGCCTGCTAGCATTTTTGATTCGGGGATTTTTGTTAATTCCTATGCCAGTACAGGGAAGTTCAATGGAAGATACTGTGTCACAAGGAGATATGGTATTAGTTGAACGTTTATCAAGCGTTAAACGTTTTGATGTCGTTATCTTTAACCTTCCAGATGGCAGTACTTATGTTAAAAGAGTCATCGGCTTGCCAGGAGAATCGGTTAGTTATAAGGATGATCAGCTTTATATCAATAATGAAAAAGTTGCTGAACCTTTCCTAGAAGATAATCTTCATAGTGATGACGAATCAGCTCCTTATACCCATGATTTTGATTTTGAAGAATTGATGGGTGTAAAGAAATTAGGAAAAGATAGTTATTTTGTTATCGGCGATAATCGTCGTCTTTCAAAAGATAGTCGTTCTTTTGGCGCAATTTCAGAAGATGAGATCTTGGGAACAGCTCATTTTGTTTACTATCCTTTGCCACATATGAAATTTATTTAAAAGAAATCTTGTAAAGTTGGGGGTTTAGACTTTGCAAGATTTTTTTGGCTAAATATAGTGAAAAAATGATAGTCTTTTCTTTGATAAAGTTAGGTCCAAAACCTAAGCAAATAGCCCCTTCTTTAGCAAAGTTAGGCCCAAAAGCTAAGTAAATGGCCTTTACTTTAGCAAAGTTAGGCCCAAAAGCTAAGCAAATGGTCCTTACTTTAAGAAAGTTGGGGCTAAATACTATGGATATGGCCCTTACTTTTGAACGAACTTTAAATGGTGTGATATTTAAAAGAGAAATTAAAAGAATTGAAAGCTTGTCCAAAAAAGTTTATGATAAATAATGTTGCTAACAAATAGCATTCTCACAATAAGGAGCGTGGTTACATATGACCATTCAATGGTTTCCTGGCCATATGGCAAAGGCAAAGCGCCAAGTATCCGAAAAAATAAAACATGTTGATATTGTTTTTGAGTTGGTTGATGGACGTCTTCCGATTTCTTCTAGAAATCCGATGCTAGATGAAATTTTACAACAAAAGCCTCGTCTTGTATTAATCAATAAGGCGGATTTAGCTGACCCATCACAAACAAAAAAATGGGAAACATATTTTAATGAGCAAGGTTATGCTTCTCTTGCTATTAATTCACAAGATAATAAGGGAAGTAAATCTATCTTGCCAAAAACCAAAGAAGCACTCGCTGAAAAGCTGCAGCGTGAACAAGAAAAAGGTTTAAAACCCAGAGCTATACGGGCGATGGTAATCGGTATTCCTAATGTTGGAAAATCAACATTACTCAATCGTCTGGCAGGGAAAAAAATGGCGCAGACAGGTAACAAACCGGGCGTAACTAAAGGGCAACAATGGATACGTTATAAAAAAGATTTAGAATTATTAGATACTCCAGGCATCTTATGGCCCAAATTTGAAGATCAAGAGATTGGTAAAAAGTTGGCATTAACAGGGGCAATTAAGGATCAATTATTTCATCAGGATGATATTGCTATCTATGCTTTGGACTTTTTCAAGGAATTTTATCCAGAACAACTTGTCGATCGTTACCAATTGTCTGCAGAAGATTTAGCACTTTCTACAGCTGAATTATTAATGTTGATTACTAAAAAGCAAGGTTTTCAAGATGATTACGATAAAGGAAGCCAGCGTGTAATCCATGATATAAGAGAAGGTAAGTTGGGTAAGTATACTTTAGATCGTTATGAAGAAATGAGTGAGTAGATGGCAAAAGAGGCAATTTCTGAGATAAAAACACATTTATTAGCTATTAAAACAATGAGTGATCCTTATGTTAAACAATTACAAATGGATGAACGTAAAGGTGTACAAAAGCTTCTCCTACAATTAGAAAAACGTTTAGCTCAAAAAGAAACATTAAAAGAACAGTTTTATAGTATGCAAGCTTTCGAACGTTCATGTTACAAGCAAGGGCATCATTTTGTTGCAGGTATTGACGAAGTGGGGCGGGGACCTCTGGCTGGACCGGTGGTTGCAGCAGCGGTTATTTTACCCGAAGGTAGTGAAATTTTAGGACTCAATGATTCAAAACAGCTTAGTGAAAAGAAGCGTTTAGATTTAGATAATAAAATTAAAGAACAAGCAACGGCTATCGGAATTGGCGAAATCCCTGCTGAACAAATCGATCAAGTAAACATCTATCAAGCAAGTAAAATGGCTATGACAAAAGCGGTGGAAAATTTAGCAGTAAAAGCAGATCATCTATTGATTGATGCGATGTCTATAGATATGAATATTCCGCAAGAAAAAATTATAAAAGGTGATGCTAGAAGCGTATCGATCGCTGCTGCTAGTATTATTGCTAAAGTTTATCGTGACCAGTTGATGAAAGAATATCATCAGACATATCCTTATTATGCTTTTGACAAAAATGCTGGTTATGGTACTAAGGCGCATTTAACTGGACTAAAAAAATATGGTATTACAGCCATTCATCGTAAGTCGTATGCTCCCATAAAAAAATATTTATAAAAAAGAAATCCCTCTTTTTTGCGTATTTATTAGTAAATACTTAAAAAGAGGGGGATTTTTTTGAATTATGAAGAGTTGTCGATGATTGAAAAAACGGTACTAAAGTTAACTTATTGTAAAGGGATCGGATTAATTGGAAAGTGGAAAATAGTGAAATTTTACGAGAAGTTTCAGGCTGAAAATTTTTATGTAGAAGACGTGATACAGATCGCACAAATCAATCGATATAAGGGAATGTTTAGACAAAGCTTTCGGGAAATTACTGAGTATTGGCTAAAAGAAAAATTACAAGACCAACAATATGTCACTTGGTTATCACCGGATTATCCGCAAGAGTTATTAGAGCTTCCTTATCCTCCATTGGTTATTTTTTATAGTGGAAATCTTGACTTGTTAGATTACCCACGCTTAGCTTTTGTAGGGGCGCGACAAGCCAGCCGATATTCAACCCAGGTTATCAGCAAACTACTTCCTACTATTGTAAAGCGGCAATTTGTGATTGTAAGTGGCTTAGCAAGAGGTGTTGATCGGATGAGCCATGAAATGACGATTCGTTCGGGCGGTTTAACAATCGGTGTTGTGGGCTGTGGTTTGGATATTTGTTATCCCAGGGAAGTTAGTGCGCTTTTTGGTGAAATGAAGAAAAATCATTTGGTTTTAAGTGAATACCCACAAGGTACACCGATTCGTAAAAATCATTTTCCTATGCGCAACCGAATCATCGCGGGTCTAAGTAAAGCAACTTGCGTGGTTGAAGCAAAGGAACGTAGTGGATCTTTGATTACTGCGCAATTAGCGCTAGATTATGGAAAAGAAGTTTTTGCTATACCCGGTGAAATTTTAACTGGCCAATCTGATGGTTGTCATCGTCTGATTCAAGACGGTGCCAAATGCGTAATTTCAGTACAAGATATTTTAGAAGAATTGCCTAAATTTTAAAGCGGTATTTAACGCTTCCGTGTTTCCTTTCTTGACAAACTCATTTCAAATGGCTATGATAGGCTACGATTTGTTATTCGAAAATTAAATGGCACGATATATAGAATAAACCATTTACGAAAGGGGTCTTTTAATGGCTTATAAATATTTGGTGATCGTGGAATCACCAGCAAAAGCTAAAACGATTGAAAAATATCTTGGCCGTAATTATAAAGTTGTAGCCAGTGTTGGACATGTTCGTGACTTACCAAAAAGTAAAATGGGGATCGACGTTGAAAACAACTATGAGCCTTATTACATCACGATTCGTGGTAAAGGCGATGTGATTAAAGATTTAAAAAAACATGCAAAAAAAGCAGAAAGAGTTTACCTTGCTAGTGACCCGGATAGAGAAGGGGAAGCTATCGCTTGGCACTTGTCTTATATTTTAGGTTTAGACCCTCATGATAAAAATCGCGTGGTCTTCAATGAAATTACCAAAGACGCTGTTAAAGAAGCCTTTAAAGAACCAAGAACAATTGATTTAGACTTAATTGATGCGCAACAAGCACGTCGTGTGTTGGATCGTTTGGTTGGCTACTCTATCAGCCCGATTCTTTGGCGTAAGGTGAAAAAAGGTTTGAGTGCAGGTCGTGTGCAATCCGTTGCTCTTAAAATGATCATTGACCGAGAAAAAGAAATCCGGAATTTTACGCCAGAAGAGTACTGGAGTATTGATGGCAATTTTAAAAAAGGCCGGAAAAAATTCAAGGCCAATTTCTGGGGACTTGATGGTAAAAAGAAAAAATTACCGAATGAGGATGTGGTTAAGGAAGTTACTCAACGTATATCTGGCAAAGATTATAATGTAACTAAGGTTGAAAAAAAAGAACGTAAAAGAAATCCAGCCGCACCTTTTACCACAAGTAGTTTGCAACAAGAAGCCGCTCGTAAATTGAATTTTCGAACAGGCAAAACTATGATGGTTGCCCAACAGTTATATGAAGGAATCTCTTTAGGAAAAGGCGGTACGACTGGTTTAATCACTTATATGCGAACCGACTCCAAAAGAATTTCTGATACTGCTAAACAAGAAGCCACAGATTTTATTGAACAGACTTATGGGAAAAATTATGCCGCTCATAGTAATAAGAAATTAAAAAATGCGCAAGGCGCACAAGATGCTCACGAAGCTATTCGTCCGACAAGTGCGATGCGCAGTCCAGAAGAAATTGAAAAGCATTTAGATAAAGATCAGTTGAAGTTATATCGTTTGATCTGGTCGCGCTTTATCGCTAGTCAAATGAAACCAGCCATTCTTGATACAGTAAAAGCTACCTTAGATCAAAATGGTATTATTTTTGTGGCAAACGGTTCTAAAGTGAAATTTAAAGGTTTTATGGAAGTGTATGTTGAAGGTCGAGATGATGGCAAAAAGGATAAGGAGAATGTTTTGCCAGAACTAGCTTCTGGTGATATTGTACAATCAGAAGACATTACGCCAAATCAACACTTTACCCAACCGCCTGCTCGTTTTAGTGAAGCAACACTCATTCGAACTTTGGAAGAAAATGGCGTTGGACGTCCGTCCACTTATGCGCCGACTTTACAAACAATTCAGAAACGTTATTACGTTAAACTTACACAAAAGCGTTTCGAACCAACTGAATTAGGGGAAATCGTCAACAACCTGATTGAAGATTTCTTTCCTGAGATCGTCGATGCATCCTTTACAGCTGGCATGGAAGAGGACTTAGACCATATCGAAGAAGGAAAAGAAGAATGGGTCAAAGTCATCGATCGTTTCTATCAACCATTTGAAAAAGAACTGGAAACAGCTGAAGAAAAAATGGAAAAAATTGAGATCAAAGATGAACCAGCTGGCTTTGATTGTGATGTTTGTGGCCATCCAATGGTTATTAAATTAGGTAGATATGGTAAATTTTACGCTTGCAGTAATTTTCCTGAATGTCGTAATACCAAACCGATCGTCAAAGAAATTGGCGTTACTTGTCCTAAATGTCAAAAAGGACAAGTTATTGAAAGAAAATCAAAGAAAAACCGTATCTTTTATGGCTGTGATCGTTATCCTGATTGTGACTTTATTTCCTGGAATAAACCAATCGGTCGCAATTGTCCAAAATGCGATCATTATCTAGTTGAGAAAAAGAAAAAAGCTAGTAAACAAGTCGTTTGTTCCAACTGTGATTATAAAGAGGATGAACAAAAATAAAGAAAAAATTTCCATGATGTCTTATGACATTATGGATTTTTTCCGCTTTGAAAAAGTGATGAAAAATAGATAGGAATAAAATTCATAATTTTTTCAATTGTGAGCAGAATTTGAAATATTGGTTAAATTCTGACAGTTTATTTGTATTTTTATCCGTTCTATGCTACATTTTAGAAGAAATAGGAAAAAGAGGAAGTGCAAGATGACAAAAGATTGGCCGAAGGAATATTACCGTTATCTCACCGTTGAGCGTGGTTATTCTGAAAAAACAAAAGAGGCTTACAAAGAAGATATTGATAATTTTTTTGTCTTTTTAAGAGATTCTGGCGATGCTGATTATTTGCAGATTGATCATCGCGATGTACGCGTTTATTTAAGTGAATTAAATGAACAAAATTATAGTCGTAATACCGTCAGCCGTAAGATTGCCAGCTTGCGTTCTTTTTATCATTTTTTATTAAAGCATGAAGTGATAGAAGAAAATCCTTTTTCTTATGTTCACTTGAAAAAAAAGAATGTCAAATTGCCTCGCTTTTTTTATGAAAAAGAAATTGAAGTATTATTTGACAGTGTTCAAGGAAACAAACCATTGCAAGAAAGAGATCGTGCTTTATTAGAGGTCTTATATGGTTCTGGTTTGCGAGTGAGTGAGTGCGCTTCACTGACACTTGAGCAAATTGATTGGGAAAACAGTGTATTGTTTATCCATGGAAAAGGAAATAAGGATCGTTATGTGCCCTTTGGCGCCTATGCACAAGAAGCCTTAGATGTGTATTTATCTGAAGGACGTTCTTTTTTGATGGAAAAATATCATAAAAATCATGCATATGTTTTTGTGAACCGTTTAGGTGATGGCATCACTTCAACGGGTATTGAGTATGCCTTAAATCAGGTGATCAAAAAAAGTAGCTTGGACTCACAAATTCATCCGCATATGTTACGACATACTTTTGCGACTCATTTATTAAATAATGGGGCTGATTTGCGGACGGTTCAAGAGCTATTAGGACATGCCAATTTATCAACGACACAAATTTATACGCATGTAACAAAAGAAAACCTACAAAAAAATTATCGTCAGTTTCATCCAAGAGCATGAAACTAAATGAAAATTAGGAGGAACAAATATAATGGAATCACAATTTCATTCAACAACGATATGTGCGGTCGAAAAAGACGGCAAACTTGCTATGGCCGGCGATGGCCAAGTAACGATGGGAGAACAAGTTGTTATGAAAGGTACGGCCCAAAAGGTGCGCCGTATCTATAATGGAGAAGTTGTTGTTGGCTTTGCTGGAAGCGTAGCTGACGCATTTACTCTAGAAGAAAAATTTGAAGAAAAATTAAATGAATATCACGGAAATTTACAAAGAGCAGCGGTTGAACTAGCGCAAGAATGGCGGACACAACGTTCGATGCAAAAGCTTGAAGCAATGTTGATCGTTATGAATAAAGACGAAATGTTGCTTGTGTCGGGTACAGGTGAAGTGATCACGCCTGACGATGGCATTTTAGCCATTGGTTCTGGCGGAAATTTTGCATTAGCTTCTGCTAGAGCGATGCGTAAATATGCTAGTGATAAATTGTCCGCTAAAGAAATTGCAGAAAACGCCTTGAATATTGCAGCAGACATTTGTATTTTTACCAACCATGACATTAATGTGGAGGAATGTTAATTTTATGCCAAATCGAGAAAAAACACCTAAAGAGATAGTAAACGAATTAGATAGTTATATTATTGGTCAAGACCAGGCGAAAAAATCAGTAGCGGTGGCTTTACGCAATCGCTATCGACGCTTACAATTAGACGAACAAATGCAACAAGATGTTACCCCTAAAAATATTTTGATGATCGGGCCTACCGGCGTTGGGAAAACAGAAATTGCGCGACGTCTAGCAAAAACCATTTCAGCGCCTTTTGTAAAAGTAGAAGCGACGAAATTTACCGAAGTTGGTTATGTAGGTCGTGATGTAGAATCTATGGTACGTGATTTGGTCGAAAACGCGATTCAAATTGTTAAAAAAGAAAAATACAGCGGTGTTTATAGCCAAGCAGAGAAAAAAGCGAACCGTCGTTTAGCTAAAGCTTTAGCACCAGGGATCAAAAAAGAAAAAAAGAACAATCAAAATCCCTATGAACAAATGATGAATATGTTTAACCCAAATCAACAACAACAAGAAAATGAAGAACCTGAAGAAGAATTGACAGAAGAAATCAGAAGTAATCGTCAATCAATTTTTGAGCAATTACAAAAAGGGGTTTTGGATAGTCGCGAAGTGACGATTCAAGTAGAAGAAGAAAAAAGTCAAAACCCAATGATGAATAGTGGCTTAGAACAAATGGGGATTGACTTAAGTGAAGCTTTCTCTCAATTAAAGCCCAATAAAAAAGTTGATCGTACCCTGCCGGTAAAAGATGCTAGAGAGCTTTTAATTCAAGAAGAGTCAGCAAAATTAGTCAATGATGCGGATATTCACAGTGAAGCGATTAAATTAGCTGAATCTAGCGGTATTATCTTTATTGATGAAATTGATAAAGTTACGGCGAAATCAGAACAATCTGGTGATGTCTCCAGGGAAGGTGTACAAAGAGACATTTTACCGATCGTTGAGGGCTCACAAGTAAACACGAAATACGGTGCTTTACAAACAGATCATATTTTGTTTATTGCTTCTGGTGCTTTTCATGTATCTAAGCCCAGTGATCTCATCCCTGAATTACAAGGACGTTTTCCAATTCGCGTTGAATTAAATGATTTAAATGCTGAAGACTTTATTAAGATCTTAAAAGAACCTAATAACGCCTTAGTTAAGCAGTATGTTGCTTTATTAGATACTGAAAATGTTAGTGTGACATTTACGAAAGAAGCGATCGAAAAAATTGCTAATATCGCTTTTGAAGTCAATCGAGATACTGATAATATCGGTGCTAGACGTTTGCATACGATTTTAGAAAGATTATTAGAAGACTTATTATTTGAAGCTTCTGATATGCAGATGGGAGAAATCCAAATCACAGAAGCATATGTTGAAGATAAATTGTCTGATATTGCTAAGAATAAGGATTTAAGTCGTTACATTCTGTAAAAAATTGTCGGATAGTTGGAAAACATGTAAAGGAGAAGATAATGAGTACACTGTTAGAACAAACAAGAAAAATCAATGAGTTATTGCAGCAAAATAACACCTTTAACACAGATTCAGACTTACCTTACGGTGAAATGGCGGATGTATTAGGAGATATTTTAAACAGTAACACCTATATTATTAGCGCTGATGGTAGTGTCTTAGGCTTTACGGAGATATTGGATGTAAATAATGAACGTGTTAAAAATATGTTTTTACAAAAACAATTTCCGACAAGTTATGCGAATAGGGTTGATCAATTGAAATCGACAGAAGCTAACATTACTATTGAAAGTGATATGACCGCTTTTCCTGTGGAATTGCGGGGAAAATATCCTAACGGCTTAACCACTGTGGTTCCTATTTTTGGCGCTGGTGAACGTTTAGGAACAATTATCTTATCGCGTATTGAACAACTCTTTGATGAAGATGATCTAGTTTTAGCGGAATACAGCGCAACCGTTGTTGGTATGCAAATCCTATACCAAAAATCTCGCAGTATTGAAGAAGATGTGCGTAGTACTACGGCTGTACAAATGGCGGTCGGCACACTTTCTTATAGTGAATTAAAAGCTGTTCAAGCGATTTTTGAAGCTTTAGATGGTGATGAAGGACGTTTAACGGCTTCAAATATTGCCGATAAGATCGGTATCACCCGTTCTGTTATTGTCAATGCTTTGCGAAAACTTGAATCAGCAGGTATTATTGAATCACGTTCGTTAGGTATGAAAGGAACTTATCTGAAAGTTTTAAATCATCGCTTTAAAGATGAATTAGATAAAGCCTAACTTTGAAGAAAAGAGGAATATGCGATGGTACTTACGATTGAAACGGATCATTTAAAAGCAGTTCTCAATGAAAAGGGCGCTGAATTAGCGAGTTTAAAACGTAAAGACGCTGATATTGAATATATTTGGCAAGCTGATCCCAATTACTGGAAAAGACATGCGCCTGTTTTGTTTCCCATCGTCGGTTCATTAAAAGATAACACTTATGTATATAAGGGTAAAAGTTATCGTTTATCTCAACACGGATTTGCCAGAGATATGGATTTTGAGCTAATTGAACAAAGAGAAGATGCAGCTAGTTTTCGTTTGAAAAGCACGGAAGAAACGAAAAAAGTATATCCTTTTGATTTTGAATTAATTATTGGCTATAGCTTGGGTGGTGACGGTTTAACGGTAAACTATCAAGTAAAAAATACCGCCGATGAAGAAATGTATTTTTCCATCGGTGGTCACCCTGCTTTTAATGTACCTTTAGAAGATCATCTGTCCTTTACAGATTATTTTGTGGATCCTTCGCCGATGAAGTCAAGGATCAACCTACCGTTAAAAGATGGTTTGATTGACTTACAACAGCGGACTTTAGGTCAAACCAATACTTCAATTGCTTTAAATCATGAATTATTTAAAAATGATGCATTGATTTATGAAACAAAAGGTTTGAACGCTTTTACGATTCGTAGTGAGAAATCACCACATTCTGTTACATTAACTTTTAAAGATTTTTCCTATGTGGGAATTTGGTCTACTTATCCTACACAATCGCCTTTTGTATGTCTTGAACCTTGGGTTGGCATTGCTGATACAACAGAGACAAGCGGTGATTTGACAGAAAAAGCGGGCATTCAAAAATTAGCAGCACATGATACCTTCCATACAAAGTATGCTATTGTAGTAAAATAAAAAAACTTTGCGCATTTTTTGCGCAAAGTTTACTTTTTCTTTTCTTGTTTATTTAAGCCAAAAGAAATACGACTTTCAGTTCCTTGTCGAATTCGCTGAATATTTTGTCTATGTAAATAAAAGATGAATGCAGTAACAATAACAGCAATACAAGATAACAACCAGTATTGTTCGGGCAATAAAACAGGCAAGATCGACGGTAGTATGAAAGTAGATAACGTGATAATAACGGCTGCAATCATACTAGATAAGCTGACCATGCTGGTAATAAATAATAAAATTAAAAAAAGTGCTAGTGAGCAAAAAAAGAAAAGTGGATTATAACCTAAAAGCATGCCAGCGCTGGTCGCTACGGCTTTGCCGCCTTTAAATTTGGCAAAAACAGGAAAAACGTGACCCACAATAGCAGCTAAACCAAACCACAACGGATTAGTATCTACGCCGGGCAAATAGGCTAAAGAAGTTGCTAAAGTCCCCTTTAATAAATCGGCTAAAAATACTGCAAAACCGGCTTTAACCCCTAATATACGAAAGGTATTGGTTGTGCCGGAGTTTCCACTGCCAAATTGACGGATATCTTTTTTATAAAAAGTTTTTCCGATCCATAAACCGGAAGGTATAGAGCCTAGTAAATAGGCAATAATTATTAATATTATTGTTTTCATATGAACCAACCTTTTGTTAGACTAGCAATATTTTAGCATGAAAATAAAAAAGCAACAACTTTAATCACTCATTTTACAATAAATGAAACAATAAATTTTTAAAGGAGTATGATGATCATGGCTTTTAAAAATCCAGATGAACAAACAATACGACAATATTTAAAAGAAGCGAAAAATATCGCGGTTATCGGTTTAAGCGATAATAGCCAGCGGACAAGCTATCAAGTTTCAGAAGTTGTACAAGAACATGGCTATCATATTTTTCCTGTCAATCCAAAGTTAGCTGGAGGAAAAATATTAGGTGAAACTGTATATGCTCGTTTGCAAGACATCAAAGAACCGATTGACATTGTAGATATTTTCCGCCGTAGTGAGTTTCTACCTGATGTTGCAGATGATTTTTTAGAAACGGACGCAAAAGTTTTTTGGGCACAGTTAGGACTTGAAAATGAAGAAGCAGCGCAGAAACTACAAGACGCGGGACGTAATGATATTGTTATGGATCGTTGCATTAAAATCGAGTTAGGAAAAATGGATCAACAATGATGAACGTTTCTCAATTATTCAATGATTTTTATAGTCATTGTATAGATAATGTTTTACTATAACTTAAAAGGATCTTTTTAAGAAAAACTTCATCTTGGGGGTTTTTCTTCTTTTTTTTGTGTGCTTTTTAGCGTATGATATAGTATGTTCATGTGTATTATATGATTTAATTAATAAAAAATAAACAAAGAAATTAATGTTAGCAAGGAGCGTTGACTTTGGCAAAAAAAACCAATGAATACAATGATGCTTCTATTCAAGTATTAGAAGGATTGGAAGCAGTAAGAAAACGTCCTGGGATGTATATCGGCTCCACGGATCAGCGCGGCTTACATCATTTGGTGTATGAAATCGTGGACAATGCAGTAGACGAGGCGCTTTCTGGTTACGGCAACACGATCGATGTTACGATTTGTGAAGATAACAGTGTGCAAGTAACTGACTATGGGCGCGGTATGCCAGTAGGAATGCACTCTTCGGGGATACCTACTGTAGAGGTTATTTTTACAGTCTTGCATGCGGGAGGAAAGTTTGGACAAGCAGGAGGGTATAAAACTTCTGGCGGATTACATGGTGTAGGTGCCAGCGTGGTGAATGCTCTTTCTAGCTGGTTAGAAGTGACTATTGTTCGTGATGGTATTCAATATAAAGAAGTATTTAAAAATGGCGGCAAACCTGAAGATACGTTGAAAAAAATCGGAAAAACGAAAGAAGCAAATCGTACAACGGTACATTTTCTACCAGATCCTACAATTTTTTCAGGAGCCAAAATTTCTTATGATATGCTAGCTGAACGTTTACGTGAGTCAGCTTTCTTATTAAAGGGCGTTAAAATTAACCTGACGGATTTACGTGGGGAAGAAAAAGTAGAAGAATCTTTTCTTTATGAAGAAGGGATCAAAGAATTTGTTGATTATTTAAATGAAGAAAAAGATACTTTGACACCTGTTGCCTATTTTTCAGGAGAAAGAGATGGGATTGAAGTAGAATTTGCTTTTCAATATAATGATGGCTATTCAGAAAATCTCCTTTCTTTTGTTAATAATGTACGGACGAAAGATGGCGGCACTCATGAAGCGGGGATGAAGGCTTCTTTGACGAAATCATTTAATGAGTATGCTCGTAAAGTCGGTTTATTAAAAGATAAGGATAAAAATTTAGAAGGTAGCGATTTTCGTGAAGGACTGTCCGCTATTTTATCGGTACGTATTCCTGAAAACTTATTACAGTTTGAAGGACAAACCAAGGAAAAATTGGGTACACCAGCCGCTAGAACAGCAGTTGATAATGTGATCGGTGAACAGCTGATTTTTTACCTACAGGAAAATAGCGATATGAGTCAGATGCTTGTTCGTAAAGCTAGTAAAGCACGTTTGGCACGTGAAGCTGCTAGAAAAGCGCGCGAAGAAAGCAGAAATGGCAAAAAACGCAAGAAGGGCGAGTCATTGCTTTCCGGCAAACTAACGCCAGCGCAATCTAAAAATCCAGAAAAAAAGGAATTATACTTAGTCGAAGGAGATTCCGCCGGGGGTTCGGCAAAGCAAGGACGTGATCGTAAATTTCAAGCAATCTTACCTTTACGTGGAAAAGTCATCAATACCGAAAAAGCGAATATGCAAGATATCTTAAAAAATGAAGAAATCAATACCATGATTTATACAATCGGTGCCGGTGTTGGTCCTGAGTTTAGCTTAGAAGATTGTAATTACGATAAAATTATCATTATGACAGACGCAGATACCGATGGTGCGCATATTCAAGTCCTACTTCTTACCTTTTTCTACCGCTATATGAAACCTTTAGTAGAACAGGGCAGAGTTTATATTGCTTTACCGCCTTTTTATAAGGTAACTAAGGGTAGTGGAAAAAAACAAGTGGATAAATATGCTTGGACAGATGAAGAACTTGAAGTTATCACAAAAGATATGGGCAAAGGCTATACCTTGCAACGTTATAAAGGTCTAGGAGAAATGAATGCTGAGCAATTGTGGGAAACTACAATGGATCCAGAACATAGAACCTTAGTCCGGGTTAGGATTGATGATGCTGCCCAAGCAGAACGTCGTGTGACGACTTTGATGGGAGATAAGGTCGCACCTAGAAGAAAATGGATCGAATCAAATGTGCAATTTAGCTTAGAAGAAGATGGTAGTATTTTGGAAACTGCAGAAAGTGCAGAAGAAAAAAATACGTCTGTACAAGAAGACTCTCGTTAGACACAGAAATTATTTGATAAATAGAAGGTGAATTTTTGGAACAAAATAGTCAGATTCAAGAATTGACATTAGAAGAAGTAATGGGCGATCGTTTTGGACGCTATTCGAAATACATCATTCAAGAACGGGCTTTACCTGACATTCGTGACGGGTTAAAACCTGTACAACGACGGATTTTATTTTCCATGAATAATGATGGGAATACTTATGATAAAAGCTTCCGGAAATCTGCTAAATCGGTCGGAAATGTTATGGGGAACTACCATCCGCATGGTGATAGCAGTATTTATGAAGCTATGGTACGAATGAGCCAAAATTGGAAATTACGTGAAGTTTTAGTTGAGATGCATGGTAATAATGGGAGTATGGATGGCGACCCCCCAGCTGCAATGCGTTATACAGAAGCTCGTTTATCAAAATTAAGTGGGCAAATGTTAAGTGATATCGAAAAAGATACCGTAGATATGGTATTGAATTTTGATGATACAGAAGAAGAACCTACTGTACTACCAGCCAAGTTTCCCAATTTGTTAATTAATGGTT
>FLSG01003581.1_pt1 | contig 38981 bp, 37 predicted proteins | sample 1550511 | NCBI WGS metagenome assembly FLSG01 (sample SAMEA4031768, study PRJEB14383) | metagenome | biome: human; feature: oral; material: saliva | place: Philippines | collected 2014
TCTTTCATTTCATTTCCGCGTTCGCCACAACCAACATAAACAACGATATCTACATCGGCCCATTTAGCGATTTGGTGTTGTACAATTGTCTTTCCAGCACCAAAGGGACCTGGCACCGCTGCGGTTCCGCCTTTAGCAACCGGAAAGAAAGTATCGATTACTCTTTGTCCAGTCACCAAGGGTTCACCAGGAGTCATTTTATTTTTAGAAGGACGTGGTGTACGGATAGGCCATTTTTGCATCATTGAGAGTTCTTTTTCACCATTATCAGTTTCTAACACACAAACGGTTTCTGTAATATTAAAATCACCAGATTCAATACTTTTGATCGTACCTGAAACACCGTTTGGCACCATAATGCGATGTTCAACCGCTTTTGATTCCTCTACTGTTCCAATGATATCGCCAGGACCTACTTGTGTATCTACTGTTTGTTTAGGTACAAATGTCCATTTTTTCTCACGATCAAGTGGGTTAATTTCTGCCCCTCTTTCTAAGAAGTCACTATTTGTTTGTTTCATAAAGGTATCCAAAGGTCGTTGAATCCCATCAAACATTTGACTTAAAAGTCCTGGTGCTAATTCTACAGATAAGGGAGCACCCGTTGTCTCTACTGGTTCACCTGGGCCTATACCAGCAGTTTCTTCATATACTTGGATAGAAGCAACGCCATTCTCTAATTCAATAATGTCTCCGATTAACCCTTTTTCACTTACTTTGCAGACTTCATTAATTTTAGCACCTTGTAATCCGCTAGCAGTAACTAAAGGCCCGGAAACTTTTGTAATTGTTCCTACTGCCAAAAAATCTCCTCCTGCCTAACTGCAAATTGTTGTTTAATCATCATCTAAAATATTCATTCCAATCGCTTTTTCTACATTTTTATGAATACGGTCCATACCAATATCCAAACTTCCGGTACTACTTGGTATCGGAATAATCGCTGGCGTTGGCTGTCCATCATATTGAGCAATGGTATCTTCTAGCTGCTGAGCTACACGTTCAGTAATAAAAATAACGCCATAATCCTCTGCCATTGCTTCAATCTGTTGTCTAGCTTCATCTAAATCTGTCACCGGAAAGACATCGATCCCCAAGCCCTTAAAAGGCAAGATCGAGTCCTTTCCGCCCATCATTCCTATTTTTTTATACATAACTTTCACGCACCCGACTTCGAAGTGTTTCTTCTGGGATTTTATTAATTTTACCCACAAGGATCATCCGTAAGTTTCTAATTTCAACTTCTTTGGCAAAAAGATATCCCAAAATAGCTTGTGGACCAAAAGGCACCATTTTGTCTTCCTTTAAACGACGCATCAAAAAATTATCTCGGTTTAAATCTAGTTGTGTCAATTTTTTTTCTTCCATAATTTGATCATAACTATCTGCTAACAAATCCATATAATTTGTTTCTTCCATATAGCTCATGAAGTTTTCAAGAGAGGCACTGATTTCATCTACCATCTCTTTAGGACTTAGAGTACCACCTTTTTGTAAGACAGCACTTATAAAACCTTGTTTTTGTCCCATCAAATAACTTCTAAGAATGGTTGTAATATTGAACACATCAATATTTCTTTGAACCATTCGCTCGATATTGCTATCATTTTCGCTACGACTAAGCTTAATCATATGATCCCAGTAATAATTATCAAAAATAATATCAACAGCTTGAATCTCTTCATAATCTTCTATATATTGAAAAACAGCTTGTATACACTGATTCATTATCGGATCTACTTCATTGCTTTGTCGTAAGTTTACTAGATTTTTTAAAGTCGATAAGGGAAGAGTTCCCATCGGCACTAAAAATTCAGAAAAATCTTCTTGCGTATATTCTTGTTTAACCAAGACTTTTAAGTTCTGATAATCATATTGCAAAGCAACTAAATCAACGATGCTTTTGACCGGTGTAATACTGTAAACTAAATCAAAAGTTCGCTTTTTTTCAGCTATGAGTACTTCTTCAAAATCACGAACTTCATTATCATCTTCAATAAAGTCGCCATAAGTCGTTTCTTGTAAAATTGAATAGGCTTCTTCAGCTTCTGAGGCAGCCAGCATCCGATCCAATGTGTTTTGTGTCAGCAACCGACTCTCATAAGTCCGGATTCTAACGTTAGCGGTGCTAAATTGAATATCGTCCATTTTGACACCTCTTATTCTCCATCAAATATCAAGTTTAACAATTCGCTACTTAGCTCTTCTTCAGATGTACTTAACATTGCTTCAAAAGTAAAGTTATATTCAATTTCTCCTTGTCGTAACAAAAAACCGCTACGTTTCGGGATTGTACGCTCTGCTATTGATAAATTCATCTGAGATGGAGCTGCGTCTTGCCAAACTTTTTTGTTTTCTTCTGTTGCATGCTTCGCACTATTTTGACCAACAACCATTTCAACATCGCCGGTGAGTTGTATTTGCTCGATTTGAGTTTTTACAAATTGGTTAAAGTCTTCTACAGACATTTCTTTCATTTTTTTCAAACTCTCAGCAAAAAGATCTTTAAGTAGCTGCTGTCTTGCAGCTAATAAGCGGCTACGAGCTTTTACGTGAATATCTGACACTTTCAAACTCAACTCTGAACGACGTTCTTTTTCAAATTGTTCTACATTTTCTTCCGTTTGTTTTTCGATTTGTTCTTTTCTACTTTGCTCGTTTTTTTCTATATCTCTTTGCGCTTTTTTAATATACTGCTTTTGCTTTTTTTGTGCATCCTGGGTAATTTTATCTGTTAGATTTGTGATATCAGACATTTCATACCTCCTAGTTCATTACGAGCAAGAAGGAAATAACAAAGCCTAAAATCCCGTATGTTTCCATCATTGCTACATAAACGATTCCTTTTGTCACATGTTCTGGTTTTTTAGCCAAAATTTGCATCGCTGCAGCAGCTGCACGACCTTGCCATCTTCCGGCCCAAATTGCAGTAAATGCAATAGGTAAAGAAGCAATTAATAAATACATGCCATCTTGCATTGCCATATCACCAGAAATTTGTAAAAAGATCATAAATGAAATAACAAAGCCATATAAACCTTGTGTTGCTGATAATAGCTCTAAGATCAAAGCTTGTCCGAATTTCTCAGGTTGTTCAGCTGTCAACCCAGCTGCAGATTCAGCTGTTATACCAATACCAATTGTGGAGCCAATACCACCACAAATTGTCGCAATTGCGATCCCTAAGGCCGCAAAAAGAATGCCACCATTTTCATAAAAGAATGTTATCCAATTTTCCATTTTCTATTCTTCCCCCTGCTGTTGTTTTTGTTCTGAGACCACTTGAACATATGACTCATTTGATTTAAACGGCTTAAATGCACGGCCGCCACCTGTATAAAATTTATTGAAAAATTCCAGATATTGTAAACGAATGCCGTGTACATAAGCACTTAAATAACTCAAGAAAATATTCAAGCCGTGTAATAAAATAAATAGCACGATACCGATAGTAAACTTCGCTGGCGTTGGTAAGTAGCTTAAAATCAAATTAAAAGCTGCGCCAATACTACCACCAGCAACGCCTAGTGCCATCAAACGTGTGTAACTGATTAAATCACTTAGATAATTGGTAATATCCATAATTGAATACAAACTTGATCCTATTTTACCAATAATTGTATTGCCGTCTAAGCTACCGCCAATAATAACCAACACTAAACTAATAATCAGGCAAGTAATACCAACTGATTGCAAGTTTGTCTCTGGAACAAGTAACATTCCAGCTGCAATCATAGCTGCACTTACTAGAAAGAGCATCCAAGAGCCTGCTTGTAGCAAAGCTTTTAATTTTTCACTTTCGCGACGCCATAATAGATAAAATTTCAATCCTAATCCAAACATAATTTGAATGAATCCGAAAATCATGGACATCACAAGAATTTCTGTAATATCTGAATCAGTGGATAGTAATTGGAAAGAAAATTGCTTACCAAATATATTACCGTAAACCAAGCCCCACATCATTGTTGGCACCGCACAAATTTGAAACATATTGATATTTTGTTTCATACCTTCTTTAAAATGCAAAAAGTATTTTGCTAAGGCGCTGGCTACAAATAAAAGTAGGCCATAACCAAAGTCAGCAACCATCAGCCCAAATGCCAATGCGTAAAAAGGCATCATAAAAGGCGTAGGGTCTATTTCCCAGTATTGCGGTAAGCTATACATTTCAACTAAACCTTCAAAAGGCTTAATGAGTTTATGGTTTTTTAATAATACAGGCGTATTACTGTATTCCTCTTCTTTTACCTCAGCAAATTCTAAGAAATAGTCATCACCGACGGCTTGCCGAATTTGTCTATCTAATTCTTCAGTTTGTTTTGCTGGTACCCAGCCTGATAAATCCATCGTATACTCTGATTGTAATAAATACTGATTTGCGTGAACTCGCACAAGTAAACTATCCAAATACTCTGCGACCAACCCTAAATCTTTATAATTATTTTTTTGCGCTTTTAGCCGCGCTTTAATAGATCTTTCTTCTTCTACTAATTGATGTAAATTTTCTTTGACTTGTCTTAAAGCCTCAGCCGGTTTATCCTCATAAGGATATTCATATTCTTGAAAACCAGCGTCACTTAGTGTACTTTGGACTTCTTCTTGATTTTCTCGTAGAAAAAGAAGCAAAAGATAGGATGTTGTTGATGTTTGATGTATTATTTCAAGGTAAGAATTTTGTAGTTGTTCTTTTGCCATTCCTTTTTTCAACTGATTTATTTCAGTATTAGGAACCGTACCTAATAAGCCGATAGTTTCTTTGAACGTAGCCAAAACTGCAGGATTTTCATCAAAGTACTGCCATTTATTTAACTCATCTTCTTGCAAAGATAAGTCTTGTTTTTCCTGCTCAATGGCACGCAATCGTTTATCTTGTTTCCTTAAATCAGAATAAATATTTTTCCAGTCAAAAGTATGGGCATGTTCAGAAAGTTGTCTGAGCGTATAATGTCGTAATGGTTTTCGCAAAGCCTGGATCATACTAGGTTTTTCAACATAGGGCGCTAAAAAATCTCTTGCCCATGTTACATTACCGATTTGATCTTCAATTTTGTCAGCTTCAGGATGTTCTTGCATCTGACTAAAAAAAGCATTTGCTTGTTTATTAAATTTACTAGCTGAAAACAACTCAATTTGTTGAAAATCTTGGAGCTGTTCCATTACGGCATCTTGATTATTGTAAAAAGTAATCAAATTAAACTTTTGCATTTTTTCAATTGCCATATTCATTCACAACCTTATTTATAATAAGACTAAGCGCTTTTTCTCGCATTTCTGGCGAAATTGTCTGCAATTGTTCGACTTCTTTTTGCGTTTTTTCCATCAAGGGTTCTTTAATATTACGGAACTCTTCGTCGAACTTTTCACGAATCTCTTGCTTACGCTTTTCTTCATTTTCATCTTGTTCTTCTTGAAAATGAGCAATCCTTTTGTCGCTTTCTTCTTGTTCTTTACGCGCTTGTTTTTTTGCTTCATTAAGCAGCTCATCTGCTTGTTCTTCTGCTTTGGCTAATTCTTGGATCGCATCGACACTCATTTGTCACACTCCTTTTTGTAGTTTAGACAAAGTCCTAAAAAAATCCTCTATTAGCTAAGAGGATACGAAATAGTCTTTATTGCATTAATTTAACCAAAGGATAATCTGCCAGTTTATTTAAAAATGATTGCTCACTTTCATTAAGGAGCCCAAACATATTGTTCTCAACTTTTTTGGACTCATCATAAGATGAAAAAACTTGATCAGCTAAATTTCGTAACTGCACACAAGAATTTTTTCCTTCAATAGCATAATAAACGTCGATCATAAAAATATTCTCGATTGGTTTGGCTAACTTAAATCCTCCGCCCTTACTTGAGGTTGATGTAACGACACCGCCTAGAACCAATTTACGCAATATTTTTTTCAGATAGGAATCTGAGACGCTTAATTGTTTACTGATCCGATAACTTTTTACAGGATTATCTCCTTCTTCTTTTGCTAATATAAGAAGAACGTATACTGCTTCTTCTAGACTTCTTTTTAACCTCATGACCATTTCTCCTTTGAAGGACAAATAATATCCATAAATAATCTTACCAAAAAAAAATAACATCATCAAGCAAAGCGCCGGGTATTCCAATCTTTTACATACTTATGAAATTATTATGAAAAAAACTTTTAGATGAAAAAAGAAAGTCTACCAAAAAAGTAAACTTTCTTTTTTCTAGGGAATAGATTAATTTTTTTAAGGAGCCGGCTCATTATACACTGATTAATTGAACACGGACCATATTTTCATGCATAGATAAATCTTCTACCACTGTTTGATAAGATAACGAGCGCGGTAGTTCAACGGTATAAACATTGGTATAGACGCGACTTTCGCCTCTTTTTTTTACTTCAAAATCAACATCTTTTACTTCAATATTTTTTTCCTCAAAGTAATCCGTGATAAATTCTTTTGTCGTTGTCTTATGCACAAAACTGATTTCAATCTTCTTTAGCGTCGGGATATTGATTACTCGTTTTAATACAGTTAAAACGATCATAATCATCACAAAACTCACAATTGCAATGCGATAATTACCCATACCAATCGCAAGACCTAAACCTGCGACTGTCCATAGTGAAGCAGCGGTCGTCAAACCACGGACAACTTGTTTAGTAACAACAATGGTTCCAGCCCCCAAAAAACCAATACCACTAACAACTTGCGCGATCAAACGCGCTTCATCAGCACGGATGACGCCAGAAAAATCGGGGTTGTCTTTGGCAATTTCTAAAGCAGTATTTGTAATTTCTTTTTGGATCATAGCAATAAGTGCAGCACCAATACAAACAAGAATATGTGTACGTATTCCGGCTGGTCTATTTTTAAACTCTCGGTCAAAGCCGATAAACCCTGCAAAGGTACCTGCTAGTAACATACGTAAACAAATTTCGTAAATCGATAGATCGCCCGTCATCAGTCCACCTCCTTGCTTCATTTAAAAAATCCGAATGCCCTTTTAGAACCATTCGGATCACATTAGTATTCAACTATTCTTTGATATTTTCCCATGCATTCATACCGCCTTGAATATTTACGACGTCATAACCTAAGCTTGCTAAATAATCGCAAGCGCGAGTTGTCCGTACGCCAGCCTTACTGATTACATAATAGGTTAAATCTTTGCGCAAATTTTCAGCTTCAGTCACAAATTCGCCCACCGGCAAATTCATGGCGCCTTTAATATGATTTTTTGCAAAATCTTCTCTTTCTTGCACGTCTAATATCGTAATCCCTTCGTTTTGCAACATATATTTTAACTCACTTACAGTAATGGAAGGATACATAAGATCCATAACAAACGCCCCTTTACTTCTTCTCTTTTGATATTAGTTGAATTCTCAGCGTTTGTCAAAAGTTATACGTTTTACTTTTCTGGAAAACAGCTCTAGATTTTGGAAAACTAGAGGAAGTTTGAAAAAATTTTTATTCAATTTGCGTTATCAAAACAAGAAAAGAATTGTTGGTTAACAGAAAATAAACCAATAATTCTCTTTTTTGCTGCTAGACTTTATTTATTTTTTCTCAATGGAAACAGTAAACGCAACCCATTAAGAAGTACCAAAAGCGTGCTTCCTTCGTGTGCTAAAATACCAATTCCAATGTCCATTTTGCCTATAATATTTAATACACTTAATAATAAGACGACACCCATTGCAAAAATGATATTTTGCCAAACAATTCGACCTAGTTTTTTAGAAAGTTTATGAGCATATTCAAATTTCTGTAGATCATTTTGCATAATTACCGCACCTGCAACATCAATTGCAACATCTGTACCTTCTCCCATCGCAAAACCAATGTCTGCTTGGGCTAAGGCAGGAGCGTCATTTATACCATCACCTATCATCGCAGTCTTCCCATATTCAGTTTGCAAAGACGTAACCGCAGTTGCTTTATTTTCCGGTAAAATATTGCTGAAAACGTCATCGATTCCTAAAGCATGAGCAACAGCTTCCCCTGTTGTTTTTGCATCTCCTGTGATCATCAATGTATTTATCCGTTGCTCTTTTAAATACGCAACTGTTGCCGCTGCTTTTTCATCCGCTCTATCCATGAATGCAATCAGTCCCACAACTTCTTCATTTTCACTAAAATAAACCACCGTTTTCCCTGCTGAAGTAAGAGCTTCAGTTTTTGCAAGAATCTCTTCATTGACCTTATTAAATAAACTAGGCTTACCGATTCGATAAACATTCCCCTCGTAATTAGCAACGATTCCTTGTCCAATTTCATTTGTCACTGACATTTCAAGGGTTTGCGTTTTACCAAATGCATCTAAAATTGCTGTTGCCAATGGATGATTGGCGCTTTCTTCCATTGTTATAATCATTTGTTGCCACTTAGCTTGTTTTGTTTCATCTATATAATAAGAATCCGTCACTACAGGTTTTCCTTTAGTTAGTGTTCCTGTCTTATCAAAGGCCACTGCTTGGATATCCTGTAAATTCGACAGGTATGCACCACCTTTAAACAAAACGCCTTTTTTGGCCAAATTTGAAATAGCTGATAAAGTTGCCGGCACTGCACTTACTGCAAGCGCGCATGGTGAAGCTGTAATCAACAGAACGATTCCTCGATAAGCACTTACTTGCCAAGTCCAATTAATTACAAAAGGCATTAATATAATAAATAAAGGGATAATAAGGAGAACAGTTTTAACATACACAGGCTCGATTTTTTGTATTTTAGTTGCCGCTTTAGGCAGATTGTTTTGTGACTCTTCAACTAATTTTAATATTTTAGCAAAAACAGTGTCCGAAGAATCTCTAGTTACTTGCATAGTAAAGGTGCCTTCTCCGTTGATCGTACTGGCAAACACTTCTGCTTCTTCTGCTTTTTCTTTGGGCATACTTTCTCCATTAATAGAAGACTCATCGATTGACGTATGACCACTAAGAATAAAACCATCTGTCGCAATCTGATCTCCCGGCAAAACTTTCAGTTGATCGCCTACAGTTACGTTCTGCACATCAACTAATTTTGTCGAACCATCTACTTGCAACAATCTCGCTTGGGTAGGGTTTAACTTCAGTAAGCTTGTAATTTCTTTTTTACTTTTTTCTTCAGCAAACTCTTCAAGAAAATGAGCGCCCGCAAAGATCAATATTAATATCGCGCTCTCGTCAAAACTTCCAATTAACATCGCTCCTAAAACAGCTAGCGTCATTAGCAGATGCACGTTCGGATAAAATCTTTTTTCTTCTTTTGTATTTGTTATTGTGTCAACAATACCTTCAACTATAATATGAGAACCCGCAAAAATAACTGCGGCTACAAATAAGCAATTAGCAACTAAAGTTGAAAACGGACCGAAAGCCGCTAACAAATAAAAAGCAACACCTATAAAATACATAGGGATTTCGCCATGTAAATGCCCCGCGTGTTTGTGTTCTTTTTCTTGGTAATCGCTAGTGTTATTTACAACCGAGTCCTGTGATTTATCCATATTCATGCATCTCCTTTACCGCTATTATTCTAATTATTAGTAAGCGTTTATATGAATATATGTTCATCTCTTCAATTAAAGTTTACATGAATAACCATTCATTTGTCAAGCGAAATTTCATTGAAATTTGGGTTTTGTGAAATAATGTATAAATCAAGCCGACTGTATTCCTCGTTTCTTTTACTAATATATAATAGAATACTATTAGAAAGTACTTTTATATTAAAAAAATTAGAGAGGAGGAAAGTAATTATGATAACTCAAATCGATAGAAATTACTTAAAGCACTGCGTGGAATTAGCAGAGCTTGCTTTAGAAAAAGGAGATGCACCTTTTGGATCGCTATTAGTATCACAAGATGGTGTAATTTTATTTGAAGACCACAACAGGATTTCTGGTGGAGATAATACTCGCCATCCTGAATTCGAAATCGCAAAATGGGCAGCAAAAAATCTAAGGGAAGATGAACGTAAAAACGCTGTTGTCTATACTTCCGGTGAACATTGTTCAATGTGTGCTTCAGCCCACGGACTCGTCGGACTCGGACGTATCGTATATGCAAGTTCAACTGAACAACTAAAAAAATGGAGTGAAGAAATGGGAGCAGAAGGCGGACGGTTAAAAGGACTTTCAATCCAAGAAGTTATTCATGATACTGAAGTTGACGGTCCGGATGACGTTCTTTCTGAAAAAGTAAAACAGCTCCAATATAGATATCAAAATGAAAAGTTAGATTAAATAAAGCTATAAAAAAGGAACGACACTTTGCCGTTCCTTTTTTATAACCGTAATAATATCAACTATACTGTTTTTATTGCCTCACTAATAGGCTCGTCTCCTGCCAGTACTTCAAATTCTTTATGGATCGTTGAATCATCTTGTAAAGAAGCTAGTATTGTTTGAGCGATATCTTGACGAGGCACTTCACTGTGCTTAAGGCCCATGCCAACTTGAACTTTGCCATCACCCTCTTCATCTGTCAATGTACCAGGATGGATAATTGTCCAATCAAGATCAGTACGGTTTTTCAACCATTCATCTGCATAATTTTTGGCAATAGTATAAATCTTCAATGGCGCATCATTTTCGATTCCTTTAGCAATTTGCTTGCGCCCCGTACGGAAAGTACTTACCATCACAAAACGTTTAACATTTGCCTGCTGTGCAGCGGTCATAATTTTAATTGCGCCATCTAAATCAACCATAACCGTTTTGTCTAAACCACTACCGCCAGCGCCTGCACTGAAAACAACTGCGTCAACATCACTCATCGCTTCAGCAAAATCTTCAATAGAGTTGTAAATGATATCCAAAACTTGTGTTTCAATACCACGTTCATCAAAAAATGCCTTTTGACCCGCATCACGGATCACTGCTTTTTCTTCAACATCTGCATTATCTTTACTTAAATCTGCAAAGCATTTAGCGACTTTTCCGTTTGCACCTACTACAAGAACCTTCATATATAAGCTCCTTTCTTTGTCTTTACAAGTAGTGTACCATTTGTTTGTCACAATTTTAAAATGCTACGCTTTCATTTAAGTATCTTCATCCTCTATTCGTTGATTATAGTAGTCCTCGTAGTCTTCTTTTAAAATCTTATGCAAGGGCTCAATCTGGTTAAATTCATAACCTTCTTTTTTCTTTTGTACATACCAATCGAATAAAATATCCTCTCCTCTGCGTAATACCACCATTAAACGGTCTTTTTCAGCCATATCAAAATTTTCTATAGAATAGGATTGTGCTTCCAGTGCCTCAATGACTAACTGATTTTCCAAAAATTCCATATAAGAGTCTAGAACATCACCTTTTTTCTTAAAATTCACAAGTTTTTCTTGCATTTCGGTAGCTTTGGCCCACATGTCTTCAATTTCATTTTCTAACTGTCCCATTTGTTCATAAAAGTCATCCCGTCTTTTTTCCAAAGCATCAATTCTTTGCTTCGTTTCTTGTTTTCGTAATTCGTATCTTTTCACTATAACCCTCCATTCTAAATCAATTTTTCCAAACGTATGTTCGCTTTTGAGAACACTTTCATCATACCACTGCCGTTTTCTTTTGTCAACGCTTTATTTTTTATTGTTCTTTATTGAGAACAATGTTATAATATAAACTAAAGGGAGGAAAATTCAATTGAAAACAAATGATGAAATTATGGATATTTTTGATCGATTAAAAAATGAAAATAATCTTTCGATCAGCGAAATTGCTCGACGTGTAGGTATGGCAAAATCAGCTGTTTCTAAATATTTTAACCGACAAAGAAAATTTCCTTTAAATCGTATTGAAGTGTTTGCTCAAGCATTTAATGTCAGTCCAGATTATATTTTAGGGCAAGAAAAAATCCAGACTTACTCTGAAGAAATTACAAACCTTCCCGTTATTCAATCAATTACAAATGACTCCACGATTGTTGCTGAAGCAAGTCCTAAAAGTTACTATTCTGCAGCCTCTTCTAACCTCCCTGAAGGGCAATTGTTTTATTTCAAAATGAAAGACATAAGTATGGAGCCAAAAATTCCTAAAGAAGCAATCGTTCTCATTAAAGTACAAAAAGATATCGCTGATGAACAAATTGTAGCTGTCACATTAAATGATGATCCAACCCTATTTTTAAGAAAAATTAGGAAACAAGAAGGCTTCATTCTTTTACTAGCAGAAAACCCAGACTATGCGCCCATTATCGTTACTAAAGAAGAAGACATGAAAGTCATTGGAAAAGCAGTTCGGGTAAGTTATGATATATAGAATACTTCTCGATAGTAAAAGCTAAAGAAGTTTTAATTCAAAAATTACCAGTTAGTATCCTGGTAATTTTTGGATTAATATTTTCACTACTTATTAGCTAATACATCACTAGAACTTATCTTTTGTAAACATCTGATAAAATTCTGTTGCTATGCTTTCATAAGCTAAACGTAGCGCTGATGTTTCCTCTTTGGCATAACTTAAAAAGTTAATTGAACCGTACCAGACAATAGTTTTGTCAATAACACAAACATTTTGTAGCTTTGTTTTACTCTGATATACCTTTATCCCTATTTGTTCTAATTTTGCAAGATACTCTTTTTGTTTCTTCTGTGAGTTGGAATGTAAAAACTGTGGATCCATTGTCCACAACGATACATTAGCACTGATATCTTTAATATCAGCAAGTTCTTTAATAACCTTTTTACTTAAAAATGGCACTGATAAAACAATATCGTTTTCCGCCTTTTTTAGATCATCAATAAAAGAAGCAAAATAATTTTGACTAGTAAAAATTTCCGAGTGTTTTTCTTGGCTGTTTGCGTCTAACAAAACTTCGTATCCTAATTTTCGATAGGTTGTTAAACGTTTTTGATACATATTTGAAAACATCGGAATCATAAAATCTACATAATCATATACACGTAGTTCACTTTTTTGAGACAAATTTCTTTGAAGACGACCTAGATACTGTTGTAAAAGCCCACTCCAAGAAATTGGCATTGTTAAACAAATAGTATCTAAACTAGCTAAATCAAAACCTTCACCCACGTATTTTCCTGTAGCAAGTAATACGTAAGGTGATTTTTCTTTCTGTAAGCTATCAAGGATTTCTTTTCTCTTCGTCTCTTTGACTTTTCCATTTAATTCATATATAGGAAATGATTGTTTTGATTCTAGTAAAGAAAGCTGTCTAGAAAGTTCCTTTAGATGTTCAACTCGTTCACTGATAACTAAAATATGCTTTCCTTCATTTATATTATTTAAAATATCTTCAATAATAGACGAATTTCTTTTTTCGTTATTTGTTATTAAGCGATAGTTCTCGTGAATTTCGTTTGTAGCGATAGCATCACCAAATTCATCACCAACTGTTATAAAACGAGGAATTAATAATTGCTTATTTAACCTATCTTCAGCCTGCTTTTTAGCTTGCCAAATAATCTCACCACAACGCATAAATATAATTGGATCATGTCCATCTTTACGTTTAGGCGTAGCTGATAGTCCATAAATATATTGCATTTTACAATTTTTTATTACTTTTTCAAATGTAAATGCCGCAACATGATGACATTCATCGATAATCACCATGCCATATTGATCTAAAATTTCTTGCATTGAATCTTTATTTACAAGAGATTGAAATGTCGCAACATCCACTAAATTACTACGTTTAAATTTTGACCCGTATATTTGCCCTACTTTATCTTTCTTTTTCTGTCTACCTTTATCAGTGAATTCTACCAATGGTTCATTTTTTATTGAAAGAAATTTATTTAACTCTCTTTTCCATTGATCTGCTAAATTCTTATTTTGTACTAAAATCAACGTATTCACTTTTTTATGTGCAATCATTTTACAAGCCAAAACAGTTTTACCAAATCCAGTATGTGCAGAGATAACGCCCATATTTTGTTTTTTTGTTATTTCTAAAGCTTCTTTTTGTTCCTTTGTCAATTTAGCATTAAAAGTTACATTAACTTTCTTCCCTTTTGTCGTCATATCTACTATTTGAACATCGTTAGCAATTTGCTTTAATTGTTTTTTTAATCCTCTTGGAATATACACTTCATCCTTTGATTCATTAAACAACGAAATAATTCTAGGATACTTATAAGTAGGTTGACGCATTGTTTGTCGCTGATAGAACTCTGGGTTGTGGAAAGAAGACAAGCCTTTTAATTTCAAAATTGCTTTTTTAGTTAGTTCATCTTTTCTTATCGTTAGAACATTGCTTTCATATACTACTAAAGAATCAAGCATTTCTTCCGAGTTTTCTGCTAATAGTTCAATCGGCTGCAACCGCTCTTCTTTATAATATTGCAAATCATTTTCATTATCTAACTGATCAATAGTGCTTCCTACTTTTTTTCGTGAATACTTTAAAATACTTGCAAGATAAGCCCACTGATTTTGATAAGGATTTAAATTTTCGTCTAGAAAAACACTTTTTCCTTCCAAAACTCGATTCCCCTGTAAAGGCAAAGCGATTAGGTTACCAAAACCTCTTTTGGGTAAAGTATCTTGACTAGGAAACATTCGATCAAAACTAGAAAAGGATATACTAGGTTCAACTGCCATTGCCTGTGTTAAAAGCAATGTACCTAAGCGTCGAGCAAGTTTACAAGACAATGCCTCTTCAAAGAAAAACCATACGTGAGCGCCTTGCCCAGATTGTGATTTTTCAATAGTAGCTGTTAAACCATGACTTTTGCTTACTTCTGCTACAGCTTTGACTGCTGCTTCCCATTCATTTTTGTCAAAATCTAAAGCTAAAAAATAGCAAGTATCGTCTTTTAGTATAGGATAGACCCCTAAAAACTTCTGGCCCTTTAAATGGTTAATTAAAAATTTATCTTCAAATTTTTCATAAACACGATTTCCATTACTATCAACTTTAATCCCTGAACGTCCCGCTTCTTGCTCCCACTGATAAACAGGTGCATATACGTACCTTTGCTGTTTTTTATTATAATATCTATTAGCAAAAATATCCGTGCGACCTTTGAACAAATTTTTATACAGTGAAATATCCAAGTTAATTGGTTCTTGCGCGACAATTTTTGCAAATTCATCCAACGATAATGAATAGAAAGTTTCATCAAACTCTTTCACAAAAACCACTGACTTTTCCTTTGTCCAATAATCTTGAATAATTGTTTTCGCGATCACTTGTGTTCCATCTTTCAGTTGATATTTTTTCGGAAACCTAACCATAACTATCACCTTGAACTTTACCTTTTGTTCGTATTTTAACATAGCTAGAAAACAATAAACAAAAGTTTACTACTAGGCTTTTAACTAAAAGAACAACACATTTGAATGATTACTTTTGAATAATTTTTATTAAAACTTTAATCAAAAAAATGTCACTAAATTATCTTTGCTTTACCTTAAAATTTAAGGTGGAGAAAATTTAAGTACTTAATTCTTCTCCACCTTTTTTCCAATATTCTTTTTTATATTAATACAAATAATTTTTATATCTTTTTTAAATTCATTTGCTCAAGTTTCTTACGAAGAAGTTATCCATACTTTGATCACATATCAATAATACGTACTCCTTCACCAAAGACAGATTCCCAATCAGATTTAAATGTTGCCAATGTTTGTTCTGTAAATGGATGTACAGACATATTATTCAAAAGATCTAAAGTAACAGCTACATTCTCTGCGCCAGCTTTAAGCACTTCTTCAATGTCATTATTATTTTTTAAAGAGGCAGCGCAAACTTTACAACCTATTCTTCTTTCGATAAATGCTTTTTTAATTTCTTTTACTACAGCGGCACCATTTGCGCCTAAATTATTTAACCTACTTACATAAACTGCTACGTAATCCGCTCCAGCTTCAGCAGCTAACATTGCTTGGTTAAATGTATAAATCGCTGTACATGAAGTCCTGATACCTTCTAACTTTAATTTCTTTATTGCTTTTAAACCTTCTGGACAGGCAGGTATTTTAACAAACGTATTTCCTGGAATTAGTTCCATTACTTTTTTCCCATCTTCAACCATTTCTTCTGCTGTATCTCCCATAGCTTCTAAGAAAAATGGTAAGTCATTACCAATAACTTCTCTGATTATCAATGCATTTTCTATAAAAGAAATATTTTTCCCTTTCAAATCCTTTGCTGCAATTGTAGGATTCATACTAACAGAATTAACAGGAAAGACGTTGATTGCCTGTTTTACCATCTCTAAGCTTCCTGTGTCTAAACAATATTCCATATCTATTCCTCCATTCTTAACCTAATATTCCTACTGCACCTAGTAAAACTCCTATAACCATAATACCAACGATTTGGACTAATATATTAACTTGTTTCTTATTTAAATAAAAGAATAAAAATGTTGTAAGTAATGGTAGTAAACTAGGCATAATCTCATCCAAAGAGTCTTGTAATTTAACTGCAGATTCACCGACTCCTAAAGTAATAGGTGTGGACATAGATACAGTTGATGCGATCATAGATCCTATTACCATTAACCCTACTATTCCCATGCTTAGCATTAATTTATTCATAATACCTGAATTAGAAATCTTAGTGATAAAATCGTTTCCTAATCCATAACCATATTTTACTCCTAAAAAACGAATTGTAAGCGTGGGAATATTGTAAATTAATAAAAACAAAATTGGTCCAAGTGGATTGCCATTTCTACAAAAACTTGCAGCAATTCCTGTTGCAATTAACCTTAGTGTTCCAAATATTAAAGAGTCCCCAATACCCGCTAATGGTCCCATTAGAGCGACTTTCATTGAATTAATTGATTTTGTATCAAAATTAGGATTATTTGCATTCTCTTCTTCCATTGCAGCAGTTATTCCAAAAATGAAAGGATGGAAAACTGCTTGACAATTATAAAACTCTAAATGTCTTTCATATCCTTTAACTCTATCTTCTTTATTTGAATACAACTTATTGATTACAGGAATCATTGCATAAACAAATGACATATGTTGTTGCCGTTCAAAATGCCAAGCGTGTGAAGTAGTAAAACTACGCCAAAATCCCTGTTTCAACTCTTTTTTTGTCAATGTATTAGATAAATTAGAACTCACTTATATCATCTCCCTTAGACGCATTATCTCCTTTATTTTTAAATTCATCAGAAATAAATAATACTCCAACGATTGCTAGTGCCATAATAACCACTCCAATAGCTGAAACTTCCAAAAAAGCGGTCAAAAAAAACCCTAGAAATAGAAAAATAGCTATTTTCTTTGATAAAATCATAGACATTAACTGGGCAAACCCCAAAGCTGGTAAAATTCCAGTAGCAATCGTTAATCCGTTTGATAACCAACTCGGTATTGAATTTACAATATTATTCATGAAATCATTTCCGAGAAAATAAGCAATAAAAGCAATTATTGCAAAAATAAAATAATTCATGAAACCAGTCCCCAAAAATGCTCTTTCAATACCTTTATATTGGCCTTTTTCAGCAAATTTATCTACAAATTTCGCTATTAAGGGATTAACAACACCATATAATAAATTTACAACAAATGCAGAAAGTAAAGCCGTTGGCATTGCAATAGCCACCGCGGTATCAACACCAGTATTAGCAGAAAGTGCAAAAGCTGTACCAAGTACTGATCCTACTATCATATCGGGCGGGATAGCTGCACCTATCATAACTGATCCCATAAAAACTAATTCTAATTGAAAACCAATTATCACGCCTGCTTGTAATTCCCCAAATAAAAGTCCTACTAACGCCCCTAAAAAAATAGGCCTACCAACCATCGCAGTTCCAATGAAAAATTCTGCCTTTCCAATAAATACCGCTAAAGCTACATATAAAGCTTGAATCATCTTTTTCCTCCCTCTCTTTGAACGAAATTATTCAAAGTAAGTTTTTGAAATTTATTTTTTTATCTCCAGGTACTTGCCTAATTTCAATGTCAACATTACTCTGAAGCATCTCTTTGAGAAGCTGCTCTTCACTAGGAAATAAATTAATGGCCTTAGTAATATTCCTAGCTCCTTTTTCAGCTTTTGTCCCTCCTAAGTTAATTGTAGTTATCTCTGGATAACCTTGGCATAGACGATAAACATCTTCCACTGATTCCACAATAATAAAAAGTTTATACTTATCAGTTATGCCACTTTTTAGTGCTTCAATAGAATCTTTAATACTTTTAACTACTAATTTCACGCCTTGTGGTTTTGCCAATTTGATAGTTGTCTTACGAACCTCATTTTGGGGGACATCATCGTTAGCGATTAAAATACAGTCTGCTCCTAAATTTTGTGTCCATGAAAAAGCAACCTGTCCATGTAACAGCCTATGATCTACGCGTGTTAATAAAATCATGTTCTTTCCTCCTCAAAATTCTTCTTCTTCTACTTCTTTATCAAAACTTTCATTACAAAACTGAATAGATTCTTTACAATTATCTAATGACTGCAAAATAAGTTCGGTAAGTTTATCTGTATTTGCAAACTGAGTTGAAAATTCAATTAAAAATGGTAAATTTAAACCTGCTATTAAATAAAAGTCAGGCCTTTTAATATAGCGTAAAAATTCGTTGTTTACACTTCCACCGAATAAATCTGTTATCACAATTAGTTCTTTGTTCTCATTTTCTAACATCAATTGATCTATTGTTTTTTTTAAATCAAAATTTTCACTTATGTAGCAATCTAATGCACTAATAGCTGCGTTCTTCCCACAAATTAACTCCAATGAGCTTAAAATGCCTGAAGCAAATTTTCCATGGGAAGCTAATATGATTTTTCTCTCCAATCCCTTCACCTCGCTTACACTTTTATAAAAGAAAAACGCATGCCAACTTTAGTGGCATGCGCTGATTTTTCTAAAATTCTTCGTCTGTTGTTACTTCATCAAGATTTTTAAATAATACATCAAAAATATAAGCAATCTCTGAATCTGGTATTTTGACACTATAATCTTTTTCTATCACACTAAAAGCAAATTTAATTTGTTCTAATGTTTTGTTTTGACACTGATACAATTTCTCATAGCCATTATAAGTATTGATTGGCATATTACGAATTAGCCGTTCGATTAAACAACTGATATGAACATATAAAGCGACACGTTTTGCATTGGTGATAGTCATTTGAGCAATTTGCTCAAAGTCCCGCATAAATAAATCAACTTCACGCATCACTTTTTCTGTATCAAGAATCGTTACAGAATCAATTACTTTTTCTAACGAAAAATTACGAACTAAATTTTCATTGAAACGTTTATTTTCTTCTGCTTCCATCACGTCAGTTAACCACTCATTTAATTGCTGACTTTTATTTCCAGAAATTAACTCTTCTAATGAAAGGTATGGTATCCCTTCTATATTAGGGTTAGCAGTTCCGATAATGCCTAGACAATCATACATTGAAAAGATGGTTTCATTGCGCTTTTTATCTTTAAGTAATTGGTATTCATAAGGAAAAATTTTAAGTTCACAACTCTTTGGTAAACTTTTTTCCAATAAATGGGAAATTTGAGTTGCTGTTCCTATCCCAGTAAAACAAGTTGTAATTAAAGCCTTCATTTTATTGGTTTCTGGATAAATGATTTCCCAATCTAGTGGCGCTTGTTGGGCTGATTGATCAACCATTTCTTGTAAGGAGAGGTCTTTTTGCAGTTGCTCTCCCATTGAGATGGCTAAAGGTGTTGTAACGTTATTCATAATCACAACCGGCGCTGTAATTTGCTTAGGAAAATATTGATAAATTTCTTTTAGTGAGCCCATATCCACTAAAATGACTAAACCATTGGATATATCATTATGCTCTGTATAGTCTAAAATTTCCTCGGCAATCTGTTGTGGTGTTATGTCTAAAGGCATATCAAAGGATTCAAAAATATCTTTATTTAAAAAACGATTCGCCACATTCGCAATACTACTAGCAGTAGCATAACCGTGAGCAACAATGATCGCTTTAGGAATACCGATTTCCTTTGCCCAATCTGCACGTTTAAGGTAAACAGCAAGTATAATTTTGTCCATTGAAGAGATTTCCAAATCAAGTTTGGGCTGACACAATTCTAAAATCCTCTCAACATAACGAAAACTAGCAGGATAAGCGTGTTCAATTTGTTGTTCTAATTTATGGATTAAACGGTTGATTTGTTGGTCTTCAGATGCCCAACGATTATTTCCTCTCTGGAATAAATAGTAACTAATTGCGTATATACTATTACCATCAAAACGGATTTGATAGGAAGCCTCCATTTGCTTAAAAGTATCTCTGATATACTGCGTCAAATAGATTAATGTCTCATGTTTTTGCTGTCGGTCTGTTTCAAATAAAAGAAAGTCAAAAAGACGATCAACTTCTGTCTTTAATTGTTCTTCGCAGTTTTTTAAGTGTTCATCATTTTGTTGAAATTCTATAAACATCCGTTCAAAAGAAGTCAATACTCTTTGCTGCTGTGGCTGGTTTTTATTTATTAATTGTTCCATTGTGACATGTTCGTCAAAAAGAACGTCCTCTTGGACAGAAGACTGAACACTAGTACTAGATGCATTTAAAATAGTTTCTGGTAAATGATAAATAGTTACTTTCACTTGATCATTTTGCTTTTGTTCAGAAAATGCTTTGGCGATGGTTACTTTAATACTGCTTTTTAACTCACCAATATTTCCTTTGAATTCAGCACTAATAAGTAAAGATAAAACTTGTCCTGTTACCTTAATGGGAAGACGAATCTTATTGTATTCAGCTAATAAAAATGAATATACTAGTTCAAGCCGCTCTGCCTTACTTCTTTCTGTTAAAGAAGGTAACTCAACTTGGATAGGTATCCTTCTAATAAAAGTTGTTAAAAAACTACTCTCTAAGTTTTCAGTTGTGGCAAAGAAAATCCGTGTATTAATAGGAATTGCTTGATTCGTTTCTCCCATCCGATAAATGACTCCTTGGTCCAAAAAAGTAAATAACTTTTCTTGGCCTTCATCATTTAAACGATGCACTTCATCTAAAAAAAGTATCCCATTATTCGCTGCCTCAAAAGCTCCTTTCTTATCTTCCTGGGCTCCTGTAAATGCACCTTTTATATGCCCAAACAAATTACTAGTCAGCAATTCAGGATTATTCGCATATTGCGCACAATTAACGGTTACAAAGGGAGCGCCCTCCTTAATTATTTCATGTTCTAGACAGTACTGATAAATCAACCGGACTAAAAAACTTTTCCCCGTCCCACTATCGCCTGTTATTAATGCTGGTAAACCGCCATCAGGGTAAGACAAAGCCGCTTTAATTTGTTCAATTGAACGGTTTAAACTTTGATTATAACCAATTAATAAAGAAAACAGGTCTTTTTCTTCTTCAAATAAGGGTTGCTCTTCTTTTATCTCGTATATGCCTTGATAATTGAAATATTTTAAAGGAAAAAATTGTTGATCAAATGCTGATTTATGAAAGTAATACACTGGACGTGAATTTATTTTAACTAGCTTTTCTTCATCATTTAATTGGTTTAAATAATGGCTAACCGTGTTTCTTTTTACTCCAAAAATTTCTGCTAATTTTTTTGCTGTAAACAACTCGTCCAAAGTATCCAAATCAAGAAATGCTGTTTGATTTTTCAAGTAATTTAATAAGCTATCTTTCAAAAACTCCACCTTCTAAACCAATTTTAATAAAATAAAAAGCAATAACGTTCTTGTTAGCGTTATCTTTTTATTATTGATAATAACATATAAAAATGATAAAAAGCAGTTTATTTTATTGATATAAAAAGAGAATCTCTTCTTATGAATAGTTTTAACTGCTTAAATTATGCTAAAATTAATTATACACTGATAATTGAATTTACGTTTAAAGTGAACAAATTTAGCTGTAAAAATAAAAACCACACAAGAGGAGAATTCTATGCAAACACCAGAGACAGTTTTACATTTTTGGTTTCACGAATTAGCACCAGAGCAACAATTCAATGGTGGTAGTGAAATCGATCAATTAATTACTGAACGATTCAAAGAACTGCATCTACAAGCTAGCCAGGGTGAACTTGATAGTTGGCGCGATAGTATACAAGGGCGACTGGCAGAAATCATCATTCTCGACCAGTTTTCTCGTAATATTTATCGTGGACTAGCAACATCATTTGCTTTTGACTCTATGGCGCTGGCTTTATCCCAAGAAGCCTTAAAAACTAAACAAGCACACCGATTAACACCAGATGAACTTGGATTTTTATTAATGCCATTTATGCATTCTGAATCAAAAAAGGTTCATCAAACAGCTATACGTTTATTTGATCAACCAGGACTAGAACTATATTTAGATTACGAAAAACGTCATAAGAAAATTATCGATCGTTTTGCTAGATACCCGCATCGCAACGCAATCTTAGAAAGAGTTTCAAGTGATGAAGAACAGAAATTTTTGACTGAGCCAGGTAGTTCATTTTAGTTTTAGTAAAATATTGGTAAAAATTGTCTGTAATTTAAGTTTCTTTGATAATAAAATAGCCGAACGATAGAAAGAAACTGTTTAAGTTTTATCGCAAAAGACAAAACAATTAACAATTCTCATCAATATCGTTCGGCTATTTTTATTTATTTCAAAGTTTTCATCTCAAAATCTTAACTTTACTCGTCATCATCTTCGTCATTTGAGGCAATGACATCATTTACAAAGGTTACATTATTTATTGCAGCATTTATCAAATCTGGTTCTTTATCAACCATTTCACTATTGATAAATTCAATGACCATCGGCATATTCATGCCTGCATATAATTTGATGTCAGCTCCTCTCATGATCATTTTTGAAACGACTGTACAAGGCGTGCCTCCCATCAAATCACACAAAACTACAAAATTATCTAGGGAGGCAATTTCTTTTTCAAATTTCTCTTTGAATTGTTCCTGTCCTTCTTCTGGTAAAAGAGGAACAGTATGGATGTTTTCCTGGGGTCCCATAATCATTTCGGTACTTTCCTTTAACGCCTCGCAAAACTTTCCATGACTGATCAATACTAATTGTTTTCCCATAAGTTAACCTCTCAGACTAATTACCCAAAACGCCGAACGCTGATAAAGCAACACTAACGATTAATACAATAAAAATTGCTTTAGTTGAAGTCATATTTTTCTTTCCTAATAACCAATAAATGCCTCCTACGATCGCTGCTGGCAGTAATTTTGGCATAATCATATCTATACTATTTTGTAAATCAAGCGGCACTCCACCGATACTAGGCGCTGCAGCAATATTTACATCAATCATAGTTGCAACTAAAGCACCTACCATGAACACCCCCAGCAATGTTGCAGCATCTGTTAGTGAAGCCAGTTGATCTTGCATATCCGTTATTAAAGAAACGCCTTGTCGGTGCGCAACTTCTAATTGTTTCCAGCGAAAAATCATAACTAAAATTTGTGCCGCTATCCAGATAAAAACGCCGACTGCACTGCCGTTAGTTGCCATATTTGCAGCTAGTGCTCCAAAAATTGCAGGTATTAATGCGGCAAAAATAGAATCACCTATTGCTGCAAAAGATCCCATCAAACCAACTTTTAGTCCATTTACTGTTTCTTTTCCATCAATTCCTTGTTCTTCTTCAACGGCTAAATCGATACCTGTGATAATGGTATTAAAAAAGTTAGATGTGTTGAAAAATTGCGTATGAATTTTCATCATTTCTTTTAATTCTGGCGTGTCATCTCCATATATTTTACGCAATTGCGGCAAAATCATATACAAGTAACCTGTACCTTGCATACGTTCATAGTTCCAACCAAGTTGAAAACCCAACAAACTTCTACGATTGATTTGATTAAAATCTTTTTTTGTTAACTTATAATTAGAGTTCGTCATCTTCAATTTCCCCCTCTGTCGACTCGTCCTGAGCTGATGTAGATTGTTGCGGTGTTCCTTTGCCATTTTGCCCATTCTTATAACTGATCGTAGCCAGGGCAAGACCAATCAAGGTAATAGCCAACATAGGTAGCGCATTAAATGTTCCTTCAAAGTTTTCTACAACTTCAGCCACGTTTTCTCCTAAAAATTGGATATCATCAAATACTACACTTAACAAAGCAGTGATAGTAAAACCTAATATTAGATAGGGGATATGTTTTTTGACTGGTAAATAACGTAGTAAAATAGCAAAACCAACAGCTGGTAAAACAGCCCCAGCAACTTCTAAACCATCACCTAACCATTGCAATTCATTATTTAAAACGCCAACAATACTTTGGACTAGACCACCACCAAAAGTTAAGGCTAGAAATACTGGTATCATTCTAGAAAGTGACCATGGAGCTAATCCTAGTAAGAAGTTACGTTCGACGCCTTTATAATCAAACTCCTCAATCTTTTTATCTATACGATGTGCAAAGAAAGTGTTAGCAAAACGCGCCAAAATATCTAATTGAACTAATAAACTAGCTACCGGAACACCGATCGCTGAAATTGCTTGTTGTGGGTTCATTCCTAATGAAACTGAAAAGGCAGTAGCCATAACTGTCCCTGAATTGGCATCGATACGTGTAGCGCCTCCAAATGTTCCTACGCCTAAAATCGTTAATTGCATCGAACCACCAATAAGTAATCCTGTAGTCAAATCTCCCATAATCAAACCACTAATCATTCCAGCGAAAACGGGTGAGCTTGCAGAAGAATAAAGTTGTATCTCATCCCAAATTTGATAACCAGCATACAATGTTAATAAAAGTACCTGCCACCATGCAATTGCCATAATCTTTTCCCCCTTATGCTTTCAAAAGACTCATGAAGTCTTCGGCTTTATCATTAGGCACCATTTGAGAAAACAAGTGAACCCCTTTTTCATTTAACCATTTAAAGTTTTCAACATCCTTATCTGTTACATTAATAGAGCGTGTAATTGAATGTGTTTCATCAGTTTGTGACATATTTCCAATATTGATTTCTTTAATAGGAACGCCTTTTTCCATTAACGAGATAAAATAGTCAGGTTGTTTGGCTATAATTAACAAACGTTGTGAATCATACTTACCAGCTAAAATATTATTTACAGCTTTTTCGACAGGCAAAACGCTTAATTTCACGCCGCTTGGTGTCGCCATTTTCAAACCGCTTTTTTCAACATCGCTAGTTGCTACTTCATCATCTACTACCATAATGCGTGTGATATTTAACTTTGTCGTCCATAAATTCGCCACTTGTCCATGAACAAGGCGTCCATCAATTCTTGCTGCGATAATCATTGTTTTTATCCTTCTTTCATCGTTTTAAATACAGGAGCTGCTAACAAATCGATCTTGGGTTGATACCGACCTTCCGTTTCAAAAATAATGATCTGATTATTGCCTGTGCTTAAATATCCTTTAGGTATATATAACGAAAGTGTCGGACCCGTTTCCCAGAATCGTCCAATATTTACATTATTTACCAAGACCACCCCTTTCCCAAATCCACTTAAATCAATAAAACAATCTTGCGGTGCATCAATTTGTACTTCATAACGATAAAAACTTGGTGTATTTTGTTGCCATCTAGCTGTAAAATCAATATTTTCACCTGTCTCAAGAGGCAAGCGGTACTGTTGCCAGTTTGTAATAAAGTGTAAATCAGCAACCACGCCTTGTCGTAAGCCTTTTTGCTGAGTTTCAGCCAATAAGCGATGTCCATAGTTTACGCGCCCCATATTTTCCATTAAAAGATCAAGCTGACTACCTTCTTTTTTAGGATGAATAAAGATATCTTCACCAATTTCATGTTGATATTGCGTTGCCATTAATTGCTCATCTATAAATAACTGCGCTCGATCACGACCGTCGATGATACGAATCTTCTCTTGCTGAGCATCTTTTTCAATCGAAGTTCGATAAAGAAGATAGCCTGTATTTTGTCCTAAACTTTCCATAGTTTGCGGATAAGTTGATTCTATTGGCTGACTGATTGTTTCAATGGTTGAAAAAAGACTTACTTTATCTGCTAAAGGTATATTTCTTACTTGCATACTTTCTTTGACCAATGGCGGTTTTTGTTCAATTTCAGGATAATAATGTTGCAACATTTGTTGAATTGCATAATATTTTTCTGTTGGATTTCCTTGCTCGTCCAGCGGTGCCCCATAATCATAAGAAGTGATCTGGGGCAAATCTGTTTGCCCTCGTGCAGAACATCCATTCATAAAACCAAAATTTGTTCCGCCATGAAACATATATAAATTAATACTTCCTAATTCAAGAACTTCATGTATTGCTTCTGCTAGCTCTTCAGGATCCCGTTTTACAATAGGTTCTTTCCAACGATTGAACCAACCGTCCCAAAATTCCATGCACATCAAAGGCCACTTTTTCTGATGCTCATCAAAGAAAGATTGCATAGAAGCAAAATTTTCCTTTGCTTTTGAGCCAAAATTACCGGTCACCAAAATATCTTCATCGATCATACTTCCCGTTCGCAAGGTTGCTCTCCAAGGACCATCTGAAGTAAACAGTGGTGTCGTTATTCCTCTTTGGCGTAATAACTTCTTAATGGCATTTAAATAAGCTTTTTCTTCCCCGAAAGAACCGTACTCATTTTCCACTTGCATCATTAGAATATTTCCGCCCGCTGATAATTGATGAAGAACTAATTTTTTTATCAGTACATCATAATATTGTGCCACATGTTTTAAATAGACTGGATCACTAGAACGAATATGACAGTTTTCGTTTAATAACCAAGCAGGTAGTCCTCCCATTTCCCACTCGGCACACATATATGGCGAAGGTCTTACTATAGCGTATAAACCTATTTCTTGTGCCTGTTTTAAAAATTTTTCCAAGTCTAAGATACCCTCAAAGGAAAATTGTCCTTTTTGGGCTTCGTGCATATTCCAAGGAATATAGGTTTCAACTGTGTTAAATCCAAGCGCTTTCAAATTATATAAAGAATGATGCCAATCATCGGGATGAACACGAAAATAATGAATCGCACCTGATAATATTTTAAACGGTTTATTATTAAGTAAAAAATTTTCCTTTATTTCAAAAGTATTCATTTTTTTGCTCCTTTTGATAACGGTTTCATATATTAATATATGAAATTTTTATTATTCATTTGTCAATAGTTCCTTAATAATTTGGTATGTGTTAAAATCAATATATTAATTGCTGGAGGTGCTAGCTTGTGAGGCCTAAATACCAACAAATTGAAGACGAACTAAAAAAAGAAATCACTGTTGGCAAATTTCAAAGTGGTGAAAAATTTTATACAGAAGCAGAAATCATCAAGCGCTTTCAAGTTAGTTCAATCACTGCCGTACGTGCATTAAACGAACTTGTCAAAGATGGTTACATTGTACGTCAACAAGGACGTGGTTCATTTGTTTCTCGCGCAAGAAAAGGACGAATTGTTGAGTTTTCTGATATCGAGTTATTTCCTATCAATGAAGATCAAGTAACTGTATTATCTATTACACGAGATAATAGCGAAACATTCTTGAAAAAGTTAAAATTACCTAAGCAATCCTTTTACTATAAGATTGAACGTCTTCGCACAACAGGAAATCAGCCTTACATTTACCAACAAACCTATCTTCCTGAGCAATACGTCAATCCAAATTATAAAGATTTAAGCTATTACAATTCTATCTATGAACGTTATCGCTTGGATTACAATATTCATATGACAGAAGAAACTTTCGAAGAAACAAATGAGATTGCTTTTCCCACGCCACATAAGGTCGCAGATAAACTTCAAATGTCAGTAAATGAACCTAGTATTTTGCAAATCAAAACCACTACACAACGTAACACCCGACAAGTCCTTGAATACGTCGAAAGTTATAAAAAATGGAACTTTTACAAATTCAATATCAAATCCGAAATCAGCTAAAAAAGAGATGAGCATCACTTTTGTCATCTCTTTTTTTATTTATTGCACATTAACCTTATCATGCCAAGAATTTGCTGTTTGATGTAAGACGCGATTTAAGGCTTCAATATTTTCCTTACCCTCTGCTTGTAGCCAGTTTACAACAGCGTCTTCTCCTTTTTCAACAAATGGCGCAACGCCATTTTTCCAAGTCGCACGACCACAAAGTACACCGTTGAAGGTGGAATGTGCATCATTGGCAAATACCAGTGTTTTCTGGAATAACTCCGCAGAAACGCCTGCGCTCAAAAAAATGAATGGCAGTTCAGTGGCATCGCTTTGTTCTTTAAAATAAGTTTTTGCTTGCTCTTTTGTATAGACATAATCTTTCCCGTATCCTTCCACATAGTTCATGTTTACGGGTACTTCAACTTTTAAAACATCTACATGATATCTTGATTTAGCAAATTCTCTCATTGCTTCAATCACTTTATGGGGCTTTACTTTGGCAAATTCGGCTGAAGAATTATCCTTTATATCCGCATCATAAGTTACGATTTCTAAATAAAACGGGATATTTTGGGCTAGACATTCACTTCCTAATCGCTCAATGAAAACATGTTTAAAATGATTGATCTCAGTATCTTCATCGACATCATAATATAATAAGAATTTAACAGCATCAGCGCCTGCTTCTTTAATACGTAGTGCCGACCAATCATCCAAAAGATCGGGCAGACGTCCCGGTTTTGTTGCGTCATAACCTGTCTTTTCATAAGCTATTAACAAACCAGCCTCACTATCTCTTGCTTGAGCTGCCGGCAAACCATATTCTGGGTCCAAAAGAATGGCCGAAGCGTAAGGTGTCAACTCTTTAGAAACTTGCACCTTAAAATCAGAAATCATTTCATCTGTGGGTTCCGTTCCAAGTGCTTTAACCATTTTCTTTAATGCACCTCGTTGATCAATCGCTAAAGCACTGATAACGCCATTTTCTGTAGATAGCTTATCCATTTTTTCTTTTTTGTTTTGTGTTAATATATGCATAAAATTCTCCTAAAATTTATTTATAGTCATGAATCGTTACACCTTTAACGACGCGATTCACTGTCCCTGTAGCAGATGGTGTGTCCGGTGTATTTTTTAATTTCAAAGAAGTCATAATTGCAACAGTTTGAGCAAATACGATATCTGCTAAAGCTAAATAACCATCTGGTAACAGTCTTTGTTCTTCTGAGAAAGTAAACTGAGTGCCTGTAAAATTACGTTCTCCCATTTGACCAATAGCAATAACATCTTTTGCAATTTCATCTGCTTTCACTTCTTCAAGCATATCTAAATCATAATCACGAGTATATTCATTATTATTTACAAAACCAAATACGATCGTTTTGTCATTAACAAATGATTTAGGTCCATGACGAAAACCCATAGAAGAGTCAAAAATGGTGGCTATCTGCCCTGCTGTCAGTTCCAAAATCTTCAATTGCGCTTCACGTGTCAAGCCTGAAAGACTTCCCGAACCAAGATAAACAATACGTTCAAAATCCTGATCGACAATCTCTTGTACTTCATTTTCACGAGTGATCACTTCTTTTGCCATATGACTTAGCTTTTGTACATCGCTTGCTTTTTGCTCTTCACTGCTTGTGTCAAAAATCAATAAAGAGGTCAAAGCCATGCAGGTAAAACTACCTGTCATTGCAAAGCCATCATCGTTTGAACGTGCAGGCGCTAAGAATAAGAAGTTATTATTTTCCTCTTTACTACGTTTTGCCAGCGCGCCTTCAGGTGCACAAGTCACAGTCAAGTGGTGAATATTTTTAACCACTTTATTTGCTACATCCACTGCTGCAATACTTTCTGGGCTGTTACCACTTCTGGCAAATGAGACTAACAATGTAGGTTCTTTTTCAAACAGGTATTCTGTAGGGCGAGCCACTAAATCCGTTGTACCAATACTTTGAAAAATATATTTTTGTGTATCCCCTTTCAAATTTAAATAAGGAACTAGTGTGTCTCCAACATATTGAGAGGTGCCTGCACCAGTGAAAACTACCCTGATTTTTTGTCCATCAGCGCTTGCTTCCACCTTCGATAAAAATTCCTTAATGTCCGCTTTTATCTCCTCATACAGAGCTAAGTTTTCTTTCCAAAGCTCAGGTTGTTGTTTGATTTCCCGACTAGTAATTTCAGCACCTTTTTGCTTTAATTCTTCTGTTGATAATGAAAACATCATTTATCTTCCTCCTATTTTTTTAATTCCTTATATGACGAATTTTATAATGAAATTGATCTGCCCTAGCAACACTTAACGTAAATTCAATAACTTCATTTTTCATATTATAAGTTAAACGACTTAGATGTAGCACTGGTGCCCCTGAATAAATCTGCAAAACCTCAGCGTCCTCTTTTCTAGCAATACTTGCATAAAATTCTTCATCTGCTAAACGAATTTTTTGTTCAAAGTCTTCGGAAAAAACATCGTACAAAGGTTTTTGTAATAGCTGTTCTTTTGTTAGTGATAAAAAAGGTTTTACAGGTAAATATGAAGTTTCTACCATCAAAGGTTCATCATCTGCCAAGCGTAGCCTTTTCAACTTATAAACTGTTTCCCCTAAAGAAGTTTGCAAAGCCTCTGCGATCTGTTTATCAGCTTCAACTTGTTCAAAAGCCAAAATTTGAGTATGAGGTTTTCTACCTAATTTTTTCATCTGTTCAGTAAAACTATAAACTCCAGCTAAATCAGCCGTTTGTTTAGATAATTCAGAAACAAAGGTACCCTTACCATGACGACGGTAAACATAACCATCGCTTTCTAATTCTTGCAAAGCTAAACGTACCGTAGTACGACTAACACCAAATCTTTTTTCTATTTCTCTTTCAGAAGGTAATTTATCATGAGGAACCAATTTGTTTTCAATCTGGTTTTTTAAAAAATCTACTAATTGATAATACAAAGGCTGACTATTAAATGTATGCTTCATAACTATCTCCTCGCAACTGGTTATAACCACATTCCAATTGTAAGTCGTTTTTATCGTATTGTCAAATAATTATACGTTAATAAGAATAACAAATAAAGATAGTGAAACTTCTATTCTCAGTTCCGATGTACTCAAATTTGTTTAGTTAATAAACCGTAACAGTGTATAAAAGCTACTTATTAAAGTCTATAAAATTAATTGATAAAGTAAAATTGTTTTGCTATACTGTCGTTGTGGTAACTACCAGTTGCAACATTTTTTGATATTATAAATTGAAACCGCTTTAAATTCATGTGTTATTTCTTTTACATAGCGTCTGCTATTGCATTAAATAAAATAACTTTAAACAGTTGGGAAGATAGGAGGAGTGTTATTAAATATGAAAATAAATGCATCTTAAAAAGGAGATGAAAACGCATAGCCCAAATCGAAAAACAAGTCTTTAACAAAATTATTGGTAAGCATAATTATACTAGCTATAAGCGATGTAGCAATTACTTCCATCGCATAGAATGTAGTTATTTAACATCAATTAAAACAACCAATCCATAATAAATTCTAAATAATACTACTTTTATTTAGGGAGGTAAAAATTTAAACAATACTATAAACCAGATAAACACTCTAAGCTAAACAGCGAAAAATATAAAACGAAAACAATAACTAGATTAGAAGGTCGAATGTCAACAGTTAAAAGTAACTTATTTCACATCTTGTATTTTACACTATAAACTCTAATTTATTTAACAGTAACATACTCTTTTATACAACGAGTAACCAAAAAATAAAATTTATCTAGTCAGTATATAAAATATTAAAGTATCTAACTATACTTACCAGAAATAAGCGTTATATCATATAGTTTACTAGGAGAGATAAAATGAGAAAGTATAGTAAATTAAATATAAAAAAACTTTTGTTTGTAATTTTTGCTTCTTTATTGGTTGTAGTAGGTTGTTCTACATCAACAACTGCTGACAACAAAACAACAGAAACTCAAGAAAAGGACTCAGTAGTGTCTTCGATTAATGATGAAGACTACAAATTAACAGAAACAGTAGTACTAAGTCGGCATAACGTACGTGCACCTCTTTCAGAAAAAGGGTCTGATCTATATAAATTAACGCCGCATGAGTGGATAGAATGGTCAAGTGATGCTAGTGAATTATCTTTACTAGGCGGTAATTTAGAAACACTTATGGGGCAATATTTTAGGAAGTATCTTGTAGCAAATGAACTTATGGAAGAAAATGAACAACCTAGTGATGATTCGGTTCGTTTTTATTCAAACTCTATGCAACGTACGATCGCTACAGCTCAATATTTTTCAAGTGGTTTTTTACCAATTGCAAATGTCGATATAGAATACCACAACGATGTAGACACGATGGACCCTGTATTTAATCCTCAACTCACCTTTTTGAATAAGAAATTTGAAAAGAAGGCTTTGACAGAAATTGCTGAAATGGGAGGTAAAGAAGGACTACAAGGAATTGAAAAGAACTTGGAAGATGAATATAAGTTACTTGCAAATGTTCTTGATTTAAAAGATTCAGAAAAAGCTAAAGAAGAAGGCTTTACTGAGTTTCCTACGGATGATTTAGAAATTAACTTAAAATTGAAAGAAGAGCCTTCAATGTCTGGTTCTTTGCAAACGGCTACGACCGCCGCAGATGCCTTAGTATTACAATACTATGAAGAATCAGATGCAAAAAAAGCTGCATTTGGAAATGAATTAACCAGGAAGCAATGGAAAGACATTGCTCATATTAAAGACGTATATGGAGATGTTTTGTTTACAGCGCCAAGTATCGCAAAAAATATCGCAAACCCAATGTTGAAGGAAATTAAAAGCGAGCTAACAAATGATTCACGTAAATTTACGTACTTATCAGGTCATGATTCTAACATTGCCAGTGTTCTATCTGCACTTGACTTTGAAAGTTACGAACTACCTGAAAGTATTGAAAAAACAACACCAATCGGAACAAAGGTAGTCATGGAAAAATGGCAAAACAAAAGCGATGAAAACTTTATAACATTCAAGATGGTCTACTTTTCAGTAGATCAACTAAGGGAACTTCAAACTCTCGATTTAGAAAATCCGCCAATGATTTACGATTTATCATTAAAAAAGTTAAATAAAAACGACGATGGAATGTATCCTTACGAGGATGTAATCAAAAGATTTGATGAGTCGATTGATGCGTATAATACACTTAAGGAAGAATAAATAAGAGAAATATTTGATACCAGCTGTAACTTGAATGATTTTCATTATAACATAAAATCCAACTTGACAGCGCTGACATAAAGTGATATTGTTTCTTTAGCAAATTGAAAGGGGTTTCAATTTGGAGATTGTAAAAGTATTAAATAATAGCTCTGCAATCGTTATAGACAACGATAAAGAATCTATAGTAATGGGCAACGGTCTCTCTTTTGGGAAAAAAATAGGTAATAGTATTGATGAAAAAAAAGTTGAAAAACAATTTTTTGCAAAACCAAATGTTTCAAATGAAAAATTGCAAGCTTTATTCGAAAAAATTTCCTATGACAATAGTTTATTAGCTTTTGACATCATTGAGCATTTAAAAAAACACCTTTCTTATAAAGTAGACGATATGATTTATTTAACTTTAACTGATCACATCAGCTTTACTATACAACGTGCACAGGACAACATATATATACCAAATGCTATTTTACATGAAGTACAATTTTTTTATCCAGAAGAATATAAATTAGGTTTATGGGCTGTAGAAGTCATTAATAAACATGCACATATACATTTAAAAGAAGACGAAGCTGGTTTTATTGCAGTTCATATTGTTAATTCAAAATTGCATGCAACTGACATACAACAAGAACAGGATTTTAGTAAAATCATAAAAGATTTAATTTATATCCTAAATATCGAATATTCCTGTAATTTTCATGATGATTCGATAAATTATCATAGGTTAATTACGCACTTAAAATTTTTTTTAATTAGAGAATTTAACTATGATTCTACTGCTCATATAGATGATTTTGGTTACTTCGACCAAATTGTTAATGATTTTCCTAAAGCTTATCATGGAGCTGAAAAAATTAACCAATATTTTCAAAACTTTTTTAATCGGACATTGCCAAAAGAAGAGAAAATTTTTTTAACTATTCATATAAATCGCATACTTCAAAACTAGAGTGTTACTATTCAGTAGGCAAGATCTAGCTTGAAAATACGCAAAAAGTTTTTAAATTATACCTTTTTGCGTTCTTCAAGCTAGATTTTTTTGTATTTAAATAAATTATAAAAGAAAGCGTGGTGTTGTTTATTACTTTTAATAAAAAGATTAGATCTCAGTAATAAAAGAATAGTTTTGTTATCAGGAATAGTATTTATAAATATAATTTAAGGAGAATAAGAATGAATACAAAAACGATAAGTAAAAAGCATTCTCTTAAAGACCGCATATTTGGTTTCTTCCAAGAACTAGGAAAAACGTTTATGTTTCCGGTATCAACTTTGGCGTTTATGGGTATCTTAGTCGGTCTAGGGAGCGCCTTAACCTCCGAAGCGATGATCGGTAAGTTTCCCTTTTTAAAAAACGAAATAATTCAATTTATTTTTAGCTTTATGAACACTATTGGCAGTTTTGGTTTTACTTATTTACCTGTTTTATTTGCCATGGCTATACCGTTTGGCTTATGTAAAAAGAACAAAGGCGTAGGAGCCATAGCAGCATTTTCAGGTTACATGGCAATGAATTTATCAATAAACTTTGTCTTAGACTACCGTAATGAATTAGCAGATGCTGGTTCATTACAACTAGCTGGGCAAAATATGGTTTTGGGGATTCAGAGTTTAGAAATGGGAGTCCTTGGTGGGATTGTTGTTGGCTTAATTGTCTATAGATTACAAGAAAAATATCAAGATATTGTTTTACCAGATGCTTTCTCATTTTTTGGCGGGATTCGTTTTATCCCCATTATTAGTGTATTAACTTTAGGAGTCGTCGGCTTAGTTATTCCTTTTATTTGGCCTATTTTCCAAAGTGGGATAGATTCATTAGGTAACGTTATCCAATCCGCAGGGATCTTCGGACCATTTTTATACGGTTTAAGTGTTTTATTATTAAAACCTTTCGGGATGCACCACATTTTGTTAGCTTTAGTACGATTTACTGAAGCAGGTGGTACACAATACGTTAATGATAGACCGGTTTCTGGTGCACTTAATATATTTTACGCGCAGTTAAATGCTGGAGAACCAATCAGTCATCAAGCTACCGCTTTTTTATCTCAAGGATTTATGCCTACTTTTATTTTTGGTTTACCAGCGATTTGTTTAGCAATTTATCTAACTGCCCGTAAAAAAAATCGCCCTGAAGTAAAAGGAATTTTAATTTCCGCAGTGTTGGTAGCGGTTGTCACTGGAATATCTGAGCCAACTGAATTTCTTTTCTTATTTTTAGCGCCAACCTTATACCTATTTCATTCGTTAATGTCAGGTGTAGCTTTGATGGTAATGAGCTTGATTGGAGTTAACATAGGAAATACGGATGGTGGGATATTAGATTGGTTAATCTTTGGTGTAATGCAAGGAAACGAAACACGTTGGTACTTATTAATCCCTGTCGGAATAATTTGGTTCACCATTTATTTTTTAGTCTTCCGTTGGTATATTTTGAAACATAATTTAGAAACCCCAGGCAGAGAAAAAGAAGTAGATACAGAATTAGAAAGTTCCCGCTCTAATAAACCAAAAACTTTTACAAAAGGTAAAGGAATTCACGATCCAAACGTAATACTTCAAGCATTAGGCGGTGCATCAAATATTATCAATTTAGATAATTGTGTTACTAGGTTACGCTTGCAATTAGAAGATAAACAATTAATAGATAAAGAAACTTTAAAAAAGGCTGGTGCTCTAGCAGTTGTTGAGCTTGACAAACATAATGTACAAGTTGTTATTGGTGCGCAAGTTCAAACAGTAAAAAGTGGGATTGAAGATATAATGGCAGGGGATGTTTTAGCATGACAACTAAAAAATATAATTTTGACGAAATGGCCAATCGATACATTGATCATTGTAGAAAATGGGATCAAAAAATTGTACAAAGTAAATACCCCGGTACTCCTAAAAATTTTATACCCATGTGGATCGCGGATATGGATTTTGCCTCAGCTCCGGAAATAAATGATGCTTTCATCGAAATTGCTCAAAATGGAGCATATGGTTATACTTACGCTTTCAATAAATTCTTCGAGAGCGTTATCAGTTGGTATAAAAAACGTAACGGTATTGGTTTAGAAAAAGACTGGATTACGCTCTCATACGGTACTGTATCTACAATACATTATTTATACCAAGCTTTTTGCCAACCTAACGATTCAATTATAGTAAGTACACCAGTATATGACCCCTTTTCATACGCAGCTAAGCATAATGGTTTAAATGTAATCCATAATACGCTCATTTATGAAAACAACCGGTATTTTATTGACTATGAACTGTTAGAAAAGCAATTAAAATATCAACATCCACGTATTTACTTATTTTGCTCACCACATAACCCTTCTGGTCGTATCTGGGAAAAAGAAGAAATTGAAAAGGTAGCTTATCTATGTAAAAAATACAATGTTCTTTTTGTATGTGATGAAGTACATTCAGAAATAGTACTATACGGAAAGTTCGTATCAGCACTGCAATTACCTAAAAAATACTTTGATAACTTAATTGTTTTACATTCTCCAAATAAGGCTTTTAATTTAGGCGGTTTAAAAACATCTTATTCTATAATTCCAAACTCAAATGTACGACAAATATTTAAGCATCGCTTAAAAATGAATTCAATTACCTCTCCCAACTTGTTTGGCGTGATAGGGCTCACAACAGCTTATACAGAAGGAGAAGCTTGGTTAGAAGCATTAACAAACTATATAAGAGAGAATTACGAATACACGAAAAAAATACTGGAAACAAACATAAATAACTGGAACTTAGTGCCTATGGAGGCCTCTTATCTGCCTTGGGTTGACATCTCTAAAACAGGTAAAACTTCTACAGAAATTATAAATCATACAGCAAAAAAAGCTGGTGTGATCTTAGAACCAGGCACAAATTACACAGCAGATGGTGATAATTTCATTAGATTAAACATAGGAACTACCAGAGACTTGTTAATTGAAGCCTTGGATCGGTTAGTTAAAAATCAGCAGTAATGTAGCACCACGACTATTAAATATTAGTTACAAAAAGTAATTTCTTTTGGGTCGATATAATAAAAAAGCTGAGACAGATATTTTTGTCCCAGCTTTTTTAATTTACCCAATCACTTCCACCAGCGCGTCAAAAAATAGTGCACTCGAAGCAGCACCTGGATCAATGTGTCCTTTAGAACGTTCGCCTAAATAGGAAGCGCGTCCTTTTTTAGCGATCAAATCTTGGGTGTGTTCTTTCGCTTTTTCGATCTGGTCTTTAGTAAGACTGCCTTCTTTCAAGTTTTGTGCAACGGGCTCCCAAACATCTACCATGGTTTTATCTTCAAATTCGGTTTTTCCTCTTTTTTTAATCCCCGCTAAACCTTGTTCAACGATCGTACCCAGCTGTTCATAAGAATCAATCGTTTCTATTCCTTTAGTTTCTTTGACCATATTCATCAGTGCCGATCCGTACAATGGCCCTGAAGCGCCACCGACTTTAGAAATCATCGCCATAGAAAACACTTGAAGGATATCACTGATTGTTTCAGGTTGCTTTTGTTCAAATGATTCTTCATAGGCATTGACACCACGAGCCATATTGTTCCCATGGTCGCCATCGCCAATAGGTGTATCTAAATCACTCAGATAACCTTTATTCTCTTTAATTTTATCCGTGAATTTCGTAAACCAAGTTTGCACATCTTCAGCTGTTAATTGCATAAAAATCCTCCTCACCAAGAAATCGTAGTAACTTCACTTTCTAGTGCGTCTTTGATCGTTTCGTCTTCTAAATCAATCAAGGTCAAAGAAACACCTTCCATATCAAGCGAAGTCATGTAATTGCCCACTTTATGGAACGTCACTTCAATATTTTGTTCTTTTAATAAGTTTAAAACATCGTTCATGAAAATAAACTGTTCCATTAATGGTGTACCGCCCATACCATTTACAAGAACCCCCACTTTTTGGGGTTGTTTTTCATAGTCCGCTAAAATTTTCGTGGTAAGTTCTTTGGCCAAACCTTTAGACGGTTGAATTTTTTCACGACGATAACCGGCTTCTCCGTGAATACCAACACCATATTCAATTTCATCTTCGGCCAACTCAAAGCCTGGCTTTCCAACTTCTGGTACCGTCGCTGCGTGCAGAGCTAAACCGATCGTCTTAATTTTTTTAACCACTTCATCGCCACGTTTTTTTAACTCTTCTAATGAAGCGCCTGCTCGTGCAGCATTGCCTAAAATTTTATGCACTAAGACGGTGCCGGCTACACCACGCTTGCCGGCCGTAAATTCGCTATCTTCTACAGCAATATCATCATCTATAACCACGATTTCGGATTGGATATCATCCATTTCCGCCATCTCTTGAGCCATTTCAAAATTTAAATTATCACCCGTATAATTTTTGACCAGAAGTAAGACGCCTTCTCCTTGATCCGCTTCTTTCATTGCAATTTGAATTTGATCCGGTGTCGGTGAAGTAAAAACATCACCAGCGACAGCGGCACTCAACATGCCATCCCCTACAAAACCTGCGTGAGAAGGTTCATGTCCACTACCACCCCCGGAAACTAGTGCAACTTGTTTTTTACTTTCATTCTTTGCGATCACACGAGAATCTTCTACTCGGTGAATCAGTTTAGGATAACTAGCCGATAGCCCTCTTAACATCTCTTCAATAATATTATCTGTTTGGTTAATAATTTTTTTCATTACTTACCCTCCAATTTATTTTTACGAACTCCAGTCTTTTTCTCCGGCTTTTTTAGCTTCTGCCATAATCTGTTCCAGATCATTTGAACTACCCGCAGTAATTGCTGCTGCAAATGCACCTTCAACAAGTGGCCCATCGACAAGATAATAACGTTCTTGTTGATCCTCTTCTAGCATATCTTGTGCCATTTCAGCATTGAGAATCGCACTACCGATATCGGCAAAAACCAAGAAAGTATCCTCTTTAGAAGCTTCATTTACTGCATCTACGATTTTCGTCGGATCAGAACCTATTTCATCTTCTGTCGTACCACCTAGTGAATAAATGGATACATCATCTGAAGTTTGCAT
>FLSG01003542.1_pt2 | contig 37759 bp, 39 predicted proteins | sample 1550511 | NCBI WGS metagenome assembly FLSG01 (sample SAMEA4031768, study PRJEB14383) | metagenome | biome: human; feature: oral; material: saliva | place: Philippines | collected 2014
TTTGCTGTGAATCACTATGATTCAGCGACCAAAGGGAGCTGAGAATAGATGATGAACAGTACTAGGGCGAGCGAAAGCGAGGCGTAGTTATCGTATTACTTTGTTATCGGTATGAGTTTTAGGAGGAAAAACAATGAGTTATCAACGACCAAAAGGTACAAATGATATTTTACCTGGTGAATCTGAAAAATGGCAGTTTATTGAAGATACAGCACGTAGTTTGTTTAATAACTATCAGTATCAAGAAATCCGTACGCCTTTATTTGAACACTATGAAGTGATTTCAAGAAGCGTAGGAGATACAACAGATATTGTTTCTAAAGAAATGTATGATTTTTATGACAAGGGCGGACGTCACATCACTTTGCGTCCAGAAGGCACAGCGCCTATTGTGCGTGCTTATGTTGAGCATAAATTATTTGGGCCTGAATATAGTAAGCCTTATAAGGTCTTTTATATTGGACCGATGTTTCGCTATGAACGTCCACAAAAGGGTCGCTTGCGTCAATTTCACCAAATCGGCGTGGAAGCTTTTGGATCGGATAATGCGGCAACTGATGTTGAAACAATGGTTATGGCCTTAGCGTTTTTCAAACAGCTAGGGATTAAACATCTGCGTTTGGTTATTAATACCTTAGGCGACAAAACGACTAGAGAAAACTACCGTCAAGCGCTAATTGATTATTTTTCTGCCTATGAAAATGAACTAAGTGAAGATTCTAAAAGACGCTTGCATGAGAATCCTTTACGTATTTTAGATAGTAAAGACAAGGCGGATAAAAAATTGGTAGCCGATGCGCCTTCGATTTTGGATTACTTAAGTGAAAAAGCACAAGAGCATTTTACTCAGGTTACTACAATGTTGGACGCTTTGGGAATTTCTTATGAGATCGAGTCAACAATGGTGCGCGGCTTGGATTATTATACACATACTATTTTTGAAATTATGAGTGATAATCCTCAATTAGGCGCACAGTCCACCCTTTGTGCTGGTGGGCGTTATGACCAACTGGTTGAAGAGTTGGGAGGACCTGACACACCTGGATTTGGTTTTGCTATTGGTATTGAGCGCTTGCTGCTAATTCTCGAAAATGAAGAAGTTGAACTACCTGCGCTACATCAATTGGATGCTTATGTTGTTAATATCGGAGCATCAACCAATACTGAAGCTTTAAAAGTTACACAAGCAATACGTGATGCGGGTTTTTCTGCTGATCGTGATGTGATGGGGCGTAAAGCAAAAGCGCAATTTAAATCAGCGGATAAACAAAAGGCTAAATTTGTCTTTACTTTAGGTGAAGATGAATTAAATGCTGGGATGATCAATATAAAATCAATGGCAAGTGGAGAAGAAAACCGGATACCGTTAACGACGGTTTATAATGATTTAACACAAATTTTTGATGAAATGAACTAAAGGAGAAAAAGCATGGGAAATAGAACAGTTTACTGCGGTCGTGTGACAAACGACAATTTAGAACAGACAGTTACATTACAAGGTTGGGTACAAAAAAGAAGAGATTTGGGCGGCGTTATTTTTATCGACTTACGTGATCGAGAAGGGATCGTCCAAGTCGTATTTAATCCAAAAAATTCACAAGAAGCATGGGAAATAGCCGACAGTTGTCGTAGTGAATATGTAATAGAAGTTACAGGCGTTGTAAAAAATCGGGACAAAGAAGCAATTAACCCTAATATGCAAACGGGCGAATTCGAAGTGATGGCTAGTGATATTACGATTTTAAATAAGGCCAAAACGCCTCCTTTTTCAATTGAAGAAGATACAAAAGCAGGGGATGATATCCGTTTAAAATACCGTTATTTAGATTTGCGAAGAACTAATATGACTAGCAATTTGAAATTGCGGTCAAAAACCACACGAGCAATTCGACACTTTTTAGACGATCATGAGTTTTTAGACATTGAAACGCCCTTTTTAGGCAGATCAACGCCAGAAGGAGCTCGTGATTATCTAGTGCCTTCACGGGTACATCCGGGACATTTTTACGCATTGCCCCAATCACCACAAATTTTTAAACAATTATTGATGAATGCTGGCTTGGATCGTTATTACCAAATTGTTCGTTGTTTTAGAGATGAAGACTTACGAGGAGATCGGCAACCGGAATTTACCCAGGTTGATATTGAAGCTTCTTTTTTGACACCTGAAGATATTCAAAATTATACAGAACAGATGCTTGCTAAGGTGATGCAAGATACTTTGGGAATAGACATTGAACTACCTTTTCCTAAAATGACTTGGGATGAAGCGATGAATCGTTTTGGTAGTGATAAGCCAGATACACGTTTTGGCATGGAATTGATCGATCTTTCAGAAACTGTTAAAGATGTAGACTTTAAAGTCTTTCAAATGGCTTTACAAAATGGCGGCGTGGTAAAAGCGTTGAATGCCAAAGGAACGGCTAAAAATTATTCACGTAAGGATATGGACCAATTAGGTCAGTATGCGAGTCAATTTGGCGCTAAGGGCTTAGCTTGGTTGAAGGTAGAAGAAGATGGACTTAAAGGTCCGATCGCAAAATTCTTAACAGATGTATCCGATGAAATTATTCGTCAAACGGGCGCAGAAGTGGGCGATTTAATTATGTTCGGTGCTGACTCTTTTGAAGTGGTAGCAGCAACCTTAGGCGCTATTCGCACACGTTTGGCAAGAGAGCTGGATTTAATCGACCAAAGTAAATTCAACTTTCTATGGGTGGTTGATTTTCCACAGTTTGAATATAGTCAAGAAGAAGAACGTTATGTTTCTGCGCATCATCCTTTTACCATGCCTAAAGAATCTGATATTCCTTATTTAGAAACTGATCCGGCAAAAGTTCATGCTGAAGCTTATGATATTGTATTAAATGGCTATGAATTAGGTGGTGGTTCATTACGTATTCACACCAAAGAACTGCAAGAACAAATGTTTAAGACTTTAGGTTTTTCATCAGAGAAGATGGAGGAACAATTTGGTTTCTTACTAGAAGCTTTAGATTATGGTTTTCCTCCGCACGGTGGTATTGCTTTAGGTCTGGATCGCTTAGTGATGTTACTAGCAGGAGAGGACAATATTCGCGAAGTCATTGCCTTTCCAAAAAATGGTAAAGCTATGGATCCGATGACTAATGCGCCAAGCACGGTATCACCCCTTCAATTATATGAATTAAATATTGATGTAACAGACACTGAAGAGTAAAATTTATCGAATAAGGAAGAGCATATGAATAATGTACTGCTTTTATCCTTATTCGAATTTTTTGTTATAATGGAATAAATCGCAAAAAGAGGTTAGATTAATGAAGCAATTTCTAAAAAATTTCTTCCATGCTGACTATGTTAATCGTTTTTCTTTTTCTTTAGTCTATGCATTATTGGCTTCTGTGGCTTTAAATTTTTTCTATGAACCAGGAAATATTTATGCTAATGGTGCAACCGGACTTGCGCAAATTATTTCCACGGTATTTCAGCAGTTTTTTCACATAGAATTTCCCATTGGTTGGGTACTATTGTTCATTAACTTGCCATTATTTGTATTAGGCTGGTTTAAGATTAGCCGACGTTTTACTGTATTTACCGGGATTACGGTGGTTCTTACTTCCTTATTTATGGAATTTATTCCTACAGAAGTTTTAACGACAGATCCGATCATCTGTGCTATTTTCGGTGGTGTGTTAACAGGCGCAGGGATCGGTTATGCTTTTAAAAATGGTTTATCTTCAGGTGGATTAGATTTTATTACCATCTATATTCGTAAAAAGACCGGTAGAGATGTAGGTTCACTTGCCATTATTTTTAACGGTATGATCATGTTTGCGGCGGGGGTATTGTTTGGTTGGCAATACGCCTTATATAGTGCCTTATCAATATTTGTTAGTGGCAAAACGACAGATATCGTTTATACAAAACAGCAGAAGATGCAAGTGATGATTATTACGCGTTATCCAGATATTGTAGTCGAAACTTTGCAAAATCATCTACGCCGTGGAATTACTATTATCAATAACGCTCAAGGAGCCTATACTAAAGAAGGTGAAACGGTACTATTTACAATTGTGACCCGTTATGAATTACCTTTATTACGTCAGTCTATGAAAGAATCTGATAAAGAAGCATTTGTTAGTATCGCAGAAAATGTTGAGATCCTAGGAAATTTCTATGAAGAAGAGTTGTAAAAGTTTTTATTTTTATTGAGGGAAACACTAGTTTTAATTTTTTATAAGAATTATATTACAGATTGCTTTTGTGCATTTTTTTTGGTTAGATAAAATTTGTCACAATGCTAGATAGAGTATAAGAAGGTACAAAAATCATGGAGAAAAAAAGAATTAAGAACAGCCGATATATCACAGGTATTGATGGCATCCGTACGCTAGCGGTTATCGGAGTCATCTTATATCATTTATTGCCTTCTTACTTACCAGGAGGCTATTTAGGAGTACCCATTCTATTGGTTATTTCTGGCTATTTGATTACTGATTTATTACGGCAGGAATGGAAACAAAATGAGAAGATAGATGTTTTAAAATTTTATATTCGGCGTCTAAAAAGATTGTATCCATCTTTAGTTACGGTATTGGTTGTTTCAACTGCTTACATAACTTTGTTCCAAAGGAATTTATTAAATAACATACGAGGCGCCGTTTTTAGCAGTCTTTTATATGTGAATAATTGGTGGCAAATTGATCATGGACTTTCTTATTTTGATCGTTTTGGCAATGAATCGCCTTTTACTCATTTGTGGACGATGGCAGTTGAAGGGCAAAATTACCTGATTTGGCCGCTTCTTTTTATCCTTTTAATAAAATTTGTAAGACGTAAAGATTGGATCTTTTATATATTAACCATTGGAGGCCTTCTATCAGCCATAGGGATGGCAGTTGGTTTTACGCCAGGAGAAGATCCTACAAGGATTTATTATGGTACCGACACGCGGATTTTTTCCATACTTATTGGGAATGCTTTAGCTTTTATCTGGCCAAGTACTCGTTTGAAAGAGGAGATCCCAGATAATGCCAAAAGAATTTTGAATACTGCAGGACTGGCTTCTTTATTTTTACTCATCGTTTCATATGTTTTAATGGATGATCGTTTTAGTTTTCCTTATTATGGAGGAATCTATTTAGTCAGTGTTGTTACAGCTGTTTTAGTTGCTGTTACGGCTCATCCTGGCGCAAGCTTGAATCGTTGGCTGACTAACCCAGTATTTAGTTATTTGGGTAAACGTAGTTATGGGATTTATTTATATCAATTTCCAGTAATGATTTTTTATGAAGCTAAGGTCAATGTGGCCAATAACGTTTGGTTGCATGTGTTTATTGAATTAGCATTGATTGTCTTATGCAGTGAGTTGTCTTATCGTTTTATAGAAGAACCCCTTAGAAAATTTGATTATAAAAAGACTTGGACAATGATTAAGGGTTGGTTTTCTAAACCCATGCTCAGCAAACAAAAAGCTGTGGGTATAGCAAGCCTTATAGTCGTTCTTATTGCCTCCATTGGTGTTAGTATAGCGCCTAGTAGTGCTGTCAATGCAAACCAAGCAGAGTTTCAAGAGGAAATTCAAGAAAACAAACAGGCCGCCCAAAAGACTAAAAATGACGATGACACAGATGATTCAGAAGAGGAAACACAAGATACTGCTACCGATGAAAATATTTTAGAAACTTATAGTACGGATATAGATCATGTAACGGAAAAATATGGTTTGACAGAAAAACAAGTAAAACAGGCAAGAGAGACTGAAGTGACAGCCTTTGGAGATTCTGTTTTATTAGGTTCTACTAAAAATATCCAAGAAATTTTCCCTGACGCTGTAATTGACGCTGATGTGGGACGACAATTGTATGACAGTGTGGATCTTTTACAAGAACTAAAAGATGAAGATAATCTAAAAGAAAATGTTGTTTTAGCTTTAGGAAGCAACGGTTACGCGGATGAAGCCCAATTTGATGACTTGATGAATGTTATCGGCGATCGCAAAGTTTATCTAATTAACGTCCGAGTGCCTACGCAACGTTGGCAAAACGATAATAACAATTTGTTTAAAAAGATGGATGACAAATACAAACGCATCACCTTAGTCGATTGGTATGACTTAAGTAATGAAAATACCAATTGGTTCCGTGAAGACCAAGTTCATCCGACCGATGTTGGAAGAGTTGAATATACTTCTTTATTAGCTAAAAAAATATTAGAATAATAAGCAAAAAGCCCGTGGAATATTTCTGCGGGCTTTTTGTGTCGCAATACTTTTGCTCTTTTCCTCAAATTAGCTAACTTTATCGTAAAATAATAACATGATTATAGCGTTTCTATGTGCTTAAGTCTTATTAAGCACATAGAAACGCTTTTTTTATGCTCTTATTTTTTAGTTGTCTCACTAGTTTTTGATTTTACTGTACTTAAGTAATTGAAAATTAAAAAAGTTGCTTATACAAAAAAGAAATGAGTAAAAATTGCGTACTTTATAGTGAAAGGAGGGTAGCGATGACAATCGAGGAGTTATCTGATGAATTAATTAGCTATGGGAGAAAACAAAAAATGCAGGATATGTATCTGTATTTGTTGAACGGGCAGGCGATAATCTATTTTCGGAAAAATGCGCAGTTGTTTAAGTACAAAGAGCTTTCTTATGAACAAGCACAGCAATTGATTTCAAGGTTTAAATATTTAGGAGAAATGGATGTAGGTGAAAAACGTAAAGCGCAACTAGGGGCTATAAGTTACTTAATCAAAGATTATACGCAAAGGTTACGCTTATCAACTGTTGGTGATTACCAAGGAAATGAAAGTCTAGTGATTCGTTTTTTGTACAATTTAAAACAAGAAAAACCAGCCTATTTTTTCCCACAAGACGCAGAGTTAATTCAACAAAAAATCCAAAAAGAAAGGGGGCTATATCTTTTTAGTGGTCCTACAGGTTCAGGGAAAACTACTTTGATGTATCATATTGCACAATATACAAAAGGACAGGTTATCACCATTGAAGATCCTGTGGAAATCGAAGAACCGAAGTTTTTACAGCTACAAACAAATGAAAAAATCCAGCAGACATATGACCAGCTTATCAAACTGTCACTACGACACCGTCCAGACTTACTGATCATCGGCGAAATTCGCGATCAATTAACAGCAAAAGCAGCCATACGTGCAGCACTAACTGGGCATACTGTACTAGCAACGGTACATGCAAAAGGAGTGCTTGAAACAAAGGGGCGCCTGTTAGATTTAGTAGGGAGTCAAACAGAGCTGGGTGATTGTTTAAATGGTGTTATCTATCAGCAACTATTTTTAGACAGCCAAAAAGAAAGTCGAGCTTTACTGGCCTACGAATTTTTTACAGGCGAGTTAGAACAAAGGCAGTGGACAAAAGCATACGCACAAGCACAAAAGAAAGGGTTATTAAATATTGAAAAGAAGACATAAAAATAACGCCCTTATGCGTGAACAGTTTTTAGAAATGCTGATTAGTTTATTGGAAAATGGTTTTTCTTTACAAGAAAGTTTAGCAGTAATGCAACGTAACAAACAATTCTCATTAGAAATTTTGCAATGTTTTACAAGCGGCCTTGCTAAGGGCGCTAGTTTTGCAGAATGTTTTTATCAGGCAGGATTTAGCCTGGCAGAAACGACACAAGTACAATTAGCAGACATCCACGGCAATATCGTTGTTACGCTAAAAAACATTCTAAACACTATGCAAATTTTAAGAAAACAGAAAAAAGAACTAAGTAAAGTTGCAAGTTATCCGTTATTATTATTTCTATTTGTACTTGCTTTATTATTTGCGATGCGGTTATTTCTCCTACCTTCATTACTACAATCAGGGATGATTGAAACAAGCCATTGGAGTATTGGGTTAATTGCTTATGGTCCATTTATTATGCTGGGATTTATACTTATTATCTTATGCTTAATTATTGCTGGTTGGTGGTATGCTAAGCAGCAAACTGTGATTGATCGCGGTGTTTTTATGGCAGGATTACCGTTTATCGGCTTCTTATACAAAATGTATCAGACCAGCTATTTTGCTTTAGAGTGGGGAAAGATGTTCAAACAAGGTCTTGAGGCCAGACAGATATTAGGATTTATGGAAAGCGTTAATTCTCATTCTTTAGTTGCTAGCTTAGCTAGCGAATTAAATGATGCATTATCTAAAGGAAATTCATTAGCTAAAGAGTTAGAAGGCTATACCTTTTTACTGCCAGAATTTTCTCTGATTATTTTACAAGGAGAGGTAAAAGGGAAACTCGGTGAAGAATTACTACTTTATAGCCAATTGCTGACCAAAAGAATCGTTGAAAAAATAGAAGGTTGGATTCAATGGGTACAACCGCTTGTCTTTTTATTTGTCGCTGTTTTGATTATGGCTATTTATATTGCGATGTTTTTACCTATGTACGAGAATATAGGAGGAATTATGGAATGACAAAAATACGGAATTTTCAATTAAAAGAATTGTTATATAATAAGTTTACTAATCTCAAGAAAAGTTCAAAGAAAGCGTTTACATTAATAGAAATGATGATCGTTTTGTTAGTCATTAGTGTTTTAGTTTTGTTATTTATCCCTAACTTATCAAAGCAAAAAGATACAGTTTCAGATCAAGGGGATGAAGCTATTGTCAAAACTGTTGAAACTCAGATTGAAATTTATGAGATCAATAATAATAAAAAGATTACCGATAGTAAGTTAAAAGAGATAGTGACGCCAGAACAATATAAGGTATATAAAAAGTATAAAAATTAGGAGAATACCATGAAATCTCATCGAGGATTTACGTTGATTGAGTCTTTGTTGGTCCTATTTGTGGTCACTTTATTTATTGCGCTTCCTTCAATCGTTATACAAGATACTAAAGAAACATTGGAAGTCGTTCATTTTTTAGATCATTTTGAAAAAAATGTTATTGCAACCCAGCAGGCTGCTATTACCTCTAATAAGAAAACAAAAATGATACAAAAAGATACAACTAGAGAATATTATTTTTATACTGATACTATTGAAAAACTCGATCTGCCAGAAGATTTAAGAGCAAGTAAAATCAAAACGCTTTATTTTAATTCCGGCTCTGGAAATAACAGCAGTTTACAAAATCTGCATTTTTATTGGGACAAGAATAAGCAAAAAATTACTTATCGCTTTTTATTCGCAAGGGGGCATTATGAAAAAAAGATTACTTCCATTAAATAACGGATTTATTTTGCTAGAATGCATTATTGCTTTAACTCTTTTAACGACGACTGTTTTTCTTTTTCAGACAAGTCAAGTTCATATTCTAAAAAAGACCAAAGAAAGCCAAGAAGAATTACAGATGTTGCGTGTGTTGTATGAAGAAACAAAGGAACGGAAAAATTATGAAATGAAAACAGCAAATTACCAGCTCGAAAGAGACGGAAGGTTTGTAATTTCTTACAAAGAAAGTCCTATGGCACAAGCAAAAATTTCTACAAAACAACAAGATTGGACGTTTGTACGTGAAAAATAAAGGTTTTACATTAATGGAATGTGCAATTGCGCTAATGGTTTTAAATTTATTTTTAATAGGAATTTTAGGTGTTTTTCAACAAAGTAAACAAGTGCAACAAGCAGTTTATGGCAGAAACGCACAAGAGTGGCATGTATTTTTAATCCAATTTGAAAATAAACTAGCTGAAGGTACATTTTCCCGCCTAGCAAAAGATAAGATTTATTTTAACAAGGTAAATTCAACGACAAAAAGAGAATACGAATGCCGGATCGAATTAAATACCAATCGAAATGAGATCGCTATACGCGAAAAAAATGGTTATGAACCAATTTTAACAGAAGTAAAACAATTACAGTTTCGTAAAAGTAGTCGATATATTCTATTTACGGTCACTTTTTTGAATGGAGAACAGAAAAATGGGAAATGGACGATCGAAAAAACATGAAGGTGGCGTTTTACTGACGGCAGTTTTTACGGTGGTTGTCCTTAGTATTTTACTACTATTTTTAGCAGAAAACTATCGTATCCAAGCGCAATTTACACGTCGCACACGCCAATACTATGAAGCTCAAATTATTAAAGAATTATTTTTGACAGACTATCAAGCACTAGCAGAAAATAAACGCTCGAAATCAGGAGAAGTGACTTATAATCAAGGAAAGTTAAGTTATGAAAAGAAGGACGATCACTTAGTTTTAACTGTTTATGTGGATGGCCAAGCAAGAAAATTTGAAGAGACAGTAGAAAAAAGTACAGAAGAGAGCAAATAATAATACACAATAGAATAAGATGATATAAAAACAGAATGTGCACATTCTGTTTTTATTGGTTCAAAAACGAAAACCAAAAGAAAAAGGTGCTATCAAATGGAGTTAGTTGATAATTTAGCTTAAATCAGATAAAATAAAACAGGTATATTTATTGTTATAGTAAACTAAGGAAGTGGGGGAAGACTATGTCTGCAGAAGATGTTGAAGAAAGCTTTAATTTACAACTTGAAGCCATTCAACTATTGCAAAATGCACTAGAAACTTCTTATTTAGATGCTTACATAGAAAATATAGAAAACATTAACGATCACTATCAAGTTCGTGTTGTTAATGGTGTCCCTAAGCAGTCAACGGTAGATGAAATTCAACGAATTTATCAAAAACTTCAAGGAATTTCTCTAGAAAAAGAAGAAGGTCGTAAGCTTTCGCAGTTATTGCTTTTAAAAGGAATGCAGACAGAGCCGCTACAACCAAACCATCAATTAACGCCGGATAGTATCGGTTTTTTATTTGTCTTTTTATTAGAACAGTTATATCCCAAAAAAGATTCATTAAAGACGATCGCCGATCTAGCTTGTGGTATGGGGAATTTACTTTCTACGGTGTTGACAAATCTTGAAAAAGAAGGCTATGGTTTGCATGCTTATGGTGTAGACAATGATGAAACCATGTTAGCTATTGCAGCTAGTAATAGCCAGTGGCTGCCGACAGATGTGACATTTATTCATCAGGATGCAACTACGGATTTGTTAATGGATCCTAGTGATGCGGTTTTAAGTGATTTACCAGTGGGTTATTACCCGGTGGATGAAAATGCGAAAAAATTTGACACAGCGGCAGAAAAAGATCACAGTTTTGCCCATCATTTGTTACTGGAACAAAGCATGAAGTATGTAAAAGAAGATGGATTTGGTTTGTTTTTAGTTCCTACAAACTTTCTAGAAACAGATCAAAGTGAGTATTTAAAAAAATGGCTGACAGGTAAGGTATATTTACAAGGGATTATTCAATTACCAGAGGATCTGTTTAAAAATAAGGCTGCTAGTAAAAGTATTTTGATTTTACAGCAAAAAGGAAAAAAAGCGCAACAAGTACCTGAAGTGTTGTTAGCAAAAGTAGCTTCACTAAAAGAGCCGTCTCAAGTGACAGCTTTCTTTAAAGAATTTAAAGAATGGCAGGCTGCTAATTTAGCAAATTAGGTTTATTATTAATAATAAAATTTTGAAATAAGAGAAAAGGGGATAAAAATGCCAAAAACAATTTCGATTAATGCAGGAAGTTCAAGTTTAAAATGGCAGTTATATGAAATGCCAGCAGAAGAAGTCGTAGCTAAAGGAATTGTAGAAAGAATCGGTTTGAAAGATTCTATTTTTACAATTGAATATGGAGACGACCAAAAGTACGAAGTAACAAAAGATATTGATGATCATGAAGTAGCGGTTAAAATGTTGTTAGATCAATTGGTTGAATTAAACATTTTAGCTTCTTATGATGAAATCACTGGTGTGGGCCATCGTGTTGTTCAAGGCGGACAATATTTTGACCAATCTGTAGTGATTGATGATGACGTTATGCAAAAAATTGAAGAACTAGCTGATTTTGCACCATTGCATAATCCAGCTAACTTGATGGGGATTCGTGCTTTTAAAGAGCTGTTACCTAATGTTATTAATGTAGCAGTTTTTGATACGGCATTTCATGCGAACATGCCAGAATCAAATGCCCGCTATAGTATTCCTATAGAATACCGAAAAGAATATGGAATTCGCAAGTACGGGGCTCATGGCACAAGTCATCGCTATGTTGCAGAACGTGCAGCTGATATGCTCGATCGTCCACTTGAAGACTTGAAAATTATTACTTGTCATTTAGGTAATGGTGCTTCTATTACTGCTGTTGAAAATGGCAAATCAGTAGATACTTCAATGGGCTTTACGCCACTAGCAGGTGTTACTATGGGAACACGTTCCGGTGATATTGACCCAGCTGTTTTACAATATTTAATGAATAAATTAAATATTGATATCGACGAAATGTTAAATATTTTGAACAAAAAATCAGGTTTACTTGGATTAACAGGTATTTCAAGTGACATGCGTGACTTGGAAGATAATATGGATAATGAAGACGTAAAAATTGCTTTGGATATTTTTGCAGATCGTATCCGTAAATATATCGCTAGCTATGTAAGTACAATGAACGGTGTAGATGCGATTGTATTTACTGCTGGTATTGGAGAAAACGATGCAAATGCACGTGCTAATATTATTAATGGCATGACTTGGTTCGGTTGTGAAATCGATCCAGAGAAAAATAACGTACGTGGTAAGGAAAGAGTTATCTCTACTGACGATTCCAAGGTCAAAGTTTTATTGGTCCCAACAGATGAAGAATTAGTGATTGCACGTGATGTAGAATCATTACGTAAGAATGGTTAATAAAACATAATCGTTTATAAAATGAGCCTCGAGTAAAAACTCGAGGCTTATTTTATGAGGATAAAATTATTTTTCAAATTTTTTCATCCAGTAAGGTAAAGCTTGGCTAATTTTAGTCGGTAAGACGACATAATTATCATAAGCCAATTGATCAGCGATATAACTGTGTAAGTAAACCGCAGCATTGATCGTTTCAACGGATTGAGGAAATTGGGCTAAAAAACCGGCGATGATACCAGCTAAAGTATCCCCAGTCCCCCCAGTTGCCATGCCAGGATTACCTAGGGGATTTTGAAAAGCATTTTTATCATTGTAAATTTCTGTTTGATGACTTTTCAAAACGATGGTTGCTTGTAGTTCTTGCTGCACTGCTTGGTTGATTTCTTCTGTTTGATCGGTAATTTTTATACCGCTTAGTCGTTTCCATTCCATTTGATGTGGCGTGAAAACCGTCCTTTCCGGATGAGGTAATTCTTCCTTTCCGTTAGCAAATAAGGTAATTGCTGAGCCGTCAATGACTAATTGTTGGTCTTCAGTCTGTTTTTGAAAAACATAGGATAACAGCTCTTGGCTTTTCTCGTCTTCGCCCAGACCAGGACCAATTAATATGACATCTGCCGAGGCGATAACAGAATCGCATAATTGTCTATCATTCCAATCAACGGACATAGCTTCTGGCATACGCGCATGTAAAGCTGGATGATTCGCTGGATCAGTAATTACTGTGGTTAAACCACTACCAGCGTTTACGCAAGCTTCTGTGCTCATTATAATCGCGCCACCAAACTGAGCGTTTCCTCCAATTAAGACTGTACGTCCAAATGTCCCTTTATGAGAATCTTGCGGACGTTTTTGGATAATAGATAAACATTCTTTTGATAAAGTTTGCATAAAAACAACTCCTCGTAAAAAGCATTCCTTTATTTTTATTATAACGCTTCGATTAAACAAAGAAAAATTTCTCAAGTGAAATGGCTGCTCTCTAAAACTTTTTTATCAAGAAAATAAATGGTATGATAAAAGGGAAGTTAAAATTTCGAGGGGGAATTAGCTATGGCAATTGATTGGCAAAAAGAAGTCGACGCAAGAAAAGACGACCTTTTAGATGATTTAAAAGAATTATTAAAGGTAGAAAGTGAACGCGATGATGACAAAATAACAGCAGATGCGCCTTTTGGTCCAGGACCTCGTGACGCGTTGAAAAAAATGCTTTCTTATGGTGAACGTGATGGTTTCACGGTAAAAAATGTAGATAATTATGCAGGGCATATTGAATTTGGTGAAGGTGAAGAAACTCTAGGGATTTTTGGCCATATGGATGTGGTGCCTGCAGGTGATGATTGGGATACTGATCCATACGATCCTGTAGTAAAAGATGGCAAATTATTTGCGCGTGGTTCTTCCGATGATAAGGGCCCAAGTATTGCCGCTTATTACGCAATGAAAATCATTAAAGAATTAAATTTACCTTTATCTAAAAAAATTCGTTTTGTCGTAGGTTCAGATGAAGAAAGCGGCTGGGGCGATATGGACCATTATTTCGAAAAAGAAGAGACGCCTGACTTTGGTTTTTCTCCTGACGCTGAATTTCCAATTATTAATGGAGAAAAAGGTAATGTTTCGATTGAAGTGCATATCGAAACAGCAAATGATGGAAACTATGTTTTAGAACAATTCCAAGGTGGATTACGTGCCAATATGGTACCTACAAGTGCCTTTGCTCGAGTAAAAACAGTGACTGCTGAACAGGCAGATGCAATGGATATTGCTTTTTCTGAATATCTTGGCATCAATCCAATCTCAGGTTCTAGTGATAGAGATGAAAATACCATTATCTTTAGAGTCGCTGGAAAAGGTTCTCACGGCGCTAGTCCACAATTTGGCCATAACGCTGCAACTTGGTTAGCCAACTTTTTAGATAAATATGATTTTGCTGGTGGCGCCAAAAACTTTTTACATGTTGCTGGCTCTTACATTCATGAAGATTTTTATGGGAAAAACTTAGGTGTAGATTTTAAAGACCCTAAAATGGGAGAATTGACCATGAATGCAGGTATCTTTGATTTTGATATAAATAAAGATCATTCATTGATCAACTTGAATTTCCGTTACCCACAAGGAACTTCAGCAGATACTATCCAAGCGGTGATCAATGATACGATCGGTGAATATGGTGTTAGTTTATCTATCGGTGGTCATCATATGCTGCCTCACTATGTTCCGCAAGAAGATCCATTAGTTGAAACATTGTTGGATGTTTATGAAGAACATACTGGTGAAAAAGGTGAAGAACAAATCATTGGTGGCGGTACCTATGGTCGTTTGTTAGAACGAGGCGTTGCTTTTGGCGCAATGTTCCCGGGTGCTGAAGATACAATGCACCAAGCAAATGAGTTTATGGTACTGGATGATTTGTATCGTGCAGCTGTTATTTATGCAGATGCAATTTACCGCTTAGCAAAGTAAAAAATCAATAAATTAACCGTATATAAGCAAAAAAATTCCGAGTCAGTTTTTAAACGGCTCGGAATTTTTTTATCAGTTTACGGCATGACTTTATTTAAATTTAAACACTGATCCGATTAATATCTAATACACTCCCAGTTTTTGCGTCAGCTAAAAATTCGTAAGTGACTAAGCGATTATCTTCTAAGCGAGTAATTCCACCGTTATATCCTTCGGTGTGGACTGCAAATTTACGCACAGGCTGTTTTTCAAAACTAATCCATGAGCCTTCGATGGGCCCTTCTTTCAAAAAGGCTTTTTTAATACGCTGTAGGATAAGGTCTGCGGATAAACTTTGCTTGTTTTTGATCAATAATGTAGAAGCAACACCGCTTAAAAGGCCGATACCTATACCGATAGCTATGCCACCTTTAAAATTGTTTATTTGTTCTTTTTCATACATTGCCATGCCCCTTTCTTTGCATAAAATCACTTGCTTATATTTTAACATAGAATACTTCTTGTCGTCTTATAGATCTTTAACTCTTTGCTGCTTCATAATGTTTTTGTGTATAATCCATGATATTTTCAGCAACAGTATCCATATAATCAAATCCTGCCGCTTGTGCAAAATTTTGTGCTTCACTATGAAAAAAGTCTTGTGTTGCTAATAGAGATTGCCAACAAAGTTTGATACTAGAAAAATTCAATAGTTTCTCAAATGGTGTTTGTTTTAAGGGCAAAAAATTGAATAAATACTTATAATTTTTGCCTGGATCAAGTGGGCCATTTTGTAAGACGGCTTCCCAACTTAGTAAACGTAATAGTTCTTTTTGACAAATCGTATACAGATGGTCACTGGCATAGAGTAGTTCGCCTCGGGCTAGCCCTTTTACAACATAAGTGGACACCCACCAAAATTCATTGCAACATTCGTCAAATGTTGTCTGTGTGGCAGCAGACACTTGATAAGCTTCCTCTGATAATTTAGTTTCATCGGTCAACAAGTGGTGTGGATCTGACAGTACTTTTACCATAGCTTCACTTTTCAGCCATTGGGAAATATATGAGATAGGACATAGTGTAAGGTCAATACGATTGCCGTCTTCAAATAACATTAAGAAAGAAAACATTTGACCTAATTCATTTTGCCAAAGCTCCATTTCTTCTGGCGTTTGCATAATAAGACGTTTGCCGAAATTGTCTAACCACTGGCGATTTTTAATCAGGGAGTCAATAGTATCTACAATATAAACAATATCAAAATCTTGAAAGTTGTCTTTTGGGATATTTTTATTAGCTCTAGAACCACTCATAGCGACTGCTTTTACTTCTGGCAGTTTTTGAGCAGTCTCTAAAATTAGATTCATCATTTCATCTGCACTGCGCATAAGGCTGTTCTCCTTTTTAAGGATTATAGCAAAATTAATGGGATTTTACGAACCTGCTTTTTTATAAGCGGATTTGCGTTATAATAAAAAATATAAGACACAAAAAGGAGGTAAGATTTGGCTTCTGCCAGATAATAATATGGAAGACAAAACATTTCAACGGATTAAAGAATTAACAGAATTACAAGGTACAAGCGGATTTGAACAAGACATCCGTGCTTATATGAAAAAGGCGATGACACCCTTAGTTGATGAGGTGCAACAAGATAGTTTGGGTGGTGTTTTTGGGATTCGAGAAAATGAGAATAAAACAGCACCACGTGTCATGGTAGCAGCACATATGGATGAAGTCGGCTTTATGGTTACCCAGATTACAGCTCGAGGATTATTTGAAGTAACCCCTCTAGGTGGCTGGAATCCTTATGTCGTTTCGGCCCAGCGTTTCACCTTACAAACGGCCAAAGGAAACTATCCTTGTATCTCTTCTTCTATTCCTCCCCATCTTTTGCGAGGCACTGCCGGGCAAAAACCACTGCAAGTTACAGATATTTTATTTGATGCAGGTTTTGAATCTAAAGAAGAAGCAGAAGAATACGGTGTACGTCCTGGTGATACATTAGTTCCCGCAGTAGAAACCACAAAAACTGCAAATGGAAAAAATATTATCGCCAAATCTTGGGATAATCGTTATGGCTGTACGGTTGTTTTAGAAGCTTTGGAAGCTTTAAAAAATGAAAAACTAGGACACACTTTGATTGCAGGAGCTGACGTGCAAGAAGAGGTTGGTTTAAGAGGAGTAAAACCAGCAGTAACTAAATTTGATCCAGATTTATTTTTCGCTGTTGATTGTTCAGCAGCTGATGACACTAAAACGACAAAAGGCACTTTTGGTCATTTAGGTGAAGGTACCTTATTGCGGCTTTACGACCCAGGTTTGATTATGCTGCCGCGTTTAAAAGAATATTTATTGGATACGGCAGAAACCCATAATATTCCTTATCAGTACTTTGTTTCTAAAGGTGGAACTGATGCTGGTAATGCCCATACTGCAAACCAAGGGATACCAAGTTCAGTCATTGGTGTATGTGGACGTTATATTCATACGCATCAAACCATGTTTAATATTGCCGATTTTGAAGCTGCGCGCGAAATGTTGATTCAAGTATTAAAAGGTTTGGATAAAACAACAGTCGAAACGATTATTGCAGGAAAATAAAGGGCTGATTTTCCTTAAATGTTAAAATAACGGTTTTGCATAAAAAATGTTATAATGAGATTAATATAAAGAGAAAGTTGGCGACTTATGATTATTCCAAAAAATGTTGAAGATTTAGCTAATTATGTGGAAAATGGCGAAAATGTTTTTTGTTTTATGGCAGATTGGTGCGGTGATTGTCGTTTTATTAAACCTTATTTACCAGAAATTGAAGCGGATTTCCCTGATTTACAGTTTATTGAAGTTGACCGTGATCAATATATAGAGATTGCCAAGATGTGGAATATTTTAGGCATTCCTAGTTTTGTAGTAATAAAGAATGGTGAAGAGCGTGGACGCTTTGTTAGTAAAAATAGGAAAACTAAAGAAGAAATTGAAGATTTTTTGAGCAGTGTAAGATAAAAAATACAAAGGGTGAGAAAAATGGATCAAACATATCAAACAGTTCTAGTTGGCGTGGATGGTTCTTCTCAAGCAAACGAGGCATTTGAAAAAGCAATTGAGGTTGCCAGAAGAAACAACGGACGTGTACTGGTAGTTAAAGTAATCGAACAACAAGTTCCTTCAACAATGGGGTTTGCTCCTTTGGGTGAATCAGTGCTTGCGCAAGAAGAAAAAGATGCCAATGAATTGATTGAAGAATGTAAAGCATACGCCAACTCCGTTTCCTTTGAAGATATTGAAGGATTAGTGGTCTATGGATCAGCTAAAAATGTTTTAACGGTTGAACTGCCAGAAAAATATGGGGTAGATTTAATTATGGTGGGTCAATCTGGTTTAAATGCTGTAGAACGTTTTATTACAGGAAGCATAGCAAGCTATGTCATCCGCCAAGCACCGTGTGATGTTTTGGTTATTACGCCAAGCAAAGAGGAATCTTAGACATAAAAACGGAAAAAATACGCTGTGAAATGAATTTTTAGGAGGAACAATTTTGATTTTTGCTTATAATCCAGCCTATGTCGGTGACACATTATTGATTGTGACAGATGATGACAAAGGAATGATTCAAGAGGTTACACGCAAGGGAAGAGTTGCGCGCATTCAAACAGAAGATAAACGCACAGTTGGATGGAATATTTTTGGTATTTCACAACTGATGGCTTTACAAGATATTGGACAAGTGGAACTTACTAAAGAACAAATTAAGTTATTAAATCAAGCGATAGAAGAAGCTGGGTTTACTGAAACATTAGCTACCGAGCAACAAGCTAACTTTGTTGTGGGTTATGTGAAAACTTGTGAGCCCCACAAAGATAGTGACCATTTATCGGTTACTGAAGTTGAAGTTGATCAAGGAGAAACTCTGCAGATCGTATGTGGCGCGCCTAATATCCGTCAAGGTTTGAAAGTTGTCGTCGCTAAACCCGGCGCGATGATGCCAGATGGTAGTATGATTTGGCCCGGAAAGCTGCGGGGTGTTGAAAGCTTTGGTATGATTTGTTCAGCTAGAGAACTACATTTACCTAACGCTTCTAAAAAACGCGGAATATTAGAGTTATCACAAGATAGCACTGTAGGAGAACCTTTTCGTGTGAATGTATAAAAAAAGCGAGGTCGCTATATAAACGGCCTCGCTACTTTTGTTTTACTCATTATTTCCTTCGATGATTGACTGATCTTCTGATAATTCGACGTTTACACTTTCTGCACTATCTTGTCGATAGAAGGTCAACTTCAAAGTGTCACCTACTGATTTTTCATATAAAGCGGCACGAAGTTCAGTAGAGTCTTTTATTTCTTTATCATCAACTTTTGTAATAACATCATATTGTTCTAGTCCTGCATCACTTGCTGGTGTACCATTACCAGGGTTTTCTACAACAACGCCATTTTCTACATCCTCAGGGATTTGTAAAACACGTTGTCTTTGTTCTGTAGGAATGGTATTTAAATCAAGCATGGAAATACCTAACGCTGGACGAGCAATTTCACCATTTTCTTCCAATTCATTAATAATATCTGTTACATCATTACTTGGAATAGCAAAGCCCATGCCTTCAACACTTACGCCAGCTTGTCCCGAACTAGCAATTTTACTGGAGTTAATTCCAACAACTTGTCCACCAGCATTAATCAGTGGTCCGCCAGAATTTCCTGGGTTGATCGCAGCGTCCGTTTGAATAGCATTTGTGCTTACATCTTCACCAGATTCACTTTGACTAGATACTAAACGATTGACGGAAGAAATAATTCCTTGGGTTACTGAATTAGCATAATCAGAACCTAAAGGAGAACCAATAGCGATTGCTGGCTCACCTACTTGTAATTCATCGGAATCACCAAAGGTAGCTACTGTATCTACATTGTCAGAAGAAATTTTTAATACGGCTAAGTCAGTATAAGCATCAGTACCTACTAATTCTGCTTGTTCTCTGCTACCGTCTGCCATAACGACTTCTAAGCCGCTTTGTCCGGCAACTACGTGATTATTTGTTACAATGTAGGCATCGCCACCGTCTTCTTTGTAAATAACACCACTACCTTCACCAGCTGGTTCCTCGTCGTCTTCAGAGTCGCCTTCTGGTTGTTCTGTGCCAAAAATACCTCCGCTTTCTTGAGGAGAAGAGTTTTGTAAGTTGATCACTGAAACAACAGCATTTTGTACATTTTCTACCGCATCTGTAGTATCACTGTCGGCATCAACTTTCACATCGCTGACCTGTACATCGTCATTGTCATCTGTCACACCAGATGAAGAAGTTGCTTCATTTGATTGCAATGGGTTACCATTAGAAAAATAATAAAAGCCGCCAATGACAAGTAACCCACCTATTAATCCACCTAATAGGCCAATTCCGAATTTTTTTATCCACCCGCCTTTTTTGGAATCAGGTGTTTCATTCTTTTTTGCCATGATCATTACCTCCTTGGTAATTGCTATACTCCTAGTATAATATTATCAGGTAAGTTTAGTCTACTGCCAGACTTTGAAAGAATTATGAAAAACTTGGGATAAAAAAATTTCAAAAAAATGAAGAAAAAAAATCCACAAAAATTGTGTAAAATTTTGCGGAAAACTTGTGCATAAGTAAGGCGATTTTTATCCACAGCCCTGTGTATAAAGTGGATATTTTTGTTAAAAACATACGTTCCTATAAAAAACCTTATGACAAAAGGGATGTTATCCACAGAAAACTGGGGATAAGTCTGTTTAAACTGTGAATAACTTTGTTGAAAAAATGAAAAGGAGTCTTTTATGAATATTAAAATTATCAGTGTAGGAAAATTAAAAGAAAAATATTTAGTCCAAGGAATTCAAGAATATACCAAACGCTTGCAGGCGTATACGAAGATTGAATTGATTGAAGTTGCAGACGAAAAAGCACCAGAAAACTTGAGTGAGGCAGAAATGCAAAAAGTGAAAGATAAGGAAGGGGAGCGCATCTTAGCAAAAGTCCGTGATACAGAGTTCTTATTCGCTTTAGCAATCGAGGGGAAGAATCCTTCCAGCGAAGCTTTTGCCAAACAAATAGATCAATTGACAACGCAAGGAACGAGTCATTTAACTTTTGTTATTGGGGGCTCTTTAGGACTAAACGAGGAAGTTTTAAAAAGAAGTGACGCACAGATTTCTTTTGGAAAAATGACTTATCCCCATCAGTTGATGCGACTTATTTTAGTTGAACAAATTTATCGTGCTTTTCGAATCAATCGCGGAGAACCGTATCATAAGTAAGCAAAAAGAGATGGCAGTGATGTGTTTTATAGCTATTAGGGATTTGGATATTAGCGGTGGGAAAGTTTAGCGTTTATAATAATGTTAGAAGAAACCATATTATAGATTTTAAGAAATGAATATTTTTTGGCTAATTCTCTTAGGAGGGATAGATATGAATCTAACAAGGGAAGAAGCACTAAGAGAACTTTATAATCTTATTTTGAATAAAGATACACGGGATTGGGAGCGCTCCGTACTAACAACTACAAAAGATGCCTTGGAAACTCACGAGAACTTTAAAGTACAGATGGCAAAGTTAGAAGAAAAATTACGTCCGCTTGCGCTGCGGGATAATTTAACTGGAGATGTCGCAGATTTTTATTTAAAAATATTAGGAGAATCCGTTGAAGAAGAAAGATTTGATTTTTCCAAACATACGATTAAAGATTTCACTCATCAAGATTATGCAATATTTGGTGGTGGCTGCTTTTGGTGTATGGTAGAGCCCTTCGAAACAAAAGCAGGTATTGATTCTGTTTTATCAGGATTTACTGGAGGTGACACCCAACAACCAAGTTATGATGAAGTTCTTAGTGGTAGCACAGGGCACGTTGAAGCGGTTGAAATCATATTTGATACGCGTAAGATCAGCTATCAAGAATTAGTGGATTTGTATTGGCAACTTATCGATCCAACAGATAACCAAGGGCAATTTCAAGACAGAGGGAATCAATATCGTCCTATTATTTTTGTAAGAAATGAGCAGCAACGAAAAATTGCAGAAAAATCAAAGCAAAAAATGATTGAATCAGCTAGATATAACCAGCCGATTATCACAGAAATTCAACCGACAAGTACTTTTTGGCCAGTTGAAAATCACTATCAACAATTTTATAAAAAGAACCCCAAAAGATATAAGCGAATCAAAAGATATCGTCAACGCTTTTTGTTCTACCAATATTTAAGAGGCGAAATTCGCAGAAGATGGTATAAAGTGAAATGAAAAATAATTAGTTGTGCAAAAAAATATTTTAATGTCTCTTGGAAAGTGTTATACTTTGATTAAGATAACGAACATTTATTAAGAGGCGAAAAAATGTTAAAAGAAATTGATGTAAAAAAGATCCGTGAAAGAGCAGAAGAAAACTATCGTGAGGGAGGCATGTATTGTTCGGAAGGAATTGTATCCGCATTCAAAGAAACGCTTTTAGACGATATGCCTGAAGAGCTGATTGCGGCAGCTTCAGGTTTTCCTGTAGGAGTAGGACGTAGCAAATGTATGTGTGGTGCGATTTCAGGTGGTGTAATGTGTATCGGATATGCTTTTGGACGAACAACTGGTGGGCAAAGGGATAAAAGCGAAAAAACATTGGAACTATCCCAAGAGTTACATAAGAAATTTTTAGCACGTAATCGTGTGGCTTGCTGTAGTATTTTAACACGCAAATTTGAAATGGGTTCTCCTGAACATAAAAAACAATGCGTACGATTTACAGGTGAGGTAGCAGAAGATTTGGCGCGCATGATAGCAAGAGAAAAAGATTTGCCTATTGTAGGAGAGGAGCGTACGGTTTAGCTTATGCAAAGATTACCTTTACCTATTGCTGGAGTGGCGCTTGCTTTTTTAACTTTGGGAAATATCTTAAAAGAGGTATCTTCCGTAATGTATATACTCTGTGGTACAATTGCTAGCCTTATTTTAGCATTGATTATAATCAAACTATTTACATCAGCTAAACTGGTAAGATTAGAGTTAACAAATCCTATTATTGCGACTAGCTTTGCAACCTTTCCCATGGCTTTGATCGTTTTTTCAACTTATTTACTTTTTTTAAATGAAAATTTCGCCAAGTTTGTCTGGTTAACTGGTCTAGCGCTGCACTTTATTTTGTTAATTTTTATTTTCAACAATTTTGTGCGAAATTTCACTTGGCAAAGCTTTTGTGCTACTTATTTTATCCCATTTGTAGGCTTTGTTGTGGCTAGTGTAACGGCACCTGTTTTTGCGATGTTAACCTTGGGAAAAATTTTATTTTATTTAGGAATTGCGTTTTTTGCTATTTTATTACTACCGGTTTTATACCGTATGTTTGTTGTCAAAAAAATGTCTATACTGTTACAACCTACGAATATGATTATTGCAGCACCCGCTAATTTGTGTTTAGCCGGCTATTTATCATCATTTTTAAATCCTTTTGTTGGAGTAGTCAGCGTATTGCTAGGTTTATCCTTAGTGAGTACATTTTCAGGCTATTACTTTTTTAGTCGTATGAACCATCAAGTCTTTTTTCCTACTTTTTCTGCAGCGACCTTTCCTTTTGCCATTTCTGCTTTAGCGACAAAAAAAGCAGCGAAATTTTTTATAATACAAGGCTATAGTTTTAGCGGAATAATTGCTGTGATAGCTAATATACAGCTTATTCTTGCTAGTTTTTTATGTATTTATATCCTTATTCGTTACAGTCTTTTTCTTTTTATCAAGGAAGAAAAACAAGATGAGAGCGTTGTCTAATTGTATGTCTGTTAGATAAAATTATAAAAAAAAAACCGCGTTAAAGTTTATATCGCTTTTAAACTAGATACAAACTTCGCGGTCCTTTTTTATTTTTTTGTTGGTGCCAATTCTTCCATAACCGTTTCGGCTACTTTTTTAGGAATGCCTGCTTCTTGTAAGTCTGCAAGAGATGCTTGTTGAATTCCTTTTAATGACTTAAATTTTTTCAGCAATTTTTTCTTTCGTTTTGGCCCTAGTCCTGTAACTTCATCTAATTTTGAAGAAAAACTGTTTTTGCTTCGTAGTTGACGGTGAAAATTTATAACGAAACGGTGTACTTCATCCTGAATCCGTTGCAGCAAGAAAAATTCAGTAGAGCTACGATCAAGAGGCACAGGAGTCAACTCTTCTCCAAACAATAGTTCACTAGTTTTGTGTTTATCATCTTTAGCTAAACCTGCGACAGGAATATCTACACCCAGTTGGTTTTCTAATACTTCTTTGGCCGCATCTACTTGCCCTTTACCGCCATCAATTAAAATTAAATCGGGTAGAATACCTTCTTCTTTTAGCACGCGTGAGTAACGACGATAAATCACTTCACGCATCGAAGCATAATCATCCGGTCCTTCGACCGTCTTAATTTTGTATTTACGATAATCTTTTTTTGCAGGTTTACCATCCACAAAAGCGACCATCGCAGAAACTGGATTTGTTCCCATAGTATTTGAATTATCAAAGGCTTCAATACGTATAGGAGTAGGAATATTAAGTGCTTGTCCTAATCTTTCAACAGCACCTACTGTCCGTTCTTGTGCTCGCTCGATCAAATCAAATTTTTCTTGCAAGCCAACCTGCGCATTTTTATTCGCTAATTCAACTAATTTTTTCTTTTGTCCACGTTGTGGTTGTAAAATTTTTGTATCTAATAATGCTTCTGCCGCTGTTTTATCAATATCATTTGGAATTAAGATTTCTTTGGGAATAAAGTGTTCATTTTTTTGATAAAATTGACCGATAAATGTCAAGAAATCATCTGTTTCTTCTTTATAAAACGGAAAAATTGATGCATCGCGTTGAATCATTCTTCCTTGTCGGATAAAGAATGCTTGGACACACATCCAACCTTTATCTACTGTATAGCCAAAGACATCTTTATCTTTTAAATCAGTAGAGGTCATTTTTTGGCGAGTCATAATCGTATCGATGGAATTGATCTGGTCACGTAGTTCTGCCGCTTTCTCAAATTCCATATTTTCAGCAGCCTCATCCATTTGTCCCTTTAATGCTGTTTGAACATCTTTATAACCGCCGTTAAAAAAGTGTTTGATTTCTTTTACAATACCTTTATAAACCGCCGGGTCAACATCAAAAGCATATGGACACAAACATTGTCCTAGATGGTAATACAAACAAGGTGTTTTTTGATGAGGTCCACATTTACGTAAAGGAAAAATACGATCTAAGATTTTTTTGGTTTCGTTAGCAGCACCTATATCAGGATAAGGACCGAAATACTCTGCCCCATCTTTTAATACTTTACGAGTAATCAAAAGCCGCGGATATTTCTCATTGGTAATTTTGATGAAAGGATAAGTTTTGTCATCTTTCAACATGATATTGTAACGAGGCAAGTTTTCTTTAATTAAATTATTTTCTAATAACAGTGCTTCAATATTTGATTCAGTAACAATGTATTCAAAATCAGCAATCTCGCTTACTAAGTGTTCAGTTTTTGTATCGTGACCGCCAGTAAAATAAGAACGTACACGATTTTTTAAGATTTTTGCTTTGCCGATGTATATGATCGTCCCTGTTTGATCTTTCATAATATAGCAACCAGGTTGATCAGGAAGTAAGGCTAATTTGTTTTTTATTTTTTGATTCGTTTTGATCACCTTATTTATCTTCATAAAAATAGCTCTCAAATATTGTGCAGGAAACGTCCAAACAACGATTGAGAACTTATGTTCATTATAGCAGAATTTGTGAAAAATTCAATAATTCTGTCTGCTAAGCTTTTTCAATAGCAGATTTAAACCTAGACTCAACAAGGAAGATTATTGAAAACCGAGCGAAGTGCCACCAATCTGCAAAGTTATTGGCGCGATATAAAAGGAGTTGCCTCCAATAATTATGAAAGACAGGACAGTCATTCAATTTTCTATCAAGATTCAAAATAAACGATTAAAAAATACGTTAGACGTTTATTCTATTTGAGTATACAATAATTATGAGTCATATATGAAAGGGAGGTAAAAGATAGGATGGATGAATTACGTATAATGGTTCCTAATGGGATGTTAGGTTATGGATTTCCATTAGAAGATTTTGAGCGAGGAATGAAAAGGCAGCCTCATGGTATTGTTGTTGATGCAGGTTCTACTGATTCCGGTCCGCAAAAACTAGCTTTAGGGGAAATGACTTGTCCTGAGTCTGCTTATTATAAGGAGCTTTCTATTTTAGTGCCAGCAGCTAAAAAAGCAGGGATTCCTTTAATTGTAAGTTCAGCAGGCGGCGATGGTAGCAATCAACACGTTGATTTATTCGCCGAAATGGTCGAACAAATTGCAAAAGAACAAAATTTGTCAGCCAGTGTTGCAAGAATTTATAGTGATATTCCTAAAACCGAAATTGCTAGCGCTTTAAACGATGAGAAAATAACGGCTATGCAAAATGTGCCTGAAATAAACTTGGAAGAAATAGAACAAACAACAGTGATCACCGCACAAATGGGTGCAGAGCCTTATCTAGCTTTATTACAAGCAGAAAACAAACCGGATGTGATTATTGCAGGACGCACTTATGATCCTTCACCAACAGCTGCTTTAGGGATGTATTATGGTTTTGATCCAGCATTAGCTTGGCATATGGGAAAAATTATCGAATGTGGAGCAATCTGTTGTGTGCCAGCAGGTAAAACAGTTCTGGGGACTTTGCGTTCTGATCATTTTTTGATTGAGCCGATGGACCCGAATGCTAAAGCGATGCCACATACCGTGGCGGCACATACGATGTATGAAAAAAGTAGCGCCTTAAACTTACCTGGTCCGGGTGGCGTGTTAAATCTAGAAGCGTGTGAATTTAATGCTGAAACAGATCGTATTACCCGGGTTTCTGGAAGTCGTTTTATAAAAGATGAGCAGTATACAGTTAAACTAGAAGGCGCTAAAGTTACTGGTTATCGTTCGATTACGGTAATGGGCCTGCGTGATCCCATATTAATTTCACAGATAGATGAAGCACTAGATTATGTCAAAAATCAAACAGAAAAAGAATTGCCAGAGGAATGTGCACAATCTCAAATAATTTTCCATCCCTATGGAAAAAACGCTACAATGAAAAATTTGGAAAGTTTAGCCGATGAAGTTGGACACGAAATGTGTGTTATTGCAGAAGTTGCCTCTCCTACACAAGAGATGGCACATTTAGTAGTGAATCGTATTCGCACAACATTACTACATTACGGTTATCCTGGACGTGTTGCAACTTCTGGAAATATTGGTATGCCATTTACTCCTTTAGAGATTCCATTAGGAAAAGTTTGTCAGTTTAATGTTTATCATTTATTAGAAATTGATGATCCTGTAGGACAATTTCCAGTAAGAATGCAGGAGGTGGGAAGATGATAAAATTACAAGACTATGCCCGTGTTATTCGTAGTAAGAACTCAGGACCTTTTGAGTTAACCTTTGATATTCTTTTTGCTAATTTAGAGGACTATGAATATTTTGTAAGCAGTAAGGTTTTAACCAAAGAAAGCTTTGCTAAATTATACCAAATAGATGTAAACGATATTATTGCTTTTGAACAGATAAAAGCAGCTCGAGGAATTAAAATCACGATCCCACGACCTTGGCCACAAGGATCAGTTGGAGAAAGTGATATGCATGGCTCTCAACAATACGCTAATCTTTTAGCACTTGAAATACCAGAAAAATAAAAAATTGTACTTTTACAGACTGAAGACTTTGTTGCATTCTTTAGTCTGTTTTTTTATAAATAAGCGGTCAATCTTAGGAAGGATTTATGTTAAAATAAATAGATAAAATAGGAAAGAGAAGTAAATATGCAGTATCTAACATTATATCAATTGTATCAAAAAATGCTAGCTATAATGGGACCGCAAGGATGGTGGCCAGCAGATAGTAAGTTTGAAATTATTTTAGGCGCCATCTTAGTTCAAAATACAAATTGGAAGAATGTAGAAAAGTCTTTAGCTAATATTAAAGAAAAAACAGCTTATATACCTGAAAAAGTGAGTCAGTTAGAAAAAGAAGAATTAATAAATTTGATTCGTCCTAGTGGTTTTTATAAAAATAAAAGTAAAGCGATTATGGACGTATTTCAGTGGTTGCGGGAATATAACTTTGACTTAGAAAAAATAAAAAAAGCTTATCAAGGGAAGCTACGTCAACAACTACTGACTTTACATGGGATTGGCGAGGAAACTGCGGACGTATTACTGCTTTACGTCTTTGATGAAAAAGAATTTGTAGCGGATAAATATACACAAAAGTTATTTACTTTTTTGCAGGTGGAAGGAATCAAAAATTACCGCTCATTAAAAAAACTTGTACCAGTATTAGACGATTTTACCCTAGAACAAGCGCAAGAATTCCATGGCTTACTTGATGAATTTGAAAAAATCTATGTGAAAAACCAGCCGACATTTGCGACGAGTTTTCTAGACGGTTATCGATTAATTTTAACAAAAAGAAAGCAGGGAGCTTATGAATGAAGAAAGACGTACCTGTTACTTGATGGGAACAGTCATTAAATTATGGGTTCAACATGAACAAGCAGATGAACTATTGCCAGAAGCTGAGAATCGTCTAATAGATTATGAAAAACGTTTTAGCGCAAATGATGATACTTCAGAATTAATGGTGATTAATCACCAAGCAGGTGTAGCACCTGTAAAGGCTGATGATGAATTATTTGAATTGATCCAATTAGGCAAAAAGCATAGCTTGCCCAAAGATAGTTTTTTAAATATTGCTATTGGACCGTTGATTCAAGCTTGGCGTATCGGTTTTGATGATGCCAAACGTCCGTCAGAACAGATGGTTCAGTTATTGTTACAAAGAATTGATCCGCAAAATATTTATATAAATGAAGAAGCTAAGACTATTTTTTTAGAGAAAAAAGGAATGTCTTTAGATTTAGGTGCTATCGCTAAAGGCTATTTTGCGGATAAACTGTTAACTTTCTTTAAAGAAAATGGTGTACGTTCAGCTTTGATTGATTTGGGAGGGAATGTGTTAACTTATGGACCTGCCCCAAAACATGAAGATGGTCGTTGGCGTATCGGTATTCAAAGTCCGTTTTCGAAAAGAGGAAAACTAAAAGCAGTGGTTAAGGTAAAAGATAAGTCAGTGGTTACCTCAGGGATTTATGAACGGACGAATACGATCAATGGACAAACTTTCCATCATATTTTTGATCAAGAAACAGGATTTCCACTTGAAACAGATTTAGCGAGTGTGACGATCGTTTCCGATAGATCAGTAGATGGCGAGATTTGGACGACACGTTTGTTTGGTAAACAGCCGGAGGAAATTATTGATATTTTAAATCAATCGGATGAATTAGACGGTTTGGTAATTACCAAAGATGGACAATTACATTTTTCAGAAGCTTTGGAGGTACAAATCGTTCAATAAATGTTAGGATTGATTTATTGTTATAAAAGTTAAACAAAATAATTGCGAAAATTATAGAATAAGTTTAGTATAGAAACAGAATCAATCGTGCGCGATTGAATGTTGGAACAAAGGAAGTGTTTAAATGGCAAAACAATATGATGTAGTCATCATCGGTGCAGGACCCGCGGGTATGACTGCAGCACTTTATGCTTCAAGAGCAAATTTATCTGTCATGTTACTCGATCGGGGTATTTATGGCGGACAAATGAATAATACAGCTGAAATTGAAAATTATCCTGGTTTTAAATCTATTTTAGGACCTGATTTATCACAAGAAATGTATGACTCAGCCATTCAATTTGGTGCTGATTTTGGTTATGGAATGGTTAAATCAGTAACTGATCATGGCGATTATAAAACCATCGAAACAGATGCAGATAATTATGAAACTAAAGTGATTATTATCGGGACAGGTTCAAATTATCGCGATCTAGGTGTTCCAGGCGAAGAGGAATATCGAGGCCGTGGTGTATCTAACTGTGCTGTTTGTGATGGCGCCTTTTTCCGCAATCAACACGTGGTTGTTATAGGCGGCGGTGATTCCGCGGTAGAAGAAGGAGAATATCTCACACGTTTGGTTGATAAAGTAACAATTATTCATCGTCGTGATGAATTAAGAGCACAACAAATTATCCAAGATCGTGCATTTAAGAACGATAAAATTGATTTTATTTGGGATAGCAATGTCCAAGAAATCACCGGTGATGGGAACAAAGTAACGGGTGTTAAAGGCATTAACAATAAAACAGGCGACCCTTTTTCTGTTGATGCAGGCGGTATTTTTATTTATGTAGGTATCGAACCGATGAGTGAGCCCTTTAGATCCTTAAATATTACCGATGAAAATGGTTGGTTTGTTACCAATGAAAATATGGAAACGACGATTCCTGGTATTTTTGCTGTAGGTGATATTCGCAAAAAAGAATTGCGCCAAGTAGTAACTGCAACCAATGATGGTGGGATTGCTGGACAAAAAGCTTATCAATACATTACTGAATTAGAAGCAAAAACTGAAGCAGCAAATGTGTAAATAATAAGAACAAAGGGTGGCTTTAGATGAAAGATATGACAGATACAAGATTAGCTGACCAACTTTGTTTTTCGATTTACAATGTCAATCGGCTTTTTGCTAAATACTATCAAAAAGCATTAGAACCTTACCATTTGACTTATACACAGTATATAGTATTGTTAGCTCTTTGGCAGCAAGATTGTAAAACGCTAAGTGATTTAGCAAAAGAGTTGGATTTGGCAAGTAATACGTTAACGCCACTGTTAAAACGACTTGAAAGTGCGGGTTGGTTGACCCGTTGTCGAGCTGAAAATGACCAACGTCAGTTGACGATACAGCTTACTCAAAAAGGTAGGGAACAAAAAACAGCAATCGAAAATTGTCTTGAGAAATGTAATGAGCAGGCTGGAATCAGTACTGATCAGTATTATCGGATGTTAGAAGATAATCAGTACTTGATGGATGGCTTGAAAAATTACCTGGAACAAACAACGCAAGAGACGGTTTAATCACATTTTTGAAAGGAAAGTGGTTTACCATGGCAACAATTTATGATTTCAAAGAAACCGAAATGAATGGAGAAACGCTTGAGTTAAGTGATTACAAAGGCAAAGTTGTTGTCATTGTAAATACTGCTAGCAAATGTGGACTTGCACCTCAACTTGAGACACTTGAATCTTTCTATCAAAAATATAAGAATCAAGGATTTGAAGTGTTAGGTTTGCCTTCAAACCAATTTCATCAAGAACTAGACAGTGATGACGAGACAGATAATTATTGTAAAGTCCATTATGGCGTTACTTTTCCCATGACCAAAAGGGTTGCAGTAAATGGAGACAAAGAAGATCCGTTATTTACCCATTTAAAAAAGGCAGCTGGCCATGGAAAGATTAAGTGGAATTTTACGAAATTTCTAGTGGGGCGAGATGGAGAAGTGGTTAAACGCTACGCTCCCCAAACCAAGCCAGAGAAAATGGAAGAAGATATTATCGAAGCACTAAAAACAGAGTAAGTATTTAAAAAATAAGAATGATTATAAGGAGGATTTTTATTATGTCTGTAGATGTAACAACAGATCAAACTTTTGAAAACGACACAGCTAATGGGGTAACACTAACTGATTTTTGGGCAACTTGGTGTGGTCCATGTAAGATGCAATCACCAGCAATTGAACAATTGTCAGAAGAAATTGGCGATAAAGTCACTTTCAACAAAATGGATATTGACGAAAACCCAGAAACACCGAGCCAATTTGGCATTATGAGTATCCCTACTTTAATGATTAAAAAAGATGGCGAAGTCGTTGAAACATTAGTAGGTTTCCATCCAAAAGAACAAGTGCAACAAACATTAGAACAATATATTGATTAAAGCTTGCAGCACCTAAGTAAATTTTGTTACTTAGGTGCTTTTTTCATATACAAAAAGTTAATAATTTGTTGTGATTTGTTCGCTGTGTTAGATTAAAAGTGGAGCTTTATTTGTTAGATTAGTATTTATAAATAAAAAATGGAGGAGATAATATGCAAAGTACACAATTGTCAATAGAAACCTTGGATCGCGCACAAGAACGCTTTATCGACACACTTGATCAAATGGATGTATCGCAAGCAAACACGATGCCAAAACCTATTATTAAATCAGTAACTTGGCTTATCTGGCATACAGCGCGCATGCTTGATTTGCAAATTTCTGAACTCAAAGGCGACGATCCTTTATGGACAAGTGCTGGTTGGAATGATAAGTTTTCACTAGATTTACCTGATGATACACAGGACTATAAGCATACGCCAGAGGAAGCAGCCAAGGTAAAAGTGAACGATAAACAATTACTAAAAGACTACTTAGATGCTGCTGTTAAGCTTACGAAGGATTATTTAGAAGCAGTTAAAGATGACGAACTGAACGAAGTAATCGATGAAAGCTGGACACCTGCAGTTACACGTCAAGTCCGTATAGTATCTTCTATTGATGATGCTGATATGCATTCAGGTCAAGCTGTCTATACGAGAAGACTGGTTCTTGGTAAGTAATATGAACCGTTGATTTTGAAAATTAAAAGCAAGAGAAAAATAAACTAGCGTAAAAATTCGCTAGTTTATTTTTTTAAGCAAAAAAAGACCTATGTCCAATTTTTTGAACATAGGTCATAAATTTAGAGGATTGAATTATTTTAAGTCTTTCCATTCCCAATTTTGTACTTCACTGATATCATCACCATTTTCACGAATGTAATCATGATGATATTGTAAAGTTTTGTCCATTTCTTGAGTGAAATCAGCTGCTTTTTCTGCATAAACGGTATTAGCAGCGTCTTTAGCTAAATGGAAGCGATCCAATTCATTTTTAACCCGCATATCAAATGGCGTTGTGATGTCTCCATCTTCACGATAGCCATGAATACTTAAATTACGGTTGTGCCGTGTAAAGAAGATGTCACGAATCAATCCTTCATAACCGTGGAAAGCAAAGATAACAGGTTTATCTGTTGTAAACAATTCATCGAATGCTTCATCACTTAAACCACGTGGGTCTACATCAGGATGACGTAGTTTCAAAAGATCGACAACGTTAATAAAGCGAATCTTCATTTCAGGAAATTGTTCATGTAAGATCGAGATAGCCGCTAGAGATTCTAAGTTTGGTTCCGAACCAGCAGCTGCAAATACCATATCAGGTTCGCTATCTTGATCGTTACTTGCCCAATCAATTTTCTTCACACCGTAATCGACAAGTTCTTGTGCTTCTTCAGCGGAATAAAATTGAGGTCTTGGGTGCTTGCTAGATGTAATCAAGTTGATGACATTTTCATCTTTTAAAGCCTTGTTCATAACAGCCATCAAACTGTTTGCATCAACTGGGAAATATTCTCTAATATATTCAGGTTTTTTCTCAGCTAAGTGAGTAATAACGCCTGGATCTTGATGGGTGTATCCGTTATGGTCTTGTTGGAATGCTGTTGATGAAGAAATAACATTCAAAGATGGATATTTCTTACGCCAGCTTTTTTCATTTGCTTTTCTGATCCACTTAAAGTGTTGTGTTAACATTGAATCTACAATTCGCAAGAAAGCTTCATAGCTTGCAAAGAAACCATGACGTCCAGTAAGGATATATCCTTCCAAGAAACCTTCAGCTTGGTGTTCTGATAATTGTCCATCAATCACACGACCCACAGCAGATTGCCATTCATCGGATAATTCTCTAGGTTCTACCCATTGTCGATTTGTAACGTCGAATACTTTGTTTAACCGATTTGATTTTGTTTCATCTGGTCCAAAAATACGGAAATTTTTAGGATTGTTTTCCATAATGTCTGCAATAAAACCACCTAGAACAGACATGTCTTGTGCTTTATCCGTACCGCGTTTGCTTGTGTCTACTGCATGCGTACGCCAATTGGGCATATCAAGAGCTTTAGGGTCAAGTCCACCATTGGTGATAGGATTAACTGACATTCTATTGTCACCTTTAGGCGAAAGTTCTTTAATTGCATCAATAATCGTACCATTTTCATCAAACAATTCTTCAGGTCGATAAGATTTCAACCATTTTGCTAATTCATTTGCGTATTCCATATGACTAGCATCTACCGGAATTGGTACTTGGTGCGCACGGAAAGTCCCAGCAATTTGTTCATTGTCCCATTTTTCTGGTCCTTCCCAACCTTTTGGTGTACGGAAAACAATGACTGGCCAATGCGGCATAGCTACATCTTCAGCTGAACCTTTACGAGCTTCTTTTTGAATCGATTGAATTTCGTTAATAACAGTGTCCAATGTTTCTGCCATTAATGGATGCATTTTTTCAGGATCATCACCTTCAACAAAGTAAGGTTTCCAACCCATTCCTTCAAAATATTTCTGCAAATCTTCATCGCTTTTACGAGCTAGAACAGTAGGGTTAGCGATTTTAGCGCCATTTAGATTTAGAATAGGCAAAATCGCACCATCGTTTACTGGATTAATAAAATTATTAGTCATCCAGCTAGCAGCCAGTGGACCTGTTTCTGCTTCGCCATCGCCAATAACAGTTGCTGCGATCACGTCAGGGTTATCTAAAACCGCACCAGCAGCATGGGACATTGAGTAGCCCAATTCGCCACCTTCATGGATTGAACCTGGTGTTTCTGGTGCTGCGTGAGAACCCATTCCACCTGGAAAAGAAAATTGTTTAAATAATTTTTTCAAACCTGCTTCATCTTGTGTGACATCTGGATAAATTTCTGAATAACTACCATCAATATAGGAGTTAGATACCATTACTTGTCCACCATGTCCTGGTCCTTCAATGTAAAACATATTTAAACCATATTTATTAATCACACGGTTTAAATGAACATAGATAAAGTTTTGTCCTGAGATAGTTCCCCAGTGACCAATAGGATTGATTTTTATATCTTCTTTTTCAAGAGGACGGCGTAACAAAGGATTGTCTCTTAGAAAAATTTGTGCGACAGAAATATAGTTTGCTGCGCGCCACCATGCGTTCATTCTTTCTAGATATTCTTTTGAATCGATATTTATTGACATATAAATACTCCTTTTTAGTATTTTTTACTTAAATACCTACAATTATTAGTGTAACGCGTAACATATGATATGTAAAGTTTCATGAAATTTATGTATTGAGTGGTTGAACGAGTAATGAAAAAGGAAAGTATTGTTTGTTCGTAGATCGAATAAACAATAAAAGTCGAAAAAAATGTTTGTTCAGCGGTTGAATGAACAATGAAAGTCGAAAACAATGTTTGTTCAGCGGTTGAATGAACAATGAAAGTCGAAAATGTTGGTTGTTCACTAGCTGAATGAACGTTAGATGAGGGAAGTGTTGTTCGTTCATTAGTTGAATGACCAAAGAAAAGGAAAAGCGTTGTTCATTCGTCAACGATTTGAATAAAAAATACCTGTTCAAATAGCGAACAGGTATAGCAAAGAACTATATTTTCAAGATTTAACGCCAATTCTTTCTTTTTTCTAAGGAGTCGAAATAGTCCATTTCATTTTCAAACCAATAATCAAATAAGACGCCTTTATTTTTGCGAGTAGACATATGACCAGCCTTTTTTTCTATAGGGAAGTATTTATCTAAAATGTAAGACAGATAACGTTGATTGACATTATCGCCAAAAAATTCTTTTAACTGTTTTTTCTTTAGTCCACGTTTATGAAACAAAGTACCAAACTCACAAACAGTACGAGCATAAGCTCTATCCTTGGGTTCGTGATGACCGCAAGCTCAAATAATAGAATGCTTTGTTTCAACAGTTTGAAAACTATGACAAGAACGACAACAAATTCCTTTTTTTAATTTTTTGATATTTTCAATAGGATAATCTTTTTTGCTTCTGAAAGGTGCTACAGTATACTGAAGTAAAGTCCTTTGCCAATGAAGGCGAGTATTTGGTTCTTGCATGTTTTTTAATTCATACAACCAATTGGGAATGTCTTGGTATAATAGAACTTTTTCAGGTACTTCATCTTTGATTTCAATACTTGCGTCGGGATTCATAAATGCTAGTACTCCCTCTACTTTTAAAGGGATTTGCTGAGTATGAAAAACATTTTGCAATAAGCGTTTGGCTTTTCGTAATTGTTCAAATATGTTGGTTAGTAGTATCGTATCATTTTTATACCAGTTATTATTCTGAAAACGATAATGACCGCGGTAATATTTCATATCGATTAAAAAAACTGTATGATTCACCAAGATAATCTTATCAATTTGTACCATTGTTTCTTTAAAAACTAAAGTAAGATCATTAAGGTACTCTAGCCCATCACAAAAAGTATCCACCAATTTGTCCATATGAATCTCTCCTAAATAGCCTCTATAAAGATTTTGATAACGAGTTTTTGTCTTTTCATCGAGATTTATACGCTGATTTAAAAGATAAAGTTGCTGTAATTCATGAGACATTTTTCTATTTTTCATAAAATCCTCCTTTATAGATAAATACGCAAAATCTTTAAAAAATTTTTTTATTTTTGTAGGGTAAAAAAATTTAATAATAGTTGTTATCATGTGAATTAATTCTTATAAGCAAGGCATAACACCATTTTCTTGTGAAATTTCAGGCAAAAAATGAAATATAACAAAAGTTTGTTTGCGCAACTGTTAAACGGTTTGTTTGCAATAAAACAGCTTCTGTTTTAAAGTAAAAGTAGATGTTTTCACATCAGAAATTTTAATCAATGGAGGGAATCACATGAAAGTTATCGTTGTTGGATCTTCCCACGGTGGATATGAAGCAGTTCGTGAATTATTAATGGACGAGCCAGATACAGAAATCCAATGGTATGAAAAAGGCGACTTTATTTCATTCTTGTCTTGTGGCATGCAATTATACCTTGAAGGCTATGTAAAAAATGTAAATGATGTCAGCTATGCAACTCCTGAGGAAATGCGTTCAAAAGGAGTTTCAGTATTTGTTGAACAAGAAATCACAGCTGTTGATCCAGACAAACATACAGTTCACGTGGTCAACCATCGTGATGGTACAGAACGCGATGAAAATTACGATAAATTAATTCTAAGTTCCGGTGCTGTTCCTGCAACATTACCGGTCGAAGGAAATGATTTAGAAAATATATATGCAATGCGCGGTCGTGACTGGGCAATCAAGATCAAACGTAAAACGGTCGAACCTGAAGTAGATAACGTTGTGGTTGTAGGTGCCGGCTATATTGGTATTGAAGCTGCAGAAGTTTTTGCCAAAGCTGGGAAAAAAGTTACACTTATTGATGTTTTACCAAGAATATTAGACACCTACTTGGATAAAGAATTTACCGATATTTTGACCGAAGAGATAGAAAAGAATAATATTACAGCGGCTACGAGCCAAAACATTCAACGCTTTGAAGGAAAAGACGGTAAAGTCACTAAAGTTGTGACGGACCAAGCAACATATCCGGCAGATTTAGTAATAGTAACGGCAGGAATCAAACCAAACACAGAATGGTTAGATGGTACACTAGATCTAACGTCTGGTGGTTTAATAGATATTGATGATTACTTGCAAACAAGCGCACCCGATGTTTATGCGGTAGGAGATGCAACTTTAGTAAAATTCGCGCCAACAGATGGCACGCCTTCTCGCATTGCTCTAGCATCTAACGCAAGACGGCAAGGACGCTTCGCTGCTAAAAATGC
>FLSG01003542.1_pt1 | contig 37015 bp, 36 predicted proteins | sample 1550511 | NCBI WGS metagenome assembly FLSG01 (sample SAMEA4031768, study PRJEB14383) | metagenome | biome: human; feature: oral; material: saliva | place: Philippines | collected 2014
GGTTGAGATAATTTTTCTGCAATGGCGAGTTTGACACGTCGAGCGATCGAACAATGACGGTCCGCGACGCTGGTTTCGGCGATAGACGTTTTCCCGCAAGTTTTACAACGAAAACGTTGCTTCTTCATCTTAAGTAAGGTTTTGTATTCACTCACATCGTTGAGTTGAATCGTCACCTCCTTGAATCCCCACTTCATTAAACAGGTCGTCTCTTCTTCGCCACAGTGGAAACATGCTTGCGGGCGATAGGAAAGCTGACCATAAAAGACAAAACAAATGTCTCCGTTAATTGCTTCTTTTTGAAAACAATCTTCTTCAAAAGTCAGATTTAAATCTATGATATCTAGGATTTCTTTAGTATAATGAGAGATGGACATCTTGAAACACTCCTTTGGATATTTGTTTGGTAACTTTATTCTACGAGTTTTCAAGATGTCTGTTTTATATTTTGCTCAGAAAACATAAAAAAACTAGCATTGGCTACAAGAACACATCTCTTGTTTACCAACACTAGAAATTATAGAGCCTAGATTTCAAGAGCTTTCTTATTTTATTCTTCAGAATCTTCTTCGTCGCTTTCACCGATAACTTCTGGTTCAGCTTCTTCCGTTTCTTCTTCTGGTTCTTCTTCTTCAGCTTCTGGTTCATTAACCGCAGCTATTTGTTCCTCAGGATCATTAACGATTGTATAATCTTTAGCAACTGGAATGTCACTGATGTTAATAGAATCGCCGATTTCTAGACCAGAAATATCTACTTCGATGTTTTCAGGTAGTTTGTCTGGTGTAGCTGAAACAGTAGCACTGTATAATGTTTGAGTAAGGACACCACCAGCTTTTACGCCGCTTGATTCACCGACAAGGGTAATTTCTGCTTCCACTTCTTGTTCTTCTGTCATGTTTACAGATAAGAATTCAACATGGATAAGATCTTGAGTGAATGTATCTGCTGAATAGTCTTGAACTAAAGTATTCACTTTTTTGCCATCGATATTCATTGTGATAACTGAGTTTAGTCCATTTTCACGCAATACTCTATCTAGTTCTTGCGCATTAACAGAAATTGGTGTACTTTCGATTTGATAACCATTAACGATTGCAGGTACTCTACCTTCGTGACGCAATTTATTTCTGATTGAACGCGGACGTACAGCTCTTTTTTCTACTTTTAATGCAACTGCCATAACTTATTTTTCCTCCTAAATTTTGTGTTAAACAATATTTTTCAAGCAAATATTGGTTACTCAAATACTGAGATGATAATACATGATCGATAAGTTACATAAAAAAGGGCAACTGAATACACAGCTACCCCTCAGACATTCTTTCATAACTTTCTCCACCAGGTCTTAACGCTGTGTGTAGTGAGAAACTCTATTTACTTATGTTTTTACTTTAAAAGAAAAATCCAAATAAGTCAAATAATTGATTAGCATTGTTTTAAATTCAAACGATTTACTATTATAGAGTGTAAAATGACTTACTTCTTAAAAGCTCACAATAGAGCAACTTAAATAGGTTAACGATACTGTTAACAACTGCTTTCGAGTGTTTCATTGACCTTATTTCACAATTAGAGTACGATATTCTTCAGTAAAGATATAAAGAGTACAACTTGCGTTATAAAATTTATAAAGTTAAAAAAAGATGAAAGAAGGAAGAGGGATGACAGAACATCAACCGATTATTATTGGCGTTACAGGTGGCTCTGGTAGTGGAAAAACAAGTGTCAGTCAGGCGATTTTAAATCATTTTCCTAACCACTCGATTATGATGCTTGAACATGATTCTTATTACAAAGATCAGAGTGATCTTCCTTTTGAGGAAAGATTAAAAACCAATTACGATCACCCTTTTGCGTTTGATACGGATTTATTGATTGATCACTTACATAAGTTATTAAATTACGAAGCAGTGGAAAAACCGGTTTATGACTATGTAGCACATACGCGTAGTAAGCAAATTGAGATACAGAAGCCTAAAGAAGTTATTATTTTAGAAGGAATTTTGATTTTAGCAGATGAACGTTTACGTAATATGATGGATATCAAGGTTTATGTAGATACTGATGATGATATTCGGATCATTCGACGTATCAAACGTGATATAGAAGAAAGAGGGCGGACGCTGGATTCGGTAATCAACCAGTATTTAACTGTTGTTAAACCAATGTATCATCAGTTTATTGAACCAACGAAACGCTATGCTGATGTGGTGGTACCAGAAGGTGGGCAAAATCACGTGGCTATTGACCTTATCAATACAAAAATTAATACTTTTTTAGGAAATTAAATTGGTGACTTATAGTTTTTTATGATAAAATACATTTTGTGCGATGAGCCGAGAAGCCGACATTTGTCGGCGCCTCAAACAGCGGCATAAGAGTAGATACTCACCTGCCGGATTGCAGGATGCCGGGTAAATGTTTTTGTGGAAAAACATTTCCTACTAAAATAAGTACTGTGAAAGTCTGTTGTTTAGCTATCTAAGCTGTAACAACAGACTTTTTTTGCTGTGAATCACAGCGATTCAGCGACCAAAGGAAGCTGAGAGCTGATGATGAACAGTACTAGGGGAGCGAAGCGGACGTAGTGTCCGAATTGACCGAATCACTACGACTCAGCGACTAAAGGAAGCTGAGAGCTGATCCTTCAAGGCCTTAGCAACTTGTTGCTTAGACCTTGATGAGATCGAAGCGAAAGCGAAGTGATGAACAGTACTAGGGGAGCGAAAGAGAGGCGTAGCATCCTTACTTTTTTGAAAAAACATCTGCAATTTATTTCTGCAATAATTTAAAACTCTGAATAAGTTTGATACAGAAGGGGTAATTTTTCCCTAAACTTATAATTTATAGAAAGTTTGTCATAAATTTAATCTTTTGAAAAAAACATTTAATATTAAGAAAAAGTATTCATATGATACTATATTCAAAAATAGGTGTTGTGTGACCACTTTGTTACCTTATTTTTATTGATGAGTGAAAAACAGATTTTTGTACAATAAAATCATTGTACAAGCTAGATCATTATGGAAAAAGAAAGGAACGTCACTTTGGAAATTGCCTACAAGCCTTCGTTAAATGCGAATGCATTAAAGATTATCGCCGTCACGGCCATGGTTGTTGATCATACCACAATTTGGTTAGTGCCCAGTAACACAGCGCTCTATGTTATTTTGCGTATGTTTGGTAGACTTGCGGCGCCTATTATGTGCTATTTAATTTCAGAAGGTTACTTTCATACGTCAAATAAGAAAAAATATTTAAAAAGATTATTTATTTTTGCCTTAATTTCTCATTATCCTTATATTTTATATTTCAATTTGACCTCTTTTCAAGCAACAAGTATTATTTGGGGCTTGTTTGCTGGCTTTTTAGCACTATCAATTAGCCAATCAAAGGTAATGCCTCTGGGATTGAAGGTCTTTTTTATTTTGCTTTGTTGTTTAATTTCATGGACAGCAGACTGGAATTATATTAGTGTGTTATGGATTTTAGCCTTTGGTCTTTTTAGAAATCATTTTTCTAGACAAATGGCAAGCTTTATTTTGATAGGTATGCTTTTTTATGTTTTACCAGATTTTTCAATCTTTGAGACGACTTCCATTTTTCGTTTAGGTATCTTACTTGCACTTCCGCTTTTTACAATCTATGACGGAACATTAGGGAAAAAATCCTTCCTAATGAAATGGAGTTTTTATATCATCTATCCAGGTCATCTTCTGATTTTATACGTATTAAGATATTATATCTTTTGAGGAGGTATTAGAAATTGAACAGAACTAAAAAAATTATCTTGGGGTTAATACTAGCCGTCATAGTGGCTGCAGGTGTTATTTTCCTTATTTCTAATAATGTAGTTAACCTTTCAACAAATCAAACCGAAAATTCAACATTTGCTAGCAAATCCTCAGAAGAAAGCAGTTCAACGACAGATACTTCCCAAAGTTCATCAACTAAAGAGCCCGTTCAACAGGAGGAAAACCCTTATGAAGGAGAGTTTGAGCTTCCTATCAAAAATGCTTCAGGATTTGCTCCAATTGATTTAGATGTAAAAAGTGAAGCAGACGATGATGCCGACACACAAGAAACGCTTACACCAGGCTCAGCTTTTCGTATTTTACAAGAAGAAGGGGATTGGTGGGAGATTGAAACTCCTGAAACAAAAGGTTGGATACAACATCAGTATGCTTTTATCAATTTACCTGATGTCCTGCCTTCAGCAGTTTATAATAATACCAATACCTATTCGTCTTTATATCGGTCTTCAGGCATAGATATTCCTGAGGTCACGGACACTTCTTTATACGATGGTAAAGCTGATAATGAAAGATTGGAAAAAGAAGAATTTGTCATACCTGTTTTATATACAACTGCTAAAAAAATATATGATGCTCAATCTCAAGCTTTAGAAAACGATGAAAGCTTGCTCATTTACGAAACCTATCGTCCACATGATGCACAGAAGAAGGTGTATGATCAGCTGACAGAATTAGCAGATGAAAATTCAACCGTAAAAGCTGGCGCTGATACTGCGCCGTGGGAAATGTTCTGGTTTATTCATGATGATGTATCTAACCATCAAAAAGGTTATGCTATTGATGTCAGTTTAGCGCAGATCGACGAACAAGAAACAGAATTTTATGGTGATTATTCTGTGGATGTCGTAAAAGGTTATACCGAATATGAAATGCCGTCACCTATGCATGAACTTAGTGCAGCTTCTGCTGTTTTTACAGCGCCAGTCCCAGCACTAGATGCTGATGCCTGGAAGGAGGCAGAGTTACGTCCTGAAATGAATCAAGCGGCGCTTACACTACAAGACTATTTTGTCAATGCAGGTATGACGCCACTGTCTTCTGAATGGTGGCATTTCAACGATCTTGAGGCTAAGGATCAGGTAGAAGATCATGAAAGTGATGGAGAATATACAATTACGGATGTCTTTAGTAGTGAACCCTAGTAAATTTGTCATTAAAAAGTTTTGAAAATGTTAGCTTTCTTAAGTGAAGTAGAGGATGCGATAGTAATGCGACTGATTATTGACGGTGATGGTTCTCCTGTAAAGGAAGAAGTCATACGTTTAGGAGAAAAATTTCAATTAACTGTTTTGATCGTAACAAGTATAGATCATTATACGAATAAAAAAGAACCATCTTTTGTCCATTTTGTTTATGTAGATAAAGGTGCAGATCGGGCAGATTATGAGATTATCAAGTTGGTAGAACCTAATGATGTTGTAATCACACAAGACTATGGCTTGGCCTCTTTAGCACTGCCTAAAGGAGCACGTGTATTTCATCATTCCGGAGAAGAGTATAAAAAAGAAACGATCGATATTTTATTAAATAAAAGATATATGAGTGCGCAGATGCGCAAAGCAGGCAAAAAAACTAAAGGACCTAAAGCTTTTACACAAAAAGACCGTGAACATTTTTTTGCGGTATTGGATGAAGCTTTAAAAAAAGAATTTCTTCATTAAAAGGGGATATGAAAAAAATATGTTCGCTTTTTACATTTTGTGCTAAAATATATGAGAAATAACTTTAAAAGTGATACTCAAATACAGGAGGAAAAGCCTTGAGAATTATTTTATTATATGGAGGGCAAAGTGCAGAACACGACGTGTCGATCCTTTCAGCTTTTTCTGTGCTCAATGCGATTTATTATAACTATTACCAAGTTCAATTAGTTTATATCACAAAAGAAGGACAATGGATCAAAGGCCCTTTGCTTAACGAAAAGCCAGCGTCAGAAGAGGTGCTACATCTTCATTGGCAAAATGAAGGAGATACTGCTAAAGTCATCCAACCTTGCCAAATTAAAGAAGATAATGCTATTGTACTACCTATTCTTCATGGACCAAATGGAGAAGACGGCACTATTCAAGGCTTCCTTGAAACAATTGGTATGCCATATGTTGGCGCAGGAGTCATGACTAGTGCAAGTAGTATGGATAAAATCATGACTAAATATATTTTACATGCAGTTGATATTCCGCAAGTGCCTTATGTTCCTGTGTTGAAAAACCAGTGGAAAGAAAATCCTAAAAAAGTTTTTGAACAATGCGAAGGAACATTACTTTATCCAATGTTTGTTAAACCAGCTAATATGGGCTCTAGCGTGGGGATATCAGAAGCTCATGATAGACAAGAACTGCAGGAAGCTTTGATTGAAGCTTATCGCTATGATTCCCGTGTAGTGATTGAACAAAGTATCGAAGCGCGTGAGATTGAAGTAGCTATCTTAGGTAATGAGGATGTACGAACAACATTGCCTGGTGAAATCGTCAAAGAAGTTGCATTTTATGATTATAATTCTAAATATATTGATAATAATATAAAAATGCAGATTCCAGCAAAAATTCCTGAAGAAATTCAAGAAAAAGCACGTCAATATGCCAAGACAGTATATACAACTTTAGGAGGCAGTGGTTTAAGTCGCTGTGACTTCTTTTTAACTAGTAAAAATGAACTATTTTTAAATGAATTAAATACGATGCCTGGTTTTACACAATTTAGCATGTATCCTTCTTTGTGGGAAAAAACAGGATTGCCTTATGGGGACTTGATTGAAGAGTTGATTCAGCTTGGTTTGAATCAGTACAACCAAAAGAAAAAATTACATGTCGATGTAGATGAATAAATGTAAAGCAAGGCACACAAGTAACAATATTGTAGTGCCTTGTTTTTATATTGCTGATAGGTAAAGGTTTTAGTTAATATTGTTCAAGTGATATAAAAATAAGGTAGAGGAATAGGAATAACAATTACACTAAGGAGAAGATATGGATTTAACAATTAAAGAAATTGCAGAAGTCTTGGGAAGCTCTCAAACTAGCGAACAAAAGATTACAAATGTTGAATTTGATAGTAGAAAAATAAGCACTGGAGATCTCTTCGTTCCTTTAAAGGGAACACGAGATGGCCATGAGTTTGCTGCTTACGCCCAAGAAAGTGGCGCGATTGCTACACTTTGGAGTGAAGATATAGCTGAAGCACCAGAAGGTTTATTTGTATTTTGTGTGTCAGATACCAAAAAAGCTTTTCAAAAGTTAGCTAGTTACTATCGACAAAAGCTTGCGCCTAAGGTCATAGCGATCACAGGAAGTAACGGCAAAACAACGACTAAAGATATGACAGAAGCCGTTTTGGCGCAAAAGTATCAAACATATAAAACACAAGGAAATTATAATAACGAACTGGGTTTACCTTATACGATTTTACACATGCCTGAAACCACAGAAGTTTTAGTATTAGAAATGGGCATGGATCATGCAGGTGATTTAACGCTCCTTTCGCAGATAGGTCAGCCAGATGCAGCAGCGATTACTTTAATCGGTGAGGCCCATATTGAAAGCTTGGGTTCACGAGAAGGCATTGCAAAAGGCAAAATGGAAATTACTGCTGGTTTAAAAAAAGACGGTATATTGTTTATTCCTGTAGATGAACCTTTATTATCTCCGCTGATTCGTCCTTTAAATCAAAAAGTAGTCACTTTTGGTTTAAAAGAAGGGATGGTTCAAGCTGAGGTATTAAATACTACAAAAGAAAGTACAGAGTTTTCCATTGATGGAAAAAAATTTTTGATTCCTGTTATTGGAAGCTATAATGTCAAAAATGCTCTTGTTGCTTATAGTTTTGGCCATTATTTTGGACTAAGTGATGAAGAAATCGCAGCGGGTCTAAAGAATTTTCATTTAACTAAAGATCGTACGCAATGGAGTAAAGCCGCTAACGGAGCGGATATCCTAAGCGATGTATATAATGCAAATCCCACAGCGATGGGATTAGTGCTAGATAGCTTTGCTGAATTAGCATTGCCAGGCAGAAAAATTGTTGTATTGGCAGATATGCTCGAATTAGGAAAAGATTCTAAACATATGCATCGCCAAATGGCAAAACATATAGATGATTCCTTGGCAGAAGTTTATCTATATGGTTCTGATATGGAGGCTTTATATGATGTGTTAAAAGATAGCGATAAAGATATTTTTTATTTTACTGAGGATAGAAAAAAAGAAATGATAGAAGCTATCAAAAGAGATATCCAACCGCAAGACTCGGTGCTTTTAAAAGGAAGCAATGGTATGGGATTGGCAGAAGTTATCACGGCTTTACAAGAAAAGTGAAATGAAGTTTGCAAACTTGCTGAAAGTTTCAAATTATGCTATACTAATAAATGTGCCGAAAGATGAAGTATATATTGAAATAACTGATAAACAACGCTACCTTTTATAGGTTAAAAATAGTAAAATTCGTCAGAATAAATTCAAATGAGGCTAAGACAAAAAAAGAGTACGTTTTGTCCTAGCCTTTTCTAATGCCTTCAAGAAGCGGTTTTTCGGTAGAAACGATACTTTAAACTTTATCAGGGACAGGTTTTAAGTGATCGCAGAAAAAAGCAGACGCTTCACTAAAGTGAAAAGAAAAAAGCAATCTTTTCATGTTTTTAAAGAGGAGGATTTATTTGAAGTTTAAAGAATTAAATTTGTCACAAGAACTATTGGATGCTGTGACAAAAATCGGTTTTGAAGAAGCAACGCCGATACAAGCAGAAACAATTCCATTAGCGATGGAAGGAAAAGATGTAATTGGTCAAGCGCAAACAGGTACGGGGAAAACAGCTGCCTTTGGCTTGCCTATGTTAGACAAGATAGATGGTAAAAAGAAACAAATTCAAGGTTTGGTCATTGCACCTACACGGGAATTGGCAATTCAAACCCAAGAAGAGTTATTTCGCTTAGGAAAAGAAAAGAAAATTCGTGTACAAGCGGTCTATGGTGGAGCAGATATTGGCAGACAAATTCGTCAGTTAAAAGATAATCCACAAATTGTTGTAGGAACTCCTGGACGGATGCTTGATCATATCAATCGTCGTACATTAAAACTTTCTACAGTTGAAACTTTGGTTCTAGATGAAGCAGATGAAATGTTGAATATGGGCTTTTTGGAAGATATTGAAAAAATCATTGCCCAAGTCCCTGAACAACGTCAAACATTATTATTTTCAGCTACAATGCCTAAAGAAATTAAAAGTATTGGCGTAAAATTCATGAAAGAGCCACATCATGTTCGAATCAAAGCTAAAGAAATGACAGCCGATTCCATTGACCAATATTATGTAAAGGCAAAAGATTATGAGAAGTTCGATATTATGACACGTCTTTTTGACGTTCAATTGCCAGAACTAACACTTATTTTTGCCCGCACCAAACGCCGTGTTGACGAAATCGCGCGTGGTCTGGAAGCTCGTGGTTATAAAGCAGAAGGAATTCACGGAGATCTTTCTCAACAAAAACGGATGAATATTTTACAATCCTTTAAAAAAGGTCGTTTGGATATTTTAGTTGCAACTGACGTAGCCGCAAGAGGCTTAGACATTTCTGGTGTTACTCATGTGTATAATTATGATATTCCTCAAGACCCAGAAAGTTATGTTCACCGTATTGGACGGACCGGGCGCGCTGGTAAAAGTGGTGTGTCTGTGACTTTTGTAACGCCCAATGAAATGAATTATTTACACGTTATTGAAAACTTAACCAAAAAACGTATGACACCTATGCGTCCACCTTCTGATAAAGAAGCGTTCAAAGGTCAAGTTTCTCAAGCGGTAGAATTAATTGACGAAAAGATGAACGAAAATGGCTTGGATAAATACGCTAAAGATGCTAGTGAATTGTTGGAGCATTATTCAGCTCAAGATTTAGCAGCATTATTACTAAAGACTTTAGCTAAAGATCCTGCGGAATCAGTGCCAGTAAAAATCACACCAGAACGTCCGTTACCTAAGGGTAAATCAAACAAAGGCCAAGGTCGTCGGAAGAACTATTCACGCGACCGTAATAATGGTAATCGTCGGAAAAATAATAATGATTACTATAAAAAGAACAATAAAAACCAAGGAAACAAAAATAATCATCCTAAAAAAAGCCGTCGCGGAAATGAAAAGAAACAAGATTTTGTTATCCGAAACGGTAAAGGTTAAGAAAAAAATGATTGAGAAATTTAAATTTCTCAATCATTTTTTTCTTTTCATATAAATATATATAGTTTTTCAAAAAAGTTTGATAAAATAAGTGTAAACTCTAGGAAAAGGGAAAATGAGATGATTTATGGTATTGGACTAGACGTGGTCGAATTAGCACGTATTAAAACAATTATTAAAGAAAAACCAAAGTTGATTAAACGTATTTTGACTGAAAATGAACAACAATTATTTTCGCAGCTGTCTGCTAAACGACAAGTGGAATTTTTAGGGGGGCGTTATGCTTGTAAAGAAGCATTTTCTAAAGCTTGGGGTACGGGCATTGGAAAAATATCTTTTCAGGAAATGGAAGTTTTATCCAACGCGGTCGGAGCGCCAGTCGTCACTGCTTCACCGTTTGAGGGAACAGCGTTTGTTTCCATTACTCATACTGATGACTTAGCTTTGGCACAAATTATTTTGGAAACTTAGAAAGAAGGAAATGAATTTTGGTTACTTCATATCATCGTCCAACAAAAGCAGTGATCGACTTAAATGCTATTGAGCAAAATATCGCACAAGAAAAACAACGTCATCCAGATAAAGAAATCTTTGCTGTCGTTAAAGCAGATGGTTACGGACACGGGGCGGTTTCTGTAGCGAAAGTTGCTTTAAAAGCTGGCGCTCAAGGATTTTGTACTGCTACACTTGATGAAGCCATGGAATTACGCCATAGTGGGATCACACAGCCTATTCTTATTTTAGGGATTATTTCTCCAGCTGATGCAGCATTAGCTGCAGCTTATCATTTATCAGTACCAGTGGCAGAGCTCGAGTGGTTGAAAGAAGCAGCTGTGTACTTAAGAGATAGTTCTTTGACACTACATTTACATATTAAAATAGACACTGGCATGGGTCGAATCGGTTTTTTAAATGCAGAAGAAACAACAAAAGCGGTAGAAGTCATTGAAAAAGAACAAAACTTTTATTGGGAAGGTATTTTTACGCATTTTGCTACGGCTGACCAAGAAGATGGACAATACTTCCAAGCTCAGAGCCGTTATTTTAATGAGATATTAAATATATTACCTTATCAACCTAAATATGTTCATACGGCCAATAGTGCAACTGCTATGTGGCATCAGGATGTAGGGAATATGGTTCGTCTGGGTATCGCAATGTATGGGTTAAATCCTTCCGGAACAGCACTTACTTCTACTTATCCTTTATACCCAGCGCTCTCTTTAGTTTCAGAGATTGTTCAAACAAAAAAATTACCTAAAGGCTATGGTATTGGTTACGGTAAAACTTATGAAACAAAAACTGAGGAATGGATTGCTACCATACCGATTGGTTATGCCGACGGGTTTACTCGTGACTTGCAGGGATTTCATGTACTGATTAACGGTGAATTCTGTGAAGTTGTAGGGCGCGTATGTATGGACCAAATCATGGTACGTTTGCCTGAAAAAGTAAAAGAAGGTACAAAAGTGACCTTAGTGGGAAAAGATGGAACAAATGAAATCACCTTGCAAGATATCGCTACATATAAAGGTACAAATAATTATGAAGTGGCTTGCTTAATTTCAGATCGTGTACCAAGAGAATATGTAGAAAAAGGATGAAGTCTATGATAAAACGTGGAGAGATTTATTACGCAGATTTATCTCCAGTTGTAGGGTCAGAACAAGGCGGTACTCGCCCTGTTTTGGTTATTTCTAATGACTTGGGTAATTATTTTAGCCCAACAGTTATTGTTGCGGCAGTAACCGCGAAGATGGAAAAAACAAGTCTACCTACACATATCGATATTGAGAAAACAACGAAAGGATTAGACAAAGATTCAGTTATTTTGTTAGAGCAGATCCGAACGGTGGATAAGTCTCGTTTAAAAGAAAGAGTGTGTGTTTTAGAAGAAGGAACCATGGAAAAAGCGAATGAGGCATTAAAAGTTAGTGTTGGCATCGATGTAGTTGTTAATGAAGAAGGCCTCAGTACATAAAAAAAGCAGGTGAAAACTTGGGGTATCTCGTTGTCATTCTTATGATTGGTTTATTATTGTCATTAATTGTAAAACAAATTTGGCAATTTTTCTTTAAAACAAGAAAGCAAGGGATTTATGGTTACTATTTGCTGGTGGAAAAGCAAAAGGAAAATAATTTAGGAAAATTCTATGGCACTTTTCAGCAAGGAGGAAAAGAGTATCGACTTGAATTAGCATTTTCTTTGTACATACATTTACAAGTACCCCAAAGAGGATACTTACATGCTGAAAACGGCAAAGTAGTAACATTTAAAACAGAGGAGTGATTGATGTGAGACATCGTATCGGATTTTATGGCGCAGGAAATATGGCGCAGGCAATCATTGCAGGCTTAGTTGATGCTAATCTTTATAAGAAAGAAGAAATTCTTGTTTATAATCATCGTTATGAGCCCACTTTGCAAGCAGTAGAAAAAAAGTATGGTATTCAGGCAATAATAGATGAAAAAGAATTGTTTGAACAAACCGATTTGGTTATTTTAGCAGTCAAACCAGCAATCTTGGTTCAGATACTTCCTCGAATAAAGGCCTATTTGCAAGAAGAACACCTGCTTGTATCAATTGCAGCTGGTGTTAGTATTCAACAAATTGCCAAGTTAACTGGGCCGCATAAAATTATTCGTGCAATGCCTAATACGCCTGCCATGGTCAATGAAGCGATGACTTCTATTTCGTTAAATGAATTGGTTTCTGATGAACAGACGCAAGTTGTCTTAGATATATTCAATGGATTTGGGAAAGCTAAGGTTGTTCCAGAAGAAGTTATTGATGCTGTTGTAGGTGTCTCTGGTTCAGCGCCCGCTTATGTTTATTTGTTTATTGAAGCTTTAGCAGATGGTGCAGTAGCAGAAGGTTTATCTCGAGGAGATGCTTATGAATTTGCCAGTCAAGCTGTTTTAGGAGCTGCTAAAATGGTAGCAGAAACAGGCAAACATCCAGCTGAATTAAAAGATATGGTTACTTCTCCCAAAGGAACAACGATTACGGCTGTTCAGTCGCTAGAAGAAAGCAATTTTCGGGCTAGTGTGATAAAAGCTGTGAAAGCTGCTGCTAATAAAAATCGTGAGATGAGTAAAGAAGATTAAAATATAAAAAAGAAATCGAGCGACTCTACATTGTAAGTAAAGTTGCTCAATTTCTTTTTGTGCAAGTGTCTATATTAAGTTTTACTCGTACGACTTGATGGATCTAGTCGGTGTTCAATGAGTCCTAATAGCCAGTCAGTTAAAATTGACATTAATGCAGTCGGTAAAGCACCTGCCAGAATAATCGCGGCGCCATCAGTCGCATTTGTACCACGAACAATGATATCACCTAAACCGCCTGCGCCGACGAAAGTCCCGATGGCAGTAATTCCAATGGAAACCACTAACGCATTTCGCAGTCCTGCCATAATAACAGAAATTGCTAACGGTAATTCAACCATATAAAGCCGTTGCCAGGACGTCATTCCCATCCCTTTACCTACATCCAAGATATTCTTATCCACTTGCGTCATTCCTGTATAGGTATTTTTAATAATAGGCAATAATGAATATAAAAATACGGTGATGATAACCACGTTGACGCCTAGACCAAAGGCAAACATTAGCATAGATACCATGGCTAAATGGGGGACAGTTTGGATAATATTTGAAACACGAACCACCCAACTAGCTAATGTTTTTCGTTTTGAGATCATAATCCCGATAGGAATGCCTACGATTGCCGCAAATATTACACCATAAACGGAGATTAAGAAGTGACGAACAAACTGAGAAAAAACGTAACTTCCGTTTTCTTGAAAATAATAAATAAATTGTTGCATTAAGTTCATTTGACTCATATCCATCTTATATCACTCCTCATCTTCGAAATAATTGTTTTGTTGTAAAAAGCGTTCAGCTACAATAGAAGGTTCAACTAAATTATTGTCGGATTGATAGTTCATTTGCTGCATAGTTTCTGTATCAATCTTACCCGCTAAACGATCGAGGGCATCTTTTACTTCGGGATCTCTTTGCGCTAATTCGTCATTTATGATGGGAGAAGCATCGTATGGCGGAAAGTATTGTCGATCATCTTCTAGCATCACAAGGTCATAACTTGCAATACGTCCGTCAGTTGAATAACCTAATACCACGTCCATTCGATGGGCTGCTACAGCATCATAAACTAATCCAATCTGCATAGGATAAATTGAATCAAATTCAAAACCGTATTCTTGCGTAAACCCTGGGTAACCATCACCTTCACGTGTCATCCACGCCCGATCGGCCCCGACGGTCAATTCGTCAGCGACATCTTCTAAATCACTTACTTTTTCTAAACCATATTCTTCTGCTGTGTCTTTACGTACTAGAAAAACATAAGTATTATCAAAGCCATAAGATGCCATCCAATCTTGATTGTAGCGTTCTTTAAATTCTTTTTGTACGAGATCCAAGGCTTTGTCCGGATCTTTTTCTGGAGGTAAGAGTAAGGTAGAAGCAACATCTGTACCCGTATAACGAGTAGAAGAGATGTCTGCGTCTCCATTCATCATGGCCTCGTGGTTAATATTTGTTGTTCCTAAATTATTAATGATTGTCGTTTGTTTATCTGTATAATGTTCAACCATTCCGGCGACTATACTAGCTATTATTTGTGACTCGGTAGTAATACCGCCAGTAATAGAAACTGTATCTTCTGATTGATTTGACGCTAGTCCTGGAAAGGAACAACCGGCTAATAAAAACAGCCCACCTAAAAATAAAATAAATTTCTTTATTTTTTTCATTGTTCACTTTCCCCCCTTAAAGAAATTGGCGTAAGGAATGTTTCCAATTTTTCTAATAAGTAATCGACGATGATCGCTAGTAAAATTGCAGGAACTGTACCACCAATGATAAGTTCCGGCTGGTAATTATCTAGTCCACTAAAAATAAGTACCCCTAGACCACCAGCACCGATATAAGAAGCAAGTGTCGCCCAAGCAATGACATAAGTTGTTGCTAGGCGTACGCCAGCCATAATGGTAGGTACTGAAATAGGCAATTCCACACTTATAATCGATTGGATATTAGTCATTCCCATTCCTTTTGCAACATCAACATAGTTGGGATCTACATTTTCCATACCAATATAAGTATTACGCAAAATCGGCAGTAGTGAGTAAATAAATAATGCAATGATCGCTGGTGTACGTCCTACACCAAAAAATGGAATCATCAAAGTCAGTAAGGCAAGCGCTGGGATGGTTTGTAACGCACTGGCAATACTGATTACAACACCAGCAATTTTATTTGTCCTTGTCAATAAAACACCTAAAGGAATAGCAACTATAGTTCCTAAAAGAATTGCTAAAAAAGAAATAATGATATGTTCAAATAGATTTCCCATTAATTGTGAACCGTATTCTGAAAAGAAGGCTTGCATAGTCTAGACCTCCTCTGTTTCTTCTGGCTTAAATGACTCGGCTGCATCCTTAATTGATTGTTCTTCTCCCCATAATACATCATAGACGATATCTACTAACGTAGCCCGGGTTAAGATACCCACAACTCGCTGTTTATCGTCGATAACAGGGACATATTTTAACCCCCGTTTTAAAATACGTTGTAAGGTATTACGTAAAAGAGTATCTTCTTTTACAGAAGAAACATCTGTTTTAATAATGTCACCCACACTTGTTGTGCGATCGCTTCTTCGATTGATTGTTTCGATATCAATGAAACCTTTTAAGATTTCGCGATTATCTGTGACAAGTAGGGTATCTACTCGTTTTTCACGCATCAAGGTGATCGCTTCTTGTATTGATTTTTCGGAAGTGATCGTAACGGCCGTTGTCATTACATCTTTGACTAAAGTGTTATCTGGTTGTGCCTGCATCAAACGATCCTCGCCTAATAATTCTTCTACAAATTCATCTGCCGGATTGTGTAAAATATTTTCTGGCGTATCATATTGAATGACTTTTCCTTCACTCATAATTGCGACATGATCGGCTAGTTTTAAAGCTTCATCCATATCATGGGTTACAAAAATAATTGTCTTTTTTAACCGTTTATTTAAATCTTTAATGAGATCCTGTAAAGAATCACGTGTGATTGGATCTAAAGCACCAAAGGGCTCGTCCATTAAGATAATGTCTTGGTCAGCTGCTAATGCGCGTATAACCCCGATACGTTGCTGTTGTCCACCCGATAGTTCGTTTGGATAACGATCCAGCATCTCTTCTGGCATTTCCACCAACTTGATTAGACGTTCTGCGGTTTTATTGCGTTCTTCTTGTGGTGTTTTTAATAATTTTGGCACCACAGCAATATTATCTCGGATAGTCATATGTGGCATCAAACCGATATTTTGAATAACGTAACCAATCCGGCGCCGAAGTTCTACTGGGTTAATATCGGTCACATCTTTACCATCGATTAAAATTTTTCCTTTTGTTGGGTCAGTCATACGATTGATCATTCGCATAGATGTTGTCTTTCCACTTCCACTTGTGCCGATCAAACATACCATTTCTCCTGTTTCAACGGTAAAGGAGATATCGTCGACGGCTTTTTTCCCGCCTTTATAGATTTTTGATACATCTTGAAATTCAATCAAATTTTCCACCCTCAAACTTTTTTATTTAAAACGCTATAATATATAATATGCATAAAACTTGAAAAAATACAACAGTTAAATTCAAAAAAACAAACATTTATGTCTTTTGGAAATGATAAAATGATTGATTTACGAACGAATGAACGGTTAATATTAAAAATAATTTGTTTAAAGCTTATATTTAGTAAGAAATATGCATAAATAATATTTTAGCTAAAAGTAACATTTTTTATGGACAAAGTGACAAAGAGAATAAGACTTATACAACCGCATCTATTTTTTGGCTGTTATACAGAAGATCTATATCTTTATTATAACACAATTTTATAAATAGAATAACAAGCTTTGAAGCAAGGAAAAAAAGTGCTAAAATGTAAAACAGACTGTGTAGAAAAGAGTGAAAACAATGTTAACTACAGAAGATTTTGATTTTGATTTACCCGAAGAACTAATCGCGCAAACACCATTAGAAGATCGTACAAGTTCTCGTCTATTAGTATTAGATTCAAAGACTGGAAAAACGCAAGATAAGCATTTTTATGACATTATCGATGAGTTGAATCCTGGAGACGCTCTGGTTATGAACGATACAAGAGTATTGCCCGCTCGTTTATATGGAGAAAAAGAAGAAACAGGCGCACATCTTGAAGTCTTATTGTTAAATAACACTGAAGGTGACGTTTGGGAAACGTTAGTAAAGCCTGCTAAACGAGCTAAAGTAGGCACACAAATTACTTTTGGCGATGGTCGTATAAAAGCGGTAGTAGAAGAAGAATTAGACCATGGTGGACGAATGGTTCGTTTTAGTTATGAAGGAATTTTTTTGGAAAACTTAGAAGCTTTAGGTGAAATGCCACTGCCTCCTTATATCAAAGAAAAGTTGGATGACCCAGAACGTTATCAAACCGTTTATGCCAAAGAAAATGGTTCAGCCGCGGCCCCCACTGCTGGGCTGCATTTTACCCAAGAGTTATTAGATAAAATTCAGCAAAAAGGGATTGAGCTTGTATATTTAACATTGCATGTTGGATTAGGCACTTTTCGTCCTGTGAGTGTTGAAAATATTGAAGACCATGATATGCATAGTGAGTTTTATCGTCTAACAGACGACGCGGCAGATCGTTTGAATCAAGTAAAAGCCCAGGGTGGAAAAATTGTTGCTGTAGGAACAACCTCCATTCGTACCCTTGAAACGATTGGGACAAAATTTAATGGCGAGATTAAAGCAGATAGCGGCTGGACGGATATCTTTATCACGCCCGGTTATCAATATAAAGTTGTTGATGCTTTTTCTACCAACTTTCACTTACCTAAATCTACACTTGTGATGATGGTCAGTGCTTTTGCTGGTAGAGATAACATCTTAAATGCTTATCAACATGCGATTGAAGAGCGTTATCGTTTCTTTAGTTTTGGCGATGCAATGTTTATTAAATAAAAAATCAAAACCAAATGGCTTCACATTTGTCGGTAACGATGATGGTGAGGCGTTTGGTTTTTTTATTAGAGTAACTGAGGTGAGATTTATCCAATCTTCTACTATTGTTTTTATAGAGTGAATAAACAAGTGTATTTACTTTTATTGTTCATTCACCATATGAACGAACAATATTTCTGTTTTTTATTGTTTGTTCACTACATGAACAACCAACGTTTTTGCGTTTCATTTCTCGTCATAACGCTTTGGATAAAATTTTGTTAATTTTAAGGGCAAAAAATAAGACAGCACTTTAGAAAGTGCTGTCTTACTAACATTTATAGTCATTTCATCTACTCTTTAGGTAAGTTATCATAAAAAGCTGCTTTTGTAGCGTAGATATAAGGCATTAACCAAAGATAACCAATGCCTAAAGTAAGAAAAGAAAGAATGTGCCAACCGATAAAACTTAAATCCAAGAAAAATAATTTTGCTTTAAAACCGTCCATTAAATGACGACTAGCAGTAATAGAGTCAAGGTAACGAGGGGTTTGGCCTGTTTCTTTATAAGTATCATAATAGATAAAATAACTTTGTGAATAGGAATAGCCTTTGATGATACCTGGAATAACAAGCAATAATGTCCACAAAAATTGAAATATTGCCGTCAGTAAGTAAATAACAAGAACTGCTAAAGCATAGGGCGCACGAAAAGTACGGAAAACGTCCTTAAATGGTCGAATGATTTCTTTTTTTCCTCGTAAGACATCCAAAAATGTCCAACTCATAGCTACGGTGAAAAAAGTAGTAACAAGCCCTGAAATAAAGCCTGAGGAACCGCTACTGGACCCATCAGAACCAGTAGTAGTATAAGGATTTGCTTCATTTATAAATTGGAAGTTTTGACTGAGAAATATTATGGCAGGAATTGTGATGATCGCGATTACAGCAAGTTTGATCAACACAGGAACTAAGTTCATCAAAACACTTTCTTTCCAGCGACCTTTTAACATTTGTCTAGCTTCAGCACGTAATTCAGCATTTGATTTCATAAAAGCCCTCCTTTATCTGTTTAGATTTGTTATCTTATAAATAGTATAACAGAGGTCGGTAAAAAGCAAAACTAAGAACTATCAATAGTACCTTTGGATATTGCAAAATCTTATTTTTACCTTTATGATAAAAAGTGGTTTGTAAATATTTTGAAAGTTAAGGGTATTTTTAACTGATAAACTTAAGAAAGTAGGGAGAAACAATGACACAACCCGCCATTAAATATCGATTGATTAAAAAAGAAAAACACACAGGCGCTCGTTTAGGTGAATTAATTACCCCTCACGGAACTTTCCCGACGCCAATGTTTATGCCAGTAGGAACACTTGCTACAGTAAAAACGATGTCACCCGAAGAACTAAAGGAAATGGGTGCTGGTGTTATTTTAAGTAATACCTACCACTTATGGTTACGTCCAGGAGAAGATCTTGTAGCAGAAGCAGGTGGCCTGCATCAATTTATGAATTGGGATCAACCCATTTTAACTGATTCCGGCGGATTTCAAGTCTTTTCTTTAGCTGATATGCGTAATATTGAAGAAGAAGGCGTTCATTTTCGTAACCATTTGAACGGTTCAAAGATGTTTTTATCTCCAGAAAAGGCGATCGATATTCAAAATAAATTAGGTTCAGATATTATGATGAGTCTTGATGAGTGTCCCCCTTACGATGAAAGCTATGATTATGTGAAAGATTCTATAAATCGAACTTCACGCTGGGCAGAAAGAGGATTAAAAGCTCATGCTAACCCGCAAACACAAGGTGTATTTGGCATTGTCCAAGGGGCAGGTTATAAAGAATTACGAAAACAAAGTGCTAAAGATTTAGTAAGCTTAGGTTTTCCAGGATATTCTATTGGAGGATTATCTGTAGGAGAACCTAAACAAGAAATGAATCATATGTTAGAATATACAACACCATTAATACCAGAAGACAAACCTCGTTATTTAATGGGCGTGGGGGCAGCCGATTCTTTAATCGATGGTGCTATTCGTGGTATTGATATGTTTGATTGTGTATTGCCTACTCGGATTGCTCGTAACGGGACTTGTATGACTTCCAAAGGTCGCTTAGTGGTAAAAAATGCAAAATTTGCGCGAGATTTTCGTCCGATTGACGAACAATGTGATTGCTATACCTGTCGTAATTATACACGAGCATATGTGCGTCACTTATTGAAATGTGATGAAACCTTTGGGATACGTTTAACAACTTACCATAATCTTTCTTTCTTATTACATTTGATGGAGCAAGTTCGTCAAGCGATAAAAGATGATCAATTACTTGAATTTCGGGAACAATTTTTTGAAGAGTACGGATTTAATGAAGAAAATGCGAAAAATTTCTAACTTTCGAGAAAAATACTAGTGAAAAACACTTGCTTCTGATAAAGTAGAGAATGAAACGATAAAAGTTGAGGTGAAAAAAATAATGGAAATACTTATAATGCTGGTACCTATCATCATTTTGATGTATTTTATGCAGCGTTCACAAAAGAAACAGCAAAAAAAACGTCAAGAGGTATTAGATAGCATGCGTCCAGGCAACCAAGTGATTACAATTGGGGGCTTGCATGGCGTAGTTTCAGAAATTGATGATGACAAAAAGACAGTAACACTTGATTGTGAAGGAATCTTTTTAGAGTTTGACCGTGCGTCTATACGTACAGTAAAACCAACTTATAGTGAAGAAACCGCACAAAGTGGTTCAGTACCTCCTACAGATAACACACCAGAACCTTCAGAAGAAGCAAACAATGAAGATAAAAATGCTGGTGATAACGCTCAAGAAGAAAAAGATGAGTCACAAGAATAGTTGTCTAAATAAAATCATAAGATTAAGGGCTAGTATAGTACTAGTCTTTTTTTAATATAAAAAAACCTATAGAAACAAAGTGAATGGCTCTGTTCATATAGGCTTACGCATACTATATTTTTTTATATCGATGTTTCTAGCCTGACACCAATTTTTAGCTTCTCCTGTTAAAATTAAAGGAACTGATGTTAAATCAGAAGTTTTTAAGGTGCCACTCATCGTATAAAGGGTTTGTAATTCATTTTTCCATCGTTCGATCAGCTCAATGGTTGCTTGGCAACCGTTGGTCAGTAGGTAATTTAAAATTGTAGCAGAGATGCCTACCATTTTAGCGCCAAAACAAAGAGATTTAAAAATATCAAAGGCATTTCGAATCCCACCAGATGCGATCAAATCAAATTCTTGGGAAATTTCATTTGCTTCTAATAAAGACTCGACTGTTGTTTGGCCAAAATGGTCTAGATAATTAAATTCTCTTTTTTTCCGACGAGCATTTTCGATTTGTGTAAAACTAGTACCGCCGCTACCAGCAATATCAATAGTTTTAACACCTGTAGCTAGTATTTGATTGATCGTCTCTCTACTCATACCAAAACCGACTTCTTTGACAATAACAGGCACTTCAATATGTGCTACGATTTCTTCTAGCAAAGAAAGCCAGTGGGTAAAATCGCGATCTCCTTCCGGCATTACAAGCTCTTGAGGCGTGTTTAAGTGGATTTGCAAGGCATCTGCTTGAAATAAATCTACTGCTTGTTGCGCACTTTTTAAAGAAGAACCCGCTCCTATATTTGCCAATAAGAAACCATCAGGAAATTCTTTTCTGACAATAGAAAAAGAATCTTTGGTCTCAGGTGCTTTTAAGGCGGTAGAAACCGAGCCTGTAGCCATCATTAAATCAGTTTCTCTAGCGACAATTGCTAACTGCTGGTTGATTTTTTTCGTCCATTCACTGCCGCCGGTCATCGCATTAATAAAAAAAGGACTAGAAAACTCACGTTGGAATAATTCAGTATTAATAGATACATCGCTAAAACGATTTGAAGTAAAAGATTGGTGAACAATTCTTACTTCATCAAAGTCATTATGATGTGGCTTGTGGAATGCTTTTGCAAGTGAAACATGTTCATCTTTTCGGTTCATTTGGGTCCTCCTCGATAATGGTAAACATGTAAAGGTAATGGTATAATGTCAGCTTTTTCCCATTTGCTCATTAAAGGCAGAATTCCGGTCTTTTGATCGGCGATCACAATACCACAGTCACCGCCTCCAGCTCCCGAAGATTTTGCTGCACCACCACAGTTTTCCGCTAGATCGCACAATTGTTTTAAAGCGGGGGTTTCAATCACAACATTTGTTGCTTTAGCTAGGTTTTGCAGTAGTGTCCGATTTTTTCTAATCATTTTTTTTATTTTTGTCACATCATCTTGAATAAAGCCATCCATTAAATCTTCTACACAACGATGACTGTCAGTTAAAAATTGTTCATAATTTTTTTGTATATCGTCTTTATCTTCTTTGGACTGATTTACCTGATCGACTAAATCAGAAGTAGAGGCTGGACTCCCTGTCCAACCAATTAATAAACGCATACTTTTAGGTGACTGTAGTGGTTGAATAGAAAGTTTGGGCCAATCGCTTTTCAGTAGATCACTGATTTGCCAAGTTTCTTGTCTTTTTTTCACCCATTTGTGATCAAAGGTTGAAAAAGCTAACCAGCCGCCAAAGCAACTAGCAGCAATATCACCGCAAGAACCGTTTCCTTGCACAGCAAGGTGAGCTAGGGCAGCAATTTTAAATTGCATCAGTGGATCCATTTGCAAATCATAAAACAAATTAAGTGCTTTAACTGTTCCTACTGTAACTGCACCGCTTGAACCCAAACCATATTTACGCCCACTAGAATTATCTAGTTCACTGGTCACTTTTAAATGATAAAAACTTAATAAAGTCCCTTGTTCTTTAGCATAGCGTTCGGTTAAACGTATAGCAGCTAAAATATAATGAAATGGGTTTTCACGATGATCTAAAACCAGTTCTCCATCTCTTCTTGTCCAGCGTATAGGTAAGTCGCTATACTGCTGGGATTGAATACTGCCGTTTTCGGTTGCACTTTCGATAGTTACATTAATAAATTGGTCGACAGCTGCTATAATCGCCAGATGACCCGGTTCAACCACAGCGTATTCGCCTGCAATATACAATTTTCCCGGCGTAGAGACCTCAATCATTTTGCCACTTCCGTTTCTAAAGTTTCCATTCCTTTTCCTGCATAAGCCATCACTAGTTGTTCTGCAGCAAATTCCTTTTGCAACTCATTATAAATTTTTTGGCTATCTTTTTTTTGACAAAGAACTTTTACGTTAGGGCCTGCATCCATAGTAAAATAACAATCTTGACCCGCTTGACGCATGGCATGTACTTTATTCATTGCTCTTAGACTATTAGGGGTCCAATAAGTAAAAGGAGGAGAAGCCGCTAGAGTCGTTGCGTGCATTTTTAAACAATTACTTTCAGTTACTTCGCCCAAAGCGTGAAAGTCGTGTTTAGTAATGGCTTCTCTTGCTTTTTTTATATCTACATCAACGTTTTTTACCCAATCGGTATAATAAGTTGAAGTGTCTACTGTGCGTTGCATACCGTTTCTACTAGAAATATCTTTGGCTTTATCATTAATGAGAATAAAAATCATCGCTAATTCATCTTCCCAATGATTAGATGGTACGGGCAAAGCGTAGGAGTTTTGGTCAGAGTCTCCTTTTTCCCATTCGACAAATCCGCCGTAGATACTTCGACAAGCCGAACCAGACCCCTTTCTAGCTAAACGAGATAGCTCTTTATCGGAAAGATTAAGTTGTAAAGCATCGTTACAAGCACCGGCTAAAGCCGCTAAGCCACTGGCAGAAGAAGCCAAACCAGCTGCTGTGGGGACAAAATTTTGACTTTGAACAATGGCATATTCAAAAACCTGGCTTTGTTCACGCACTAAGTCTAAAAATCGCCTAACCTTTTCTGTAGACTTTTCGTCTTGCAATTGACCATCCAGATAAAAGCTGTCAGCTGTATACTCCTTGGAAAAAGAAACGCTCGTTTCAGTGTAAAAAGCATCTAATGTTAAAGATAAACTATTATTCATAGGCAAAATCAACTGTTGATCTTTTTTACCCCAGTATTTAATTAACGCGATGTTAGTAAATGCTCTAGCTTTTCCATTATGCATATTGGTAAACTCCTAGTCCTTGTATCCAACTTTCTTTTATACCACGTTCTTGTAAAAGTTGAGCTAATTCTTCAGCTTCTTCTTTTGTTTTAGCTAAGGCTAAAAAGCACCCGCCGCGCCCTCCGCCGGTTAACTTTGCCCCTAATGCGCCATTTTCTAAAGAAAATTGGATCAAATCATCTAACAGTTTATTGCTGACGGTTAATGATCGTAAATGATTTTGTGCTTGATTCATAACTTCGCCTAAAATTTCCGGCTGGTTCGTGATGATAGCTTCTTTTGCTTGTTCAGTTAATAAGCCCAGCTCTTCGATTGCATGACTGGTTTGCTCATGAAATGTTTTTAAGCGTTGGGAGACAGACTTAACAGCTGCTCTTGTTTGGCCGAGAACACCAGTATCAGCTACAAGTAAATAAGCGTCAATATTCATCGGAAAGGTAGTAAATTGTTTATGTTCAAAAAAAATAGGTTCCTTGCTGCTAGCAGCCGCAGCATCCATTCCGCTAGGATTACCGTGGGCAATTTTTTCGGCGTAATCAGTAAAGGATAACAAAGTTTCTTGATCAAGATCTTGTTCTTTCCAAGCAAAAAAAGCACGCGTAATAGCAATAGCAACAGCAGCGCTTGATCCCATACCTCTGGCAACGGGGATAGTGCTATTGATATTTAGCTGAAAATTGGGTGTATGTAAATAAGTTTGTAATTTATAAGTTAGTTCTTTGATACTTTGTAGATTTTCAGGTGCGTCTGTTAAATAACCTATATAATAACGCGACATTAAAAAGTTTTTAGGCGCCTGTTGTACAGTCACATGCATCTGCGTGTCATTAAAAGGGAGAACAATAGCAGCTTTGTCATAAACAGCAGAGTGTTCCCCAATTAAAATGATTTTTCCGTTTGATCGACCGTTTCCCTGAAATAACATGTTGTGCCTCTTTCTGTTTTCATTTTTTATCCTTTAAATATTCTACTAAATTAATAGGCTCTCGTTAAGTATTCAAAACGTTTTATAAGAAAAAAAGTTAAATCTTAAGGTTTTTAGAGGAAAAAAGCTAGAATATCTGGTTGACGACCCTAGTTATAAAATATAAAGTAACTAAGTTAGCAGAGACTCGAGATTCATAGAGAGTATTTCATTTGTGAAAAAAAGTTATATTATTCGTCTTTTTTCACAAATAAATTTTTGTAGGTGATTTTTCTATAATTCAAATCCTTTTATCTAGTTTTACATGTGAATTTCCTTGCAATTATTTAGGTTGTGCAAAAATTATTGATAGTTCTTATCTTCACAATCTTGTTATATTATATGTGTAAAATAAGGGAGGAAAAACAGATGACAAAAACAGTAATTATAGGAACGAATCATGCCGGTCTAGCAGCAGCAAACGCTATTTTAGATAATTCAGATCAAGAAGTTGTGATGATTGAACGTAATGAAAATTTTAGTTATTTAAGTTGTGGGACTGCTTTATGGGTAGGGAAACAAATTGATAGTGTAGATGGCTTGTTTTATACTAACCGTGAAGATTTTGAAGCTAAAGGCGCTAAAGTACGTACGCAAACAACTGTTGAATACATTGACTTTAACAAAAAAGTTGTTCACGCGGTTACACAGCAAGCTGATAAGGTCGAAGAAGGTTATGACAAACTAGTTTTAGCTACAGGATCTATTCCAATTTCTCCTAAGGTGCCTGGTCGTGAATTAGAAAACATTACCTTTATGAAAAAATATGAAGAAGGTCAAAATATAGACCAAATGTTTGAAAACGAAAATGTGAAAAATATCGCAGTTATTGGCGCGGGGTATATCGGCGTGGAAATGGCAGAAGCTGCTAAACGTCGTAATAAAAATGTATTGTTATTTGATGCCTTAGACCGCTGTTTACCTAATTATTATGATACTTGGTTTACTGATGATATGGATAAAAATTTGGCGGATCATGGTATTGAACTGCACTATGGCGAATTAGTCAAAGAATATAAAGGTTCAGACAAAGTAGAACAGATCGTGACTGAAAAAAGCGAATACGATGTTGACTTAGTGATTAATGCGATCGGGTTTTTACCGAACAATCAACTGGCTAAAGATCATTTAGAACTATTTACAAACGGAGCTTACCTGGTAGATCGTCATCAACAAACTAGTGATCCGGATGTTTATGCAGTAGGAGATTGTGCGACTGTTTACTCAAATGCTTTAAAAGGAACGACTTATATTGCTCTAGCATCAAATGCTCTACGCACTGGCATTGTTGCTGGTGAAAATATTGCAGGCAATCCTGTAGAATCGCCAGGAGTTCAAGGATCAAACGGTATTTCAATCTTTGGACATCACATGGTATCAACTGGTTATTCTGTGGAATCGGCAGCTAAATTTAATTTAGATGTTAAATATACAGATATTGAAGACACACAGAAACCAGAATTTATGAAAGAAAATGACTCGGTAAAATTACGTATTGTCTATGAAACGGGGACTCGCCGTATTGTTGGTGCACAAATGTCTTCGACAACAACAGATATTTCTATGGCGATTCATATGTTCTCACTTGCAATTGAACGCCAAGTAACGATTGACGAATTGGGTATGCTTGATTTATTCTTCTTACCACATTTCAATCAACCATATAATTATATCAATAAAGCCGCTCTAGCTGCTGAATAATTATGAACTAAAATTAAAAGCTAGTAAGTAAGAGGAATGACTATCTTCCTTCTTACTTACTAGCTTTTTTGTTCAAATTTGGTATTAAAAATTTATTTAGCAGAATAAAAATTTCCTTCATGCATTAGCGTTCGTTCTTTAGGCATGCGAGCTGCAACTTGCGCACTACATACAGCATCAGTGAAAACAAAGCTGGCTGTATCGCCGACCTCGGGCCATTGTTTCTGTCCATTTTCATCAAGGGGCGTAAGATTATTGGTAATTAAACTTAAACTTTGTCTTAAAGCTTGCTCGTTACTTTTTCCAGTATAATCACAATAATTACGTAGCTTTTCTACGACATCTCCTGATACATAAGGACTCCACGAATCATAAAAGCCATCACAACCTATACCCACAAAAATATCTGATTTTTGTAAAGCTTCGATAGGTAAGAGCTTTTTCTTCATACTGATAGGAATGGTTGTAAGGATCTGAACTTTGTTTTGCTGCAAACGCGGATAAATCTTTTCCCACGCTTTATTTGACAAATCGCATAAACCAAAAGCATGACTAAAGCCTGTTTTTCCTTTAAAGTCTTGTTCTTCAACCATATCTAACCACTTATCCATTGTATAATAGCCTAATTGACCAGAGTCATGAAAGTGCATGTCAACATCTACTTGGAACTCTTTGGCAATATCCATCGTTATCTGTAAAGAACGTTCAATATCTTTGTCAATTCCTCCTGGGTCTAAAGCGCCCAACATGCTTGCCCCCGAGTTTAATGCTTTTCTTAATAAATCAGGCATTTCAGGATGGGCAAGTAGACCATGTTGGGGAAAAGCGATGATATCCGCTGTTAAATATTTTTCATATTTTTTCAGTGCTTTTTTAACACCTTCAAGGTTTTTTAAGCCGATGAAAGGATCAATATTGACATGGGTACGAATGTGGTCTACGCCACTAGCCAAGTATTTTTTTATCATCGTAGAAGCTCGCTGCTCAGTGGTTTTGGCTAATTCTGTTAATTCTTCTGCTTCTAACTTTAAGCGGTGTGCTAAATTTTTACTAGGTATACAAGCTTTCCAAGGCAAGGATAAATAGGTTTTATCTAAATGATTATGCATATCTTTGAAGGCTGGTAAACATAATTGTCCTTTCATATCAATACCAGCTTCTTCTGTACTTTGGCTAGCTGGTGTGATTTCTGAGATTTTTTTACCATCGATTTTTAAATCGAATAATGCCGTTTTTGTTTGCAGTCGACGTCGGTTGTCAAAGTATTCCCTGGTTTCTAAGCGCACATTTTTTAAAGTTTTCATCCGCGGTAAGCTCCTTTCAATGCAATATCTGTTTGATAAATGATTTCACCAGCAGAAACTACTGTTGAGTTAGGACACTGACGGGCGATCATGTGAGCACTACTTACGGCATCTACTAAGATAAGGTTTGCTTGATCACCGATTTGTGGCCAGACTTGTTTTCCGTGTTCATTTAAAGGAGTGATGCCACCACTAGCGTATTTTAAAGATTGACTGATTTGATATTCGTCGATATAACCGCAACGTTCAATAAATAAATTTAATTTTTGAATCGTATCGCCAGTCCCAAAAGGTGACCAGTGATCTGTTAAACTATCATGACCAAAAGAAACAGCGACACCGTTGTCGTATAATTTTTTAACTGGAAGAGTGAGATTTTCATCACTAATGACCACTGTGGTGGTGACATCTACCTTATTTTTTGCCATTCGTGGCATTAATTCATCTAATTCATTGTCACTAATACCTGCTAAAGCAAATGCATGACTCAAAGTGACTGGCTGAGAGAAGTTTTTTTGCTCAATAAAATCTAAGATGCGATGGATTTCAAAAGCTCCTAGTGTATCACGATCGTGTAAATGCATATCAATGCCAATATTATATTTTTCGGCTAAAGCAAAAGTTTTCGTTAAAACCTCGCCGATATTGCGGTCTAAAGAAGCAGGATCTACACCACCGATGTGAGTAACACCTAATTTTAATGCATCCTCTAAGACACTTAAAAATTCTGAACCATTACGTAGCAATCCATGCTGAGGAAAAGCAACAATTTCATAAGTGATCTGATTTTCATAAGCTTGTAAAACACGCTTAACCAATTGTACATGTTTAGTTTTAATTTGCGGGTCTACATTAACGTGCGTACGAATGTGCGTGTGTCCGAGCCGAATATAATGTTGTACCATAGCATGGGCACGTTGTTCAGCAACTTCTAATTGTTCTGGCAATAATGTTTGCTCTTCTTCTAAACGAGTATAGATACCATTTTCTGCTGGAATAGGGGCTTGCCAACCATTACCAAAATAAGTTTTGTCGATATGAATATGCATTTCACGTAAGCTAGGTAGTAATAGCTGCTTTTTAGCATCTACTGTGACATCCGCTGCTTCTTGTAAATGAGGACCGATTTTGGTAAAGCGACCGTCCTCTATTAATAGGTCTGTTATTTCAGTGTTTGTTTTTATCACTACTTCATCTTGTGTTTGATAACTAGTTTCTAGCCGAGCGTTTCGAATCAATTGTTTCATTTTTTCACTCCTTAAAAATTCCTTTATTTATTGTTTCTATCTTTTAAATCATATATACTTATACAAATTATTAAAGAAAGAAGTGTTTGCCATGAATATTGCTGAATTTCTAAAATTACCAATGGCGCATAACTTTAAATTACTCACTGGCGATGATCTAGGGATGGATCATAACATTACGGGCGCTAATATCTTGGATAATCCTAAAGCAGACGATTGGCTGACAGCCGGAGAACTGATTATTACATCAGGTTACTTTTTCTATGAAAACTATGCCCAGCAAAAACGTTATTTTCAACATTTTCAGGAATTAAATATTGCCGCAGTCTGTATTAAAACAGGTCAGTTTTTTAAAGAAATCCCGAGTGATCTTATAAAACTTAGTCAGCAATTAGAGATTCCCTTGATTGAAATACCTTATGGGATTGCTTTTTCAAAAATTTTAAAGATGATAATGAATCAATTATCTTCCGATTTAGCAAGTGAACAACAGTTTACATTAGATATTTATTCGCAATTTTTCGAATCTTCTTTAAATAATGGTGGCATCGATTATATTGCCAAAAAACTCAGAGCAATTGTAGAAAATCCTGTCCTTGTTACTACATCTAATTGGGAAGTTTTGTCTTTAACAGGTTTTGAAAATGAATTACGTACGACATTAGTGAAACAAGGGAAGGGATATCATTTCCCAAAACAAAATTTGCAAAACCTCCCTAAAAATGTAGAGCAACTGCAACACCCATTCTATCGTAAATTATATAAAAATGGGCAAGAAGTTTTATGTTGTGTGATGCCGATTTTTTTTAATCAAATTAATTATGGTTATATTATTGTTTATTTAACGAATCGCTCGCTAGTGAATACGGATCATATTGCTTTAGAAAGTTGTACCATGTCTATTGCTTTAGAAGTTGCTCACCAAATTGAAAAAGAGCGGGTGAACAATCAAGTTTACCGGGATTTCTTTGCACGTTTATTTGCTGGTAAAATAACAGACGTTGAAACTTTAAGGTCTTTTAACATAGACATCAATGTAGAGCTGGAATATTCTGTTTATATTATTTCAGTATATTTCCCCAAACTTACGGATAAAACACTTTTTGAACAACGTAAGTACGAAGAACAGGCGATGCAGATGTTATTGTCAGCTTTACATCGTTATATTCAAAATAATTTCTTAGATTCAAATGTGTTTAAACAAGGGAATCAATTGATAGGGCTACTAGGTAATGCGAAAGAGACAAAAAGGGCGGCCATTCAAGCTGAGCAAAGTAAAATATTAAAAAGGTTGTTGCAGTACTTAAAGCAACAAATCAATCGTACGTTACACTTTTCGGTTGTAGTAGGCTCTAGTCAGCCGGTTTTATCCGTGGCTAAAAGTTATTCTGAAGCAAGCAATATGTTAAAAACGATCGCTGCAAAACAAACTGGGATTCATTTTTTAAATGAATTTTATCTAGATACCTTTTTATCAGAACAAATTTCCAGCCAAGCCGCTGCTGAATTTTCTGCGCATTATTTACACAAACTTATTGCTTATGACCAAAAGAATCAGCTAAATTTACTACAAACTTTAGCAAGTTATTTAGCTAATCACCAAAATATTGCAGTTACCGCAAGAAAGCTTTATATTCATCGCAACACATTGATATATCGTATTGAACGCATTGAAAATATTTTGGCCATAGACATTACTGAACCCAATATTGCCTTGTCATTACAACTAGCGCTAAAATTTTATCAGGAAAACGAACTAGAGTAATCACCAGAGTTTATATCATAAGTAAAAATATCCGAACTAGATTTGACAAGACCTGCTCATTGCAGCAATAATCTTTTGATCGTTCGGATATTTTATTACTTAAGGCGCTATATTACAATTCGACTTATTCTTTATAAGCCCATTTCAGACTATAACTTGGTCCGTAGGCATGCCAGTGTAAGTCTTTAACACTTGGATTGACTAAAGTAGAAAGGCTTCTATTGTAGATAGGTGCAATCACTGCATCTTGGTTAATTAGAATATCTTGTGCTTCAACAAAATCATCAAAACGTGCTTCTTTATCAGCAGCATGATCTTCCCTCGTATCTTGAATTAACTTATCATAATCTTCATTACTGTAAGTAACGCCTCCTAAATCACTGCTAGACATAAAGATACGCATTACCGTTAGTGGGTCACGGTAATCAGTTCCCCAACCTGCTAGTTCTAAGTCATATTCTTTGTTGGAATCACGATCTACACGAACAGTAAAAGGAACTTGTTCAACAGTTATCTCTAGACCAGGTAAGTTATCTTGTAGTTCATATTGGAAAAATTCCGCATTTTTCTTGGCTTCTTCGGTGTCGTCAGTTAAGAAACCCAGTTCTACTTTATCAACACCAAGTTCTTCTTTTCCTTTTTCCCAAGCTTCTTTGGCTTTTTCGGGGTCATAAGACAGATAGTCGTTTCTTTCATCTGCTACTTCAGTAAAATCTTTTTTACCATCAGGAGATTTGGTTTGCCCTTTTGGAATCAAGTGATCTGTTGGGTTTGAATCATCTTGTAGTATATTTTTTACAAAGCTCTCCTTATCAAATGCTTGGGCAATCCCTTTACGAATATTTTCATTATCTAAGGCATTCTTTTTACCATCTCGCTCACTATTCATTTTCAAAAAGAAAGTGGTAAATTGTTCGACGGATTCAAACGATGGATCATCTTTATAAGTTGGGATATATTCACTACTTAGTTTATCGATCATGTCTAAAGCGTCAGTCGTATATAAATTGATTGCTGTAGAAGGTGTTTTTACTACAGTGACATTTGCTTTGTCTAATTTGACTTCATCTTTATCCCAATAGCTCTCATTTTTTTCGTAACCCCAGTCATCGCCAGAAGCGCTCCAATCACTTAATTTAAATGGTCCATTATAAATTAAATGATCTGAGTCAGTAGCGTATTTGTCACCTTGCTCCTCCACATATTCTTTATTTTGCGGATACAATACCGGGTAGGCTAGCAGTGACTTGAAGTAGGGAACAGGTCGTTCTAAAGTAAATTCTAATGTTTTATCGTCAATTGCTTTGACACCTAATGTGTCAATATCGCCATCTTCCAAGTTGATTTCTCGAGCATTTTTCACTACATCAAAAAGCACATCAGCGTTAGGTGCTGCATATTTTGGATCTGTGATTTTTTGAAAAGCAAAAACAAAATCATCAGCTGTAACAGGGGTGCCATCAGACCACTCGGCATCATCTCTTAAAGTAAACGTATAGACTGTTTCATCGTCACTGATTTCAGGTTCTTCTTCAGCAACTCCCAGTTGTAATTCATCATCGGGCCCTAAAACATAAAGACCTTCAAAAACTTGGCTCATAGCCAAAGTCGAAGTTGTGTCACCAGCTTGACTAGGTTCCATGGTAGATATAGCTGCTGAAGAACTTAATTCTAAATCTTGCTGGGCATTGTTACCTTGGGCGTCTTGCTTTGTTGAATTACCTTGACAAGCTGTTAATAGTAATGCAGCAGAAATAGCTCCTAATAATGTTAGTTTTTTTGTTTCCACTTTCTCATCCCCTTTTTATAAATAAATAAATTTCTGAATTATCAGATAATTTAAAATATTTGTAATTGCTAATTTACCATAATTGATAAAAGAAAGAACCGTTAAAAGTTACAATAAAAACGATCTGTATTTGGTTATTTTGAACAAAATGGCTAAATGCTGAAAAAGTAACTAGTGGAAATAGCGAATAATAAAGAAAAATGGAGTTATTAATTGACGTAGATAGGCTTATATGATATAGTGTTTAAGTTGAGAAATGGAAGTAGAAGCACCCGCTTCTCGCCTTAGTGACAGATGTGGCTGGGCAGAATAGTTTTTACACAGAAAAGTTCGTTAGAGCTTAGTGTGGATACGTGCGGGTTCTTGTAGAAGAACTCGTTTTTTTATGGTGATTTTCAATAAATCTTTCTTTCTCTCAAAAAACTTGGAGGTGAATGACCATAGCAAAAGATATGATGGTTAACGACGGCATTCGTGCACGTGAGTTGCGATTGATCGATCAAAACGGAGATCAACTTGGCGTCAAAACAAAAGTGGAAGCAATGGAGATAGCTGAACAAGCAAACTTAGATGTTGTTTTGGTGGCACCGAAAGCAAAACCACCCGTTGCGCGAATTATGGACTACGGAAAATATCGTTTCGAACAACAGAAAAAAGCACGTGAAGCTCGTAAAAAACAAAAAGTGATCAACGTAAAAGAAGTCCGCTTAAGTCCAGCGATCGACGAGAATGATTTCAATACAAAACTGCGTAATGCACGTAAGTTCCTGCAAAAAGGCGATAAAGTAAAAGCTTCTATTCGCTTTAAAGGACGCGCCATTACCCATAAAGAAATTGGTCAGGAAGTCTTAGATCGTTTGGCTCAAGAAACAGAAGACGTTGCAACAGTTGAGCAAAAAGCGAAAATGGATGGTCGCAGTATGAATTTGATGCTTGCACCAAAAAATGACAAGGAAAAATAACTTACTGCAAGATTAGTTAGCAGTCAGGTTATATAGATTTTGAGGAGGAAATTAGTTATGCCAAAACAAAAAACACATCGCGGATTAGCTAAACGTGTAAAGCGTACTGCTAATGGCGGTTTAAAAAGACATCGTGCGTTTACAAGTCACCGTTTCCACGGTAAAACCAAAAAACAACGACGTCAATTGCGCAAACCAGCAATGGTTTCAGCTGATGACCAAAAACGCATCAGCCAACAAATTGCTAAAATGAAATAAGTTTTGCGCAAATGTCGCATATCCATTTAAATGAAAGAACTACTTAGGAGGAATTAAATATGGCACGTGTTAAAGGTGGAGCAGTAACTCGTAGACGTCGTAAAAGAACGCTAAAATTAGCAAAAGGTTACTACGGAGCTAAACATACTTTATATAAAAAAGCAAAAGAACAAATGATGAGATCGAATAGTTATGCATATCGCGATCGTCGTCAGAAAAAACGCGACTTTCGTAAATTATGGATTGCGCGTATTAACGCAGCAGCTCGTATGAACGATATTAGCTATTCAAAATTGATGCATGGTTTGAAAGAAGCTGGCATCGATGTAAACCGTAAAATGTTAGCAGATATTGCGGTAAATGACGAAAGTGGTTTTACTGCATTAGTAGAACAAGCCAAATCTGCATTAAACAAATAAACAATAATAAAAAAAGAGCTATTCATTGAAATAGCTCTTTTTTTATTATCGAAATAAAGCAAGTAAAAGCTTTTGTTTTTTTATGTTTATAGAAATTCCCTAGGCAATTCCTTAGGTAGCACCTAGGTAAATACCTGGAGGGCGTTAGGTAAATTAACAACAGTTGATTCTACTGGGCTAAGCTATTGCTTTAGTTAGGGTCTTTATCAAAACTTTCGTGTAAATGAAACGAACGGTTGTAAAATTTGAGTCCGATCGTGATCAAAAATGCAGACAAAGCTCCCAGCAAGGATCCTAATGCAATCCCTATAAAGCGATACTGCAATAAAGAAGGTACATCTATTTCTTTAGTTAAGCTTGCCAACAGTAAGGCCATAGGTGTTGTAAAAAAGGCCGAAAGACCATAATTCGTACGTACAGCGATTTGTGATATTGTAAAAAGTGTGATAATTATGAAAATTGTTTCTAAAGTTGTTAAAGGCGTATATAAAAGCACAGCGGCAATCCCGATACCGATCACTGTTCCTAGGATACGTTGAATGTTGCGTTGCAAAATAGCTCTTAAGTTATCGCCTTGTAAAATAGCCGCACAAGAAATAACCATCCAATAAGGATTTTGTAACTGTAAACCAACACTTAAATAGACGGCTAAAAATAAGGTTGAACCATAAAAAATACCATCGATAAAAACGCCAGGGTCTTCATAAACGTGTTGTGAAATAGATTTTTCCTCTAAAATTTCTGGAGGCTCTTTTTCCGCAAAATGTACAATAATTGCCATAAGCATAGCAATAACAGCACCCAATACGTAATAACTACATAAAATAGGAACTTGTTTAAGAGGCACATTGATATTTGTTCCCATAGCCGCGACTAAAATACAAAAAAATACTCCGGGCTTTTTAATATTATAAAGACGGAAAAAAACTCGACCAAAAAAAGCAATAAGACCGATAACGATAGGCGTGAACCAGCTAGCAGAAGAAGTCAAAATACCAGCTAAAAAACCCGTTAGAATAAAAAGAGTGATGGCTATGAAACGATGGAATAAGTTTTTTAAAGGAATGTTTTCATAATACATAAGAATAAAAATACCTAAAAAGCCAAAGCTTGCAATAGACATATTATGCGAAAAATATCCAATAAAAAATATAAAAATCATACACAGAATTGTTCCGAAAAGTTGCACTGCGTTGAATTTGGGTTTATGTAAATGCAATAAATCTTTAAAAAAATTATTTTTCACTATATAACCACCTCCTTATAAGAATAACATAGATCAGATATTTATGTTTAGAAAAGAAGAATGAGTAAAATAACAAAGACTTGAGTTTTTTCCTATAAAAGGAAAACTCAAGTCTTTGTTATTTCTTCTAACTTTTTGACGCGTCCGCCGATTTTATCCGCAAATTTTTCGGAATCTTTTTTTGTATAAAACACTAACAAATTTGTAGGGGTTTTATCTCGTGTGCGGCGGCCGTCTTTAGAAATGTAGCCATGAAAAACTTTTACTACATACATAAAAAATGCCTCCTTTTTTGATGTAACCTTGATTATACGAAAGACTGCCAGAAAAGCAATAAAAACGCTCACATTTTTATAAAAACATTAACTTTTACTTAACTTATGTCACTTGCGATCGCATATTCTTTTGTCAAAGTATTATAAATCAGAGGCACTCATTTTTTGATAGTTGGCAAATATTTGATGAAAATCAGGAAAATCTTTTTTTAAACGTATAAAATGATTCGTATTTTGTTCTAAAAAACAATGCTTGCTGCTTCCAGTAGTTACTATTTGATTTTTTTCATTGCTTATTGTATAAGAAAAATCCAATCGTGTACTGTTATATTTTGCAACTAAAGGAACGATCCGTACTTCTTCTCCATAGTGGACCATACCCTTGTATTGACAGTCTACTTCCAAGACAGGAACGATGATCCCCGCTTTTTCCATGTCTTGATAAAAAAGACCTAAGTATTCTAATAAATCAACTCGAGCTTCTTCAAACCAACGAATATAATTTGAATGGTGAACAATGCCCATTTGATCTGTTTCATAGTAATGAGGCTTACGGTAATAGCCAGGATACATATTCTCACCTCTTTCTTACTATAGTCTAAAATTTTTCTGTTTGAATTACAAGAAAATAAAAAGGAAATTTTCAGTAATAATCTGGCTAAAAAGCTTGACTTTTCAAGGATTTTCTTGTAATTTAAAGCTAATACAAAAATGCCTGAGAAGGAACCAACATTTAGCAAAAAACTTTTTAGAGAAAAACTATCCTGGCTGAAAATAGTTTAAGTGAATACTAGATGTAAAGACATTCCGGAGGAGAGCGAGCCAAAAGCCGTTCCGCTTAAACGAGCGTTATTCGTCAAAGGAAAGTAAGACTTTCAAAATTAGGTGGTACCGCGATGCTTCGCCCTTGTAAAAACAAGGGCTTTTTTATTTGCTGTGAATCACTATGATTCAGCGACCAAAGGGAGCTGAGAATAGATGATGAACAGTACTAGGGCGAGCG